>MDSX01016676.1_pt1 | contig 15391 bp, 12 predicted proteins | sample 811141 | NCBI WGS metagenome assembly MDSX01 (sample SAMN05326642, study PRJNA326480) | marine metagenome | isolation source: seawater | place: Atlantic Ocean: South East | collected 2010 | reverse complement strand
TGGCGACGCCGTTGTCCATGTGCAGGTCGACGTAACTGAAGTCCCAGCCGTCGCCGTCCTCGGCTTGGCGGGAGAAGAACTCGGGGACGGACCACCCTGCACCGGCCACATCGGCGTAAGCCGCAGCCATGCGGTGGGCCTCCTTGAGACCCACTCGATTCATCAGTTCGAACGGACCCTTGGCCCAGCGTAGCCCAACCTTCGCGCCACGGTCGACGTCTTCCATGGAACAAACGTCTTCTTCGACGATTTGAGCGGCGACGCCAAAGACGACCCCGAGGAGCCGCTCGCTGACCGTCGCGTAGGTCGCTTCATCGTAGGTGCCGTCCTCCCCGATCGGCCACATTTCACCGGCCTCGACCAGCGCTCGCAAGTTGCTCGCTCCCGTGTAACGGGGCGTGCTCAGTTGCTCCGCCAAGTAATCGGTGGAATGGAGTGCGATGGGCGGCCCGGTCAGGTTCATCAAGCCGAAAGGCCCGAGGCCGATGCGGAAGGCCTTGCACGCGATGGCATCGATTTGAGCAGCGCTGGCGATGCCTTCCTCCAACAGGAGGCAGGCCTCGTTCAGCCAAGGCACGAAGAAACGGTTGACCACGAAGCCTGGGCGATCGGCGCAGACGATGACCACCTTGCCGAGGGTCTTGCAATACTGCACGGTCCGCTCGATGGTCTCCGCGCTGGTCGTCGCTGCAGGAATGACCTCCACCAAACGGTTCTTTGCGGGGTGATAGAAGAAATGCAATCCGACGAAGCGGTCGGGCCGTCCTGTGGCTTCGGCCAACGCGTTCACCGACAAGGAGGACGTGTTGGACGCGAGGATGGTGTGCGGTTCACAGACGTCATCCAGGGTGGAGAACACCGCGGTCTTGACGTCAAAGTCTTCGAACACGGCCTCGATGACCAAGTCGGTCGATGGAGCCGTGTTCTCGGTTCCAACCACGCCCTTGACACGGCCCTTGATTGCAGCCACGTCAGCCTCAGAGAAAATCCGGCGCTCCACCGCTTCCTCAAGGAATCCGGCGATGATGCCCTGGCCACGGTCGACCCAAGGTTGCTCGCGGTCCACCATTTGGACGTCAAAGCCTTCCTGAGCGGACTTTTGTGCGATGCCTGAGCCCATGTTTCCTGCACCGATGATGGCGACGTGCTGAACGGGTTCCATGACCCCTCCGAACCGAAGGGGATTCATCAATCCACGGACGCTTCGGTCACGTCGCCCATGAGGCCGTCAAGCGCTGCAGCGAGCGCTTGAGCCTGAGCATCGAAAGAGAAACGCTCCACGTGCGCCAGCAGCGTTTCGTCGGCTGGCCTTGGCACGGGGTTGGTGCCAGCGTTGGTTCGAGCCGACCATGAAGCGTGCAGGGCACCGATCGCCTCGACCCAAGCCTCGACGTCGTCCACGGGCAAGCGGCATTCCGGGGGGACCATGCTACCATGGTTGGGCATGTCCGCCACGAGCACGGGAAGGCCCGCAGCCATCGCCTCGACGGGTGGATAGCCGTATCCTTCGGCAGCAGACGGGAAGAGAAGGGCCTCGCACGTCATTCTCAACCGCTGGAGTTCCTCGTCCTCGATGCGGCCCTTGAGCGTCAAACGGACCTCAGCATCCTCCATGGATTGCCTCAGCGCACGACGCCCTGCTTCGGTTTGCCCGCCCCCGACCCGAACGAGATGAAGGTCCCGACGTACAGAATCCGGGCACGCCGAGATGGCCTTGGCCAAGAAATTCATCCGCTTCCGAGCATGGTCGTTTCCGACCACCAAAAGAGCGCAACCCTGCTCAGGATGTGGCGCATCCTCAGCGCGAGGCGCATACCGCTCGAGGCTGATGCCAGTGGGGACGTGCGCCACTGGGACCTTCCGAAAGACGGTTCGGCAGCGGTCCGCCGTGGCCTCAGAGACGCAAATGAGGAGGTCGGCTCGCTTGAGCCCTCGCCGCAACCTCCGGATGTCAAGCCAGCGAACAGGGCCGCGGCGACCGCTCCATTCCTTCATCGCCCCGTCAGCGAGCGAGATGGTCTTGGGTGCAAGGACGAAGAGGTCGTGCACAATGACCGCTTTCGAAACGTTACGTGGGACGCGACGTGGAACGAGATGGGCCTGTTCTTGATCGGTGACCAACAACACGAGCTGCCCCCCTTCTCGAGCGCGCTGCTTCAGCCGTTGGCGCACGCGGCGTGGGTGGAACCACCATCGTCGAAGCAAACGGCGTGGCCCCATGCCTCCAAGCGGATGGTCCACTTCGGCGCTCAGCCCCCAGCCTTGCACCTCATGGCTGGCCAGCAAACGCACCACGCCGGCGTGAGCTGCTCCCAGCCCAGTGTCTCGACCGAGGGCACCGCCTCGGACAACGAGCACGTGCCGGTCCATGCATAGGGAGCCGGACGAAACGGTTTGAAGGTGGCCCCTGTGAAGGTGCATTTCCAACATCAGATTGAAACCGTTGACCGCAGAATGGGGTTTGAGCGCAATGCCGAACCCGCCACGCGACCTCTCCTCTGGCGCCATGGACGAGGTGCGTCAGCGCATCGACTCAACCATCGAGCACGGGTCCAACATCCGGGAGATTCTGGCCACACACACCGGCGACGGGCCGGCGGCGATCGGCTGGGAAGTTCAGGCTGCTGTGGAAGCCTTGGACGTGTTCGGATCTCGTTGGACCATCGAAATCCTGACCGCGTTGTACATCGCAGGACCAGCGCGTTTCAACCAGATGAAGACCCTCTTGGACGGCATCTCATCACGGACGTTGTCCGACAAATTGCGGTTGCTTGCCGATCGCGATCTTGTGATTCGAAAAGTCGAGGCAGGCCCGCCCGAACGTGTCCGGTACGTGCTTTCTGAGCATGGACGAACCTGCGGCCGTTTGCTGTCCCCGTTGGTGGCTCACCTGAAGATTCGATCTGGGGCGCTCCGCACCTCGCGATGAAGACGCACGTGAAGCGAGCCTTCAGATAGGATGGGGGCTACGTTCACGTCATGCCTTTGCTCCAACAATGGGTGCGTCAGCGCCCATGGCTCGCCGCCGGTTTGGCGGTGAGCGCCACGGGTTTGGCTGGCCTGAGTGGAGGGGCCCTCGCTGCTGCCGGAGCCCTTGGACTCGCCGTGGGCGGCATCGCCGGGTCACGTCCAGTGGACGACGCCACACATCCGCTGCGCCGGCGCATTCTGACCACGCTTGAGAACCATCCTGGCCTCTGTTACCGCGAGCTCCAACAGAGCCTTGGAGCGGCCAATGGAACCCTGCGGCACCACCTCGATGTGCTGCAAGGAGGTTCACGCCTTACCGTGATGCACGTCAACGGGCGAACGTGCTACTTCGCGGGCCCGCCTGAAAGCGTCGAGTTGCTCCAAGGGCGTGCAGGGATGTCAAGGGCCGCTGAACGCTTGCCCATTGGGCTCTCCCTCGTGCAACGCTCCGTCATCCTCTCCATCAAGGAGGACGGCGTCCCCAACAGCCAATCCGACCTGGCGCGTCGCCTCGGTCGTACCCGAGCCAGCGTGCACTCGGCGGTCAAAGTGCTGCAACGGCGTGGTCTCTTGCGCCAAGACAGCCTCGCGTTGTCCCCTCATCTCGATGACGATCAGGCATGGCGGGCAGGCGTGGTCTCTGGCTTCACCGACGAGCCCTGAATCTGACCCTTCTCCGCCCGTCCGAGGCGGACGCTTCAAGTGCCCTGCTGCTCGCCTTCAGCGTGAGGTTGAGCATGTTTCGAGCGAAGGTGGTTGAAGCACCTCTGCCCACGGCACGGCGTGACCTCGATTCCTTGGTTGCGTGGTTCATCGACGCCTTTGCTTTGGTCCGCCGCTCAGGACCCGCTTCGGCGGACGGTGGGCGTGCCTCGCCGGTCCACCGATTGCTTCGCGAACACGTGCTGGGCGACCAGCAAGGCGCGTGGGACGCCGGCCAATTGGCGGACGATCTGGGGTTGGCCCCTGCATCCCTCAACCACCACCTGACGCGCTTGGTGGAAACTGGATTGATGGGCTACACCGACGAAGGCAAAGGCTGGCGCAGGTACTACGTGCAAGGCGGGAGCCTGCGCGCAGCGGTCGAGCGTGTGCGCATCAACGCCAGGCTGGTGACGTCCCAACGCCTGCAGGCCCTCGCTCCGGCATGGTCGCGCAGCGGAGCACCGTTGGACCTCGATTTGGGCGAGGACGACCCGCTTCCCATGTCGTTGGGAATGGTCGACCTCCGGCCTCCCAGTCCAGACAGCGATGCGGATGCCATGACCCTCTGGATGGCGGACACGGGCCTTCTTGGCGACCGGCCGGGAAGCGAAATCTCGAGCGGATCCTCCTCTCACCGGCTGTTTTTGATGCTCCTCGAACGGGACGCGCCTTTGTCCACAGACGAGGCTGCAGAAGCAGTGGGCTTGCCCGCGGCACGTGCAGGGCGCGTCCTCGAACGGTTCCGTGCGACCGGTGTGGTTGAGCGTGTGCCCAGAACGGACCGGTTGGCGACCTCGCTTTGGTCCGCCATGATCGCTCAACATGAACGACGTGGTTCCGATTGGCTGCTCCTCAAGGGTGGCTTCCAGCGCCTGCTCAACGAAAAGCAGCAAAGCCTCCTCCTCAAGGCCCTCGAAGGAAGCACGTTGCGGCCCGAAGACGTCACCAAGGCGATGGAAGGAACGTCTGCACAAGATCAGATGCTGCTCCTCAACCTTCTCGGCGGGCGATTGGCCATGGGTCACCGCATGGCGGGCAGCACCCTTGAACAGGTCGAGCGCCACGTCCTCGAACGCTTGGAACGCACCCTTCGTCGCATCGATCGCGTGGCTGAACTCATCGACGAAGCGCTCACGGAATCTTCTGCTTGACGAACCGGCCTTGAAATGCGGGCAACATGGGGTGAGGACATGGGCACGGGACCATGGGAACCGATGGGCCCGTGGGAGGGTGAGCCTCGGTCGCTGATGCTCGCACCCATGGCCGGCGTGACCGATCTGCCCTTTCGATTGCTTGCGCGAGAATGCGGTGCGAGCCTGGCCATCACGGAATTCACGAATTCCACGGCGCTGACGCGGGAGGCCACGACCTCGTGGCGACGCATGGAAACCCATGCGATGGAGGATCCTTTCATCCCCCAAATCTTCGGAGGTGACCTCGACGACATGGTCACAGCTGCTGGTTTGCTTGAACCGCAGGCCCAGATCATCGACCTCAACTTTGGCTGTCCTGCGCCCAAGGTCACGCGGGTGTGCGCTGGCGCCGCCCTGATGGGTCACCCCGACCTGCTGTTGGACATCGTCAAAGCGGTGTCCGAACACGTCCAGATTCCTGTCACCGCCAAAATGCGGCTCGGCACGGGCCAAGGGCCAGACACCGTCCTCGACCTCGTCGAACGTTTGCCCGATGCCGGAGCCAAGCGAATCTGCATCCATGGGCGAACCCTCCGGCAACGCTACGCAGGCGTGGCCAATTGGGACACGATTGCCGAGGCCGTCCAACGAAGCATCGTGCCGGTCATCGCCAACGGTGACGTGGTGGACGCGCCCTCTGCCGCAGCATGCCTCGAGCAGACCGCTGCTGCGGGCCTCATGATCGGACGAGGAGCCATCGGTCGTCCGCAAGTCTTCGGGGAAATCAGGGTCGGCCTTGGCTGGATGGACGAAGCCGACCTGCCGTGGGTGGCCGATGACCCCAATGCTTGGGCGGCTGCAAACGACATCGAACGCGCCTTCCTGACCCGACGGTGGTGTTGGTCACGCTACATCGAGTTGGCCGAAGCTACGACGGGACTTCGTCCAAAATGGATGCAAAGGCACGCCGTTGCGTTCACGAAAGGCTTGCCCGGAGGCCGAGCCATCCGAGCCGAGATGCACAATCAGCCCGATGCTCAAGCCTTTGCTGCATCGGTCGAGGTCTTCCTCGGGGGCGCCACGGCCCAATGATGCTCAGAAGGAAGACTGCCACTCTTCGATGTCTTGGGCCTCGGCCCATGCCTCGTCCGTGGTTTCACCGCGGAGCTTGAGGACTTCACGGGCGAGGAGCCAGTACACGAGCGCCAAGGAACGGCGACCCTTGTTGTTGGCAGGAATCGCGACGTCGACGTTGCGGAGGTTGTTGTTGGCGTCGACGAGGCCGACGATGGGAAGGCCGGTGTTCACGGCTTCAATGAGGGCCTGCTGGTCGGCAGCTGGGTCGGTCACGAAGAGCATGTCAGGCTCCACGTAGGAGCGGAGGGCAGGGTTGGTCAGGCTGCCAGGAATGAAGCGGCCCACCGAGGCGTTGGCGCCGATGGCTTCAGCGAAGAGGCGGGCAGGGCGCTGTCCGTATTGGCGAGCGGAGACGACCATGACGCGGCCTTTCTCGTAGCGGCAGAGGAATTGTGCGACCAAGCGGATGCGCTGATCGGTGGCGGCGACGTCGAGAAGGTAGAGACCATCATCGCGAACGGTTTGGATAAAACGGGCCATGTCGGCGCTCTTTTGCTGGGTACCAATGTTCACGGCGTTCTCTTCGTATTCGGAGAAAGGAACGAGAAGCGCCATTTCGTCGGACATGCAAGAAACCTCAGCACTCGCGCGACTTGAAGCCTCTATTAAACCGCTTCGCTGCGGCACACCCTCGACTTGATGCGGTCAGGCGAATCAGTCAAGGCATGGACCGGCTCCCTTGAACCGTCCCATGTCGGCGAATGGAGGTGTGAACTCGATGCTGCCCATCAGCGCGAGCGATCTCGAACGTTACACCTACTGCCCCATGTCATGGCACTTGTCCAGGGAAGGCGTGGGCGCTCAAGGCGAAGCCGTCGCCGAAGGGGTTCGACGCCATGCCGAAATTCATTCCTCGATGGAGGACGCCATGGCCGGAAAGCAAGCATACCGGCGCTCCGCAACCATCTGGTCGTGGTGGTTCACCGTGGTGCTGGTGTTTACGCTTGAGAGCTTCATCGTGTACAGGCTCCTCAACAGCGACGCAGACCCTGTCCAAATGGCGCGCTTCCTGTCCTCCCTCGCCCTGAGTGCGCTTTTGGCCGGAGGGGTGCTGATCCTCCTGCCGTGGCGAGAACCGTTGAACTGGTCCATCCCCGACCCACGCTCTGAATTCGAAGCCAGCGGCGTCATGCCCATCTTCAATCCCCCCGACTTCATCGGAGGGTGGTTCCAAGGCGGTCGTTTGGAGGCCAGTTTCCTCCTTGCGTCAATCGTGTTCGGTTTGCACGCTATGGCCCTTGGCACGTTTCTTGATGCGGGCAACGCCGCCTTCGTGCTTGTCGTGTCGGCGTTTCTTTGGACCGGTCTGGCCTCATGGCGCCTTCAGGTTCTCCTTCTGGCGCACCAGAAATCAGAGGTCGCTCGCGTCAAAGCAGGATTGGACACCAAAACAGAGGTGTTGTACTCCGATGACGACCAAGGCACCGGTTTGTTGACGGACCCAAACACGGGACTCCGTGGCCGGCCAGATCAAATCGTCATCGTCGACGGTGATTTCATTCCCGTCGAACAAAAAACGGGGAAAATCCCCGCTACGCCACACGATTCACACCGCATGCAACTGTTGGCGTACCTCCACTTGGTGGAATGCGAAACCGGGCGGGCCTCCCCTTACGGTGTCATTCGATACGGCCAAGAACACGTGTTCCAGATCCTCTGGGACGACCTCTCTCGAAGCGATCTCAACGAGGTGGTCACGGAAATTCAGCGTCTGATGGTAGAGGGGGGAGCCACCCGAAACCACAAACGCGTGGGCAAGTGCAGGAATTGTTCCCGTCGCCACGCATGCCCCGAACGTCTCGATGCATCAGCATGAGTCTTCGAGCGGGTATTTCATGCAGTTGCGATGAATGGTGACCACGACGTTGAAGTTGTCTTTGAATTGGTTCAGGAAACGTTCACCGGTGCCTTGAGCGTCAACGGTCAAGGTCCATTCCCCACCCGTGAACTCTGGCTGAGCGAGGAGGCTTTCCTCAGGTGGATTTGCGTCTTGACACACTTCAGTCGACCATTGCACGCCACCTTCTGAGTCGAACAGGGTCACTTGGACGTAGCGCAAGGCCCCTCCTGCGTCCAGGCAACCAATCTGATCTGAGCCCACAAAACTGGCCTTGAAGTAGATGTCAATCTGAATGACGGACTCGTCCACGTAGAACGAGGACGAATTGCTGTAGGTTTCAACCGCATTGGTGAAGGTGTGGGCGAAGGCCACGCGGTCGTAGATCGTCTGAATCTCGACCGGGTCTCGCCTTGATTCGAGATACTCGCGGGCCGGGACCAACCCGATGCAGCCCGCGAACGTGCTGCTGAGAAGAAGCACGATGAGCGCCACAACCGTCGGACGCGGCCCCATAAGGTGGCGGAGCGGGCTACGGTTGTGAAGATGTCGTCGATGCTCACTCGAACGTGGCGCCACAGACAGAACACGACGTGGCGTCAGCAGGGATGTCTGCGCCACAGGCACCACACTCGGCCATCGCCGCTTCCTGTTCAGCGTCCGCAGGCCTTCGGCGGGTCGCTGAGCGGCGGCGCTTCGGCTTGGCACGCTTCGGCGTCAACTCGTCGTCCACGGTTTCTGCACCTGCAGAAGATACGGGCAAAGCATCGGTGTCCTCGAAGGAGAAGTCCGCGGTTGCTTCCTCGATTTCGTTGCCGGCCAGTCCGCTGTCGGTCAAGCCCGCGTCGACCCGGACCTTTTCGCCCGGCAAGACCCCTTCTTCTCCGGTCAATTCGAACAAGCGCTCGCGGATCGCTGCGTCAGAGGCCGAGAGTTCCGCCCCGTCGTCCTTGAGGGCCTGAACGTCGCCCTTGGATGCGATGATGTCGTCGATGTCTTGGCCGCTGAAGGATTCCTTGACCGAGCGGAGGGTCGGTGTGACGGAATTCTCCCATGCTTCCAGTTCCTCTTCGGTCATCGCGTCGAGGTCGACCTCCAGCGCGTCGAGCCGTCCTTGGGCCTGAGTGACCTGAGCCTCAGCGAGGTTCATGTTCTCGTCCCAGTCTTCCTCAAGATCGTCTTCGTCGTAGCCAAAGGCCTGCACGGTAGCAGCGAAGTCTTCGGTTCCGCTGACGATGACGTCGTCGTCCTCTTCTTCCTCAGCCGGGAGTTCGATTTCGACCGCGACCTTGCGTTCTTGGCGCTTCCTTTGTTCAAAGAAGGACGCGACGTCTTGCGGCGCACCACAATAGGCACAGTTCTCCATCAAATCAGGGATCGACTCGCCGCATGCATCGCATTCGTGGAACTGGAGCCGGGCCTTGGCGAGGTTGAACCTGCAATGCGGGCACTTGTCTTCGTCGCCTTCCAGTTCACCGTCGCAGGACGGGCAATACTCGAAGATGTCCCGTTCGACTTCCTCGTCGCGATCACGGGTGATGATGACGCCCAAGATGAGCACGCCAATGAGCACCAACACAAGCAGGCCCGCCCAACTGAGCAGACCACGCAGCGAACGCTGCTCGTCGGTGATCGAATCGTCCACCACCTCGGCGCTGGCGTAGGCTCGCGTGTACACCGGAGACACGTCGACGTCATCGGGCACCAAACGCACGGACGTCTGGCCGGTTTGCGCCTCAAAGGTGCATGACACGGTCGCACGCTGCCCGCGTGTCTCAATCGTCACGGGGATGACCTCGAACACCGTGGTGCCGCCATCGTCGCACGTGTAGTTCACCGGGCCGGTTTCCACAGAGGTGACACCAATGGACATCGTGTAGGTTTGACCGGGGGTCAAAGGTGCCTCGGCAGGCTCGGCGTTGGCGTCCAGAAGCGTCAATGTTGGAGCATTCCATGACAGCCGGAGCGGGGCTACGACTTCGATGGTTGCAGAGACGCGGCTGTTGTCTGGGTCAAAGTCCCAGGAGTCCGAATCAGGAACGTAACGCGCTTCAAAGACGGCATCATGGGCTCCCAACGCGGTTGGCAAGGCATCATCAGGCCGCCACATCATGTCCTCAGCAGCGTCAAGGAAGATGCGATCTTCGTAGTCAATGCCCTCGAAGGAATACTCCAACGTGCCACGAACTGGAATTTCGCCGACGTTGGAAATCCCCACGTACCAGAGCACGGCGTCGCCAGAATTGGCCTTTGGTGGTTCAGCGATGGGTGGGTCGAGCTGCACGTCGGGAATGGGCAAGAGATCGAGGTTTCCGGCCGGGCTGCGGTCGTTGGTCGTGGATTCCTGAACAAAGGCGCCCGTTCCGTACGGATCAATGACCGCCACGACCTCGCGGGAGATCCTTTGCAGACCGATTACATCGTCGCCGTCGATCGTGGTTTGCCACGTGGCCACGGCATAGCCCTGGCCTTGGACGGTGACGCTGAAACTGCCAAGCATCAGGGTGCCGCCGTTGTCGTTGGGGACTTCCAAACGGAGGGGGACTTCGACGGTCCCATCGCCGTCAAATCGCTCGATTTCGCCGCTGACCGTCCACGGACCGTTCAACGCCCCTTCGACGACGGTCACCGTGGGCGCCGCTTTGTGACGCAAATCCATGCGCGGGTGCACGGTCAAGGTCAGATCGTAGTCCTGATTTTCTTCCTGAGACTCGACGACGGCGTCCTCAGCGTCGGGGGTCAGGCGCAGCACGTACTCGCCGGTGGGTGGAGCATCGAACTGCACGGTCAAGGTCGTGGACGCTCCCGCCGCGAGGGCGCCGACGGCCACGTTGTCCATGGCAGCGCCGTTCAGGGCCACACCAAGCACGCTGGCGGCTGCGGGTTCGCTGCCGATGTTGCTCACGTCGACCTCGACCGTGGTGAGATCGCCGGTCTTCAACGTCGAGGCGTTGAGCACTTCTGCGCCGGTCACGCGCAAGTCGGGGAGGCCGCTGACGTCGAACGGCACGGAGAAGGTCTGGCTGAGGGCATCATCGTGCTGGAACTTGATCCACACGCGGTGTTCGCCTTCGGTCAAACCGTTCCAATAGACGGTTTTGGTCTCCATGCCGTCTCCAGCAATTTCGCTGATGATGCCTTGTTCAAGCAGTTGGTTTTCGTTCACGGTGTCCATGTATACGTAGTACTCAACCGTGTACGCACTCTGGCTTTGCGTGTTGAGGAACGCGATGGTGATCGACAAATCGTCGCCCGCAGAGGGCGACGTGGGTTGCAGGGTAACCGTCGAAGCACCGGCTTCGATGGAACCGCTGATTTCGGCGCTGACTGCCATGGGGGCGGCCAAACTGCAGAGCAGGACCGTCAGCAGCACCACAGCGGGACGCTTGGTCATGAGGTTGAACGCGTTCGCATAGCACTTGAACCTCTCTCCATGCAACGCGGTTTCGGGCCCCGGTCCCTCAGTGAATGGGAGGATTGAAGGACGGCAGGAGCGGACTATGCGCCATGAGGGGGGTCTGCTCCGTGCTGCTCCTCGTCGTCATGATGCTGGCGTTGGCCCAGCCCATGACCCCCGCGCCCACCTTGGAGGAAGGCGTGGCGCCTTCCCTGACCAGCAGTTCGATGTCCCTGTCCTTCGCTGGACCAGCGGAAGGTGAATCGGTCACCGGTCTGCTGTCGATCAGCGTGACCGCAAGCGGCACAGGGAACCTCTCGTGGCTCCGCATCGACGTCAGCGACGGAAGCGGATGGAGCGAAGTGGGGAACCGCAGTTCCAGCCCTTGGTTTGCCCAATTGGACACCACCGTGCTCACCAACGGCTCCTACCAGCTTCGAGCCGTCGGCCATGATGCAGACGTTGACGATGAGGTGACCGGGTTTTCGTCCAACTTCACGGTGGCGAATCAGGTCCCCATCATCACCGCGTTCAGCGTGCTCAACCCAGGTGCTGGGAGCGGCACCTCCTCAAACGACCGTTGGTGGTTTGCGACGCCCGCGGACGGCACCTTGCAGTTCAGGTGGGGCGCCAGCGACGACGACCTTGAGCGCGCCACGCTGTCGAACCTCCCCGGAACGGGAACCCCCTCATCGGACGGACCAGGCACGCTTGCCTACGGTTGGGATTGGTCCCCGGGAGACCTCGGTGAGGGCACGTGGAATCCACGCCTCAACGTGTTGGACGGGTCGGGCCTTTCCGCGTCCCTCACCCGCTTCATCGGCATCGACCGCACCGGACCCGAGATCGGCTCCATCACGGTGGGCAGCGACGGAGGATGGCAAGCAGACAACAACATCACCCTCAATGGCCTCAAGACCACGGCCGACGATGGGTTTGGCTCAGGCGTGGCTTCAACCGACTACTCCTTGGACGGGCAAACGTGGGAGAGCACCTCGGCCGACAACCTCGACATGACCTTGCCCGAAGGTGAGAACGTCGTCTATCTTCGAAGCGTGGACCGTGTCGGAAACGTCGGAAACGTCACGCAACTGCCGGTCAACGTCGACTTGACGCCCCCCGAAGGCTACGGTTGGGTCGTGGAGGAACTGACCACCAACCGCGACCAACCCGCCCCGATCCTCTACGTGGCCGAAGACGCAGGTTCGGGCGTGGACCAAAGCGCTTCAGCCATCGAATACGGATTCGACACCAACGGCGTGGGCAGCATCCCTGACATCACGGGACGGTGGATCACGCTTGGCAACAACCAAGGCCTGAACACGAGCCTTGACCTTGCCTCATGGGCGACCAAATCCGGCCAATACCTGCTCTTGCGGGCCACGGTCGTTGACGGTGCTGGGAACACCATCGTCACACCCACCGCATCGTTCCAAGTGCTTCCCGGCCTCGACTTGATGTGGAACGCACCAAACACGACCATCGACCGGCTCATCGTTCGCCCCGGCCAAGGCACAGGAGCCGTGCAGATCGAGGCAACCCTGGAGTCCAACGAAGGGTACGACGGCACTGTGGCCGTTCGGTTGGAGACCGCCCCTGCTGACCGCTTTTCGGCCGTTGATTGGACCGTCATGGAATCGAGGACGCTGGCAGCAGAAAGCCTCCAAAACGGCACCTACTCGATGACGTGGAACTTGTCCGTCACCGTCGAAGGCCAACTCGACATCCGCTTGGTCATCGACCCGTCGGACTCCATCGACGAATACGACGAAGGAAACAATGCGATCTACTTCGTGGTGACCGGCGCGTCCATCAGTCCAGGTCTGGTGCCCTCCTTTGCCCCGTCCGTCGGCCTGATTTTGCTTGTGGGCCTCCTCTGTGGCGCCCTCTCGCGCCGCCCACGGGATTGAAAGGGAGCGGCAGTTCCGAGGCACCATGCGTCAGGCCCTTCCTCGTGTTCCAAAGGACCGCATCGCGGTGCTGATCGGTGCCAAAGGCGGGACGGTGAAGGCACTGGCCAAGGCCGCTGGCGCCCAATTCATCGACATCGATTCCGAGACCGGTGACGTCGAGGTCGAGTGGGGAGAACCTGGCACGTACGACCCGGTCAAGGCGTTGAAAATGCCTGACGTGATCAAAGCCATCGGCCGCGGCATGGCCCCAAAAACCGCCTTGACGCTGTTTGAAGACGACTGCTACTTCGAGATGGTCGACCTCCGCGATCACGTTGGAAAGCGAGGCAAGCAACTCCAGCGCATCCGCTCTCGCATCATCGGCAGCCAAGGAAAAATCCGACAACGCATCGAAGGCCTGACCTCGACGAGCATCACGATCTACAAGTCCACGGTGGTCGTCATTGGACCAGAGGACGGTTTGGCCCTTGCGCGGCAGGCCGTCGACATGATCGCCGGTGGCGCTGAACATGGAAGCGTGCTGAGTTTCCTCGAACGCACCACCCGGAAGAACCGACTGGAGCGACGCAGCCTCGACAGCATCGAACTGCGTGAGGAAGAAGCCATCGAAAGCACCGGTTTCGAAACCCTCGTCCCCGGATTGAGCCAAGCGCGTGAACGGCGTCACCGTCGGTTCAGGGCGTCGCAGGTGGACCCAGAGGACGAGGAGGCCGTTGAGGCCATGATGGATCTCGCTGAAGACGAGTCCGTCACGTGGGAAGAGGAATGATCACGCGTCCTCGACAACGTCGTCGAGGGGCATTTCCAACACATCGGCCAATGCTTCTGCAAGGTCGACGTCCAACCCTTGCTTCTGCCCCCATTCAACAAGACGGGTCACGTCACGGACCAGGAATTCCCGGGCCTTGGGATGGGTGTTGATGACGGCCTGTCCAACGTCGATGACGACCGGTCGCCCTTCATGCCAGAGGATGTTGTACGGGGAGAAATCACCGTGCACCAAACGGGCTTTCTGCCACGCCACGGCCAAGAAATGCAGCAAGGCTTCGAACACCTCGTCAGGGCGTTCCACTTCCACCTCGCGCAATTTCTTCGCGGGTGAAACCTCGGTTCCCACGTACTCCATCACCAGGACGTTGCGATGAACGGCCACGGCCTTGGGCACGGGAAGACCCCACTTGGCCAAACGTTCGAGGTTCCGATGTTCCTTCCGAACCCAGATGTCAACAAGGTCCCTGTGCCGTCGCTTGAGCCCACCAAAGCGCTGGTCACCTTCGATGTACTGCATCAGGTTTCGAAACACGGCATTGGAGGTGTGAAAAATCTTCACGGCAACAGGGCCTCCGTCAAGGTCCGTCCCGTGGAACACGTGCGCCTCTTTCCCGCGAGCAATGGGGTGGTCAAGGGTGTCAATGGCTCCTGACGTCATCAATTTGTACACGGAAAGAAGCGTCAAGCGGTCAAAGACTTGGTCAAAGACGCGGCGATCGACCCATTCGAACGGACCTGAGCCCATCACGCCCTGCAGTTTGCCTTCGATGTCCCTGAACATGCCACGGTACCGCTCCTCTTTCATCCAGCGGTACCCGGAGCCTCCGTCCTCAAGCCCGGACACGAAAGCCTCGCGTTCAGCTTGCTCGTGAGCGTGGTCAGCGGCTTCTTCCTTGGTCATCTTCGACCGAGGACGCCGCCTTCGTCGACGTTGCGCTGACCGTTCGGCCAACTCATCCCAGCCGTCCTCGTCCCACGACATGCCAACACCTCACGGTTGAAGTGCGGCTCCTTTGAAGCCTGCTCAACCGAAGAGTTCGTCGACGCCGTCTGTGACATCGTCGTCGCTTTCGTCTTCTTCAAAACTGATCGGGGTTACTTCGGGAGCCGGTTCAGACTCAACCTCAGCCTCGGCTTCGGCCTCGGGTTCAGGCGCATCGTCATCGGAACCAAACAGATCATCGTCGTCGTCGCCGTCGTCGCCAAACAGGTCGTCCTCGCCGTCGTCATCGCCAAACAGGTCGTCATCGCCGTCGTCATCGCCAAACAGGTCGTCGTCGCCTTCTTCCTCAACCGCCTCGCCTTCGTCGACGTCCCCGAAGAGGTCGTCGTCCTCGTCGTAATCGTCGCCAGAAAAGGAGGTCCCGAACAGGTCCACGACGTCAGGAAGGACGCCCTTGCGGGAGAGATACATCGCCTGGGTCTTGGTGTAACGGTGCTTCACGTCGGCCTTGCTGTCTTGGAAATCCCAAGGCCAGACGATGATCAGGTCGCCTTCGCGAACCCATTGGCGGCGGCGCATCTTCCC
>MDSX01010394.1_pt1 | contig 15406 bp, 9 predicted proteins | sample 811141 | NCBI WGS metagenome assembly MDSX01 (sample SAMN05326642, study PRJNA326480) | marine metagenome | isolation source: seawater | place: Atlantic Ocean: South East | collected 2010 | reverse complement strand
GCCCCCGCCGTACATCCCCCCGCCCATCCCCCCGTAGCTACTCATCCCCCCGTAGCCACCGTACCCGCCGCTCATGCCTCCGTAGCCGCCACTCATGCCACCGTAGCCCCCGTATCCGCCTCCCATGCCGCCGTAGCTGGACCCGTATCCCCCGTACGTCGATCCCAGGCCCCCGTAGCCTCCTCCGTACCCGCTGTTCATGCCCCCGTAGCCTCCTCCGTACCCGCTGTTCATGCCTCCGTAGGCTCCAGCTCCGTAGGCTCCAACCCCGGCGGTGGCGTTGAGCGTGGTGGACGCGGGGTTGGACACGGCCGTGCCGGTCTCGCGGTATCTCGCGGGTGGAGGCGGGGTGGCTCCCGTGGGATTAGATGCCGTCGGTACCGGCGCTGTTTTGGGAGAGTGAGAGGTTGTGGGAACGGATGTCAGAGACGCCGGCGCTGTGGGGGTAATTACCAATTGTCGGAATTGCGGGTGCTTTTTTTGAAGGGGCGGGTTCGATGGGGCGCACCTGAGGGTGTGGATCCCGCGCCCGGGACGTCCCAGGGTTTGGGTGCGTCGCCCGGCGCCGCGGGAGTGGATGCGGAGACGCTCTCGCCCGTCGCGGCCGCGCGCTCCCACGGTTTGGGGCGAAGCGGTGCTCCTGAGGTTTCATTCAGGGTTGGGAAGTGGGGCCGGCGCTGGTCAGTGAGGGTCGAGGCGGGTCGAGGCGGGGTTTTAGGACGCGCGACGCGAGAGGTATCGGCGCGCGGTGGGGAGGTGCAGTCGTCGAGAGAAGAGTTACGCACCGGACATGCTCGTTTCCTAGCCGATACGACCGTGCGAGTCACACGCGCGACGAGAGTGGCACCTCCCAATTTTACGAGTTTCACCGAGGCCGCGTGTTCAATGCGGGGGTCAAAGCGGATCGTCCGAGACACTCCGATCGACACCCATCGGCAGCTCACACCACTCGTCATGCAGAAAAAACTTTTGATGCTCTCGGCCCTCATGTTCGCCCTCGCGTGCGCGCACGCGGGCGAGACCCCGGAGGTGACCAACAAGGTGCGACACGCGCCCACACACGCGCCCGCGTCGTCGTCGTCGTCGGACAATTAGATCGCGTCACTTCACTCGATTAAGAGCTTCATCCGGCGCCCAGATCCGCGCCCTCAACCTGACCTTCCCACCCTTTTCATCTCGCAAACAGGTCTACTTCGACGTCTCCATCGGCGGCCAGCCCGCGGGGCGGATCACCATGGGCCTCTACGGCGCCGCCGTGCCCAAGACCGTGGAGAACTTCCGCGCGCTGTGCACGGGCGAAAAAGGCGTGGGCACGCGCGGCAAACCGCTCCACTACAAAGGGTCCATCTTCCACCGCGTCATTCCCCAGTTCATGCTCCAGGGCGGCGACTTCACCGACGGTAACGGCCGCGGCGGCGAGTCCATCTACAGCGAGAAGTTCGCCGACGAGAGCTTCGCCATCAAGCACTCCGGCGCCGGCGACCTCTCCATGGCCAACGCGGGTCCCAACACAAACGGATCGCAGTTCTTCATCACCACCATCAAGACCGCCTGGCTCGACGGCCGCCACGTCGTGTTCGGCAAGGTCCTCGAGGGGATGGACGTGGTGTACAAGGTCGAGGCGGTCGGCTCACAGAGCGGCAAGCCCTCCAAGGAGGTCGTCATCACCGACTCGGGCGAGCTCGAGATGTAAATCTTTTTCCAATGGCATCAACCGCGGCCTTCTCCGGGCGCCAAACGCGCGACCGAGCCCATGCGAGTCATTACCTAAGACATCGTTTCTCAATCTACAAAACGTATTTTCCTAATGTAAACGCTACTCGTACGGATAGATCCGTGTCGACGTGCTACCCTCCCTTTGCGTCCGTCTTGACGCTACTCTCCAAGGGACGAACCGCGGCCATCATCCGGGATCCTATGCGGTCGTACACCGATTTGCGGTGCATCCCCCGCCGCCGTCCTTCCTCCACCACCTCGTCCTTCAGCCACGGGTTGACGGGCGGTTCTAGGAAGCCGTTGACCCGTCCCATGTGCCCGTCCGGGTTGCCCCCCACGCCGGCACCCGCGACGAGCCGCGACTGCTCGGACGGAAAGGCCCAGTTGCTGACGACGCCGATGAGGCAGAGGGGCAGCGCGAGGACCGCCGCGAACGCGGTGTTGCTGATCTTGCCCGCGCGCCGGACGTTGCCCATGTGGCCAGCCGCGGAGCCCATGCCGGCGTTGTGCGAGTTGGTCCATCCCCGCGTCGCGTTTCCGTCGCCCAGAAGCCTGTTACGCGCGGCGGTGATGCGATTAAAGTTGAACCGCGCCTCGGCCTTTCCCGCACCGCTCGACGCCTTGTCGGGGTGGTGGACGTGCGCCAGCCTGCGGAAGGCGGCCTTGACCTCCTCGTCGCTCGCGCCGGGTTTGAGCTCGAGCGCGGCGTACGGGTCTATATTTGGAGTCGACGGCCCCATCCGTCTCGGAGCCCCCGCTCTTCTCCGGCGCCTACGCCACTGAAACGAAGACTGATGATGCGAGCTCGGAGAAAGGCCACGACGACGGAGCGCGAGAGAGCTGCTCGCGAGAGTGAGAAATGAGTCATGGACGGGTTAACCCTTCTGCGAGGAGTTAACGGGGGTATCAAAACGTGGAACAGCGATTCGTCGATTCCGGGTTCGCAACGGCGCGCAATTTTGGCATCGGATTTGGAAACAATACCCATAGGATTCCTTAATAAAAACCAAGCCAAGACCCGTGTCATGAGCAAAAAGACTCCCCCGCCAGCGAGGCGACTTCCTGGCCTTCGATTTCACCCCGAGCAACCCACAACCGTCGTTGGTCCTTCGGGGTGTCACTTTTCACCGCACCTACTCACCCTTCCATCACCTAAGAGCAACGATGGCTTTCGCTGTTTCCACCCAGGCGCTCGCCGCCAAGGTCGCCCTCAACGGCAAGACCCTCAACGTCCGCAAGTCGTCCGTCAAGGCCGCGCGCAACGTCACCGTCCGCGCCGCTGTGTCCGCCCCCGCGGTGAGTAATATTCCCTCGTCTCGTCGCCGCCCCTCCTTCCTCCCTTTCGCGCGCTCGTGTCCGCCTTTCCCCGCGCGCATTCGCGTCGCGCGCGAGGCAATTCGCGAGGGCGCGTCCACGCGTGGTCCGCGTGAACCCCCTCCGCGGCGATAGCGCTCGCGCGCGACACCGAGCGCGGAGGGTCTCGCGAATTGCCGCATCGAGTTCTTTGCCTCACCCAAATCTTGGGAAAGGGTCTGGGACTCTTATCCGCGGCTGGATAGGCCCCGGGATCACGCGCGCGCTCGTCAATTCCGTCGCCGTCGCCCCGCGGAATCTTCCCGGGGGGTTCGTCGAACGTTTCGGCTCGATCGCGCGACCCGATGCGCCTCCCGCGGCCAGATCGCGACCACGCCGCGTGGGGTTATCGCCCGATCACGAAAGGGGGGAAAATATCCACCCTTCCGGAACCCACGCAGCCATCTTCTTTTGACGCGTGAAAAAAAAACCCCATCTCCGAGAACCTCCCCTGACCTTCGTCTTTTCCCTCCCCCATTCGATGATCCAGGGCCTCAAGGCTGGCGTCGTCACCGGCGATGACTACAGGGCCGTCATCGACCACGCCAAGAAGAACGGCTACGCCATCCCCGCCGTGAACTGCACCATGTCCACCGTGACCAACGCGTGCCTCGAGGCGGCCAAGGTTGCCAACTCTCCCATGATCATCCAGTTCTCCAACGGTGGCGGTATCTACAACGCCGGCAAGGGCTGGAAGAACGAGGCTGACCAGAAGGCTGCCATCATGGGCTGCGTCGCGGGTGCCCTCCACGTGCGCGCCCTCGCCGAGTTCTACGGTGTCCCCATCATCCTCCACACCGACCACTGCTCCAAGGCTCTCCTCCCCTGGTTCGACGGCCTCCTCGAGGCTAACGAGGAGTACTTCGCCAAGCACGGCGAGCCCCTGTTCAGCTCCCACATGCTCGACCTCTCCGAGGAGTCCATCGAGGAGAACATGGAGATCTCCAAGAAGTACCTCGAGCGCATGGCTAAGATCAACTGCTACCTCGAGGTTGAGATCGGCATCACCGGCGGCGAGGAGGATGGCGTCGACAACACCGACGTCGCCCAGGAGGACCTCTACTCCAAGCCCGAGGAGATCCACCAGGTGTACACCGAGCTCAACAAGGTTGCCCCCGGCATGTTCTCCGTCGCCGCCGCCTTCGGTAACGTCCACGGCGTCTACTCCCCCGGCAACGTGAAGCTCACCCCCAAGATTCTCGGCGCCGCCCAGAAGTACGTCAAGGAGAAGGAGAGCCTCGACACCGAGCAGCCCGTCGACTTTGTCTTCCACGGCGGCTCCGGCTCCTCCCGCGAGGACATCCGCGAGGCCATCACTTACGGCGTCATGAAGATGAACATCGACACCGACACCCAGTGGTCCATGTGGGACGGCGTCCGCGCCTACGTCGCGGACAAGCACGACTACCTCCAGGGCCAGATCGGCAACCCCGAAGGCCCGGAGAAGCCCAACAAGAAGTACTACGACCCCCGCATGTGGACCCGCGCCGCCGAGGAGTCCACCCGCGACCGCCTCCTCTCCGCGTACGAGGACCTCAACGCCATGGACGCCCTCTCCAAATAAATCTCTTTGAAGAGATCAACTCGAGACGGGTTGACGCGAATCTACGTGTATACATTTTTTGACGGGTGCTCGCAGGAAATAGTCCTTCTATAGCGACGGAGTGAGTCCTTGGACATAATAATAAACGATTTCCAGAAGAACGAAAAGACACGCGCGCGATATCGTGGACTGCCGTCATCTTTTTTTTCGTCAGCGTCTCAGAATACATATAACATCGCGGCCGGGCAGGGAGCCCGGCGGTTGCCATCTTTACTTCCCTAAAAGTTATTTAACCGTCCCCTCGGAACCCACCCGTCTCTCGTGTCGTCTAAACATCGCCCACATCGCCCGCTCAGGGGTTGAGCGTGATCTCAAAGCCACCCGGGTTGGGCATGTCCAGCCCGCACAGCGGACACGGGTACACGTACTCGTTGTCGAGGTGCCGCCGTACCATGTGCACCCTCGACCGCTGCTCGCAGTCCACGCACAGCACGTGACCGCACCCGGGCAGCAAGTTCAGCTGGTGCTGGTGCCCCGGATCGTTCATGTTCCCCTGCATCACCATCGCGTGGTCGCACGCGGCGATCGGGGCGGTGCCCTCCTCCCAGATGTCCAGTTTCGTCTTCCAGTGCTTCACACGCTTGGGCAGGTCCCTGACGCAGAGCGACGCGTTGAGCCTCACCGCGCCGAACAGCGGACACGCGCGGCGCTCCACGATGTTCTCGGGCTCCAACTCACCCCGCGACACGTCCCCGCACGCGCAGTCGATGCACTCGCCGCACTGCACGTCGATCCAGCCCGCGATGTCCTCCCAGGTGGACGCCGTCTCCATCGTACCTCGCTCGCAGTGGGGCTCCACGCGCCGCGCCGCGTCTTCCCGAGCGTTCTTCAACGCGCCCCGCCACCGTGCCCGCCGAGCCTCGAGCTCCTTGGCGAGCTCCGTGAACTTATCCTGTGGCACCCGGCCGTTGAGCCGGGAGGTGCCCATGAGCGATATCTCCCGTAGGGTCTCGAAGTTCGTCTCCGTCAAACGCAGCGCCTCCAGCGTGTCGACGTTGGCGCACCCGGAGAGGTCGAGGTAGAGGAGTCGCGACTTGCCATCCTTGCGGCTGACGCACGTCCGCGCGGCGTGCTCAATCGTGGACGTGTTGAGCAGCGTGCACCCGCTAAGGTCTAAGTCCTCCAAGTTCTCGCCGCACACGTCCAGCAGCGCGCACACCGCGGAGTCCGTCAGCCGGTTGCAGTTGGCGAGGCACACCCGCTTCAAATTCGCAAACGCGCCGTCGCCGCGAAGGATGCTCAAGAGCAGACGGTCGGTGAGGAAGGAGGCGTGGGTGCTCATGTCCAGCGTCTGCCACACCCCGGGCTGCCGCACGAGCTTCCGGAACCTGGTGGACACCGCGGAGAGCGCGAGGAGCTGCTTGGGGGAGCCGCTCGCCTCCGCGACGCGAGACAGGATCAGCTGCAGTTCGTCGTCGAGCAAGTCGCAGAGCTTGACCTGCTGGCACGAAGCCTTCTCCAGGGCGAACGCGATGTAGGAGCGGAGGGAGTCCAGCTCGGGGTTGGACTCGAGCTTATCGAGCCGCCTGTGGTGAAAAGGAAAAGGTGGTCAATACTCGGCGTGTTTTGAAAGCGGCGCAGTCTCAGATCCTCAGATCTGGTTTTTGTCCCTCCGGCGGAGAGTCGAGTGGGATGATTCTCACGGATGGGGAGGTGGGACGGCGCACCTCTGGATGGATCGCAGCAGCTGCAGCAGCTCGCGCTTTCGCGACGTCTTGGTATCCTTGTCGGCGGACCATTCCCTGCGAGGTTTAAAACGGCGATCGGGTCAGTCTAAGGGTCGAACCCGGGGCGGTGACGCGCGGGATCCAGATCTTGAAAAGAGCCCGAGGCGCACGCCTGGGTTTCGAACTGGTCTTTTGAAAAATCCGAGCGTGGGTCGGGCGGGGGCGAGGGCGCACCTCTCTCTGCGGAGCTCGACGATGATGTCCGCGAGCTGGGAGCACGCGGACTTGGTACGGTTCTGGAGGTACCTGACCTCGTCCGGGGTCGCCTCGATGGAGCCCGCGGACGTGCCCGGCAGCTCGTCATCCTCCCCCGACCCGGTTCCGTGCTCGGACCCCTCCACCTCCTCCCAGCCTTTCGGGCGGAGTCGCTTGAACCCGCTCTGGTACTCGTGCTTCGGGGTCTGCACCCCGGACTGCTCGGGCGAATCGGCCTCGCCCGCGTCGCCGGACTTCTCGGGGATGGCGAACTTGCGTTCGAGCGTGTCCATGGCGGTCGCGCCGCCGCTCGCCTCGCTCATCTCGCACACGCGCCCGGTGAAGAAAAACTGGTCGTTGGATGCACGCGGACGGAGACGACCTCTCGGGAAGGGGAAGTCTTCGCGAACCGCAGCACGCCGTCCGCTGGTCGCGCGCGTAACCTCGCTCGGACGATCGACGAGGTACGAAGGAAGTTCGAACAAACACACGCCGCGTGCCAGGCACCGCGCGCGCGCTTTCAAACTGGATCCCCGCGGGCGGCCGGGCCCAAAGTCACGTACTTGACTGACGCGAGGGACGACCAAAGTCTTTTTATCTCAAAAAAAATCGATCGAGGCGCGAGCTGGGAAAATTGACTCAAGAATGACGAGTCGCGGGTGAAAAACTCTGAAATTCGCCGGGAAATCGATGCGAGATCGAGGCTCCCGCGTTTTCAACGCGCTGACTGGGTACGTGTTTTACCCAGGCTTGATCATCTCACGTGACGGGACGGCTCTTTTTTGTTTTGACTTGTAAACTTTCTGTCCGGGCGAGCTACTCGTCTTCGTGGTCCGGCGGGGGGAGACACGCCGAGCTGGTGTGTGGTCGGCGGCGACTCCTGCTTCGAGTGCAACGACTGCTGCTTCGTTGTGAAGCACCATGATGACACTGGGAGACAACATCAGTCGTTGCACCGAAGAAGCAGGAGTTGTCACTGGAGGTGCAAACAAGCTCGTCGAACCTCCCCGTCGCCACGGCTGCACCGCGCGAACCCACCGGTCTCGTCGCGTTTTGTACCGAAGGTGCTTCATTTGATGTACCTGTTGTTCGAACCGGTACATCAAATGAAGCACCCACACTCTTTGCTACAAAACGAGACGAACCCCGGGGGCTGGAGTCAACAGACGCGACTCCACATTGACAACGATCTCCTCGTCACCACCTTCCTTCCAACCGTCACTTCTGTCCCCGTCCGTCACATCATCCCTCACCCATCCACTGTACCACAGCGCCGCACGTTCCCGCCGCGTCACCCGCGTCACCCTCGCCCTACACGTCGGGCACACCGCGTTCACTTTCAGCCACCGCTTGATGCAATCCGCGTGAAACGAGTGGTGACAGGTCAGCACGATGAGCTCGTCCCCGGGTTCGCAATCGTCGGTGCACACGAGGCACACTTCGATGTCGTCGGACGCCGCCTGGATCGCGCGAGCTGCGGCGTGGCCCTCGTCGTTCTCGTCGTCGGCCGCGGCGGGAGTGACGGGCTCGAGGCCCCTGAGCGCCCTCCACCTGTTGTCGCCCACGAAGCACCGCGGGAGCGTGGCCATCGCCCTGGACGTCATCGGGCCGGGCTCGTGCTCTGTCTGGTCATCCTCGGACTCGAGCTCGATCTCGACGGCTTCGGGGGATACTCGTCGATGCGCGCGGCGGGTTCGAGCGGGCACGTTGTTGTTGTTGTTGTCGCTGTCGTTGTCGTTGTTGTCGTCTCTGGGTCCGAGGGGCGAGGGGTGCCCGGGGGTGCGGGCGCGCGCGCGCTCTCGCTCCATCGCGAGCATGCGCCACTCGTGGATGCTCTCGTTGGTGAACGTCCCCGTGGATCCATCGCGCGCGTGGAATGGGGAGAGCGCGGCGCTTCGTGCGGCGCGCGACGGCGCGTCCCAGGCGGCGGGCGACACGGGCTCCACGTCGCTGTCGCTCCTGTCGCTGTCGGTCGCGTCGAGTTCGCCCGCGCGCCGGCGCCGCCTGGCGCGGAGCCTTGCCCGGATACGACGCGCGCCGATCGACTCTTCTTCGTCGTCGTAGCAGAAACATCCGCGCACGAGGCAGCAGTGCAGCAGGAGCAGCGCCGGTATCGCGAGCAGAACCCAGAGCAGCACGCTCCCGCCCAAGTCCTTATCCTGCCTGCTGACCTTGTTGTCCCACCACCCGGGTCTCACCGCGCCGGGCGGCGGCGACGGCGTATCGGGCGGCGGCGGCGGCGAAGGAGACGGAGGGTTCATTCACGCGGGCATCGCGCGGACGTGGTAGGCGAACGTCATGGCGGCGCCCCCGGTAGCAGCCTCGGGGCGCCGGCGTATGTGACGAGAAAGTCGAGGCGACGGGACGACATTTTTCTTTAGAGTCGAGAGACGTGACGTTTAAAAAGGAAAGGTCCACTCGGCGGCGACTGATTTCAGCCCTATTAGTCCGTATCGGACCCGCTGTTCTCCACCGGCAACCCATCCGCATCCGCGTCGAGCCCACTCCAGTCCAGCACCTCCAGCAGCTCATCCTCCAGACACCGACCGATCGCCATCGGACGCTTCGACGCGTTCCGAGGCGGAGGCTTGTCGTGCCGCAATATCCTCAGCCGGCCCTCCTTGGTCCCGTACGCCAGTCCACCCCCCGCGGCTGGGTGGAAGCACGCGATGTTCACCTCATCCTCCGCGGACGGCAACACACGCACTAAACTCATATCCGAGATGCGGTACACCTCCAGTATGGTGTGCACCGTGATGCACGACCCGCCGTCGGCGATGAGCAACAGCAGGCTCGAGTGTCGCCGCCCATACGCGAGTAAAACGTGCTCGCTGGTGGGTGAGAACTGTATGGAGGTGAGGCAGTGCGCGGCGCGGACGCTGCGCGCGGCGAGCACCTCACCAAAGTTTTTCTCCTCGAGCGAGTACACGCGAAGCTCGTACACGAGCCGAGGGATGGGCTCGCCGGCGACGGGCTCGGGCGCGTCCTTGGGTAAACACGCCACGCAAGCAGCCAACAGTCGGCCGCACGGCGAGAAATGCGCACCCATCTCGCTGCACAGCACCGCGTGGGGTATCACGAGCCTCGCGTCGCTCAGCGGCGCCAGCGGGTTGCGTCTGTCGTAGCGCCAGAGCTTGAGCTTGACCGTGCACGGCTGATCTCGTTGAATTTGATCGGCGGCTCGATCCGAAGCCGCCGCCGCCGCTGCCGCCGCGGCGGCGTCTCGAGCCGCCTGATCCGCGGGCGCGCCGGGATCAAGCACGCGAAGCCGCGCAGACGCGTTCTGCGCGCTCTGGTACGCCGCGGTCGCGGCGGCGGCGGCGGCGGTGCTGGCCGACGCGTCACCACCCGGCGCCCGGAACAGTTGCTGCCGAGTCGTCGAGGATTCATTCCCCCTGGACCCGCCGGTGGAGCCCGCCCCGTCGATCTCCATGGGCGAGCGCACGCGAAGCCTCGCAATCTCTTCAAGGTCGTCGACATCCGCGCTCGGCTGCGACGAGAGCACCGGCGAGCCCGGGTTACTCGGCGCGGACCTCGCGGCGATGTACGTCGTCCTCGACCGCTCTCGACCGGTCCCGATCCCTTGCGCGCCCCGAGCGCTCCGATCGGACAACCCGATACCCGATCCGTTCGCGGCGCCTCCTCCCATCGCCGCAGCCGCCGCGGCGGATGCGGCGGCGTAGGCAGTCTCCCATTCCCCCGCGGCGGGCGGCGCGGTCACCGCGCGGAGCGGCGGGACTTCGTGTTCGTTCGTTCCCGATTGACCGGATCGCGCGGGATTGACGTCGTTGACCTCCGCGCTCAACAGGAGCGGCACGCCGTGCGGGTGAAAGTGCACCGCCCGCAAACTCCGCCTGGTTCGTAAGGAGATGTAGGGGAGCGCCGCGGCGTCCGGGTCGGCACCCTCGGCACCCACGTCGGCACCCGCGACGGTTCCCCGCGACCGCGAGGGAAAACCCCCAGAGTATCCCGGCGACGCGGTCCATCGATCGCCGAGATTCACAGCTGTGTTCGAGTCGGCACCCTCGGCACCCCCCGCGCTGTCACCGCGGGTATCGTCCCCGTTCACGCGCGCCTCCCAGTCCGATCGCATAGCCGCGGCGTACCTCCACGTGTACAGCTTATGTCCCGACGCCACCGTCAGGATGTCGCCGTTTGGATGAAACGCCAGGCTCGCGATGGGCTTGCCGAAATCGAACCGCAGGATGCACTCGGACGTCCGCGCGTTCCACAACCGGACCTCGTGGTCCAAGGACCCGGACGCCAGGACGTGCGGGTTGCTCGGGTGGAACCGGACGACCCACGGCGTGCGCCTGTGTCCCGCGAGCGTCGCGAGGCATTTGCCGGTGGCGCAGTCGATGAGCTTGACGGTGTGGTCTCCGTGGGTGGACGCGAGGGTTCTGCCGTCGGGGGAGAACGCCGCGGCGATGGTGGACCGGGTTGCCGGGCGAAGTTCGCTGTACGTGGCGGTGCAGTTGCTCAGCGAGTCAGCCTCGGCCCACGACGCTAGGCCGCGATGGAGCGAGATCGACGGGTCGCACTGGTCCACGGGCGATACCGCCCCTCCGAGACGCGGACCGGATGTGTGGTCGGGTCGTCGCCCGGAGGTGCTGGGGTCGCCTCCTCGCGTCGCTTTGCCCAGCCGCCCGGTTGGATCGAGCTCGCGGGCGCGGATCCGGGCGTACATGGCGTCGACGACGTCCGCGCGCGGTCAGATCCGCGTTCGTCACCCGGGACCAAAAAGAAAGATGAGCCCCGGGACGTCCAAAGCGTCTCTTTCCCCCTCTCCTCGGGGCGCGTCCCAATCGGGACACCGCGGGGCACCGCGTGCGCTGCGGCGGGTGTCGGGACGTTCGGGCGCTCGGCGGTGGTCACCGGCGGCGCGATCCGAGTCGTGACGACCCTCCCGCGTGCGCGGGTTTGACCCGAGCCCGCGCGTTCGGCCCGTCCTTTCATCCCTCCCAGTCTATTTCCTTGATTTATTGGCGCGAAGGTGATCTGGAGAATGGATTCGGCCGAGAACGATGCGACGTCTCCGAGATAAACTTCTGATGTCTAATTTCAGCGCCTACGCCTCTTACATGTGTCCAATCGCGCGAAGCTCCGCCTCCAGCGCGGTCATCGCCCCGCTCGCCTTCTGCCTCACGCTGTCCCACTTGCGCCGGCTCCCGCTCGCCTCCGCCTCTATCTCGTGCGCCTCGAACCGAAGCCTCTGCTTCTCCGCGGCGTCGGCGTCGTTCGCGTTGGCGTCGTCGAGCGCCCTCAACGTCTCCCGATGCCTCTTCTCCGCCGCGACCCAGGTGCGCCGTCCCTGCCTCGACGACGTCACCGCACCCTCCGCGCGTCGCGCCGCGCTCTTGAGCCGGGCGCGGCGGTCGCTGCCGCCCATCTTGCGCCACGCGTCCCACCCCGATTTGATCACTGCGTCCCAGGAGCGTTCCTCGGCTTCGTGTTCATCCGCGCCTCCTTCGCGTCTCTCGCGTTCCGCCTTTGCCTTCGCGTTGGCCGCCTTTGTGGCGTCTTCACGCAGCTTCCTGGCGCGTTCCTCCTGCGCCTTGGCCTCGGCGGCGGCTTCGGCCTGGGCCTTGACGCGCGCAGCCTCGGCCTTTGCGTCGGCTACGGCTTTCGCCTCCGCCCTGGCTTTATTGGCGGCTGAGGCTTCCGCGTCGGCCTTGGCTTTGGCGTCATCCTTGGCGGCGGCCTCGGCGGCGGCTTCACCCTTGGCGGCGGCGATGACAGCCTCGTTGGCTTCGGATTTGGCTCTGGCCTCCTCGGATTCCTCCTCGGCAGCCTTGGCGGCGGCGGCGGCCTTTGCGGCTTCCTCAGCCTTGGCTCTGGCCTCCTCCTCGGCCTCAGCCTTGGCCTCAGCATCCGCCTTAGCCTTTGCTTCAGCGTTGGCCTTAGCTTCAGCTTTCGCCTTTGCTTCGGCCTCAGCCTTAGCCTTGGCTTCCGCCTTGGCTTCAGCATCCGCCTTAGCTTCGGCCTCAGCCTTGGCCTTAGCTTCGGCCTCAGCCTTTGCTTCAGCCTTGGCCTTAGCTTCGGCGTCAGCCTTTGCTTCAGCGTTGGCCTTAGCTTCGGCCTCAGCCTTTGCTTCAGCGTTGGCCTTAGCTTCGGCCTCAGCCTTGGCTTCAGCGTTGGCCTTAGCTTCGGCCTCAGCCTTGGCCTTAGCTTTCATCTCAGCGTACAGCTTGGCTTTGGTCTCAGCATCAGCCTTCGACTTCGCCTCGGCCGCAGCCTTAGCCTCAGCTTCCGCTTTAGCCTTGGCCTCGGCCGCAGCCTTAGCCTCAGCTTCCGATTTAGCCTCAGCCTCTGCCTCCGCGTCAGCCTTCGCTTTGGCCTCTCGCTCCGCCTTTGCCTTGGCGTTGGCCGCCTTCGCCGCCGCGATCTCAGCCTTGGCCTTGGCGTTAGCGTCAGCCACCGCCCTGGCCTTGGCCTCAGCCGCAGCCTTTGCCTCCGCGTCCAGCTTGGCCTTAGCCGCGGTCGCAGCCTCCAGCTCCTGTCTCATCTTTTCAGCCTCGGCCAGCTTACGCCTGAGCTCCTCCATCTCCTTTTTCTTAGCCTCCTGCTTGGCGCGCGCCTCGGCGATGTCCCGAGCCTTGGCAGCCCTGGCCGCGGCGAGGACGACGTCCTTCTCGGCGGCATCGTCGAGCTTATTCTCCACGGTAGCCTTATTCTCCACGGTAGCCTTATTCTCCGCGGTAGCCTTATTCTCCACGGTGGCCTTATTCTCCGCGGTAGCCTTTTCCGTCGCGGCGGCTCGATCGCTGGCCCACTCCCACGGGGGCGTCTCCGGTGAGGCTGGTACCGTCGCGGGGGGCGGCGCCGCGGCAAACCCGGGTGGAATGTCAACCGTCACGGAAGTCATCGATCCGGAAGACTTCATCAAACCGCCGAGATTGAATGACGAGAACTTAGGGACGAACACCGCGGCGGCGACGGCGAGGACCGCGACGATGAACGCTGCGAGGAACCAAACCCCCGACGAGGATTTAACCCTCGCGCGTGGGGTCTCAGTCTCGTGACTCGTGACGAACGCCTTGGCGACCGGTATGGGCTCCGGCGTCGCGAACGGCTCGGCGGTATCTTCGGCGACGATATCGTCGATTGTCTTCGCCTTTCGCGTCCGCGCGAGTGGCTTGCTGGTCCCCCGACTTTCTTCTTTGGCGTTTTCGATGAGCTCGTTGACCTCCCTGGCGCGGTTCGCCTGTAACTCCCGCTCCAGCGCCTCCACCTTGGCCGCGTACTCGTCCCTCTCCTTGATCGCCTTCTCCGTGGAAGACATACCGGCGCGCTCGGCGTCGCGCAGTCGCCGGCTCCATTTCTCCTCGCGTTCGAGTTGCGAGTTGAGCTCCCTCTCCAACGCGTCTTTGCTCGCCGCGAGCGTCTCAACCTCGCGGCTCGCGCGTCTGAGCGCCGCCTCGGTCTCCCGCAGCTCCTCTACCGTCATCTCGCTCTGATCCATGCGTTCCTCCATCATCCGCAGCTGTTCCGCCTGCATCTGCTTATCGCGCTCGAGCCGCTGTACCATCTCCCTCGCTCGGCTTCTCTCCTCCAGCAAGATGCTCATCTGCGCCGCCTCTTGCTCCTCGGTGGATTCGATGATGTCCCTGACCACCGGGGACATGGGCGTGTGCGTCGCCATGTCACCCACCCCATGGATCCCGACGCCCTCAGCGCCCTGGAGCCCGAGGCCCTTGAGCGCGAGCAGCGAGCGGCGGAACTGTGTCACCGGTGAACACGACCCATCGTTTTTCACCCCCGCGATTGATTCGCGTTCGCCGAAGGGCGACCCGGGCGAACGCACAGCTGTGTCATCTCGTGTCGCCTCGAGGCCCGATGGGAATGCCATGGCGTTCTCGCTGGACCGCGTGCGTCTGTGCCGGATGTTGGGCGGGGACTTGGGCGCGAGGTCCAGGTCGTGAAGTAGTTCTCGGTCGATCTCGCCTTCCGTCGCGGGTGATCCGGAGATCGATTGATCTGAGAGTGGATGCTCGGTGACGTCGAGGATGTCGTCGTCGGTGACGTCCTGCGACGGCTCGACTGGGGGTGTGGTGGGACCTGGAGGTGCCTCTTCGGTTGTCGTCTGTGTGTCCTGCGTGGGATGCGGCGTGGGCGTTTCCGGCGTGGCCTCGGATGCGGTGGAGGTGCTCGGATGCGCGGACTCGAATGTTGCGAGCGAGCCGGAGACGTCCCGTGGGGCGCGGGATGTTGAGGGTGTCGGGGTGCTGTAGCTGAGCTTCTTGGCGTTCCGCTTGGCGAGCACGGCGTGGACGCTCCCGACGCTCCCTCCGATCGCGGCGACGTCCTCCCTCGAAGCCTTGGAAGTGCTCTTGGCCTTGGTCACGGACGCGACGGAGGAGGAGGACGAGGACCGGGAGCCGGTGCCGCCGACCTGCGACTTTTTACGATGCCTGTGCGCGCTCCTCGGCTCGCTATTGACCATCTGATTGGCGTCGACCGAGACAGCGTCCGGACTCGCTTTGGAGCGGCGCGAGTCGAACGGGTCGATGTATCGTTCCCTTCGATAGCCGGAGACCATCGACGAGGGCGAAGCGCGCTCCAAAGTGCCCAACGGGAGATTCCAAAAACTTTGTCGTTAGTTCCGAGAATTTTCTCAATCTGGTCATAACGGCCGCAACGGCCATTTTTTATGGTGATGAACGGAATAAACCGGGAATGACCGTCTCTAAAAGCCCATACAAATCTGATGATTCACTGCACGAAATTGGGGGAACGAAAGCGTTATAAACGCGCATTTCCCATTCTCGTTCGTCATTCCCACTTGCTTCGGCACGCACACCCCACTCACCCT
>MDSX01046467.1_pt1 | contig 15408 bp, 11 predicted proteins | sample 811141 | NCBI WGS metagenome assembly MDSX01 (sample SAMN05326642, study PRJNA326480) | marine metagenome | isolation source: seawater | place: Atlantic Ocean: South East | collected 2010 | reverse complement strand
CGATTTTCAGGGGGCTCCCATGGTTTTATCGTTGGGCACGTGGTTCCCGAGGCCCAGGAAGGCGGGCCGATCGGCCTGGTGCGTGATGGAGACATGATCCACCTCGATGCCGATGCCAATACGATCGACGTAGAGCTGAGTGACGAGGAACTAAAGACACGACGTGACAACTGGTCGATGCCGCCCTATAAAACGAGTCGCGGCACTCTTTACAAGTACATCAAGAATGTGAAGACGGCCAGCGAAGGTTGTGTGACCGACGAATAACAGACCGACTCAGTTAAGGCTGATCCGAAGCGCGGCGCTTGTGGCGAGTGGGGCAAGCGCCAGCGCCAGGATCATCATGGCCCCCAGAATATAAAAGTGCCCCACAGTTGGCAGCCCCGCCTCTGCGGCGAGCACCACGGTCGCGCCAAAAATTAGGACCGGCACATAAAGCGGCAACACCAGTAAAGTCAGCAGCAGTCCGCTTCTTCGGATTCCCACCGTCAGGGCTGTGCCGACCGCACCCACAAGACTTAACGTCGGTGTGCCAAGCGCGAGCGCGCCGAGCAGCGTCAATTGGACCTCGCCGGTCATGCCAAGAAGTCCTCCCAGTAACGGAGTCACAACCAGTAGCGGCAGGCCGGTTGCACACCAGTGGACAAAAATTTTTCCCAGCACCAGAACGGTAAGGGGATGTCCGCTGAGTGCCATCTGTTCAAGGGTTCCGTCATCAAAGTCGGATCGGAACAGCGCGTCCAGACTTAAAAGCGTTGCGAGTAACGCACCCACCCAGATGACTCCCGGGCCGATGGTTCTTAGGAGAAGCGGATCTGAGCCGACACCGAAGGGGAACAACGCGACCACAATCACAAAGAACATCACCGGGTGAGCGATGTCACTGGGATGGCGTACAACAAGGTGCATATCCCTGCGGATTAGCGCGATCAGAGCGGTGGAGAGCCCCGACATTGCTAATGACTCCACTGCACGGTGTGAATAGCGGCCTGTTTCAGGTGCAGCGGTTGGTGCGTTGTAAACACGGCCATCCCGCCTTGGCCAAGATGCGTCTCGATCGCATTCTCGATTGCCTTTACCCCTGCGGCATCGATTGCGCCCAAGGGCTCGTCGAGCACCCAAAGGGGAACACGGCTTAAGTACAGGCGGGCGATGGCAACCCTGCGACGCTGCCCTGCGGAGAGTACGCGACACAACAGATGCTGCGATCCACTCAGACCCACCCGGTCAAGTGCCTCATCAATCGAGACATCCGGGATGCTTGAATGCAGGGTTAAAGCGAAGGCGAGATTTTCCTTTGGGGTCAGGTCCAGTTTTATTCCGTTGCTATGCCCGATGTAGACAAGATCAGACTGAAACTTTCCCGGATCCTCACGGATGGGCGCTTCATTCCAGAAAACCTCACCGCTTTCGGGAAGGCTCAGACCGCAGAGGATGCGTAAAAGCGTCGTTTTTCCAACGCCATTGCCGCCCTGGATCTGACAGGCCTCACCAGGATGTACTTCCAGGCTGAGGTCCTGAAACAGGAGGCGATCGCCCCGGACGCAAGTGATCGACTGGCCTTTTAGCATCGGCCAACCACGAAAAATGGAGAGGTGATTGTCACAGGTTCAATTATGCGGCCAAAAGAGTCGTCGCGCCCTGACCCGGCTCAAAATTGGTGACGAATCCGTATCTATACTTACACGGCATCCTGTCCTTGGGGGAGGCTGGGACCCGCTCTGGGGATGGCTTTGTACGTGACGCATCCGAGCCATTTTTTGGTTCAGACAGACGCGATGATCTCATCTGAACAGACTATCATTCTTAGACAAACATACCGCTAGAATTTAGCGTACTAGTTAATCCATCTTTAGAACATGAAAAAGTCTGGCCACAAGAGAATTCGAGGAAAAGGCGCCGGTAAGGGTCGCGCAGTAGATCCGGCCGCCCAGGCTGAAGTGAGTGCTGCGATCGACGGCATAACACTGCAGCGCGATCACCTTATTGAGTGCTTACACAGGATTCAGGACAGATACAAACATCTTTCCGCCCCCCACCTTACGGCGCTGGCGGATCTGTTGCAGCTCGCGCCGACTGAGGTGTATGAGGTAGCCACCTTTTATCATCACTTCGACGTTGTGCGGGAAGGGGAGAGCGCACCGCCGGATCTGACTGTCAGGGTTTGCGATTCGGTTAGTTGCTCCCTGTTCGGCGCCGAACCGTTGATCAGCGCACTCGAGGTCCAGTATGGCGAGGGGGTTCGCATCCAGCGTGTCCCGTGCATCGGGCGTTGTGACACTGCCCCGGTAGCAGTGGTAGGGCAAAACGCGATCGGTCATGCCGATGCCGCCAAAGTCTCCGCCGCTGTTGATAAGGCCGAGAGGTCGGCAGAAGTTCCGATCGACTGGGTACGGTACGAGGCTTACCGTGCCGATGGCGGTTATACCCTCGCAGGCCAGTGTGTGGATGATCTGGCCGTGGCGGATTCGATTATTGAGACGCTTGAATCATCCGGTCTTCGGGGGTTGGGCGGCGCCGGGTTCCCGGCGGGACGCAAGTGGCGGATTCTCAAGGAACAGCCCGCTCCCCGACTGATGGCCGTCAATATCGATGAGGGAGAGCCGGGCACGTTCAAGGACCGTTACTACCTGGAGCGCGATCCCCACCGCTTTCTGGAAGGGGTATTGATTGCGGCACAGATTGTGGGCATCGACAGCTGTTATCTCTACGTTCGGGACGAGTACCCCGGCGTGATTGAAATTCTTAACGCAGCGATTGAAGAACTCAGAGAAGCGTATCCAAAACCGTTGCCTGAGTTGATCGTTCGGCGCGGTGCAGGGGCGTATATCTGTGGCGAAGAATCTGCGATGATTGAATCTATCGAGGGCAAGCGCGGTTTGCCCAGATTGCGTCCACCCTATGTGGCTGAGGTCGGACTTTTTGGACGCCCCACGCTCGAACACAACTGTGAAACACTTTATTGGGTAAGAGATATTGTCGACAACGGCGCTGACTGGTTTGCCAATCAGGGACGGCGTGGCAGAAAAGGCCTGCGCTCGTTCTCTGTCAGCGGTCGGGTCAAGCAGCCGGGCGTCCACCTTGCGCCGGCGGGAATCAGTCTTCGCGAACTCATCGATGAATATTGCGGCGGCATGCTCGAGGGTCACTCGCTTTATGCCTATTTTCCCGGCGGTGCCTCCGGGGGAATTTTGCCTGCTACGCTAGCCGATGAGCCGCTCGATTTTGATACGTTGCAGCCGCACGGCTGTTTTATTGGCTCCGCTGCCGTCATGGTGCTTTCGGATCAGGACAAGGTGCGCGATGCAGCTTTGAATACGCTCAAGTTCTTCGCCCACGAGTCCTGCGGACAGTGCACCCCCTGTCGTGTGGGCTGTGACCGGGCCACCGAATTAATGCAAGACGCGGTGTGGGACCAGACATTGCTGGAGGAGTTGGCTACGGTAATGGAAGACGCGTCCATCTGCGGTCTGGGGCAGGCCGCGCCCAACCCAATCCGTTGCACCATCAAATATTTTCCCCACGAGGTTGAAAATCAGTGACCACTGCTACCGATACTTTTGATCAGGTCAGTTTTACGTTAAACGATCAGCCGATGACAGCGTCATCTGGCGAAACCATTTTGCAGGCGGCAAGACGCAGCGGCGTTGATATTCCGCATCTGTGCTACGCCGATGGTCTCGCAACCGCAGGCAACTGTCGGGCCTGTGTCGTGGAGATCGATGGAGAGCGGGTGCTTGCGCCTTCGTGTTGTCGGGCACCGACAGAGGGGATGAAAGTCTCCAGTAACACTGTCCGGGCTCGTCGATCCCAATCGCTGGTGTTGGAGCTGCTCCGCGGTGAGGTAGGAGAGGTGAGTCACACGAACGAGTCAGAATTGGACCATTGGTGTGATCAGTACGACCTTGCGCAAAGCCGTTTTGGGGGCCGTCACCAGCCCAAAGGGGATCTCTCGCATCCGGCGATCGCGGTCAACATGGAGAGCTGTATCCAGTGCACCCGTTGTGTCCGGGCCTGTCGCGAGGAGCAGAATAACGACGTGATCGGTCTGGCGTTCCGAGGCGCACATGCCCAGATCGTGTTCGATCTGGGTGATGACATGGGAGCCAGTTCGTGTGTCGGCTGCGGAGAATGCGTGCAGGCCTGTCCGACCGGCGCGCTGATGCCGGCGGGAGAGGTGGGCCTTAAACAAATCGATAAAAAAGTCGATTCGGTCTGCCCCTATTGCGGCGTGGGCTGCCTGCTGACTTATCACGTCAAAGACAACGGGATCCAGTTTGTGACAGGACGTAATGGACCTGCCAACAAGGGCCGGCTCTGCGTCAAGGGACGCTACGGCTTTGATTATGTCAGCCATCCCGACCGGCTGACTCAGCCAATGATCCGCAAAGAGGGTGTCCCAAAAGGGCTGAACGAATTTTTCGACCCGACGGACCCTTCAAAAATGTTCCGCCCTGCCACGTGGGACGAAGCGCTCGATCATGCAGCCCAGGGTTTTAAAGCAGTCAAAGACACTTCCGGCCCGAAGGGGCTGGCAGGATTCGGTTCGGCCAAGGGCTCCAACGAAGAGGCCTACCTCTTTCAGAAGCTGGTTCGCACCGGATTCGGCACCAATAATGTCGACCATTGCACAAGGCTGTGTCATGCATCATCGGTGGCAGCCCTGCTTGAGGGAATCGGATCAGGAGCGGTATCGAATCAGGTGGAAGATGCTTCGCATGCCGAAGTGATTGTGGTAATCGGAGCCAACCCGACAGGTAACCACCCCGTTGCAGCAACTTTCATCAAGAACGCGGCCCGCAGGGGTGCGACGCTTATCGTGATGGATCCGCGCCGCACTGAACTGGCTCGACATGCCGAGCACTTTCTCCAATTCAAGGCAGATACCGATGTCGCTTTGCTGAACGCAATGATCCACACGATCATCGACGAGAGTCTCGTCGATGAGGAATTCATTGCCTCAAGGACCAACAACTTCGAAGAACTCAAGGAGAGGGTAAAGGACTTTAGCCCCGAGGAAATGGCGCCGATATGCGGCATCGAAGCCGATGTGATTCGGGCATGTGCCCGGGCGTACGCCACCTCCAAAGCATCGATCATCTTTTGGGGAATGGGCATCTCTCAGCACGTGCATGGGACAGACAATGCCCGGTGCCTGATAGCGTTGTCCTTGATGACGGGTCAGATTGGTCGCCCGGGGACGGGACTGCATCCGCTGCGTGGGCAAAACAACGTTCAGGGTGCATCCGACGCTGGGTTGATTCCGATGATGTTCCCGGACTATCGCAGGGTCGACAACACCGAGGCATCGGAGTTCTTCTCCAAGTACTGGCATACCGAACTGGATCCAAATCCGGGTCTGACGGTCGTCGAGATCATGGACAAGGCTTACGAGGGTGAGATCCGTGGCATGTACATCATGGGTGAGAACCCGGCTATGTCGGATCCTGATCTCAATCACTCGCGCGCGGGCCTTGCGGCGCTCGACCATATGGTGCTGCAGGATATTTTCCTGACGGAAACGGCAGCCTTCGCAGATATCCTGCTGCCGGCATCAGCTTTCCCTGAAAAAACCGGTACGTTTTCGAATACAGACAGGCGTGTGCAGGTGGGCCGACAGGCGCTGGATTGTCCCGGTGAGGCCAGGCAGGACCTTTGGATCATCCAGGAGTTGGCGAGGCGCCTCGGCCTGGATTGGGACTATCCTGAGGCGAAAGATGTCTTTGAGGAGATGCGCGGCGCGATGCCCAGTATCGCCGGTATGACCTGGGAAAGGCTTGAAAGAGAGCACAGCATCACCTACCCCTGTGATGGCGACCATGATCCGGGCCAGGGGGTGGTCTTTATTGACGACTTCCCAACGGCGGACGGGCGAGGCAAGTTTGTTCCGGCCAGTCTCGAGAGCGCCAATGAACTGCCGGATACAGAGTATCCCTACGTGCTTATTACTGGCCGCCAGCTCGAGCACTGGCATACGGGGTCGATGACGCGCCGCTCGCAGGTGTTGAACGCGATCGAACCCGAGCCGGTGGTCAGTGCGCATCCCGATGATCTCGACAGGATAGGAGTAGTCGAGGGCGGCACGATCAAGGTAGCGTCCAGAAGAGGGGAGGTCGTTGCGCTCGCCAGGGCAGACCGGGGGATGCGCCCCGGTGAGGTCTTTATTCCTTTCTGCTATCACGAGGCTGCTGCGAATCTGCTGACCAATGCAGCGCTCGACCCCGTAGGCAAAATTGCGGAAGTTAAATACTGTGCTGTGCGCGTCAGCGCGGCCTAATCACAGGAGTCATCATGGCAAAAAGAATTGACGGTAAGGCGTTTGCCGAGGGTCTGCGAGAGCGTGTGGGTGAGGCAGTCAGCAGCCTGCAGCGCGATCACGGACTCACTCCCGGCCTGGCGGTTGTGCTGGTAGGCGAAGATCCAGCGAGTCAGGTTTATGTGCGCAATAAGGGCAAGCAGACGCTCGAGGCTGGCATGAAGTCCTTTGAGCATAAGCTCCCGAACACCACGAGCGAAACGGAGCTGTTGGGCCTGGTCAATCAGTTGAACGCGGATCCTGATGTCCACGGCATCCTGGTACAGTTGCCCCTGCCGGATCAGATTGATTCCCACGCCGTCATCAACGCTATCAATCCTGACAAAGACGTGGATGGCTTCCATCTCATCAACGTGGGTCGGCTATCGACCGGTGCCTCGGGCCTTGTGCCGTGCACCCCGCTGGGCTGTCTGATGCTTTTGAAAGCTAAGTTGGGAGATCTCTCCGGAAAGAATGCGGTTGTGGTGGGACGGTCGAATATTGTCGGCAAGCCGATGGCAGCGTTGTTGCTTGCGGAAAGTTGTACGGTGACCATTGCCCACTCGCGTACCCAAGATCTGGCCGAAGTCTGTCGTGAGGCCGATATCCTGGTGGCGGCGGTTGGTCGTCCGGAAATGATCCCTGGAGGCTGGGTCAAGCCCGGCGCAACGGTCATCGACGTCGGAATCAACCGGATTGAAGGAGAGGAAGGCAAGACCCGACTGGTAGGAGATGTGGACTATGCCTCCTGTGAAGCAGTCGCGGGCGCAATCACCCCGGTGCCGGGCGGTGTTGGCCCCATGACGATCGCGTGTCTGTTGCGCAATACCGTGCAGGCCGCCTGCGCGTCCAACGGGATCACGTTTGACTTCGACTAGGTCACGATCAGGCTGAAAGGGCTTTAGCACCGGTCCGGTGCTCAATGAAAATCCCGACTCCGGGTCGCAAGACGACCCAGCATGGCTGTGTAATCTTTCAGGTGATGGGCAATCACATGGATCACCTGACCTTCTCGTTGAACCCGACCCTGTACGCCAAGCAACTGTGCACCCACGAGCGCCTGGTGCTGTTGTTCTGCCAGGCGCTGCCAGACCACTAGATTGATATTGCCGGTTTCATCCTCGAGCGTCACAAAGGTCACATTGTTGGCGCTTGAAGGTCTTTGCCGTGTTGTAACAATGCCGGCAGTATGTATGTAATACCCATGCTGCGACCGGCCTACATCCGCACTGGTGATGACGCCAAGGGTCTTTAACTGCTGGCGTAAAAGTGCCAAGGGATGCGGACCCAGTGTCAGACCGGTACTGGCGTAATCGGCACAGACCGATTCGCCCGCGTGTGGCGCACGCAGCATGGGTACCGCCTCTTGGATTCGGGGTGAGGGGAAAACGGGGGATGGCTTCTCAATGCCTCCAGCCGCCCATGCCGCCTGACGGCGGTGACTGTGGAGCAGAGTGGATAAAGCATCTGCGTCAGCCAGTGCCTGAAGGTCTCCTTTGTCCAACCTGGCGCGGTGGGCAAGATCTTCAAGGTCGGCAAAAGGCCGATGCGCTCGTGCATCTGTCAGGCGTAAGGCACCAGCCTGGCTGAGATGCTTGACTCGGTTGAACCCAAGACGCAAGGCCAGGCTTTTGTCAGTCGATTCGATAGTGCAGTCCCATTCGCTTTTTGTGACATCCACTGGTCGGATACTGACCCCGTGGCGGCGCGCATCCTGTACCAGCTGTGAGGGTGAATAAAAGCCCATGGGCTGACTATTCAAAAGTGCGCAGGCAAATATTTCCGGTTCATGGCATTTGAACCAGGCAGATACATACACCATCAGTGCAAAACTGGCCGCATGGGATTCAGGAAAGCCGTATTCGCCAAATCCTAGAATCTGCTGATAGATGCGTTTTGCAAAGTCTTCAGCGTAACCCCGCTCACGCATGCCCTGTATCAGCCGTTCCTCATAATGACCGAGTCCGCCGTGACGCTTCCAGGCTGCCATGTCCCGCCGTAAGCCATCCGCCTCGCCGGGCGTGAATCCGGCCGCCACCATAGCAAGCTTGATGACCTGCTCCTGAAAGATTGGGACCCCCAGGGTTCTTTCCAGTACCTCTCGGACCGCCTGGCTGGGGTAGGAAACGGCCTCTTCGCCGTTACGTCTTCTGAGATAAGGATGCACCATGTCTCCCTGGATCGGCCCCGGGCGGACAATAGCGACCTCAATGACCAGATCATAAAAGCAGCGCGGCCGCAGGCGGGGCAGCATGGCCATCTGCGCACGCGATTCGATCTGAAAGACGCCTACTGTATCGGCATTGCTGATCATCTGGTAAACCCGAGGGTCTTCTGCTGGCACGGTCGCCATAGTCATCGGAACACCCCGATGCTTTTGCAGGAGATCGAACGCGCGGTGAATCGCACTCAACATACCTAGCGCAAGACAATCGACTTTAAGCAGCCCAAGAATGTCGATATCGGTTTTATCCCACTGGATGACGGTGCGCTCCGCCATGGCAGCGTTCTCGATAGGCACCAGGTCGCACAGAGGTTCTTTAGAAATCACAAATCCTCCGGAATGCTGTGACAGGTGGCGGGGAAAGCCAATCAGTTGCTGTACAAGTTCCAGCACTCGAAAAAGGAGTGGGGCTTTGGGGTCGAGGCCGATCTCCCGTACCCGCTCGGGAATAACCTGATTGTTTTGCCACCAGATACGGTTTCCAGCGAGGCGTTCAATCTGGTCCTGTGATAATCCCAGTGCCCGCCCCACGTCGCGCACCGCACTGCGTGAGCGGTAGGTAATGACCGCGCTGGTCAGTGCTGCGCGGTGCCGCCCGTAACGGCGATAGACATACTGCATGACTTCTTCGCGCCGTTCGTGCTCAAAGTCCACATCAATATCCGGTGGCTCGTTACGTTCGCGCGAGACAAAGCGCTCGAACAGGATCTCCATATGTGCTGGATCCACTTCAGTAATCCCAAGCGCAAAGCACACCGCTGAGTTGGCCGCTGAACCCCGACCCTGACAGAGAATGCCGTGGGACTTTGCAAAGCAGACGATGTCGTAGACCGTCAGGAAATAGCCCTCATAACCCAGTTCGGCAATCAGGCTGAGTTCATGGGAGATCTGACGGGTAACTTTTTCAATCGGTCCGTCTGGCCAGCGCCTGCGGATACCCGAATCGACCAGTTGGCGAAGATACTGTGTGGGACTGAGATCATCCGGAACCTGTTCGCAGGGGTAGTGATAACGCAGTTCATCCAGTGAGAAGCAGCATTGGTCAGCAATCTTGATGCTTTCATCCAGAAGAGGGCGCGGATAAATGTGCTCCAGGATCGATTGCGTTCTGAGATGACGCTCCGCATTGAGTGCAAGCGTATTCCGGATATCCGCAACAGACTGCTGGCACCGGATTGCGCACAGCGTATCCTGCAGGGGCTGGCGCGCCCGAATGTGCATGTGGACATTTCCGGCAGCAACCAGAGGCACGCCGGTTTGTTGCGAAACGACCAGCAGAGATTGTGAATGGATATGGTCAGCACCGTATCCAGGCTGCTCCAGCATGATCCAGACGCGACCAGGCATCAGTTTCTGTATGCGCCGGGTGTGCTGCAACAGTGCCTCATACCTTGAGAGCAATACGGCAGTGGACGCCGGGGCAGGGTCACTCGCAATCAGTGCAAGGCAGTTCTGCAGACGGTCTGCACAAAGATCGTCGGCATCAAGCTGGTAACAGCCCTTCTCAGAATGCCGGCGGGCAGCGGTAATCAGCCGAGTCAGCTCACTGTAGCCCTGCCGGTTCATGACCAGCAGGATCAGTTTGTCGCCATTATGCAGGGTGAACTCACTGCCGATGATGAGATGCAGTCCAAGTTCACGGGCGGCAGTATGGGCCCGGACAACCCCGGCAACACTGCATTCGTCGGTCAGGGCAAGCGCGCGATACCCAAGCTCAAAAGCTCTTTGCACCAGTTCACCGGGGTGGGAAGCCCCCCTTAGAAAGGTGAAATTCGATAGGCAGTGCAGCTCGGCATAGCCGACCATTTCAAGATTCCAGTATACTGTATAAATATACAGTATACTGGAATCACTTTAAGAGGGCTATCGAATCACTTTCTTCAAGCATTGGGTTTTGTTAGTGCGATAAAACACACTGCCAGGATCGAGAGCGTTGCGGCAAATCCGAAACTGGCCACCAGACTGAAATCTCCGATGAGGCCTGCAAAGACTGCCCCCAGAGCGCCCACCCCGTCCAGGACGACAAAAACAAAGCCCATTGAAGTGGCTTCATGCTTGCTTGAATAATCTACTGCCATCGCAAGCACGCTCGAGCGGATGGCGACGAGTATTGCCATAGCGCCTGTGAGCAGACCGATCGAACTGATTGGTGTGTCAAGAAAAAGGACAGAGGCAGAAAGCGCTGCAGCCAGCACTGACGAAACCGCAAAAATCCCGAATCGACCACGCCGATCGGATAGCCGTCCTACCAGGGGCTGGCCAATCGACCCCATCAGCATGGCCAGGGCAAACGCAATACCCGTCTGGGCGGGGCTCAAACTGAAAGCGCGCTGGGAATAAAACGGCATCATCGTCATCAGCGCAACCAGTGCCATGTTGTAGGTCGCAATCCCGCCCACCAGAAGCAGGCCTGTGCGACTTCGCCACTGATGCAGAAACGCCACCAGATCACCTTTTGTAAGTGCGGTGCTGACGTGTCTCGAAGGAATTCGCCGAAACAAAAAGAAAAAGGCAGTACCCATCAATGCCGCTGGCAGTACCGATAACTGAAGAACCTGTTGCCAGTCGAGCACCGCAAGCAGCAACCCGACCATCAGGGGTGAAAAGACTTCTGCGAGTGTTCCCCCGATAGCATGGATGCCCAGGGCCTGACCCCGTTTATCGGGCATCTGGCGAACGAGCATGCCGGTGGCGATCGGGTGCCACGCGGCATCGCCCATGCCGCCAATCGCGATCAGGATAGCGAGCGACCAGAAACCCGGCGCGCCCGACGCCAGCAGGTAACCGAGGGTGACCCACCAGAAAGTCCCGAGGAGCAAGACCCCCTGAGAGCGGACGCGATCGGCCAGAATGCCGGCAGGAAAGTAGGCGAGCGATGCTCCAATCGAATGAATGGTGAGCAAAAGCCCAATTTCGGAGGGCTTCAGCTCGAGCGCCAGGCCGATTGCCGGCGCCAGCAGCCACATGGCTCCCGCCGCCCAGTCATTCGCGAGATGCCCGAGAACACACACACCCTGCAGCGCCTTTAGGTTTAACAGCTTGTTCGATGAATGCTGTGTTGCGCTTTGGGGATTTATGGCAGTCATTGTGTCAGAATCATGCTCACCGAATGCAACCGAATATCAACTCCGCTATGGATGCTGCCGTGCGCTCTTATACCCGTCTTCCCATTTATGAAACCCCGGAGCAGGTGGTGGCTGATCTGCAGCCAAGCTATCCGGTGTTCTGCGTTCGTCGCCACCATATCAGGGCAGTCGCGGAGGAGTTTTTGGAAGGGTTTCCGGGGGATGTTCTTTATGCGGTGAAGTGTAACCCCGAAGCGCATATGCTCGAGACCCTTTTTAAGGAAGGAATCCGGCATTTTGATACAGCCTCGCTTGCCGAGGTGGCATTGGTCGCGGAACAGTTGCCGGAGGCGACAAGTTACTTCATGCATCCCGTGAAAAGCCGGGCGGCGATTCGCTCCGCGCATGAGGTTTACGGCGTGCGCCACTATGTTGTGGATCACGCGACAGAGCTCGACAAGATTGCCGAGATTATTCCTCCGAGCCCTGAGACAGTGATCGTCGTACGGATCGCCATTCATTACGAAGGCGCGGTGTATGAGCTTTCCAGTAAATTCGGCGCCCAGGTTGCTGACGCCATCGCGCTCGGCCGGGCGGCTGTGAAAAAAGGTTATCGTTATGGCGTAGCTTTTCATGTCGGATCGCAATGCCTGGATGGTGAAGGGTTTGAGCAGGGCCTGCAGTTGGCAGATGAAGTGGTTCGCGGGGTGGGCGCAGAGCCCGTGTGTGTGGATGTCGGGGGCGGATTCCCGGGCGAATACCTCAATTCCACGGGTCAACAGATGGAAAGTTATTTTTCCAGCATCAAAAAAGGACTCTCCGGTTTGACACTGCGCGATGACTGTCGCGTGCTGTGTGAACCCGGCAGGGCATTGTGTGTCGACGGAGAGTCGTTGATCACGCAGGTGCATCTGCGAAAGGACGAGGCGCTCTATCTTAATGATGGCATGTACGGCAGCTTTATCGAGGAAAAATACAACTTGCATCTGCCGATCCGGCCAGTTGCGACGCGAGAGTTTGCCACCGAGTGCCAGGACTACACCTTGTATGGGCCGACCTGTGACTCGCTGGATATTTTTCCGCGCACCGTCAGTCTTCCGGTCGACCTGAGGGAGGGTGACTGGATCGAGTTCGACCGAATCGGCGCCTATGGCGCAGCGTGCCGCACCCACTTTAACGGCTTCTTCGCCGACACTTTTGTCGAAGTGACCAGCAACTTCGGGGATTGAAGATCAGCTGGATCGGTCGCTCAGCAGTATAGAGCCTCAGATCTTAATCAGCGCCTTACATGCGAGCGCTGACACCATCAGGAAAATTATGAATCACGTTATCAGAATCAGTGAGACCGGCGGACCTGAAGTCATGCAATGGGAGACTCAGGAGATCGCGAGCCCTGGTCCGTCAGAGATCCTGTTGAGACATACCGCAGTCGGGCTTAACTATATAGATGTGTACTTTCGAAGCGGGGTCTATCCCGCACCCCAGTTGCCGTTTACGCCGGGACTTGAGGGAGCGGGAGTTGTCGAAGCCGTGGGGGAGGAGGTCACCGATCTCGCTCCTGGTGATCATGTCGGCTATGCCGCCCAACCGCTGGGTGCGTATGCGGAGTCCCGGCTGATTCCGGCAGATCGGGTAGTGCGTCTGCCTGACGGCATTGAAGACCGGGTGGCGGCCGCCATGATGCTGAAGGGCATGACTGTACAGTACCTCCTGCGAAGCACTGTTGTCCTTAAAGCCGGGGACACAATTCTGTTCCATGCGGCAGCCGGTGGAGTGGGGTTGATCGCCTGTCAGTGGGCCAAGCACCTGGGTGTGACTATGATAGGGACGGTTGGCTCAGAAGAAAAAGCGGAATTGGCTCACGCGCATGGATGCACCCACACGATCCTCTACAACGAAGAGAACTTTGTTGAGCGCGTGCAAGAACTCACCGGCGGCAGGGGAGTGGATGCGGTCTATGACTCGGTCGGTCGGGATACCTTCCATCAGAGTCTTGACTGTCTCAGGATGCGCGGAACGCTTGTGCTGTTCGGGCAAAGTTCCGGCAAGGTGGAGCCTTTTGATCCGGCAGTCCTGTCGGGCAAGGGTTCGCTTTTTCTCACACGACCTACGCTCTTTAATTACACTGCGAGCCGAGAAGACCTGCTTCATTGTGCGGCAGAACTTTTTGACGTTCTGCAAAGCGGCACCGTGAAGGCGGATATCAATCAGGAATATCCGCTGAGCGAGGCGCAGCAGGCGCATAAGGACCTTGAGGCCAGAAAGACAACAGGTGCGACGCTGCTGTCGCCGTAGGCAATCTTTTTAGTGGTGTAAAGTTTAGGTATGAATCTGCCAGACGCAATCCGGAAGGTCTCTCGCGGCGAAGATCTTGGCCGAGAAGAGATGGGCCAGGTAATGCGTATCATCATGAGCGGTGATGCCACGCCCGCCCAGATCGGCGCTGTATTGACAGCCCTGCACATCAAGGGAGAAACGGTAGAAGAATTGACGGGTGCGGCGACGGTGATGCGTGAATTCGCAGCCAGCGTCAGTGTCCAGGCAGATCAGGTTGCTGATTGTGTTGGCACGGGAGGTGATGGGGCGAGTCTTTTTAACGTTTCCACGGCATCGGCCCTGGTGGCTTGTGCCGCCGGAGCCGTTATGGCTAAACACGGCAACCGCGCCGCGACCGGAAAGTCCGGCAGTGCCGATGTGCTGGAAGCGGCCGGCGTTAATATCACGCTTTCTCCCGAGCAGGTCGCGAAAACCATTGACGCAGTGGGTATTGGATTCATGTTTGCGCCGACACACCACGGCGCCACCCGGCATGCTGTTGGACCGCGGCGTGAGATTGGGGTTCGAACCTTGTTCAATCTTCTGGGCCCTATGACCAATCCGGCGGGCGCCCGCTGGCAGCTGGTCGGGGTCTTCGATCGAGCGTGGGTGCATCCTCTGGCCGAGGCGTTCTTAAGCCTAGGAAGTGTTCACACGCTGGTAGTGTGTTCGGACGACGGGCTGGATGAAATCAGCATCGCATCAGATACGCACGCCTCAGAGCTGTGTGATGGCGCGATCATCGACTACATCATTACGCCCGAGCAGTTTGGGATCGAACGCCAATCGCTTGAACCCGTGGTGGTCGGTAGCGCCGACGAGAGTTTCGCGATGATTCAGGGGGTGTTGAATGGCGAGTCCGGACCAGCCAGTGACATGGTGGCCTTGAACGCAGGAGCGACAATCTATGCGGCGGACCTTGTCGGGACGCTTGCCGATGGCGTGGAGCGGGCGAGAGAAATCCTCGCCAGCAAATCCGGCGCGGCTAAACTTGAGGAGCTGGCCTCTTATACCCAACAGTGTTCTGACTCGGACTGATCAGGAGCCCTTAGCGATGCAGACAATCTTTGTGCAGGTAAAGTGTGAGCTGGGGCAGGCGTACCAGGTGGCGCAGTCACTCGTCGATGTTGACGGGGTATCTGAAGTATTCTCGATCTCCGGCCCCTATGATCTGCTTGCAAAGTGTTATGTTGGCGACGGCGACGATGTGGGTCACTTCGTCAATCAGCGCGTCCAGGTGTTGGACGGCATCCGGGATACGCAAACGATTATTGCATTTAATGCCTTTAGTTGAGTTTTGTGATTTCTCGATCTACGGAGCATAAAAAAAGGCCGGCTTAGCCGGCCTTTTTGTTTGAACTCGGAAGAACGCCTACTGAGATTGTGCCACCATATGGTCGACGGCCGCTTTGACTTCATCATCAGAGAGCGACATGTTGCCGCCCTTGGCAGGCATGACACCCGCTTGGCCCTGCAGGCCCTGAATCGCGTTCGTGTAAAGCGTCTCG
>MDSX01085218.1_pt1 | contig 15423 bp, 10 predicted proteins | sample 811141 | NCBI WGS metagenome assembly MDSX01 (sample SAMN05326642, study PRJNA326480) | marine metagenome | isolation source: seawater | place: Atlantic Ocean: South East | collected 2010 | reverse complement strand
GCGCGCGCGGCGCCGCTCGTTCGCCGTGACCCATCGCCCGCGCGTCCCGACGACGACGTCGCGCACCGCGCGCGCGCGTGCGCACCGCGCGTCGTCGCGCGCGACGCGCCCGCGTTCGCGCCACCGCGCGGCCACGCCTCGGGGCGCGCGCTCGACGCGCGCGCGACGTGGAACCGCATCGCGCGCGTCGCGCGGTGACGCGATTTCGCGACGCGACGCCGCGCTCGTCGTCGCGCCATGCTCGCCGCGCGCGATGCGCTCTCGCCGCGCGCGTGCGCGCGCGCGTTCGCCCTGCTCGTCCTGCTCGGCGCCCCGCTGTTCGCGACGCGCGGGGACGCGACGGCGTTCACCGTCGTCGACGGCGTCGCGAGTTGGCTGAGCGTGCAGAACGGCGGAAGAAAACTCGCGGGATGGCGCGCGGTGGTCGTCGAGGCGTGCTATTACCCCAACAGCGCGATCGCGCGCTTTAGCGGTCGATCGGTCGAGGCGACGGCGACGCGGATCACGCGAAAGGCGGCGCAGATGCACGAGGCGCTCGGCGAGGCGGGGGCGCGCGAGTGCGCGCTGGGGTGCGCGCTCGCGCTGCTGGGGAGCGTCAAGTATTGCGTGAACGGCGATATCGGACCGTACGGCGTGCTGGCGGCGCTCGAACTCGGGTATTCCGTGTTCGCGAAGGGACTTCCCGCGATGCGGGCGAACGTGGTGGGGACGACGTGCGTCGTCGTCTTCGGCGCGTTGTCGTCGCCGAGCGTGCGCCGACGCGCGCGGGCGAGGGCGAAGCGAGATTAACGACGCGCTGCGATCGATTTCGCGCGTTCGGGCGTTCGGTTTTTTGATCTTTCTTGTGAATTCGTGACGTGAAAGCGTCGACCTGTCGGTATAATAATGTACAATTCGTTCTCGCTGAATCGCGTCCGTCATTCGTTCTCATCGCGCGGCGTCGCGTCGGCGCGCGACGCTCTACTTCGGCGCGCGATGCTCTCGCCAGAGGAAGAAACCGCAGTCACAATCGGGATTGGTGCGCGCGCCGGCCGGGCGCGGGCAGCAAAAGAACACGCGTCCACAGTGTGGGCTCTCCTTCTTCTTCACCGTGCGTACTTTGCACGTTTCGCCGTGCTTGCACTTGGGAGGCGCCATTTTGGCGAACGTGTTCATCCACGCGCCTCGCGCTTCTTCGGAGCTCACTTTCGTCTCGCGCGATTCGAATGCGTTCGCCGTGGGTGCTATAGGTTGTTCTACTGTGTCTAGTTGGCGTTCGTTTCGGTCATCCGGCTCTTTCTTTTTGGACTTGACGACGAAGAAATCTTTCAACGTCGCTTCGGGCTTGCGCTTGGGCGCGTCTGAGACGCCCGCGCGGGATTGGGCGCGGGCGCTTGGGCGCGTCGGCTTCGCTCGCGACTGAGACGCCGCGTTAAGAAATTCCGGCGTCGCGTTGCTCGTCGACGACGCGCGTGCGAATATTGAATCTACCGTGGTTTGTCGACCTGGGTAAAGCATCGAAATCGCCAAAGACGGAGGCGTTTGTTGCGAATCTCTCCGCCTCCACATCGATTCCTCGAGCTCAAGATAGACTGGCGCGTGATCGCTCCCTTCAAATTTTTGTGCCACACCGACGCCTCGGACGCGCTTCAACGTCACCGCTCGATCGCACAAGAAATAATCGATTCGTGATCCATAATTGGACAACTGCGCTCCACTCGCAACGTTCCAACACGTGAACGCATCGCCGAGCGTCGGAAAAAATTCGCGAAACACGTCCACCATCGCGTCCCCGGCAAGTTGTGCCGCGAGCCAATCGCGCGATGGATTTCGAGGTTCCACCGCGTTCGGGTCTTCATCCGCGCGATCGAGTTTCCACGACGGTGCGATGTTCCAATCACCGCATAAAATCACATTTCGACCGCGTTCGCGCAGACTCTTGTATCTCGCCTCGAGCGCGCTCAAAAAATCGCGCTTGAACGCCGCGCGCTCGGCTGTTTTCTCATCGACCGCTGGATCGCCGAAAACGGCCGGCACGTACACCGTGCACAGAACGAACTCACCGAAATCGACCCACAACGCCCTGCCCTCGCCGTCGATCTCTTTCGCGCGCGTCGCGTCGTCCGCGAACGGCGCGATTTCTCCCGCCCACATGGTCGACTCGCCCGCGTCGCCTTTCGCGCACACTCCCCGCTCGATCGACGTCGGGCAAATCTCGTTCGAGCGCCAGTACACCGCCACGCCGCTGTATCCCACGCGGTGATTGGAGGATTCGCACACCGCGTGGGCGCCGTCCCAACCTTCGACGCGTTCCAGCCGCTCGACGTCGCCGCTCGAGCTCAGCTTTGTTTCCTGCAAACAAATCACCTTCAAATCGCTTCCGAGCGCGTCGAACAGCGCCTTCATGGACCCGTAGCCGTGTATCCGACGCACGCCGTGCGTGTCCGCGCGTCCGTTCGTTTTTTGCGCCGCGCGCGCGTCCGTGAGCGCGCGCAACCCGCGCAGACCGACGTTCCACGAGACAATCGTCGAGCGTCGCGACGCCGCGTTCGAGCGTCGAGGGTACGCGCGCGCGTCGTCGGGCGGCGACATCGCGCGCTTAAACGCGTCGCGCGCGCCGCGGTGACGCGAGGTGTCGCATGCCGACGAGCGTTCGAATGCCGATGACGAGTGCCTCGTTTCATCTACTCACAACGCGCGTTCGAGTCGCGGGACTACGGCGCTAGAGGACGAGCTTGACCCACGGCATGTCGCACGCGTCGTTCTCGCAGTTCTCCACCAGCGCGAACGTGATGTCAGCCATGGGCACGGAGAGGGAAATTTGTTGTAAATTTCTGGCCGTCGAGGCGTCCGTCATGATGAGGTGCGTGGAACGTAAGCGAGAGGCGATGCGAACGCCGCTCCCAATCGGGGGCTCGGCGACGTTTACGCGCGGATCTTTGCACATCACCTTGAGCATTTGCATCACCGTGCCCATGTCCACGGTGGTCGTGCCGGTGCGTTGAAGCGCCTTAACCAACGCTATCAAGAACATGCGCTCGTAAAAGCTCGCAGCGTGAATGAGTTTCATGTGCGGACCGTCGAACATTTCGCTTTGCGCTTGGCGGACGTCGTCCATGGTTACTTTTTCGATGCGAGCCTTGGCGCGCGCTGCGGCGCCCTCTTCTGGTTGCGCGTTTTGCAAAGTGAGAGTAGTCACCTTTTCGACGTTAATTCTGGCTTCGGCGACTTCCGCCGCTCGCCGCGCGAGTTCGAGCGCTCGCCGCGCGTCGCCGTTCACCGAAGCAACTTTTCTGCAAATCAAGTCGAGGGTCGACGGCGCGTAGGCGTCGCTGCATCCCTCGACACTTTCCAGACGCGAGGTGACGATCTTCTTGAGCTGTTCCCAGGAATACGGAGCGAAAGCCGCGCGATTGCTTCCGAGTCGAGACGCGATGCGCGGGAGCATGCGTTCGGGTACGTCGAGCGTGTTGGCGATGCCGATGACGACGAGTCGACTCTTCTTGTGAGTCGGCCAATCGAAAATATTGTACAGCACGTCTTGCCTGTGCGTAACGAGCAAATCAAGCTCGTCGACGATGAGAACTGTGACTCGTCCATCGCTTCCTTTGCCTTCCTTGAATCTCTTCTCCAAGACCATGCTCGCTTTGTCCGGGCTAAACTTTTGCCCCATCAACTCTTCGGCGATGGTGCTGTACGCGTGCTTGGGCGTTTGCAAACGGAGCGCGTTGAGCTCAACGTGGTTGAACTTTGGAATCACGCCGTTGCGCGCTTGCGAACGAAGGACCCGTATGATTTCGCGAACTGTCGCCGTCTTGCCCGTACCGGGGACGCCGGAAATGTACAGACATTTTCCCGTGCTGTGCGAACCCGCCATGATGGCTTCGTGCACGAAGTCGTAGACTTGCTTGCGTTCGTTTTCGCGACACGGCAGCGTCGCCGGCGTCGATGCCAGAGATAACACAGCGCGCACGCCGCCTAAAACAGTCGACGGGTGCTTCCTACCACGACTGAGAGCGCTACCACCGAAACCAGCAATCTCCAAACGCGCCGCCGCGTCTTCCACACGCCGTCGAGCGGCGAGACGACCCGCGAGACGACTGTTGGCGCCCGACTTTTTGTCCTTCTTTTTCTTCGAGTCCCAGTCGTCGTCCTCTGCGTCGCGCCAGTCTAATTCATTCTCAAAGCGATCGTCGTCGCTGAATTCGTCCTCTTCGCCCCATTCGCCGCGACGCTTGAAGCGCTGAAACGCGGTGTCGTACGTGTATTCGCACACGTACGTGTCGTGCGATCCTTCCTCTTGATCTCGGAATTCTTGAGGCGTGCACACCTTGGCGACGCGAAATAAGCAATCGACGGGATTAACGTCGACGTTATGCGTCAAAAACACCTCGCGCCGATGCTGAATGGGTTGGCGTCCCATGTGCGTCTCCTCGGGCAGCGCGTACCATCGCGCCGCGAATTGGTACTCTCCGTTCTCTTCCCAAATGTGCTCTATACGCGCTAAATGGAACCTACCCGCCATGAACTCCGTGCACGCGGTGCGCGTCAACGTTTCGATTCGCGGCACCGCGCTCGCGGCCTCCCCGCCCCGCGCACACAACGGACAGTGCCAATCGCTCTCCGGCACGCGCGTCAGCGGCGGCTTGAGACAGCACATGTGCCACCCGCTCAGACACGTATCGCACTCGAGCATGATTCGATCCGCGTTCGGCGCTTCACCGCACACCATGCAAGGACAATCTTCGTCGTCATCGAAATCGACCGTTTTCTCGTTCACCACGTACACGCTATCGCCCACGGCAAACTTTTCGCCTTCCAAATTCACGCACTTCCAATACTTGCGCTTCGGCGCCGCCGCCGCCGCGTTCAATTTTTTTCCCCTCCCCACCTTTTTCCCGTCCGACCCCCCCCCGACGTCGCTCGCGACGTCCCGCGCGTCGCGCGTCCTCGTCCTCTCCCCCTCGCTCGCTTTCGCCTTCGTCTTTTTCCCTCCTCTCCCCGACGCGTCCCTCGCCGCGTCGTCGTCTCGCGTCCGCGCCGCCTCCGTCTCCATCTCCTTCCTCCCTCGCGCCATCTGCGCCAAAAACGCCGCGTTCGCCCGCTTCTTCTTCTTCTTCTTCTTCGCCTTCCCATCGTTCGCGTCCTCGTCGTCCCGTCCCGTCGTCGTCGTCGTCGTCGTCGTCGTCGTCTTTCGCTTCGTCGGTCGCGTCCCATCCTCGGTGGCGTACACCCGCGTCGCCATCGCGCGCGCGCGCGACGTCGACGCGAGTCGCGATCGCAGTCGCGTCTGCCGCTCCATCTCGTCCGTCGTCCCTCGTCGCCGGCGTCGCGTCGGTCGCGCGCGTCGCGGTGTGACGCGCAGCGCGATTCGAATCGATCGCGCGACAGCTCGAGTTTGAATTCGCGTTCGCGTTCGCGTTCGCGTCGTCGCGAGTGCGACGCGCGCGAGGGACGACGGATGCGCGTCTCGACGTCGACGCGCGTCGCGATCGCGGTCGCGTCGACGCCGCGTCGCGCGCGTCGGCGACGACGCGCGAACGCGACGCGACGACGCGCGTTCGACGACGACGACGACGACGACGACGGACTCGATGGACTCGTGCGACGGGCGTGCGCGCGAATCGGACGCGGCGACGAGGAAGCGAAAGAGATGACGGCGCGATTGCGGGCGAATTGGTTCGAGACGGCGGAGGACGTGCGAGGGATGGGGCCGGAGGACGCGCGCGCGGCGGGGGTGCCGGCGAGGCTGTACGCGAGCGTGCGGGCGACGCTGGACGAGGACGAAGAAGACGACGTAGAGGCGAGAAATGGGGAAACGAAGGGAACGAAGCGCGAGGAGAGCGAAAGTGGGTGGATCGGGGGGGCGCTGCCGGGCGCGGGAACGCGCGCGCCGACGGTGACGCGAGAGGGAGGGACGGCGCTCGCCGACGTGCGCGTGACGCAACGGCGACGATTGAAACCGTTTTCTCTGCGCGGCGAAGAGGTGAGCGCGGAGTTGGAGGAAGAGTTGAATACGCTGGTGAGAGATTTGACGTCGAGACGCGTCGGTGGTGGGCGCGCGCCCGTGCGAGAGCGCACGGCGATGAATCACGTCGCCGTGGCGAAGCAATTCATGGGATGGTTGTGCCGAGAGTCAGAGCACGCGAGCGAGTTTGCGACTCTGAGCGTCGATGGACGCGTGGTGTTGCGTCCGGGCGTGTCGTTGCGCGACGCGTTTCCGAAGCGCGAATCCGAAGGCGCGAAGTACGCGATAGAATACGTTCAGTGGCTCAGCGACGAGCGTCGCATCAAATCGACGACGGAGGATTTTCAGCTGCGAAGTCTCGTCGCCTTGGCGAAGTGGGTGCACGCGTTCGTCGAAGACGACGGTATAGCGCCGCCGTGCGTGCAAGAGCTCGTTCGAGTGCAGCGATCGGCGCGCGATCGCGCGAAAAACGCCCCACATGCCGCGGACGACGACCGAAAATGGCTCGAATGGGATCAGTACTTGGCGCTCGTCGAGCATCTCAAACTCGAGTGCGCGCCGCTGGATTGCAACGGCAAAGAGCGCTCTGAGCGCGAAATCGCGATGAGCGTGCAGCGCTATTTATTGTTCGCCATCTTGGCGTGCATTCCCGATCGCCAGCGAACGTTGCGCGAGCTGCAGTTGAACAAGACGCTCTTTCGCGACGCCTCCACCGGCGCGTGGATGGTGCGTCACGGCAGCGACGATTACAAAACGGGCGGCGCCTACGGCGAGCGACCCGCGCTCGTGATCGATTCTCGCGTCTATCCAGCGCTCGAGAGTTGGCTCTCCACCCACCGAGCCGCGTTATCGCCGTCCCACGACTTTGTTTTCACCCGCCCCAACGGCACGCCCTGGACGGTGAGCGAATTGTCGCGAACGTTTTCCCGCGCCGCCCTTCGCGTCACCGGCCAAAAGACCAATCCCCACTTGATTCGCGACATGATCGTCACCCACGTCCGCTCTCGCGGCATCGCCAGCGACGCCGAGCTCGAGGCCTTGGCTCGTTTCATGGGTCACTCCAGCGCCATGCAAAAGTCCACCTACGACCGCCGCACGACGCAAGAAAAAGTCAACCCGGCGTTGTCGTTGATGGCCAACGTCAACGCCGCCGCGCCGCCGTCGCGACCGGCGTCCGCGCCGTCCTAGCGATCGCGGCGTCGATCGATTTTCGGTCTCGTTTAGCGGCGTCCGGATCGGATCCCGTCGGCGCGCGCCCGCGATGAAACCAAACCAAACCAAACGCCACCGAACCAAACACAGACACGACGCGACCACGCGCCGCCGCGCGGTGACCTCGCCGCAGTCGGGGACGCGCGTCGCGACTCGCCGATTCATCACCGCGCGTCGCCGCGGCGCGACGACGCGCGAGAGCGGAGAAAGGGCGCTCGAATCGTCGATCGCGAATCGCGTCGAACGCGCGACGCGACCGACGCGCGCGACGCGCGCGACGCCGCGCGACGCGACGGCGCGGGACGCGCGATCGACGCCCGGACGCGAATCGACGGGAGGCGCGAGCGACGCGAGGAAACGCCGACGAAACGCGCGATGGCGCCGAACGACGGCGAACGAACGGCGTTCGCGCTGAAGATCGCGCGAGGGCGCGTCGTGGAGGTGACGAAGACGAACGGGGAGACGATCGAGGGGGTGTTCGCGGAGACGACGAAGAACGGCGGCGAGGCGACGATCAAGTACGGATGGACGAAACGCGAGGCGGGGGCGAAAGAGCGGGCGCAGAGGAGCAAACCGATGGAAACGATGGCGATCGCGATGGATGAGATCGCGAGCATCACGGCGAGAGACGTGGGGATGAGCGATTTGGCGGTGGGGCCGAGTCGAATGAACGACGACTTCACCGACGGCGGCATCTCGAGAGGGGCGACGGGACAGGATCGCGAACTCGTCGCGTGGGCGCCGGAAGAGGGCGATGGAGCGAGTGGGATGACGCTCGAGGAAGAGGCTGGGATCGGGGCGAAGAAGGCGGCGGCGGCGGCGTGGGGGAAGAAATCCGGCGGACAGTGGGACCAATTCTCCGCCAATAAGCAACTCTTCGGCGTCGACACCAAGTTTGACGAATCCTTGTACACGACGACGATCGATAAGGCCAAGGGAGGGATCTCCGAAGCCGAGGCCGCGCGCATCGCGTACGAGATTCAGAATCAAATCTCGGACAACCCGCACGTCGCGGAGGAACGTGGCCAAAAGGCGCTCGCGGATTACGACGAAGAGGAACGATACTCCTCGGTGTTGCCCACGCCGAAAGGCGCGGCGCCGCCGACGCCGGCGTGGGGCTCGGGCAAGGTGCCGAGCACCGTCGCGCAGCACGCGGAAAAGAAGCCCGCGGGTGAGAAGGCGAAGGACGTCGCCCAGCCCGCGGACGCGTCCAAGTCCAAGCTCAACGCCAACGCCAAGTCTTTCTCTCTCAGCGCCAAGGCGGCCGAGTTCGTGCCGACGTTCAAAAAGCCAGCCGCGCCGCAAGTGCCGCCCACGGGACCGCAAATGATGATGTACCCGGGTTACCCGCAAATGCAAGGCCAAATGATGTACATGCCGCAAATGGGCATGGGCGTTCCGCCGCAAATGCGAGGCATGATGCCGGGTATGCCGTACATGCCGCAACAAGGCATGGGCGTCCCGCACGGTGCGCCTCCCACACGACCACCCGAGGGTGAGAACTGAGCTCGCGTTCGCGTACACGACGAGCGAGTGCGTTCCGTAGGCGTCGCGCGCGCGCCATCCGAAACCGTCAAACCGTCGACGCGCTCGCTCGACGTTTGATTTTGTCCGTCTCCGACGACGCAATAACACATTACCGACAAAACATATTATCCAGGCGACTCCGACGGCGCGTCGCGTCTTCGCCTTTCGCGACCGTCGACGCGAGCGCGAAACGACGTCCCGACGGGACGACTGGCGACCCCGCGCGGCGGTTACCGCACATCGCGCCGACGATGCGCGTCGCGCGCGCCTTCGTCGTCGCTTTCGCGCGCGCGCGCCCGCGAGTGACGCGCGCCGCGCGTCCGAGCGCGCCCGCGACGAAACCGCGCGTCTGCGCCCCCCTCTGCGCGTCCGCCGACGACCGCGCGCTGCACAGCCTCGACGGCTGCGACGACGCCAGCGACGCGCCGTACGTCGTCGTCAAGCGCGTCGACGCCCACGACGTCGGCGCGCTCGGTGATGTATTACTTTCTCTCGGTGCCTCGTCCGTGTCGACGATCGACGCCGACGCGGGGACGGAGGACGAGCACGAAATCTTCAGCGCCAACACGTTCGAGGAGCAGGCGAGCGACAAGACGAAGGCGCGCGTTTGGGCGAAGTGCCACGTGACGGCGTACTTTGAAGATCACGCGCGAGCGCGCGCGGGAATCGAGGCGGCGGAAGAAATTTTGGGGATTTCGTTGGAAGCGTCGTACGCGGAGTCGAAATCAAACGATTGGGTGCAGGCGGTGAAGGATAGCTTTACGCCGACGAAAATCGCGGACGGGCTGTACATCGTGCCGGATTGGTGTAAAGACGTCGATGCGAACGCTGTGAACATCGCGCTGGAGCCGGGCATCGCGTTCGGTACCGGTGAACATCCGACGACGCGGTTGTGCCTGCGCTGGCTGAAACAGACTTTGGCGAGGCGAGGGAAGACCGAGCTCGTGGTCGATTTCGGATGCGGCTCGGGCGTACTCGCGATCGGAGCGCTCGTCATGGGGGCCGACCGCGCGGTGGGCGTGGATTTGGCGAAACAAGCCGTGCAGAGTTCTATCGACAACGCCAAGTTGAATGGTGTGGAGGATCGCTTGACGACGTATCTTGGCGACGGACGCGATCCCGGAACTCCGGGCGCGAACGGGCAGGCGGACGTCGTCGTCGCGAATATTTTAATCGGCCCCGTGCTCGAGTTGGAGCCACTCTTCGCGGGGTACTGTAAAGTCGGTGGCGAAATCGCGTTGAGTGGGATTTTATACGGTGAGCAGAGCGCATCTGTCGTGGCAAAGTACGCGCGTCATTTCGACAATATTTGCGTCGTCGAGGAAGGTGGGTGGGCGTGCGTGCACGGCGTACGAAACGGAACGCCAGTCTGATTGATGGTTCTTCGTCGTCATTGTTATTGTGTCGTAGTTTTCTAATACAAAAATTCGCGTGCGCGCGCATATTAACAAAAATTACGAATCCAGTCGTCGTCTACATTGCTCGCTTAACATCATTCGCTCGAAACCGGCTCTTTTCCGCCGCCGCCGCACACCTCTTCGCCGTCTTCTTCGCTTTCGTCACCGAGCATAAAGGCATCCGACTGCATCGCATTCTTCTGCATAGAGATAGTCGTACCTTTACTCACGCTCGGCGTACCACCGACGCGATTGAAAGTTGTTCCCGGTTGATCCATGCGCGATTCCGTGCCGGTGGCGTGCGACGGGCTGTCTGGTCGGCGCAAGTGCGTACCGTCAAGCATCGCTCGTGTATCCATGGCAGCGTTATCGTCGACGTTTTGGAAAGAGCTGAACCCACCTCCGAAAACTCCAGCACTCATGGCGCCATCGGTTTCCCCCTCAACTTCACCGTGCATACCCAAGCCACCGCTGGCGACGTAGCCGGCGTTGGGGTAAGAGAACAGTTGCCCGCCCTGCGCGCTCGATCCCGCCATGCCGCTCATGGGCATCGTCCCCCAGGACACTCCTCCCGGTGCGCCGATGAACGACGATGCGATACCACCCCGTCTTGGTGCGTGGAGAGCGACATCACGTCGGTGAGTGGCTTCGCGCAAATCCGCGACGAGCCCCGGATCATCGGGCGTCATTTCCAACGCCTTGGTCAAGTCGCCGATGGCGGTGCCGAAATCTCCCTCGGTCACCGCGGCGAGCGCTCGCGCCTTGAGTGCGAGTGCATTGTTCGGTTCGCGCGCGAGCGCGCGAGCTGCGAGTTCACCCGCTCGCACGGGATCGGCTCTCCGAAGCGCGCACGCGCTCGCTTCGAGCAAGCACGCCGTCTTCAACTGTGAATTTCGCTCCGACGATCCACCCGTCTCTTCGGTTTCAAACATTTCAATTTGATCGATAAATCGCAGGGCGTGTCCGTACGCGCGCTCGGCGGTGCCGAAATTCTCGATCGCCTTGAGCGCATCCGCGCGAGCCTTGAGCTCGAGCGACGCCGGAACGAGCGATTCTCGCGGTACGTCCCACGGTTCTTGATTATCCCACCGCGTCGGCGCGGGCAGAATGATTTGCTTCGATTCGACCTCGGTACCGACACCTGCCGCTCCTCCCTCACCGGCGAGCAAGCTTCCAGCCGCCTTGATGTCGCCACATTCCACCTCTTCGCTATTGCCCAGGCCCGAATCCGCGCGCCCGCCTTCGCCGCGCGAATTCGTAAGCCTCTGCGCCTCGGTCGAATCCACCGGACGCGCGCGGTCGCTCGACACCGCCGCCGTGTTCGAATCTCCCGCACTATTCGCCGGCCGCTGTGCGTGTCCGTGCACCGTGCTCGAACTCCCCGTCGCGCCTCCGCGCCCGCCGACGCGACTTCGCGTCAACCCGGGCGCCGCGCCGCGCCGCGCCGCGCCGTCCGCATTCGTCGCGTCGACCGTCGCCGCCGCCTCCTCGCCCATCGCCCGCGCGCGCGCCCTCACATTCCCGGCTTCGTCTCCGTTCACGACGTCGTCGTTCGACCGCACGGCTTGCGAGTTTTGAATCGAGTGCGTCGCCGCGCGTCGCGCCCCTTCGTCCCCGATCACCGTGGCGTGTCCCGGATTTTCGATCGACCGCGTCACCGCCGCCGCGTCCACCGCGGGCATTCGTGTCTCGTATCCGCCGTCGTCGTCCAAGTCTCTCGCGGACCGTTCGACGTCCGCGTCGTCGTCCGCGTCTTCGTCCCCTCGTCGCGTCCCGCGTCCCCGTCGCCGCGCTTCGCCCGCGCCGCCCGCGCCGCCCATCCCGAACGCCGATCCCGACGATTGCGCCGCGCGCGTCGCCGCGGCGCGCTCGGGCGACGCCCGCAGCGCGTCGTCGTCGAGGCGTTCGGCGCCGTCCGTTCGCATCAGCATCGGACTCAGATGGGTGTCACCCTCGGACGTCGTCGCGTCGAGCGTCGCCAGCGACGCCGCGCCCGTGGATCCGCCCGCGCTGCGCGCCAGGCCGGCGCGCGCGACGCGCGAAGACGCGTCGCGGTGTGCGACTCGGCGGCGTCCGCGCGGCGGGCGACGCGAACGCGAACGCGAGACGCGCGCGAACGTCGAGGTCGATATCCCGAATCGTCGATGTGAATGAATTACACGAATCACACAAAAAGTTAGTTGGTTTCCCAGCGCTCGCTCGTCGCGATGACGCGTCGAAATCGCCCGTCGTCGCGTCACCGCGCGTTGGGATCGAGCGGAAACGGCGCGCGCGCCGCGTCGCTCGGAAACGGAAACGGAAACGCGACGCCGACGCCGACGCCCGCGATCGCGCGCATCGCGTCGATCGTCATCGTCGACGACGACGACAACGACGCGCGGTGCGCGTGACGCGCACCGCGACGCCCGCCGCCGCCGCGTCCCGTCGACGCCGGCTCGCCTCCGTCTCGCGCCGGCGACGACGCGTCTAGAACTTCGTCGTCCGTCGCCTCCTCCGTCGTCATCTCCGCGTCCCACGAAGCGAGTCGTCCCGTCATCGTCGACGTCGACGTCGTCGGCGTCTCCGAGTCGTTCGCTTCCTCGCGCTCGCGCTCGCGCTCGTCTCGCCTCGCGTCTCGCTTGGCCAGTCGTCCGTCGCGCACGCCGACGGCTTCGACGTACGCGTCTCGTCTTCGCTTGCGCCCGCGCGCCGCGCGCGCGGCGTCACCGTCGTCGTCCATGGAATCCACGTCGGACGCGGCGCGCGCGCGCGCGTTTTCGAACGAACGCGCGAACCACCGGTCGGTGATTGATTGTATTGATTTTTGAACGCGATGCGCTCGAGCTCGACGCCGCGACGACGCGACGACGCGACGACGCGACGCGCGACGACGACGACGCGACGACGACGCGACGACCGATCGGATCGATCGCGCGTCTCGCGGTGTCGCGCGCGCGGCGTCGAACGCGCGTCTTCCATCGATCGATTCGACGCCCGCGTCTTCTCGGCGACCGACCGAACGCGACCGACGACGCGATCGCGACGACATCGATGGCGCGTGCGACCGACGTCGCGATCGAAATCGAACCCTCGCCCCGCGATCGATCGGTGCGATCGAACCTCGACGCGTCGATCGAACGATCGTCGAATCGCGCGATCGACCCATCTGGATCGCCGTCCGCGCCGACGTCACGCCCGGCGGCACAGCGCGACGGACGACGCCATGAGCGACTGGGCCGACGACAGCGGCGATTTACCACCCCTGAGCGCGGGACTGCCGCCGCCACCGACGACGACGACGACGACGACGATACCGAAACCGTCGACGTCGGTGCCGGCGCCGCAGGTCGCGTCGCCGCAGAAATCGGGATACGTCCCGCCGCATCTGCGGAATCGGCACGCGGCGGCGGGCGACGGCGGGTCGCGAGGATTCGGTGCGTCGACGACGACGGCGCGACGCGCGCGAACGACGGCGACGGCGACGACGAGAGGGAATTTTTAATCGATCGATCGCGCGCGCGCGATGACGCGCGAACGCGTCGCGCGAGAGAGGGGACGCACGCGATCGCGATCTCGACCGCCCCGCACGATGGCGACGGGCGATAACATTGAGGCGTAACCCTGGACGAGCCGCGAGGCGGGCGACTGACGACGAACGACGCGCGCGGTTCCGATCGAGCAGGCGGTGACGATAGACGAGGCGATGGATGGGATACCGGACGCGACCGCGGCGGCGGTGGATGGGGCGGCGGCGGCGGCGGTGGATGGGGCGGCGGCGGCGGCGGCGGACGGTTTTCGCGCGGGGAAGACTACGGCGGGACGTCGTTCGGGCGGCGAGACGATCGCGGGGGAGGAGGCGGAGGATGGGACACCGGACGGTCGCGATTCCGCAGAGAAGATAACCCGTTCGCGCAAATGGAAGAGGAAGAAGCGGCGGCGGCGAGAAACGATCCTGACTCCGAGGCGACGAAGATGTTTACCGGCGAAAACACCGGTTTGGACTTTGACCTGTACGACGACATTCCCGTGGAGACGAGCGGGCGCGACGTGCCGGAGCCCATCACTTCGTTCGTCGACCTCGACCTCGGGGCGGCCGTGAACACGAACATCAAGAGATGCAAGTTTAAGAATCCGACGCCGGTGCAAAAGTACGCCATTCCAGCTTCGCTGGCGGGAAGAGATTTAATGGCGTGCGCGCAGACGGGTTCCGGTAAAACGGCGGCGTTTTGCTTTCCCATCATCGCCGGTATCTTGAAGCGCGGTCTTCAAGGCGGTCATATGAACCGCAAGACGTATCCTCTCGCGCTCGTGCTTTCGCCGACGCGCGAATTGGCGAGCCAGATTCACGAAGAATCGCGGAAGTTCGCGTACCAAACCGGCGTCGCCTCGTGCGTCATCTACGGTGGCGCTCCGGCGGTGGAACAATTCCGCGCCATGGAACGCGGGTGCGACATTCTCGTCGCCACGCCGGGTCGTTTGATCGATCTCATCGATCGCGCTAAGATCTCGTTGAGCAGAGTTCAATATCTCGCGCTCGACGAGGCGGATCGCATGTTGGACATGGGTTTCGAGCCGCAAATTCGACAAATCGTCGACGAGCGCGACATGCCGCGATGTGGCGAGCGTCAAACGATGTTGTTCTCCGCAACGTTCCCGAGGGAAATCCAGCGAATGGCTTCGGACTTCTTGGACGATTACGTCTTTCTCACGGTCGGTCGCGTCGGCTCTTCGCACGCGTTGATCACGCAATCCGTCGAGCGCGTGACTTCGTACCACGAAAAGAGCAATATGCTTCTCGATTTGGTCGAAGCCGTGCCGGGTTTGACTTTGGTTTTCGTCGAAACGAAGCGAGGTGCGGACCAGCTCGAGGATTTCTTGTACCAAAACGGTAAGCCCGCGACGAGCATCCACGGCGATCGCACGCAGCAGGAGCGCGAGGCGGCGTTGAAATCCTTCCGAGCGGGTAAGACGCCCATCCTCGTCGCCACGGACGTCGCGGCGAGAGGTTTGGATATTCCTCACGTCACCCACGTCATCAACTTTGACTTGCCATCGGATATCGACGACTACACGCACCGCATCGGTCGTACCGGGCGCGCGGGGAAGAAGGGTCGGGCGACGGCGCTGTTTTTAGAATCCAAAGACGGCCAAATGGCTCGCCCGTTGACGGAGCTCATGAGCGAGGCGAACCAGGAAGTGCCGACGTGGTTGACGCAAATCTCTGGCCATTCCTTCGGCGGTGGTGGACGTCGTCGCGGTGGTGGTGGCGGGAATAGATTCGGCGGTCGCGACTACCGCGGCGGCGGCGGCGGCGGCGGCGGCGGCGGCGGCGGCGGCGGCGGCTGGGGCCGCGAGTAAATC
>MDSX01043567.1_pt1 | contig 15424 bp, 16 predicted proteins | sample 811141 | NCBI WGS metagenome assembly MDSX01 (sample SAMN05326642, study PRJNA326480) | marine metagenome | isolation source: seawater | place: Atlantic Ocean: South East | collected 2010 | reverse complement strand
TCCAAATCTTGAATCAATCTCTTCTTTATCCATTCCTAATAATTCAAAAATCTTTGATTGAAAATCGGGCTTATGGTTTCGTATCGACCCACCTGCAATTTCATAACCATTAATAGTAAGATCGTATCCTCTAGAATTGAGAAGAGAAGGTTCAGATTCAAGATCTTCTAAATTTTTCGTTTGAGGAGCGGTAAATGGATGGTGCATTGCTATATATCTATTGGAATCACTGTCGTATTCAAACATTGGGAAATCTGTAACCCATACAGGGTTAAATTGCTTTGAACCGTATAATCCCTCCTTCTCACCAATGTAAGATCTCAACGCACCAAGTGATGTCAAGGTAATTTCTTTTTTATCTCCAATTATAAAAATTATATCCCCATTCTCAATCATTGTAATTTTGATTAATTGATTTTGAATTTCAGAGCTAAAAAATTTTGAAATACCTCCTATAAGCTCATTGGAATCCATCTTCATCCAAGCTAAACCTTTTGCATTATATTTTTTTACATAATCTGTAAATTCGTCAATATTCTTTCTAGAATATTTACTTCCTGACTTCACCACAATTGCTTTAACACAAGGCGTCGATTTGAATGCATTAAAATCTGATTCATCTGTTAGGTCTTTTATGTCAATTAATCGCATCTCAAATCTTGTGTCAGGCTTATCTGTACCATAAATATTCATGGATTCTTCATAAGTTAATCTCGGAAATTTTTCTGGTAAATCGATACCTACTACAGAATTGAAAACGTGACGCGTTAAACCCTCCATCTCTTTGAAGATTACTTCTTCATCAATAAACGACATCTCAATATCGATTTGAGTAAACTCAGGTTGCCTATCAGCTCTCAAATCCTCATCTCTAAAACATTTAACTATTTGAAAATATTTATCATATCCCGAAATCATTAACAATTGCTTATAAACTTGAGGAGATTGGGGAAGAGCATAAAATTTTCCATGGTGGACTCTGCTTGGGACTAAATAATCCCTTGCTCCTTCTGGCGTTGATTTCATCAAAACGGGAGTTTCAATCTCAAAAAAATCTTGATTGGTTAAATAATTTCGAACTGCTTGATAGGTATTATGCCGTATTTTAATATTTCTTTGCAATTCTTCTGTTCGAAGCTCAAGATATCTAAACTTTAGCCTTAAATCCTCTTCAGCGCTATCCCTATCAGAAATAATAAAAGGCAAAGGTTCTGCGTGGTTCAATACTTCCATTTTGTTAACAGTGACTTCTATTTCCCCCGTGGACATTTCTGGATTGATTGAGCGCTTATCTCTTTTAGAAACTACCCCAGAAATTGACAAGACATCTTCCATTGATAATTTTTTTACTAATTCAAAATCTCCATTGAAATTTTCTGAGTTAAAGACAATTTGTGTCTTCCCATACCTATCTCGAAGATCAATAAAAACAACTTGTCCATGGAGACGTACGGTATTAACCCACCCATTTAGATTGACTGATTTTTCACAATCCTGGGATTTTAATTCACCGCATGTATGTGTTCTTATATTCATAAATGAATTGGTTTAATTTATTAAAAAATTCTTGATACGCTAAATGTTTCAAGAAAGAGGAAAGAAATAAGAAGTTATTTTTGTGAGATAGATAAGCGGTTCATAGCTCGAGCAAGAGACAGCTCTGCTCTCTTGGAATCAACACCTTCATTTGATTTTAAACGATCTTTTGCGCGTTTCAATGAAGCTTCAGCTCGTTGCTTATCAATGCTTTCTGCTTTTTCGATGGTTTCTACAAGCAATTCAACTTTATTTCCTGTGATTTCAGCGAACCCTCCGCTTGTAGCATAGATTAAGTCACTATTCTCATTTGAAACTTTAATCTCTCCAAGGCTTAATGCAATGATTGCATCCCGGTGACCAGCAAGCACACCAAACAGTCCATCTACGCCAGGACAACGAAGATATGAAATATTTTCTTTTTTTAGTACTTCAGTTGGAGTAACAATTTCTAAATTAAAAGTGCTCATAAAAAACTCTATTATTTATCAGAATCGCTTTCAAGTGGATTATCATCTTCATCAATTGGGTCTTCTTCAGCAACAGCCTTTTTGTCAGAGGTATCCGATTTTACATCCTTGCTTTTATCAAATGCTTCATCAATTGACCCTACATATGAGAATGCATTTTCTGGTATCTCATCAGCCTCGCCATTTAAAATTGCTTCAAACCCTGAAACGGTATCTTCAAGCTCAACGTATCGACCAGGAGTACCAGTAAACTGTTCGGCAACAAAGAAAGGTTGAGAAAAGAATTTCTGAATCTTTCTAGCGCGTGAAACTGTTAACTTGTCCTCATCTGAAAGTTCGTCCATCCCTAAAATTGCAATAATATCCTGAAGATCTCTATATTTTTGAAGAACTCCTTGTACATTTCTTGCAACACTGTAATGTCTATCTCCAATAATTCTTGGATCTAAAATTCTAGAAGTTGATGCCAAAGGGTCAACCGCAGGGTATATCCCGAGCTCAGCAATCTTTCTTTCTAGCACTGATGTTGCATCAAGATGAGCAAACGCTGTAGCTGGAGCAGGGTCAGTCAGGTCATCAGCAGGAACATATACAGCTTGAACCGAAGTAATAGAACCTTTTTTAGTTGAAGTAATTCTTTCTTGGAGCTCACCCATTTCAGTGGATAATGTGGGTTGATAGCCTACAGCAGAGGGCATTCTTCCTAATAAAGCCGACACCTCTGATCCCGCCTGGGTGAATCTAAAGATATTGTCTACAAAAAGTAGTACGTCTCTTCCTTCGTCATCTCTAAAAAACTCTGCCATAGCTAGACCGCTCAGCGCCACTCTTAATCTCGCCCCAGGGGGCTCATTCATCTGACCAAATACCATTGTGGTTTTATCAATAACACCTGATTCTGTCATTTCGTTATACAGATCGTTGCCTTCACGAGTTCTTTCACCTACACCTGCAAAAACTGAATAACCCCCGTGCTCTGTTGCAATATTACGTATCAGCTCTTGAATCAAAACAGTTTTACCAACTCCTGCTCCACCAAATAGACCGGTCTTACCACCTTTCGTATACGGCTCCATTAAGTCGACAACCTTAATACCAGTTACCAGTATTTCCGTTGAAGTAGCTAGTTCTTCATGTTTTGGAGCTGGTCGATGTATTGGATTTTTTTTATCAGTTTTCACATCTCCTTTTCCATCAATAACGTTTCCAAGAACATCAAATAAACGTCCAAGCGTTTCTTGTCCTACAGGAACAGAAATTGGGGATCCACTATCAACAACATCTACACCCCTTGTCAAGCCATCCGTAGAATCCATAGCAACAGTTCTAACCATATTGTCTCCAAGGTGCTGCGCGACCTCAAGAACCAACACGCCTTCTTCCCCTCGATCAACGCTAAGCGCGTTCATAATATTTGGTAAATGTCCATCTTCAAAGGCAACATCCACTACTGCACCCATTATTTGAGAAATTTTTCCAGTCAAATTTGACATATTGAAAACCCTTTTATTCTTTTAACGCCTCAGCTCCACTTACAATCTCTAACATCTCTGTTGTAATGGCGGCTTGACGTGCTTTGTTAAATTCTAATGTTAAGTTTTTAATCATATCTTCTGAATTGGTTGTCGCATTTTCCATTGCAACCATCCTGGCAGCTTGCTCACTAGCGTATGACTCCAAGAGATATTTCCAGACTTGAGCATTTAAATATCGTGGAATAAGTGATTTTACTATTTTCTTTTTTGATGGCTCATATAGAAAATCAGTATCTACAAGCTCTTCATCTTTCAATTCTATTGGTAACAACTTTTCAGTGATAGTTGCTTGAGTAGCTACGTTAACAAATTCATTATAAACTACTCGAATTTCATCAACAGATAAATCAAGAAAATGATCTATAATTGAACTTCCAATTTTCATCGATTGGTTAAAGTTTAAATCACTCCAAAAATCAGAATAGGATTCTATAATATTGTATTGTCGGGATTTGAAATAATCCTTTGCCTTTTTTCCTATGCAAAATATATCAACATTTTCTTTACCAAATTCATCAATGTCATTATGGGCTTTACGCAAAATACTACTATTAAACGAACCTGCTAATCCTCTATCAGATGTCACAACAACATACGCTACTCTTTTAACATCTCTAATTTCTAAAAGAGGTAGCATTGACCTCTCTACAGAAGGAAGCAAGTGCTGAATTATCTCAACAAGCCTATGATTATACGGTCTTGCTTTTTCCATATTCTCTTGGGCTCTTCGCATTTTAGCGGCAGCTACCATCTTCATAGCCTTTGTAACCTTTTGTATACTTTTTACCGATTTAATTCGATCGCGTATATCTTTAAGGTTGGCCATAGTTTATGAATCAAACCCTTCGGCAAAAGATGATATTGCTTTATCAAGAGTCGCGCTTAATTCATCGGAGATAGATCCTTCTTTGACTATTGCTTTCAATTCTTCGGAATTATTTGCTTCAAGGTAGTCAAAGAGATTTGATTCAAATTCTGATACTTTTTCAGCTGGTACAGAATCAAGATGTCCCTTTGAAGCTGCAAAAATTATTGCAACCTGCTTTTCAACAGGCATTGGTACATATTGACCCTGTTTCAATATCTCTACCATACGCTCACCTCGCGTCAATTGCGCTTGAGTGTTTTTATCTAGATCTGAGCCAAATTTTGCAAAAGCCTCTAACTCACGGTATTGAGCTAAATCAAGACGAAGCGTACCCGCTACACCTTTCATAGCTTTAATTTGCGCATTTCCTCCTACTCTAGAAACAGATATCCCAACATCTATAGCTGGTCTTACACCAGAATTGAAAAGATTTTTCTCTAAATAGATTTGTCCATCTGTAATTGAAATTACGTTTGTAGGAATATATGCAGAAACATCTCCTTCTTGCGTTTCAATGATAGGCAAAGCTGTAAGAGATCCACCACCTAGATCCTCCGAAAGTTTAGACGCTCTTTCTAAAAGCCTACTATGCAAGTAAAACACATCTCCAGGAAAGGCTTCTCTTCCAGGTGGCCTTCTGAGAACTAAAGACATTTGCCTGTAGGCAACTGCTTGTTTAGATAAATCATCGTAAATAATCAGTGCATCTTTACCATTATCTCTAAAATGCTCTCCCATCGCGCAACCTGAATACGGAGCTATGTATTGTAATGGCGCTTCATCTGATGCGCTAGCAGAAACTACGGTTGTATAATCCATTGCTCCATTGGCCTCTAATTCAGAAACGATTGAAGCTACTGTTGAAGCTTTTTGACCAATGGCAACATATATGCAATAAACTGGTGAATCTGTTTCGTGGGTATACTTTTGATTAATTATTGCATCAACGGCAACAGCTGTTTTTCCGGTTTGACGATCACCGATAATTAATTCTCTTTGACCGCGCCCTATTGGAATCATGCTGTCTACTGCCTTAATCCCAGTCTGAAGAGGCTGGTTAACTGGAGACCGCGACATTACACCCAATGCTTTTCGTTCGATAGGTAAAAAGTCTTTTGTTTCAATGGCACCTTTACCATCAATAGGTTGGCCTAATGGGTTAACTACGCGACCCAACATTGCATTTCCAACTGGTACCTCAACAACTTTTCCGGTGCGCTTTGCAAGATCACCTTCTTTTACATGGCTAGATTCTCCAAAGAGAACAACACCTACATTATCATCCTCAAGATTAAGAGCCATGCCATAAACACCATTTGGGAGCTCAACTAGTTCAGAGCTCATTACTTTTTCAAGGCCTGAAACACGAGCAACACCATCACCAATCTCGATTACTTCCCCGACCTCTGAAACATCAACTGATAGATCGAACTTCTCTATCTGCTCTTTAAGCAATGCAGCTATATTTTCGGTTTTAATTTCCATAGTTTCTTTCTAAGCTATTTTGCACCTAACATTTTATGGCGCAGTTTATTTAAATGATTTTTTAGGGAAGCATCTATCAGTTCATTTCCAACTCTTAATCTTATTCCACCTAAAAGTTCTGGATTAATGCGAAATGAAATTTCTGAATTTTTATTTAATGCTTTATCAAGCATAGATTTGAACTCACTTCTTTTGTCCTCGCTGATGTCATGAGATATATCAGCAGAAACATTGACAACGTTTTTCTTTTCAAAAAGTAAAGTGTTATAATGTTTTTCTAAAAGTGGGATCAACTTCACGATATTCTCTTTTTCAATCATTGCGATAAATTCAATTACAATAGCGTCACATTTTTGTGAAAAAATTGCATTTATTGCTTTTGATTTATCGGAACTTGAAACTCTTTTAGATAAAAGAAATGATCTGAATTCAGGCAAATTTTTGATCGAATTGGATAAGAAAGATAGGGAGTTTTTCACATCCGTTTCAGAATTTGATTCAGTAGCAACATTGAAAATAGCTACTGAATACTGCTTAGCTTTTTGCTCAAGCTTCATATTGCTTAATTTTATTCAGCGATTCTTCAATTAAAGTAGCATTGTCTTTTTCGTTGATATTTTTATCAATCAATTTTTCAGCAACGGAAATCGATAAATCAACAACCTCTTTTTTAATCTCTGATATTGCCTTATCCTTTTCGGCTTTAATCTGCAACTTCGCATCTTCTTTAATTTTATTTGCCTCTTCTTTAGCTTTTGCTAAAGTGTCGTCTTTGATTTTTTCAGCTGCAACTTTACCATCAGAAAGAATAGATTGAGCATCTGTGCGAGCTTTAGTAATAATTGCTTCAGACTCAATATTTATTTTTTCGAGTTCCTCTCTGGCAGTCTTAGCATCATTCAAAGAACTTTTAATCAAATTTTCTCTTTCCTCTAACATGCTAAGCAGAGGTTTCCACGCAAATTTTGCCAAAACATAAAAGAGCAACAAAAATGTTATTATTGTCCATATATAGAGTCCAGGCGTAACAGCGGTCAAAGGATTTTCACCTCCACTTGATTCAGCAAATATAGCTATCAATAAAAAATTCACATTAATTTCCTATAGTATTTATTATTGAGACTTAAAGAACTAGCATTAAAAAAGCGAAAACCTCTGCAAGAATAGCTACACCCTCTAATAAAAAAAGAGGAAGGTTGATTGCTCCAGTGATTTTATCGGCTGCTTCAGGCTGTCGCGCAATGCTTTCTGCTGCTGCGGTAGCAAATTTGCCAATGCCCATAGCCGCTCCAATAACTATTAATCCTAAACCGATTGGAAGTAGTGTTGTAGGTTCCATTTTATGTATTTCCTTATTTTATTTTAATGATGAACGTTAATTGCCATCCCGATGAAGACAGCTGTTAAAAGTGTAAAAACATATGCTTGAACAAGAACAACGATAATTTCAAGACCAGAAATTGCGGTAGCCATAGGAACTGAGATCAAGGCAACCCCTATACCAGCTAATGCTGATTGAAATTTATCTGCAAAAATTGAAGTTAGCGATAAAAGCGCTAGGATAGCGATATGACCTCCTGTCATATTAGCCGCCAACCTCATGGTTAAAGCAAAAGGCTTAACTATCATACCCATTAATTCAATCGGAATTAATAGAAAATATATGGGCCATGCTAGACCGTGCGGAACGAGATTTTTCCAGTGTTTGATAAATCCATGAGCTTTGGTACCAGCAACAATAATTGCGAAAAATGTAATTGTAGCTAAGGCAGCAGTTACTTGAAAATTTCCTGTTGCGGTAGCACCGCCCTTTGTAAGCGAATAAAGAAAAGGGGAGTCTGTTAGACCTGAATATTTTGCAAGTCCTATTGTATCAAAAATAGGAACCATCCCAATCCCATTTGCAAAGAGTATAAAGAAGAAAAAGGTTAAAACAAGAGGTGTCCACGTATTAACCCATTTAGGACCAACATTTGGTAAAACGATTGAATCTCTTATGAATTGAACGATCGCCTCTATCGCACTAGTAGTTTTTGAGGGATTATATGTTGTTTGGCGCAAATATTTTCGAACCGGAATAATTACCGAAAGCGACACCAAAATGGATACTATCCATAACATTAAAACGTGTTTAGTGATAGACATGTCTACACCAAAAATTTCATTAATCTTAATGATGGGTTTTTCTATGCTTGAATTGGAAACATGGGAAATGAGGTATTCAGCTACCTGTTCGGTTACGCTCTTATCCTCAAGCTTTTCGCCACCTAAAATCATTTATATATTTTTGTTTTTCTGTTAAAAAATGAACCAATAATCATTGCTTCTAATGCATGAAACAATATAATCGAGCATAAAAAACTAAACACAAATATGCGTGTGTTAAAAGCATAAAAGTAAATAATTATTAATAAAAAAGGGGCAAAGAAAGCCATTTTGAAAATGAAACCATAAATTAAAATTTTCGTGGATTGAATCGGGTCATTTTTTTTAGAATTCAAGTAAAGGTAGCTTTCAATTATATATACAAAAAAAGGGGGCAGGCTTCCTAAAAAGATTTCAAATCTATTTTGATCAAATAAAAAAATACCAAGCGTCAGGATTGCAAACTCTAAATAAAGAAAAAATTTAAAAAATTTATTCATTTATTGATAAACTTATATAACCCATAAAAACCTACTACAAGACCAAGCGCGATCCCTAAGATCATAAATGTGGGGAAGCTCGATAAGTAATTATCTAAAAAATAACCTACCATTGAAAAAATAATAAGAGAACCTATTAAGGAGTACGAGGCGCTGGCTGCCGGGGCTGATTTTCTTAAAATACGCTGAAATTCATTCAAAGCTTTTCGAATGAAATCATCATTTTTTGACATATTTAGTAGTTCTTCAGCTAGCCGTCTTTATTTGCTTGTTTTTCATTGTCAACCATAACACAGTGCCCCTGAAATTGTGCACCTTCTTCAATAACTAGAGTTCTATAAACTAAATCTCCTTTAAGGTTGCATTCAGAGCCCAAAATTGCTCTATTTTCAACGCGCACGTTCCCATCTACCATTCCACCGATTTGCGAATCGTTTGCTTGTACATTGCCATGTACTTCTCCTCCACGAGCTATGCGGACCGGACCTTCAGAAACCACATCGCCAAAAACCTTTCCATATACAGCAACACCTCCTTGACATGTAACATTTCCTTGAATAACAGCATCTGTACCGATCATTGTATGTACATCTTTGTAATCGTTTTTTCCCATAATTTATTTCACACTAATATTTGTTTTGTTTAGTTCTGGAAAATATAATAGTGGATCAACCGGTTTTCCATCTTTCCAAATTTCAAAATGAAGATGAGGTCCAGAGCTTATACCTGAATTTCCAGAGGTTGAAATTACATCACCCCGCTTTACTTTATCATATACTTTAACTAAAATTAATTCATTATGACCATAATATGTAAAGTATTCATTGCCATGATAAATTATCACCAAGTTTCCTAGTTCAGTCGTCCAGCCAGAAAATACAACTTGACCCGAGGCAGAAGCCATCACGGGCTGCCCAATTGGAGCAGCAATATCAACTCCATAATGTTCTCGCATTACCTCTTCACTTGAAACAACCATATCCTGTGTCATAACGCCATCAATTGGAAGTAAAGAAGGTACATTGTTAAGATAAGATAGCTTAATAGGGTAATCATTCATCATCTCAGTTAATCGCGTTTCAGAAGAATCGCTTTCACCTAAATCCATACCCAAAGCTTTTTGTACTACTATCTCCATCTGCTTCATTCTTTCCAAGTCTCGATACAACTCCAGGACCTCAACCCTCTCACCAATAAGATCGTTATATCTAGTTTCCATCTTTGAATAATTTATTGAAAGAGGAATAAGGTATGCATAAGAAATAGAAACTCCTAAGATCATAAAAATTGTAAAAATAATGATAAACAAGGTTCCATTTCTTGATAATGAAAATCGCCTACTCTCACCATCGTGATCAGGAACAATTAAAAAGGTATATCGACTCGGTTTCATTTAGCTTTCGATACTTCTAATTAGCTCTAAAATTCTATCCAAATCATCATTTGTGAAATATTCAATTGATATAGAACCAGATTTTCCGCTTTTTGAGTTTAGCTGCACCTTAGTACCAAAAATTGAAATGAGCTCATTCTCAAGCGATATTAGAGATTTGCTTTTTGATTTTTTCTTAGTCTGTTTATTGTTCTTAGATTTTTTTGATTTTTTTGATAAATCCTCTGCAGACCTTACAGATAAATTATCTTTTAATATTTGCTTCCACAGTTTTAACATTGCCTGACTTGAGCCTGCAGCCAATATAGCTCGAGCATGACCAGCGCTTATTTTGTTTTCCTTAAGACTTGCTCTGATTTCATCTGGAAGCTGTAGCAGACGTAAAGAGTTCGTGATTGTAGAGCGACTTTTTCCAACAGATTTAGCAATATCACTTTGAGAAAAATTAAATTTTTCTTGTAGCAAGTAGTAGGCTTCAGATTCTTCCATGGGATTGAGATTTTCTCTTTGAATATTTTCAATGAGAGCTAATTGCATCATATCCGAACTATTTTTTACATCAATTATATAAGCAGGTATATCTTTCAATCCTATTAATTGAGAAGCCCTTAATCTTCTCTCGCCTGCAATTAAGGTAAATTTTTTACCATCTTCTCGAACGGTGATTGGGCTAATTACACCATTTTCTTTTATTGAAGCTGCTAAATCATCAAGCAATTCTTTCTTAAACTCTTTTCTTGGCTGAAGCGGATTAGTATTTATTTTTGTAATTGAAACACTAGAGATGCCTGAAGACTTAGCAGAAGCTTCTGATATTTCAGGAGAATTTGATCTAATTAGAGCTTCAAGCCCTTTACCAAGTCTTTTAGTTGCCATGCTGAAGAATCTCCTCAACTAATGATAAATAATTTTGAGCTCCAGTTGAATTGGCATCATATAATAGTGCGGGTTTTCCAAAGCTTGGCGCTTCGCTTAAGCGAACGTTACGATGAATAACAGTTTCAAAAATTTTATCCTTAAAAAAACCTTTAACCTCATCAGCAACCTGACTTGATAAGTTCAATCTGGAATCATACATAGTTAGAAGAACCCCCTCTATTTCAAGTTTTGGGTTTAGATTTTTTTGAACCAATCTAAAAGTATTTAATAACTGACCTAAGCCCTCAAGAGCATAGTATTCACATTGTATAGGTATAATAATTGAATTTGAACATGTCAGAGCATTCAAGGTCAAAAGACCAAGAGACGGTGGGCAATCTATTAAAATGTAATCGTATTTCTTTGTGATTGATTTGAGTTTTTTTTCAAGCTGTCTTTCACGGGCCATCAAATTTACTAGTTCCACTTCAGCGCCAACTAAATCGTTCGTAGAACTTATAATGTCTAAACATTCGAGCCGAGTAGATGAAATAACATCAGATGCCTTTACGTCGCCAACAATTAAGTCATATATCGATCCTTGCCTTTCTTCAACTAGAGCTTCCAATCCAGTTGTTGCGTTTGACTGAGGATCCAAATCTATCAATAAAGTCTTTACCTCAGAAACAGCAAAACTAACGGCAAGGTTAACGGAAGTTGTTGTTTTTCCAACTCCACCTTTTTGATTGGTTAAAGAAACGATTTTACTCATAATTTATTTTAGCGCTACACAAGCGGGGCTAAAGTTAACAATTAACTTTCTGCTTAAAAAAAAGAAAATATATAGGAACACCTGTTAAAACAAAGCCTAAGTCTTGCACTGATAGATTAAACTGAAAAAATAGTCTTAACACAACAAGAAGTGTGAGGCCAATAAGATAAATTGAAGGCAATACTGGATAAAATGGTAATCTGTACCCCTCTTCTCCTTGATTCGTCATTCTAAACTTAAAAAACGCTAAAGTGGTTAAAATATAAAAGATCAAGATAGTAAAGACCATTCCTGAAACAATTGTTTCAAAGTTTTGCCTGATAACCAGAAGAGATATACCCCAAATACAATGCGCGATGATTGAGTTGCTTGGGGTTTTGTAATTAGGATGGATATTACTAAACCATCTAAAAAGCATTCCATCAAGAGCCATCGCATAATAGAGTCTACTGGCAGACATCATAGTGCCATTAATACTTCCAGTAGCCGAAACAATGACAACTAATGATATGAGAATAGCACCGCTTTCACCAAAAAGAATGGAAGCGGTATCAGAAGCAACAATAATACTACCTCTTACTCCTTCTAAGCCTAAAACTGTATGGTATAGAAGATTTGCGCCCAGATATATCAACGAAATCAATGAGATACCGTAAAACATTGTTTGGGGTATTATTTTTTTTGGATCTCTCATTTCGCCAGCCACATAACCAACCCTATCCCATCCTAGGAAAGAGAACAAAACCAAAATTGAAGCAGCGACAAAATTACCGATTGGACCAAGGTTTTGAGTAGGTTGAATAATAGGTTGCAGGTTTGAGAAATCTGCTCCATAAACAATCAAGCCAGAAGCAGCAAATATTACAATACCAAGTGTCTTAATTGATGAAGAGAACTTATTATAAAAACTCGCTCTTTCAACTCCAATGTAATTTATTATACCAAACAAAATGATTATTAGTGCAGCTAAGCAATTTTTTTGAAATTGATCTATTTCAACAAAAAATCCGATATAATTAGCTGTAATGAGGCTAATTCCAGCTGCAGGACTTGTTCGGATTATTAATAGCTGTGCCCAACCAAATATAAATCCCCAAAATGGACCAAAAGCTTTTGAAATATAAACATATTCGCCGCCAGTATTTGGAAAGCGAGAACCAAGCTCAGCATAAATCAACGATCCGATAAAAACAAAAAGAGTGACTATAACCCATAGCGCGATTATACTTGAAAATGAATTTTGATAAGTGGCAATAATCTGAGGGGTAGCAAAAATCGCAGAACCTATCGTAATTCCAATCAATAATGATATGCCGTCAATTAAACCTAGTGTTTTCTTTAATTGTGTCAAAATATTTTTATATTTTAGTGTTTTACAGGAAATTTACTAAGCCATAAATATGCATCTAAAATTAAACAATGAAATGAGATGACGCTTAGACCGAAGACAGAGTAAAAATGAAAACTTGTATTCTTTGCGCCTGTTGCTGAGGCTAGGCCAATCGTAATAAAAAATATTGAAATACCAGTAAGCCAAAGTTCAAGCTGAACAAAATTCCATAAATTTTTTGAACCTGTATCAATATAGCTAAACGCAGTATGTATCCATAAAGCAGCTGTAAGAAGAAAAATAATTAACAAAATCATTATGATTTGATAATCAAACTTTCCCCAGAAAAAATTAAGCTCTAACCCTTCATCAAAAATTAGATAATACATTGCAAAACAGTAGCCAAAAGCAGATATAAACATAAATGCTGTTATCCAGGGTCTTAAATTTTCAGGAACACCACCCCATAATTCATTTCTTGTTTTTGGGTGGTTAATAAGGGCAACAACATACCCTCCGAGAACAAAAATCCCTCCAATAATATTTATCAATAAAAATTGTGTTTGAATGCGCATGAACTAAACTTAACCTCTTTTGTTTATTCCATTGTGTATAGTGAGTATAACCCATTAAATTTTTGTTAACAATCAATGATTATTAAAACCTTATGAAAGCCTTAGTCAAACATTCCCCAATGGAAGGGATATGGATGGAAGATGTTGATATCCCTGAATATGGAGTTAATGATGTTAGGATTAGAATTACTCACACTGCAATATGTGGGACAGACATGCATATTTATGATTGGGATGAATGGGCTCAAAACAACTTAAGCCTTCCATTAACAATTGGCCATGAATTTTGCGGTATAATTGATGAGGTAGGTTCTGCTGTTAAGAGATACAAGGTGGGAGATCGTGTTTCAGGGGAAGGGCATTTGACTTGCAGGCATTGCAGAAATTGTAGGGCTGGCAAACAGCATTTGTGTCACAAAACAGTAGGGGTTGGAATTCATCGAAATGGAGCCTTTGCTGAATATTTAGTTATACCAGAATCAAATGTCTGGCCTATCCACGAGGATATTCCCTCCGAAATTGCTTCTTTTTTTGATCCATTTGGTAATGCGGTTCACACTGCTCTCACCTACCGCTTAACTGGAGAAGATATTTTAATTTCTGGAGCTGGGCCGATTGGATTAATGGCGACAGCTATTTGCAAATTTTCTGGATCCAGAAACATCGTAATTACCGATGTCAACGAATACAGACTAGAATTAGCTCGCAAACTTGGTGCTACAAAAGCTGTTAACCCAACAAAAGATAGCCTGAAGAATGTTTTTAAGGAGCTAAACATAAATAATGGTTTCGATATTGGTTTAGAGATGTCTGGAAACCCCAATGCTTTCAATCAAATGATTGACAGTATGTATAATGGCGGAAATATAGCTTTACTTGGAATCCTTCCAAATTCTACTAAAATAAATTGGAACGATGTAATCTTTAAAGGTTTAAACATAAAGGGTATATACGGAAGAGAGATGTATGATACCTGGTATAAAATGACCCAAATGCTTAGAAGCGGTCTGTCTATATCTGATGTTTTGACGCATCGCTACAATGTAAATGATTTTGACAAAGCATTTGGAATTTTAAAGTCAGGTAATTGTGGGAAGGTGGTATTAGAATGGTAGAATTATATAAAAAAATATTATCAGATATCAAAAAGGAGGGCCTTTATAAGATTGAGAGATCTATAACCAGCTCCCAAAGCGTGGATATATCAACAGATATAGATTCAAGTGTTTTGAATTTCTGTGCAAATAACTATCTAGGGCTAGCAAATAATCCAGAAATTATCTCCACAGCAAAAAAAGCGCTAGACGATTATGGATTTGGAATGGCATCCGTTCGATTTATTTGTGGTACTCAGACAGTCCACAAAGATCTTGAAAAAACAATTTCACAATTTTTTAACAGCGATGATACGATTCTATATACCTCATGCTTCGATGCAAATGGTGGTCTTTTTGAAACTCTGTTATCAGACAAAGATGCAGTTATTTCAGATGCGCTAAATCATGCCTCAATCATTGATGGCATAAGGCTCTGTAAGGCCAAAAGATTTCGTTACAAAAACAGTGATATGCAAGACCTTGAAAAGCAGCTCATAAATGCAAAAAATGCTAGTATCAAAATGATTGCTACTGATGGTGTATTTTCTATGGATGGCTATATAGCAAAACTTGACGAGATAACAGCTTTAGCAAAAAAACACGACGCACTCGTAATGGTGGACGATAGCCATGCAACAGGATTCATTGGAAAAACTGGAAGGGGTTCTGCAGAATATCACAACGTTATGGATAGAGTTGACCTTTGGACCTCGACTCTGGGCAAAGCACTCGGTGGCGCATCAGGAGGATTTACCACAGGAAAACAAGAGCTTATTGATCTTCTTCGCCAGCGGTCACGTCCTTATTTATTTTCAAACACTTTGTCTCCTTCCATAGCATCAGCAAGTATTAAGGCATTT
>MDSX01073901.1_pt1 | contig 15434 bp, 11 predicted proteins | sample 811141 | NCBI WGS metagenome assembly MDSX01 (sample SAMN05326642, study PRJNA326480) | marine metagenome | isolation source: seawater | place: Atlantic Ocean: South East | collected 2010 | reverse complement strand
CGCGCGCACAGCGCGACGCGACGTCGAATGCCGACGGCGACGCGCGCGCGCGAGCGCGACATCGTCGGCTGGGCGCGCGTCGCGCCGCGCGGCGCGCGATCGGCGCTCGCGCGCGCGGGAGGCGTCGCGTGGCACGACGCGCGCGAGAACGTCGTCGCGTGCGCGGGAGGGCGCGGCGCGCGCGACGCGGCGGCGGTGACGATCGGTGCGACGACGCGCGACGACGCGCGAACGAACGAACGAACGAACGCACGAACGCACGAACGCACGAACGCGGATCGGGACTGACGCCGAGCGCGCGACGCGACGGACCGATAGGGACGTGGGACGCGAGGACGCTGACGACGAGCGGCGACGCGCCGACGGCGAGCGAAGGCGCGGCGTACGCGCACGACGATGGAACGTCGGAACGAACGCTCGGGAGGAAAAGGGCGATGACGTACGCGTTCGGTGGCGCGGATGACGGCGGGAGGATGCACGGGGAGACGCGGGCGATGGATCGAGAGACGAGGAAATGGACGCGGTTGGCGACGAAGGGACGAGGACCGACGAAACGCGCGGGCGCGGCGGCGACGGTGACGGCGAGAGGGCGGTTGTTCGTGCACGGGGGGGTGGGAGAGGATGGGAAGTATCTCGCCGACGCGTACGAGTTGAATTTAGATTCGTTGATTTGGAGAGAGGTGAAGATGAACGGGTCGGCGCCGACGGCGCGAGCGTTTCACACCGTGAGCGCGCTGAGTACGATGTTGGTGTGTTTCGGTGGCGATAATGGGACGGAGTTTTTGAGGGAGACGTACTACATGCCCTACGACGACGAGGTTTGGCGCGAACCCGACGCGGCGGCGTACGTCGGCGAAGACAGCGAAAACGTGTGTTGGCCGTGCGAGCGCGCGTGTCACACGGCGACGCCGCTGAGCGACGGCGATACGATGATCGTGTTCGGTGGGTTAAGCAAGAATAGCGTGTCGTTGAGCGACACCTGGGCGTGGTCCGCCACGGAGCTGTGCTGGAGCCCGGTGGAGCCGCCATCGCAAGAGCCGGACGCGCGCTTCATGCACACCGCCACCGTCGTCGGCGACGGTTTAGTCGTCCTCGGAGGGATGACGCTGAACTTGAAAGGAGTGGACAGCGGCAAGTCGCACCGCGTGTTCGATCACATGTACATTTTAACGGGTTTGCAGCTCCTGACGCACCCGGCGAGAAAAGCGACGCAGGGCAAACCGAACGACTCGCCGCCGCAGCGCTCGAATCGAAAATCCTTTTCACAAGAACACCCAGAGGGGTTACCGCCAAAGAAGAAGCACTCAGCAGCGGTGAAAGAGATGCAGCGTAAGAGTTCGCGTCAGTCGATGGAGATCGTCGCGGCGGCGGTAGACGTCGCGGCGGCGGCGGAGCCCGAGGCGAGACGGAAAGCAAAGGCGGCGGAACCGAAGCCTTCGGAGCCCGCACCGTCGGCGCAAAAGACTCTTTCAAAAGGACCATCGACGCCTAATTTCTTCTCGAAAGAAGCGACGGCGGAGCTCGAGCGCGGAGTCAGGACGCGCGGAACCGAGATGAGAGTCGTCGCCGCGCCTCTCGCGAAAAAGCCGAAGACGCGCGCGCCGAATCCTAAGAAGAACGTCGCCAAGCCGGCTTCAAAGTCGAGTCCCCCGCCGAAGCGTGCAGTGAAAGGCCCAGTGCATGCGCACCAAACATCGTCTCCACCGGCGCCCGCAACGATAGACGTCGAAAAACGCTCATCGGTGCAAGTAGTTAAAGAGTCCGCGAACGTCGCGCCGCCGCGCGCGGATACGCGCGACATTCCCGTGCCAGGCGTGAAGCTCGCACCGCCGGACGACGTGGACGAAGACGAAATCGACTTGTTCTCAGGACCCGTAAACGTATCCGATCGTGTCAACGACGAGCAAACACGACAGGAGGCGGAAAATACACCCACGCCGGAGGCGCCGGCGCCTAAGAAAGTCGCCGCGACGGCTGCGTCGATTCCGGGGGTGAAGTTGGCACCGCCGGACGACGACGAGGAGGTAGGCGCCGTGGAAAAGTCGACGCCGAGCCCACAGCCAGTCGTTGCGTCGCCCACGAAGAAGTCAACGACGCGAGAGGTGGCGGTCGCGGCGAAAGAGTTCCCCATCCCAGGCGTTCGATTGGCCCCAGTAGACGACGACGAGTGGGAAGACATGGACCCGGAGGAGCGCATGCCGTCGTTCCAAACGAGTTCGGATCAAGAGGCGCCCACGATCGCTGGAAGTGATTCGCCCGAGAGTGTCGAGGTGCCGTACGAATGGATCGCGAGTGACGACCAAAAGTTTTCAATTTTGAAGGAAAAGGCGACGGGGAAGGAAATTAGAAGAATCCCCTTGCCGGAGAGTTTGCGAGACGAAGAGTATCGAGAACGACGAGAACGAAAACAACCGGCATCTAAAGTGCAGCTAGTACCGGCGCCAGTCGAAGCGAAGGAGCCACAGCCGTCCTCGACGAAAGTCGCCAAACCTCTGAGCGTAGACGTCGACGTTGCGTTCAAGGTTTACGCGACGTTCCAGTTGACCAAATCTGCAAAGCTTTACGAGGGCATGGGACACGACGAGTGCACAAAGGCGCTCCAAGCCGCTTGGCGTAATCTGACGAAGGAAGAGCACGATGAGTGGTTGGAGATGGCTCAAGGTCCACCTTCCGCACGCAAACGCAAAGATCGCGAGGGGGAACATCCTGACAAAGAAGACGCCAAACCGTCGACATCTTCCAAAGACAATCTCGAAGTGACGCGTCTTCGCCGTGTCGCCGCCGCGCATTTGAACATGCAATTTCGCGCCGATGTCGAGCACGCCGCGGGCGCTGGTGACTTTCGCGGTGGTGATCTCGCCATGCTCGGTGAATACGTCACCGGCGTCGTCACTGGCGGCTTCGACGCCGGATACTTTGCCACCATGAGCGTGCAAACCGACGACGGTCCTCGCAACTACCGCGCCGTGTTATTCTCCCCCGTTCTGTGCTCGCAGCGCCTCCTTCCATCCGGCACCGATGACGGCGACAAACGTCCCACGCTCGTCTTACCCAGCTACTGCGTCCCCGGCACGTCCAACTCCGTCGCTCGCAACATCGTCTTCACCCGCGAAGACGCGAGCGACGGCGCCATCCGCGCGGACGCCGTCTGGGGCCATCCCCTCCCCGACGTCCCATCCAAGCCGATCGTCGCCCTCGTCGACGAAGACGTCGATCGCAAACTCCCCGAAGATCGCGCGCTTTAGAGTTCGCCGCGGTGACAATCACAATTCACAGTTTACGATTCAACAAATCGCGCGTCTTCGTCGCGCCGCGCCGAGAGCCAAAAAAAGCCACCGAGGTCGGCGCGAGCTCGGCACCCCGACGCATTTCTTCGCGCCTCGTGCGACGATGTGCCGACGCGTGCAGTGCTCGAAGTGCGATAAACCCACGTGGGCGGGTACGCGCGATGCGATCGACGCCTCGACGCGCGCGCGCGCGCGCGACGACGACGACGCCGCGCGCGACGAATGCTCGACCGAACGACTGACCGCGGACGCGATTCGCTCAGGATGCGGCATGCACATCGAATCCGCGCTCGCGGGCGTCGCGGTGGAAGACAGGTGCGCGTGTGAGCGCGGGAGCGTGTTCGGGAGCTTGTTCGGGGGGAAGAAGACGTCGAACAAGGAGGGGAAGTAGACGCGCGGCTTTCGTCGCCCGCGAGCGAGCGTCGTAAGAAAGGCGAACGGATTATGATTACGATCACGGTTTACGCGACGAGTCGAGCGAGGATTCGAATTCGGCGGCGAGCTCGCGCTTGAGGTTAGAGATGGTGGTTTTGGCGTCTCGCGCGGAGTCGCGGAGACGCTCGAGGCGTCGGCGCGCCGAGGCGTGCTCGCGAAAACCGTCGTCGATGGAAACCTCGAGGTCGAGCTCGCGTGCGGATGGCGTGGCTGAAACGTCGATGATGCGGGCGATTTTGAGAGCGTCCAGGGCACCGCGATCGGTGTTGATTTTGGTTTTGAGCTCGTTCATGCGTCGCGCGAGAGTTCGCGCCTCGGCGGCGAGCGCCTTGGACTCATCCGTTTTACGTCGAAGCATCGGCGCCACGCGCGAGATGTCGCGACAAAATTTCGTAAATATCTCTTCGTTCGGGTCTTCATGAACGGCATCAGCGGCGTCGGCGGTGCCTTGATCTATCGCCGAAGGTTCCATTGGCGGTGACGCGGCGCCCGTCACCGCGCCGGCGCGTTCGGCGCTCCGACACATGTCGCGCAGTATTTGCTGCACGGCTCTAATTTTTGCCACGCTTGATCCACACTCGAGCACGTAATCATCTTCATCCACGTACATACGCACGTTTGCTCGCAAAATCTCGAGCACGTCGGCGCTTAGCTCGAGCTCAAGCGCGTCGTTTTCGCTCGATTCCACTCGCCGAAGCAATGCGAGTTCCACGCGCAGGCGTTTATTTTCTTCCTTCAAACGCGCGATGAGCATGTCCACGTCGAGTTCTTCATTCATGAAGACTTCGTTCGATATCTTACGCACGCGCTGGGCGAATCGACACGTGCTAACGCTCTCATCGAACGCGCCGTCGTCCGCGCTCGCTGTGGCAATCATAACGGTTTGACAATTCCCACCGAGACTGTCTCGTAGCATCGTCGTCATCAAACTATTTCTGTACGGCACGTGAATGTTTTCGTTACCATCGGCGCGCTCCTGTAATGCCACGATGACTTGCTCCAGGAAGTGCAACGAGACGTTGATGTACTTGGCCTCTTGCAGTGTCGCGCCGTCGACGCGGCTTTTGTTCACCCGTTCGCTCCCTGCCAAATCCACTAGATTCAATTTCGCCCGACGCAACGTGTCCGCCCCGCGCGATCGCCGCGTGATGGTGATGGTAAATATGCAATGCGATCGACTGGACGCCATATTCAGCGGCGTCTCCGCCACCGCTCGGTTACTATCGCCAACGAAGAGCAAATCGAGCGCCTCGGCTTCGCTCGACACGACGCGCGTCGTCAGATCCATCGTGTGCATGCACCCGTGTTCGTCCTCCATCAATCGAACCTTTGGTAATGGGATCTCTGACGCTCGCGCGTATCCTCGCGCCGCGCTCTGTCGCTCGTCCAACGTCGTCGCGAGTAAATCGTACCCTTGTTCCATGTAAATCTCCGCGTAACTCACCTCCACAGTGAACTTCGCATCCTCGTCCGCTCCGATCTTTGCGATGCGTTCGAAAATCAGCGATAGCGCCCTGGGGACGATGCCTCGATCCTCGTACCGCGCCGGTCCTCCCGTCAGCGTGTACGTCTTCCCGCTCCCCGTCTGCCCGTACGCGAACAGCGTGGCGTTGTACCCGCCCAGCGCCGCCTCCACGACGTCGCGACCGACGGCATCGAACACCATCGCCTGACTCGCGTCTTCATCGAACACATCATCGAACGCAAACACGTGTCTCGCATCCTTCGCTCCCGCGCGTCGTTCAGACGCCGCGCGCGCGCACTCAACCACCCGCGCGCGAGTCGATTCGTCTTCCTCTTCGTCGCGCTCGAGCGCGCGTATCGACGCCTCCGCGCGCGCCGACCGCGACGCGCGACGCGGTCGCAGGCGTAAAAACGTCCGTATTCGCGTCGTCGACGCCGCCATCGCCCGCGGTCCGTCCAGGCGTCACCGGACGCGCGTCGTTGTACCGGTCGGGTTTGTACCGGTCAGTACCGGTCAACCGTCGCGCCGCGCGAACCGTCACACGAGCGCGCGTCGCGCGTCGCGCCGCGCCGCGTCGACGATGCAGGCGCTGGCGACGTCGTCTGACGCGCCCGCACCGCGCGAGGCGCGCGACGCCGCGCGCGAGACGCCGGTCGGTCCCACGAGGTCGAGGTCAAACGCGACGCGCGACGACGTCGACAGCGCCGCGGAGGACGCCGGCGACGCCACGGCGTCGACGTCGTCGCGCGCGTGCGTCGTGCTGTCGCTCGGACGCGCGGTCGTCGGCGACGCGCGGTACGCGAACGGCGCGCGCGCGTTCTGCGACGGCTACCGCGCGCGCCGGGACGCGGCGGCGAACGGAAGCCTCGGAACGACGACGGCGAGCATCGAGGCGACGAGTTTCGGACCTTTGTTTCGAGTCGTGCTGCACGATTACGACGATGAAGCGTTCGTGGCGCATCATCCCGGGACGGCGACGCGAGAGGCGAAGCGTTTCGTCGACCGGGCCACGGGACGTCGTACGACGTGCCCGTCGTACGACGACGTATTTGGGTTCAGCGATCCGAGCATAGAGCAAAGGTTGAGCGCGCTGCCGAACATGGATAAAGTCGTGGGATACGTGCGACCGACGGTGCGAAATAGGTATCGGATGAGCGAGGCTGAGGTGGTCGAACGGCGCCGGCGTGAGGCCATCGAAAACGCGGGCGCCGACGAGACGCCGAGCATCTTCAGGACGCCCAGCGTCGAAAAGTGCGATGTGTGTGATTCTGTTCGAGAGTTTGACCAAGATGTGCTCGTGCAGTGCGATGAGTGCATGATTTTGGTTCACATGGGTTGCTACGGCGTCACGACTGCGCCGACGGGCGGGCGTTGGCTGTGTCGAGCGTGCGAACTCGGCTTGCGCACGCCGCCGCGGTGCGCGCTGTGTCCGAACGTGGGTGGTGCGATGAAACCAACGTTGTGTGGGAGGTGGTGCCACGTCGTATGCGCGTTGTGGGCGGAATGCACGTTCGCGCATCCTGATGGTGTCGCGGAGCCCATCGAAGGCGTCGACACGGTTCCAGCGGAGAGTTTGAAAGCAACGTGCGCGGTGTGCGAGCAAAGTTACGGCGCGTGCGCGCAGTGCATGGGTACGAAAAAGTGTCAAAAAGCGTTTCACGTGTACTGCGCGAGAGACGCGGAGTGTGGATACATCGCGCACTCGCGCACGGTGGCGCAGCTGAAACAGGCGGGCATTCGCAAATTCATCGTGGGTTACGAACAGCCTCTGCGAAACACCGACACACTTTTGTTTCCGAGTTGTCCCGCGTGCGCAAACTGGCGAGGTCGCAAGCGCAAACGGCGCGCGTCGACACCGAAGAAGCGAACTCAGACACCGAAGACAAGGCCAACTGTGGATTCGCGCGAAGTCGAAGACAAAGACGAAGACGCGAAACCACTCCAGTGCGCCAAGTTTGACCCTTTAGGCGCGTACGCTCGCGCGTTGACGGTGTCGCCAAAGGATTCGATACCATATCTCGTCACGGGCGCGCGAACGAGTCGCTTGGAATCGTTCAGTCTTCGAGCCGTCGCACTTGCCGATCCGCCGCGAAATCTGAACGAGCGTTTCGAGCGCATGAAGGCGACGATTTCAGATCGCTTGACGCTGGGGAAATCGTATATTCACGGCTATGGTTTATTCGCAAAACGCGCGCACGCGCGAGGCGAGATGATCATCGATTACGTCGGCGAAATCGTGCGTCCAGTCGTTGCCGATATTCGCGAGCGCGACGTGTACGACACCTGTTTCGGCAACGGGACGTACATCTTCGCGCTAGGCGGCGACGATCAACCCGTGCGCTTAGACGCCACGTGTGCAGGAAATCTCGCAAACTTGGCCAACCATTCGTGCGCACCGAACGCGCATTCGAGACAAGTGTACGCCGCGAACGACAACCACATTTGCTTATTCGCGTCGCGAAACATCCAGCCCGGCGAGGAAATTTTGTACGAGTATAGACTCGGCGCCGATCAGACGTTACGATGCAACTGCGGCGCCGCAAACTGTCGCGGCGTCGTCAACTTTACCGCCGAGCACCCGGCGTAGAAATTAGACGAGTTTTAGTAGTTGAGTCTAGCGTCGCCGTCGACGACGCGCCTTCTCTCACCCATTCCTCCCATATTATTACACTACGCGACACCCACGACGACGATCAATCCTCCTTCGCCGCCTCCGCAAAATACGGATTCTCCTTCGGCTCTTCGATGATTTCAATCTCGTGATCAAAATCCCACGGCTTCCACGCGCGCATCTTCGGAATCAGCGCCAACTCGTCCTTCGCCGCCTCGTACATCTCCTCGATTTGCCCCTCCCCGATCGCGTCCTCGATCTCCCTCACGCTCCCTCCCGCCCTCACCTTGGCCAACCGTTCGGCGTACAGCTTCGTCACCGCCTCGCGATACCCCGCATCGCTCGGGATCCCGACCTCGACCTCGCGCAAAACCTCCTCGCAGATCGCCTCGTACGTCGCCTTCGCGTCGTCGAGCACGTCGAGCCCGACGATGCCCGTGGTCTGTTTCTCCGATCGCGACGCGCTCGCGACGTACGCGCGCGACGCCGCGCGGCGCGTCAGAAGCGCGCGCGCGACGCGACGCAGGTGCATCCTCCGTCGTCCGTCCGTCCGTCCGTCGCGACGACGTGTGCGGCGCCGTCGCGTCGATCGCGCGGCGCGCGCGTCGTAGGGTTTATCTCGCGCACCTTTTTCGACGCGCACCTTTTACTACACGGAGAACTTTTGCGCTCGAACGCGCGCTTTTTCGAATAAATCACGAGCCGTAGAGCGAGGGACGCGCGCCCCATCACCGCGCGCGCGACCGCGCGGGGTCGCCGCGGCGTCGCCGCGCCGACCGCGGACGACGACGCGATGCGGTCGAGCGACGACGACGACGACGACGACGACGAAGAAGAAGAAGAAGACGAAGACGAAGGAGACGAAGCGTACGAGGCGCGCGATGGCGACGACGACGACGACGACGTCGTCGTGACGCAACGGGACGTGAAAGCGGCGAACATCGCGTCGCTCGTGAACGGGACGTTGGAGACGTGCGCGCGACCGTACGTGCGGGGACTGACGGTGGAGGACCCGGCGGTGACGCTGAAACGGGCGTTTAAATCGCCGTTTCCGAACGCGCCGAATCGGAGCGGTGCGGGACGAGCGATGCGATGCGACGGCGATGCGAATGGGATGGAGGCGCGCGAGACGCGTTTGAATCTTCGCGTCGGCGAGGGAAACCGGGCACCCGAGGGAAGAAGGCGGCGCGCGAAGACTGACGATGAAACGCGCGCGTCGAACGATCGCGATTCGTGCGAACAGCGGAATTGGAGCGACGGTTGGCGAGTCGACGGGTGTTCGTGCCGTGGGGGTCGAAGGCGAGCGACGTCGCGAGGGCGTTGCCGAAGCCGACGCAGTGCGCGGCGACGGAGGAGGCGATCGTATTGCCGGAAGGGATCGAGGATTTAGTGCTTTGGGAGCCGGATCGCGAGGGTGATGGTGGAGAGACGAGCGCGACGGCCGGTGGGGCGAGCGCGAAACCGATCGTGGTCGATCGCATGCTCACGAGATGGTTGCGACCGCACCAACGCGAGGGGGTCAAGTTTATGTTTGAGTGCGTCATGGGTTTGCGCGATTTCGAAGGCCAAGGGTGCATTCTCGCGGATGACATGGGTTTAGGTAAGACATTACAAGGGATCACGCTGCTCTGGACGCTCTTGAAGCAAGGTATCGATGGTACGCCCGCGGTGAAGCGCGCGTTAATCGTCTGTCCGACGTCGCTGGTGTCCAACTGGGACGACGAGTGCAACAAGTGGTTGAATGGGCGCGTGAAAACGTTGCCCATTTGCGACTCCACTCGCGCTGAAGTCGTGAGCTCGGTGAAGCAATTTCTCGCCCCGCGACATCTCGCGCAAGTCATGATTGTGAGCTACGAAACGTTTAGGATCCACTCGGACCGTTTCAACTTTGACGGCGCGGTGGATTTGATCATGTGCGACGAAGCGCATCGCCTGAAAAACGGCGAGACGCTGACGAACAAGGCGTTGTGTTCGGTACCGTGCTTGCGAAGAGTGATGCTGAGCGGGACACCCATGCAAAATCACTTGGATGAGTTTTACTCGATGGTTGGCTTTTGCAATCCCGGCTTGCTCGGCACCCCTCCCGAGTTCGCGAAGAAGTTTGAGCGACCCATCTTGGCTGGACGCGAACCAGACGCGACGGAAAAGGAACTCGAACGCGCGCAAGAGGCGAATAGCGAGCTCTCTGATCTCGTCAACAAGTTTATCTTGCGTCGCACGAACACGATTTTGAGTAAGCACCTTCCGCCGAAAGTCGTGGAAGTCGTGTGCTGTAAGCTTTCGCCGCTTCAGCAGGCGCTGTACGAGCACTTTCTCACGTCAAAGGCGGCGAATCAGGCGTTGACTGGAAAGGCGACGGCCGTGTTACCCGCAATCACGGCGTTAAAGAAGTTGTGCAATCACCCGAAATTGATTTACGACATGATTAATGGCGCAAAGAACACTGGTCAAGCGGCGAGCGGATTCAGCACGTGCGCGGAATTTTTTACTCCCGGAATGTACGACGGCGGCGGGGGGCGGAGTGGTCGCGGTGGCGGTGGCATGATGCACGGCTGGGAAGAGCACAGTGGAAAGTTTGCTGTACTCGCGCGTCTTCTCGCTAATTTGCGCGCCGAGACTAAGGACCGTATCGTCATCATTTCCAATTACACGCAAACTCTCGACTTGGTGGGCAACATGTGCCGCGAGCGAAACTACCCGTTCGTGCGCCTCGACGGCTCGACGTCTATCGGAAAGCGTCAAAAGCTCGTCAAACAGTTCAATGATCCCACGAGTAATTCTTTTGTGTTTCTCTTGTCTTCCAAGGCTGGCGGATGCGGTATCAACCTCATCGGAGGTAATCGTCTCGTGTTATTCGATCCCGACTGGAATCCCGCCAACGACAAGCAAGCCGCCGCGCGGTGCTGGCGCGACGGTCAAAAGAAGAAGTGCTACTTGTATCGCTTTTTGGCCGCGGGCACGATCGAGGAGAAAGTTTTCCAGCGTCAACTGTCCAAGGAAAGCTTGCAAAACGTCGTCAACGGTTCGGGGGAACTCGAACAATCCGTCATGTCCAAGGACGAGTTGCGAAAGTTGTTTTCGTTGGACTGCACGACGTACTCGGATACGCACGACACGTGCGGTTGCAAGCGATGCCCCGCGCGGAACGGTGACGACCTCGGGTGCGACCCGGACGCGGAATACAAGGAATGGGAGGAACAAATCGACGACGCAGACGAACAAAAGCTCGACGAGTGGGCGCACCATCACCGCATGGACAAAGTTCCCGACGATATGATGAAAAAGTCGGCGGGCGAGGACGTATCCTTCGTGTTTTCGCTCAAAGTTGAGGGCGCGGCTATTGATGAATCGAAGAAAGCTCCAGCACCCGAAAAGAAGTCGGAGGAAGCGTCTGAGAAGAAGCCGACGCCGACGATGCCGTCGCACTCGACGCGCCCGCCGACCAGATTCGTGCCGCCGGCGCGACGTCCGCTCGCGCCGCGAGTTGCGCCGCAGGCGACGGCGATGCCGGCGTATCAACGACCGAGTACTCTGATCGCTGCGAAGCCATCGGAAGGTCGCATGCCGCCCATGCGCGCAGCTGTGAAACCTGCCGCGAAAGCGCCCAAGAAGAAGAAGAAACTTGAGAGCGAATCCGAAGACGAAGACACCGAGGAAGAATCCGAACAGGAAGAATCTGAAGCCGAGGAAGAATCTGAAGAAGATGAGCCAGTCACTGATACGGAAGGGGACGACGATGATGAAGTACCAGATTCTGAAGATGAAGACGTCGCCGACACCTCTGCGCCGCGTCAAAAGCGATCATCACCGGACGCGGATGAAAGCGCGACGCGATACAAGGCGGCGCGCCTGTCGTCCTTAACGTCAGATCGAGGCTTTGCGGTGCCGCCGCGCTCGCCCAGCGACGAATCCGACGGATACTAGAAAGAAAAAGTTGTTGTTTCATTTTATTAAAAAGCTTCGATTGGCATCGCGTAATAGTGCGCTGCGTCCGCCTCCGCCCGCGCCTCTCTCCCCGGCCAACTGTCGATTCCCATCAAAACGGTTTATTAGTACCCCATCTGCGCCTCGGCGGCTTCCGCGAGGATCGGGAATCGGATGTATTGACCGCTCATGCAACCCACCGCGGCGAACGCGAAGGCGGCGAGAGTGACGACAAAGATGGCGTTGTGCATGATCATGGTCACGATTCCCGGTAAACCGATGCCCAAAATACCCGGTCCGAACAACGCCTCGAGGAGAGACGGGAAAATCAACGCGATGTCGAGCAAAATCGCTTGCATACCGTTGAAGCGGCAAAAGCGCGACAAGTTTTGATTCTTCGCGATCCCAAGATATATGGCGAAAAACATTATGAGATTCCCCATCGGCAACATCGCCACCCCGCGCAAAATCGGCATCAACGGCTTCAACAGCACCACCGCGGCTGGAAACTGGCCGAATAAGAAGCGCCCGTACCGCAACGCGCTCAACAACGGCAACAAGTACGGCACCAACGCCACGACGCGATCGGGCACGGGAACGATGTTAAATCCACCCCCGGCGTACCCTCGCGCGACGACCGTCGTCGTCCCTCGCGCGCGCGTCGCGCTTCTCTCCCTCGCCGCGACCGCGCGCGTCTTCGTCGTCGTCGTCGTCGTCGTCCCCGCGCGCGCCGTTCGCCGTCCCGTCGTCCGCGTCTCCCCCATCCCGACCGCGCGCGCCGCCACCCTTCGCCCCATCGCCCGCGTCTGTCGCCTCGCCCGCGCCGTCGTCGTTCGCACCGCCGCCCGCGTCGCCGTCGTCGCCGTCGTCGCCGTCGTCATCATCCCTCGATTCGCGCTTTACCACGATTCACCGTCCACCGCCTCGCTTTCGCGCCGCGCCGCTCGCGTCGCGTCCGCTCGACGGTTTTTCCGCGCGTTTCGACGCGACGCGACGTCGCGTCGCTCGATGCCGCGCGCCGTCGCCGTCGTCGTCGATTCGTTTCGATTCGATGCGATCCCGCGCGGGTCGTTACGCGAACCCATAACATTAAAATCCCGTACGTAGACGCGCACTCGACCGATCGATCGACCGACCGCGTGACGTCGACGTCGACGAATGCGAGTGCATGATTGCGCGCGTCGCGACACACCGCGACGCCGACGACCATGCGCGCCGTGAACCGAATCGCCGACGGACGCGCGATCGTCGCGCGCGCGCGACGCGTCGAACGACGACGCGCGACGCGCTCGACGCGGGCGGAAAAAGAGGGCGAACAGATGAATCAAGAGATGGCCGGCGGCGAGATCGGGCTCGGCGGACTGGAGGACATGATGGACAAGGCGGACGGTGGGGCGACGCCGGATTTCGTGAAATCGCTCGGCGTGAAGGAGTTGGACGATGTGTTCGCGATCCTCGGGTCGCAGACGAAGGGCGCGGAGCTCGGGCAGTTGGTGCTGAGCGAAAAGTTTGGGGAGACGCTGTACCGCGAGAGCGGGTTCACGAGCTTGGCGGAGACGATCAACGGTCGATGCGCGGTGCGTTGGCGAGTCGCGCGAGTCGCGTCGTTCGATGGGGATTATGCGTCGAGAATCGCGATGGGGGGACGCGGACGCGCGCGCGCGGTGGCGAGCGCGAGACGGGGCGCGAGACGGGACGCGAGACGCGCGCTCGAGACGCCGGCGCTGGAAATATCTCGTCGCGCGCGCGCGAACGCGCGCGACGCGGCTGACGCGAAGACTGACTGACGAATATGTTTACGCCAACGCAGATGGTTGGTTTCGTTCTCGCCGTCATGAACACCTTCAACGGTGACTTGCTCACGATGATGGCCAAGGTTCCCCTCGCCGTCGTCTTCGTCATCGCCACCATCAGCGCGGCGAGCGTCGTGCAAAAGGTGAACCCGACGGGCTACATCCCGGACAACGTCAACGGTGCCGCCATGAACGCGTACTCCGGCGCTAAGTTGGACGAAGTGTTCACTTACAAGGCGGAACTGGTGAACGGTCGCATGGCTATGCTCGCCATGCTCTTCTTCGTCGCCACCGCGTCGATCTTTTAAGCGCTCGATCGACGTCGATCGAAGCGGCGCGATTCGTCGCGACGTCATTTTTTGTTCAATTCGCGCGATCGCCGCGCGCTCGGTGTGATGGAGGACGAGAGTTGATTCAATATCACTTCCCGTCGTTACCGCACTCGCGCGTCGTCGCATGTTCGTTGTAACATCCGCTAAGCAACACTACTATTCGCATCCGTCTCGACTCCGTCGTCGCGGCGCGTCCGCACTTCTCGCCGCATGCGTCTCACCAAAGCTCAAAAAGAACGCGATGCGCTCCTACTCGCGCGATTTCGTGTCTACCGCGAGTGGTGTCTACCGCGCGAGGTGCGGCAATGCATAGAGATTCGAACTCGCACGGCCAATCAACAACTCTACGAGGACTGTAAACATCTCGCGCAGACGTCGAGAGGGCGAAAGCGAGACCTCGGCCGCGCGCTCGAACGCGTCGGGTGCGCCGAACGACACGCGCACGCGCTCTGTCAATCGTTCATAAGAGGGTCCGCGCACGTATCGTGGACGGCACGCGGAGTTGCGCATGAAATGGCGCGGCAAAAGTACTTGCTCGAGCACTCCGGTGCGTTCAAACGCGAGATCGGCGCGATGGCGGCGAAGATCAACAAACGCCTTCACGAGTTGGTGATGGCGCGCGGACGTGTCGAAAGCGTCAGAGATGACTCAATAGTGTATGAACGAATTCGTTCGGAGGCGACGCGGGATGTGACTGGAGCGGAGACCTTCGCGGCGGCGGCGGCGAGCGTCGCGAGACACTGGCCTCCCGTCGATTTCCCGTCCATTTGGCCGTGGCCTACGGCGCCGCCGCCCGCTCCACTCACGAAAGGAGAAAAAGCGGTGTTATTCTTGAAGAAACTGAAATGTCACGGAGCACGCGAGCACGACAAGTTCGTGAACATCATGAACATGCACAAATATAATTTTCTGAGCGTGCGAGACGTCGATCGAGAAGTCGCCGCGTTGCTGCCGCGTCATCCGCTGCTGCGCGAGTTCAGAGAGACGTTCTTGCGCCCCGCGAGCGCGTGAGCGGTCGCATTGATGCGTGCTAACGCGACCATTATTCGACGATACTGTATGACATGATTGTGTAATATGACTGTATGACTTCCAGACGAGTGACGACGTCGCGACGCCGCCAGACGAGTGACGACGTCGCGACGTCGCGACGCCGCGCGCGCGCTCCTTCACAACGCGCCTCTTCGACGCAATGGTTCGACTGACCAAGATCGAGAAGAACCGAAGAAAGCTCATCAGCTGTAGATTGCTCGTCTATAAGCTCCACGCGCTACCTGTCGAATCGTGGCGAATCATCGAGCGTCATACGCGCGCGTTAAATCTGGAACTCTGGCACAAGACGAAACACTTGCAGCAAACTGCGAAGCAGCGCAGGGCTGATGTGAAGGCGGCTCTCCAGACTCATGGGTGCGAAGATCGCATCGACGAATACCCAATAAGCAAGCGATTTATCGCCGGGAAACTCAAAAGTTGGACGGCGATACGCGTCGCGGAGCACGTTGCAAAACTCAGATATCTCCTAGACGGACACTCTCGGGAGTTTGAACGAGAAATGGCTGAGCTCGAAGGCGCAATCGATGATGAGGT
>MDSX01014423.1_pt1 | contig 15459 bp, 11 predicted proteins | sample 811141 | NCBI WGS metagenome assembly MDSX01 (sample SAMN05326642, study PRJNA326480) | marine metagenome | isolation source: seawater | place: Atlantic Ocean: South East | collected 2010 | reverse complement strand
TGTCCACGCCTCGTCCATCGGTGGCGGCCAAAATTTCAGCCACAACGTCGTGTTCTTTCCCCAGAACAACATCGGCACCGAGTTCTTTGGCCATCTCCATCCGGTAGCGGTTGTCCCAGTCGACGGCAATCACCTTGGTCGCTCCCATGGCCTTTGCAGCGTTCACGGCGAAGAGGCCAATGGGGCCGAGGCCGTGCACCGCGACGGTTGCGCCTTCAACGGGCCCACCGGTCAGCGTGTGAATGGCGTTGCCCAGCGGATCCTGAATGGAGGCGTGTTCCGGCAGAAGTCCTTTCGGAACGGGCCGTGCGTTCACGGCTGGGACCACGAAGTATGGTGCGAATGCACCATGCCCATGGACGCCAAAGATGCTCCCGTTTTCGCACACGTGGGCGTTGCCTTCCAGGCAACGGGGGCAGGTCCAGCACGCAAGGTGGCATTCGATGGCGACCAAGTCGCCAACCTTCCGGTCCTCCACGCCAAGGCCAAGGGCGACGATTTCACCGCTTGTCTCGTGGCCGGTCACGGTCCCAAGCGGAACGTTCTCGCGGCTCCAATCGTCCCATTTCCAGATGTGCAGGTCGGTGCCGCAGATGCTCGTCGCCTTGGTTTTCACCAGCACTTCGCCCTCGCCAGGGGTTGGAATTGGGTGATTGACCAAGTCAAATCCGTCGGTTTCGTCGCGGACCTTGGTCCACGCTGCCATCGTGCCCGGTGCTTCCACGGAGGAGGCTTAGGCCCACGACCCTTGAGGTTTGACCTGCGCGGTTCACGCGGAAATCCACGAGTATCGGCGCGCTCCTTCGAGGTCGCTTTCCTCTTCTTCCGAGCGAACGAATTCTCCGTTCGGGGGAACAACGGAGTCCTCTCGGACGCCTTTGTGGAGTTCTTCGTAGACCACGGCGTCGATGGCCACACGGCCAGCCAGACGCTCGAACAAGTTCCATCGGGACACGACTTCGCGCCAGTTCGGGCTCACCACGCCCTCGAACACCTTCGCCTTGGCTCCGGATCCGTAGCCGCAAAGCCCGAAGCGAACGCCATCGAGGTTGGTGTTGTCTTCCAAGTCCGATTCAAACGTGGACATCAGGGCGAGGAAGATGCTTCCAGTGTATTGGTTTCCAATCAGGCTGCTGGCGCGCTGCCCCTTCTCGATCCGGTCTCGGTGGAAGGCGACGTAGGCTTCGGTCTTCGAGATGGCCCGACGGTATTGGTCCATGGCCTTCTCCCACGCGGCTTCGTCTTGATCCTCTTCGCGTTCGGGAGGGGTTCCGACGATCGCTTCCACGTCGTCCCACATGGCGGTGCCCTCGCGGTCGCGGTGGAACACGGCGGGGAACATGCGCTTGGCTTGGAACGCGTAGGGAAGATGCATGATGATCCGCTCCCATTGCTCGGTGAACCGTTCGTCCTCGTCGTGCGTGTAGCGGCCGGACCGGGCTGCACGCCTTTGGAAATCCGTGAACGCATCACGGACGGCGTTTTGGTAGCAGCGGTTGGAGTATTGGCCGTCGAACACGGGCTCGTCTCGATGGATGCTGATACGCTCTTCGCCGTGGGCGAAGATGCCGAGCCTGCGCAGGGCCGAACCCGGCAAATGGCGGACCATGCGATCGAGGATGCCTTCCTTCAGGTTCGCGCCGGTTTCCCGGGCCAAATCAAGCACGTCACCCATGACGGCCCTGAGGCTCATCTCTCGGCGCGGCTTGAAGAAATCGTGTGCAGGGCTGGTGGAGATGCCCCAGCAATCTGGAATCACGAGCAAGCGTGGGTTGCGGCGGATGAGAAGTGCGCCACCCCCGGCTCCCTGCGTGTATTCGCCAGGTGATCCGAGCTCGTACTTCGCGTTGTCAGCGTACACGACAATGCCGATTCGCTCGTCGCCGTCTGTGCTGCGGGCACACCAGTCCAAGGTGGTGTGCAGGGCGTCCACGGCACCAATGCACGCGAAGGTCATGTCGACCACGTCGCAGTTCTGGAAACAGTCCACGCCGTAGCGTGCAGCGTAACGTTGCGTGAGCATGTCCACGATGTAGGTGGCCGTAGGCTTGGCACCGTCGAGGGCGGATTCGGTCCCGAGGTACAGGCGACCGATGCCTCGCGGGTCGAGACCGTTGCGGTCAATCAGCCGCATGACGGCCATGGCCCCCATGGTCGCCGTGTCTTCGTGGACGTCTGGAATCGCCATGGCTGAAAGGCCCAGGCCCTTGTTCAGTTTGTCGTAGTCTGCTTCGCGCAGTTCAGCAAATTCGCGCATGTCCAAATACAGACGCGGAACGTGAATGGCGAGGTCGTCGATGCCGACGGACATGGCTTCTTCCTTGGAAGTCACAGGCGTCGGGCAGTCGGACGGCATTTTAACGCTCGTGTGGATTCAAGGCGGATTTCGACGGTTGAAGGAGGAGCCCCAATCAGTCGTCCTGACCGCCCATGGCGTCCAATTGCGCCTGAATGTCGTCCGGAATCTGTGCTTCAAGCCGGGCCCAGAGCACGTCGTCGATGCGCAACACCGCACAGGCGGCTTCGGTCGCCCCACTGACGGTGGGCTTGATCACGCTCAGCGGTTCGAGCACCCCTGCCTCACCCAGATCGGTGGGCTCGCGCTTGTCAAGATGAAGACCAATCCGCGCACCGCCGTCGTCGGCCTCGGCTTGGGCAGCGGTCACGTCGAGCAGGGCATCGATGGGGTCGAGGCCGGCGTTTTCCGCCAGCGCACGAGGAATGACTTCGAGGGCGTCGGCGAATGCTTCGATGGCCAACTGCTCACGCCCGGGCGTGGCTTCAGCCACACGCCGAAGGTGGCGGGCAAGGTGAACGTGACTTGCGCCACCGCCTACCAGCAAGCGCCGGTCCTTTCGCAAATGGGCTGCCACACCGAGCGCGTCGTCGAAACAACGGGACGTTTCCTCTGCGATTTCATCGCCGCTCCCACGGGCAATGAGGGTGGCTGCCGTCCCTTCGCCGCGAACGGTCCAATGATGCAGATCGCCAATCAGGTGAGACCGGCTCTCCAGAACGGTACCGCAGGCTTCGGCACGCAGGGCGTCCACGTGGTGAAGGACCGTTGCGCCGGTGGCAAGGGCCAGGAGATCGAGGTCGTTGCTTGGAACGCGGCGGAAGGCTTGGATTTCAAGGTCCAGCAACCTACGGTGTGCCTCGTCGTCGATGGCGCCTGAAACCGCGAGGACCTTCACGCCTGCGGCCGCAACGGCCTCGACGTCTTCCAGAAGGCGGCTGATTTCGCGTCGCCTCAGCGCTTCCAACACGTCCGGGCTGGTGGCTTGAAAGGTGACGTCGCCGCGCATGTTCCGTCGTTCAAGAGCGCCGTCAAGCAGGGCGATCGTGTCGTTCTCCACCAAACGAATCATCTCGGGGTGTGCGCGCCGCTTCTGCAGCACAAGTCCCTCGACAATTTCAGAATCCGTGGCCGGCCGGCCAACGGCGATTATCTTCGATACGCGCGTCGGGTCCACCTCATGGGTTCCGTCCACCGTCCGCTCAACGCAGCGGGCGGCTTCCATGGCCAAATCTGCGAGCCGCGTTTGCACGCCTCGGCTGGCTTTGCCTGCAAGGCTTGAACGAACCGCAGTGACAAGGTCGTCCTCATTGCCTTCGAAGGCGATGGATTCGAGGTGCGTCATCGCTTCGATCTCGGCGATGCGATACCCACGAACGATGGTGCTGGGATGGACCCCCTGCAAGACGAGATGCCATGCGTTTCGCAGCAGTTCCGCGGCGATGACGACCGCGGACGTGGTGCCGTCGCGTGCGGCGCGGTCTTGGGCTGACGAGGCATCGATGAGCATGCGCGCAACGGGATGTTCCACGCGGGCCGTCTCAAGGACGGTGACGCCGTCGTTGGTCACCAAAGTGCGGCCTTCGTCGTCAAGGAGCAACTTGTCTAGGCCCTTTGGGCCAAGGGTGCTGCGCACTGCACCAGACAGGGCCATCGCCGCTGCGATGTTTTTGCGAAGCGCGACGCGACCCGTCGTGCGCTCGGTGTCTTCGAGCACCGGGGCTTCGGCCATGGCGTGGCCACCGGGAGGCACGTCTTCAACCGTGCGTCAGGTTCAATCCTCGTCGACGACCTCGAAATCGGCGTCCACGACGTCGTCTTCGACCGAGATGTTGCCGTCTTCTTCGCCGCCTTCCGTGGCCGCTTCGGCAGCAGCGGCTTCGTAGAGCTTGGCCGAGATGCCATGCATGGCTTGTTCGATTTCTCCAACCTTGGCCTGAATGCTGGCTTCGTCAAGGTCTTCGACGTCCTTGGGGCGGCCCTCATCGTCTTGGACCATCGCTTCGAGTTCATCGAGGTGCGTGCGCACGCCCAAGGTGTCGTCGTCAGCCAACTTGTCACCGGCTTCGTCGAGGGTTCGGCGGGTTTGGTAGACGATCTGATCGGCGGTGTTGCGCAGTTCGACCTTGGCCTTGCGGGACTTGTCGGCTTCTGCGAATTCCTCCGCTTCTGCGATTTTCGCCTTGATTTCGTCTTCGCTGAGGGAGGTCTGGGACTCGATTTGGATGGATTGTTCCTTGCCGGTGCCGAGGTCCTTCGCGCTGACGTTGACGATGCCGTTTGCGTCGATGTCGAAGGTGACCTCAATCTGTGGCATGCCGCGTGGGGCAGGGGGCAGGCCAACGAGGTGGAATTGACCCAACGTCACGTTGTCCTTGGCGAACTCACGCTCGCCCTGCAGGACGTGGATTTCCACCGCAGGCTGGTTGTCGGTAGCGGTCGAGAACGTCTCTGACCGGCGCGTGGGGATGGTCGTGTTGCGCTCGATCATCGTGGTCGTCACGCCTCCGAGGGTCTCGATGCCCAGGGTCAGGGGAGTTACGTCGAGCAGGAGCACGTCCGAGACGCCTTGGTCCCCGGCGATGATGCCGGCTTGGAGTGCAGCGCCGAGGGCCACCGCTTCATCGGGGTTGATGCCTCTGTAGGGGGACTTGCCCGTTTCCTTCTCGATGGCTTCTTGCACGGCAGGAATGCGCGTTGAACCGCCCACGAGGATGACCTTGTCAATCGCGCTGGCCTTCAGGCCTGCGTCCTTGATGGCCTGACGGGTCGGGGCCATCGTCTTCTCGACGAGCCCTGCGGTGAGTTGCTCGAAGGTGCTTCTGGCGAGGCTCATGTCCAGGTGCTCAGGGTTGCCGTCCCGCATGGTGATGAAGGGGAGGCTGATCTGCGTCTGTTGGGTGCCTGAAAGTTCGATTTTGGCCTTCTCAGCAGCTTCCTTCAACCGCGTCATCGCTTGGGTGTCGCCAGAAAGGTCGATTCCCGTGCTTTTCTTGAATTCAGCCAACAGCCATTCGATGACGGTCTCGTCGAAATCGTCGCCACCGAGCATGTTGTTTCCGGCCGTGGCCTTCACTTCGATCTGGGGCTGTCCGTCCACGTCATAGATTTCGAGCACGGAGACGTCGAAGGTACCACCGCCGAGGTCGTAGACAAGGATGGTCTGGTCGACGTCCTTGTCGACCCCGTACGCAAGGGCTGCTGCGGTCGGTTCGTTGATGATGCGCAGCACTTCAAGCCCAGAAATGCGGCCCGCGTCGCGGGTCGCCTTGCGTTGGGCGTCGGTGAAGTATGCAGGGCACGTGATGACGGCCTTGGTCACTTCATGCCCAAGGTAGGCTTCTGCATCGGCTTTCAGCTTCTGCAGGATGAATGCGCTGACTTCTTGCGGCGTGTAGGATGCGTCGTCGACGTCGGTGGACCAGTCCGTTCCCATGTGCCGCTTAACGGAAACCATGGTGCGTTCTGGGTTGGTGACGGCTTGGCGCTTGGCGGTCACACCGACCAAACGTTCGCCTCCGTCTTTGGCAAACGCGACCACGGAGGGCGTCGTGCGTGCCCCTTCCGCGTTGGCGATCACCACAGCTTCGCCGTTTTCGATGGTGGCGACGCAGCTGTTTGTTGTTCCAAGGTCAATGCCGATCACGTTGCTCATGTGTGTTCCTCCAAAGGTGTTCAAAGAATGGGAATGCCGCCGTCGTCTTCGTCATCGTCGTCATCGTCGGCCAGGTCGATGGCGATGCTGCCGTCTTCCATCACGGGTTCATCGTCGTCGTAGGCTTCGTCGACGCCAGCGTTCGTGGGCGCTTCGTCCATCGGCACCAACCGAAGCGTGATGTCCAGAATGCCGTTGTTGAGGGTCCAGTCCACCACGTCTTCGCAACGATGCGGGAGCGAAACCCGGGCGACTGGCGTGATCTGAGTGCGTCGGAGCACCTCGATTTGTTGCCCGTGCTCAACGAGAGAAAGTTCGACTTGATCCTCCGTAAGGTCGGCTTTTCGGGCCACATCGAGGGTGATGATCATGTTCCAATCCTCGAGGAATACGTCGCTTGCAGGCAAATCGATGTCCGGGTTGAGGTTGTGCGCCTCATCGTCCACTTCCACTTGCTTGGCGTCAACGGTCACGTCGAGGCCCAAGCCGCGCATGAGGTCCTCAAGACCTCCTCCGTTCTGGAACAAGCGGCCCAACTCTTCCATGTCGAGGTTGAAGCGAACGTCACCGTTGGCTTTCTCCAAATCAAGCCCCATCTTTTCCAGATGGTTGCGGAACAGGTCCATCATTCGGTCAAGGTCGTCCCGATCGAACTCGATGCCGAAGGTGGCCAACATCTGCAGGAGTTGCTCCATGAGTCGCTCTTCCCAATCGTCGCCGTTCGCCATTCGCTCGCCTCAGTAGTGAACCTTAGGTTTCATAGTCGCGTTCGCGGCGGGGTATTTCAAGGTATGGCGCAGGGAAGCCATGGTCACGTGGTCAAGTTCATGGGTTGAACCCGAAGTCCCCAACCTGATGACCACGGCGGCCATGCAGCACGATGCCCTCCAACGCCTTCACGCCCTCCGCGCTCGGCAAGGCCCGAGCGGTACCCCCGGGCTTGATGACGCAACCATTTCGCGCTTCCTTGAGACCGATGGGCGTCTCCTCCAAGCCATCGATGAAGCGGAGCATCGCCTCGAAACGTTGGTCCATGAATTGGGCGAAGCAGCGGTCTTCCGTGACGAGGGAGACTTGGTGCGCGATTTGCAAGCAGGTTTCGTGAACTTCTATGCCGCGCCCACGGTGAACCCCTACGTTGCATTGGCTGCCCGTGGCCCATGGATCGTCACGGCCCATGGTGCCGTGCTCCACGACAACGGCGGCTACGGGATGCTTGGCGCAGGCCATGGTCCGCAAGACGTCATCGACGCCATGGCCGGCAACCACGTGATGGCCAACGTGATGACGCCATCGTTCAGCCAGCATCGCTTCATCAAGCGGTTGCGCAACGAAATTGGGCACAGCCGCGAGGACGGGTGCCCTTTCGCGCGCTTCATCTGCATGAATTCCGGCTCGGAGGGCATGACCGTTGGCATGCGCATTTGCGACGTGAACGCTCTGCACATGACCGGTCCTGGTGGACGGCACGAAGGGAAACCCACCCGCATGCTAGCCATTGAGCGTGCGTTCCACGGACGCACGGACCGCCCAGCTCAGATCTCCCACTCGTGCAAAGACGGCTACGACAGGAACCTCAACACCTTCCAGGGGCGCGAGAACCTCGCACTCATCCCAGCCAACAACATCGAGGCCCTGAAGGCCGCCTTTGCCCAAGCCGACGAAGAGGGCGTCTTCATCGAACTTCTCGCGATTGAGCCTGTGCAGGGCGAAGGCGCACCTGGCGTCTGCGTTGAACGTGCCTTCTACGACGAAGCACGCCGTTTGACGAAGGAACACGGCAGCATGCTGGTCATTGACTCGGTGCAGGCCGGCATCCGTGGACAGGGATGCCTCAGCATCGTCGACTACGAAGGCTTCCAGGACGCCGAGGCGCCCGACATGGAAGCATGGTCCAAGGCCATCAACGCCGGGCAATTCCCCCTGTCCGTGGTCGGCATGACCGCAGACGTGGCCGACATGTACGTCACGGGCATCTATGGGAACACGATGACGACCAATCCGCGCGCCCTCGAGACCGCCATTGCCGTGCTCGACCGCATCACACCGGAGCTCCGTGAGAACATCCGCTCCCGTGGTGCGGAACTCGTGGCCGGGTTGGAAGGCGTCATGGCCGACCACCCCGATGCCGTGCTTTCCGTCCAAGGAACGGGGCTGCTGGTGTGCGCCGAACTGGATCCTGAGCGCTTCCCCGTGGTGGGTGACGAAAAAGTCGAGATGTGGTGCCGACGGCATGGCCTTGGCATCATTCACGGAGGGCGTAACGCGCTCCGTTACACGCCTCACTTTGGCCTGACCAGTGAAGAGGTCGGCCTTGTCGTGGACATGACCCGGAAGGTCATCGAACACTTCAGCGCCGCGTAAAGCGGCGGTTGTTTCACTCGCCCGTGATGAGGCGGTGCAAGGTGCGCACGTGAACGCCGGTTGCGCCGTGCTTCACCGTCGCGTTCGTCTTGGCGCCCCAGAAGGTGCCAGCGATGTCGAGGTGCGCCCAGGGGATTTGCTCCTCCTCATCGCCTTCGCCGCGGCTCGGAACGAATTGCTTGAGGAAAGCAGCCGCCGTGTTGGCGCCGCCCCAGCGGCCAGCGCCGAGGTTGCGTGTGTCGGCGATCTTGGAATCCGTCATCTCCTTCTCGAAGGCGGGGAGGAGCGGCATCGGCCACGCCAATTCGCCAACAGCGTTGCCGGCGTCATGGATGCGAGAACGAAGGTCATCGTCGTTGGACCACAGGCCGCTCGCTTCGTGGCCGAGGGCCACGACACAGGCGCCAGTGAGGGTGGCGAGGTCGATGATGTACTCCGGATCGTATTCGCCGGCCTTCCACAGGCCATCGGACAGCACGAGGCGGCCTTCAGCATCCGTGTTCAGCACTTCGATGGTCTTGCCAGAGTAGGTGCGAATCACGTCACCAGGTCGTTGAGCGTTGGCCGCAGGCATGTTCTCTGCCATGCACGCGATGCCGGTGACCTTGCCTTCCCAGCCGCTTTCGGTGAGGGCCTGCATGAGTCCGAAAACCACGGCGGAGCCGCCCATGTCGTACTTCATTTCGTCCATGGAGGGGCTTGGCTTGATCGAGATGCCACCGGTGTCGAAGGTGATGCCCTTGCCGACGATGACGGGCGCTCGCCCGGTGATGTTCGCGTTCAATTCGAAGATGACCATGCAGGGCTTGCGAGAGGAGCCCATGCCGACGGCCACAAGGCCGCCCATGCCACGCTCGAGCGCTTCTTCGTAGGTGATGACCGAGACGTTGAGTCGCTCAAAGTCCTCGGCGTATTCCATCGCCTGACGGGCGTAGGCCATCGGGTAGAGGTCGTTGGGTGGGCAGTTTCCAAGATCGCGAGAGCGGTGGACGCCTGTGACGACGCTCGCCATGCGCTCCACGATGGCCGCAAGGGGCTCGGTGTCCTCATCCTCGCACGCGAAGCGAACGACGGCCTCGCTGTCGTCCTCATCGTCGTCGTCGTCCTTGGTGAGGTAGACGTCGTAGCTGTAGTCGCGAAGCATCATGCCCTCGGCCATGGCCGCGAGGTCGTGCATGTCGCCGTCTTCAGCAGCGACGGTGAATTCCTTGCCGTGGCTTGGCTTCATGGCCGCCGTGGACTTGGCGCCAATCTCACGCCAAACGTCACGGTCGAGGTCCTTGGCCTTCCCAAGCCCGACGAGGAGGGCCCGGCCTTCGCCGGTGCCGACTAGGGACAGGATTTCGCCCTTCTTCCCCTTGAAATCGCCATCGCTGAGGGCGTTGGCGATCTGCGCCTTGAGGGCAGAGGGGACTCCTGTGAGGCTGGCGTCAGCGACGTCGTCGCCTTGCGTGAGTGGAAGAATGAGGGTGCCGTGAAGCGTGTTGCTCGGGCTGATTTCGATGCGCATGTGGATTCCCGGTCGTGGACCGAGGGGTGGCACTTCAATCCTCGGTCGAGGCTTTTGCACCGTCTTCGCGCCGGTTTCGTCCTTCCACGGCGACGGCGGCGAGCAGCGAAACGACCAGCAGCGGAGCGGTGCCAATGGGCATCGCATCGCCTTCTTCGGCGCCGCTTTCGTCAACGGCCTCGGCTGGGACCGTCTCGTTGACCCACGTCGAGGCGTCAATGACCCGCTTCTGGTAGTACAGGCTCCAAGATCCGCCGGGAGAGAGCACGGCTCCGTCAAAGGGCAGTTCAACGGTCTTCGAGGTGCTGGCGTTCACGTTGAACAGCGAGGAGGTCCAAGCAACGCTGCCGTCCTCAAGCCGGTATTCCAAGGAGGCGTTGGTGGTGCTGGCGTAACCGTGGTTCGTCACTTCGAGGACCACGGTGTCTTTTGACGCATCAAGGGAGGCGACATCAAGCCGAGCCCGCCAATACCAGACCTTGTTGATGAGGTACCGCATGACGTCGAGTTCTTCCGCGAGCCGGTCGTGCAGCGATTCAAAGCTCCCCGGGACGAATTGTTCGTCGTCGGTCTCGAAGGTGAAGGTCGGGAAGCCCATCACACCGTACCCATAGTCGCGGCTTGTGCCACAGTTGGGGTACAGCCCTTGGTTGGCGTTTTGGATGGGAATGTCCGACACCGTCTCGTGGACCTCGTCGCGGATGCTCCAGAACAATTCCCAGTCGGGTGGCTGGTCGGCCCACTTGCCCCAAGGATAGAGCATGATCCACACGCCCGTGTGCATCGTGACGTAGAGGTCCGCATCGGTCACGTAGGCGTTCATGTAGTCCGAATTGTGCATGGTTTCGGATTCACTGAAGGCGCTGCTGCCCGGTTGTGTGGTGGGGCACGTGTTCCAGTAGTGGTCGTAATTTCTGTTGAGGTCGACCTGGTTGATGTTCCAACGGGTGTCGATGTCGTTGCCGTCGGGGTTGAGCATGATGAGGATGTGCAACTCGGTGTTTTGCAGGACGTCGATGGCTTCCTGGTTGCCGGCCGCCCACTCGTTGATGTAGAATTTCGCGGTGAGGTACGCCAAAGCCGTTCCGAGGTATTCGTTGCCGTGGTGGCCACCGTCGATGTAGATAATCTCCTTCGCCGTTCCGTTCGGTTTGGTGTCCATCGACCAATCCGACAGGCGAACGACCCAGAGGGTCCGCCCAAGTTCGGACTTCCCGACGTCCATCAGGTCCACGATGTCGGGATGGTCGTCGGCCCAACCGTTGACCTCCAAGGTCAACGCGGCCCACGTCATGTGCACGTGGTTGTCGATGGGCTCGCCGGGCCACGCTTCTTCGGCGGGGACTTCAGGCCATTGCGCCTGAACGGTTCCCGCTCCCAGCGGTGCGAGCAGCACCACAACAAGCAGCAGGGCACGGCCGCGCATGGACCGCGGACGGGCTTGGGTCTGATGACCCTTCCCACGCTCACCAGTCGGAGGTGAAGGCGTTGGGGTTGGCAATGCGTTCCGATTCGCGCGTCCAGATCATCGCCGCATCTCCGGCGTAGACGTCCGCATAGGGGTCGACCTCCTCGGTGTCGAGGCTGCGTTGCATGTAGGCTTCGACACGCTCACGGAGGTCGGGCTTGAACTTCCAGTAGTGGATCCTCCATTCACGTCCGTCCCACAGCGTGGTTTCTTCGGACTCGGTGGTCAAGAGGTCCCAGTCTTGGAACATGTAGAACAGGTTGCGGTCGTTGGGTTCGAGCGCGTTGTCAATGATGCGGTTGTAGAAGCCGAAAAAGCCCAGCGCGTGTTCGGCCATGCCACGAGCGACTTCGACGTCCATGTCGGTGTCGATGTGCTGTTGGATGGCACGCGTGAGGTCTTTGAGTGTCATGCTCATGTTCGTCCCACCCCGCCGCGGATTTTACTCCGCAACACTACTGTATATTGTTCGACACCCTATATCAACCCTCTTCTGAAAATTGGCTTTCCGTCCCCGGATGGCCCTTTGGGCGAACGCTCTTGACGGCCAACCTTGCCCGCAGGGCATGGACCGCGACCTGCCCACCTTCCTCGGTTTGCCCGAGGACGATGACGCAGCACCGGACGTGGTGGTCCTCCCGCTTCCATACGAACTGACAACTTCCTACGGACAGGGGACTGCAGACGGTCCAATCGCATGCTTGGAAGCCAGTGCTCAGGTTGAACTCCACGAGGTGCTTCTCGGAGAAGACCTTCCTGCGGGCCTGAGGTTCCGAACCGAAACACCGTGGTCGTCCGAGGCTGGCTCACTGCTCGAGCAATTGGACGACATCGAGGCCTTCCTGCGACCGTGGTGCGGCGGAGACGTGTTCCCGTTGTCCCTTGGAGGAGAGCACGGGATCCTCCCTCCCATGCTCGCAGCCCTTCGCGACCACCCCGCCCTTGGGGGCGATCTTAGCCGCTTGACCCTGGTGCAAATCGATGCGCATGCCGACCTGCGAAGTGAGCTTGACGGAGAACCCTACTCGCATGCCTGCGCTGCTGCCCGTGCCCTGGACCTCGGCGTTGGGCGCTTGCTTCAGGTGGGCGTTCGCGCACACAGCCTTGAGGAACAGAAGCGCATTGACGACGATGAACGCATCACGGCATGGTTCGCCCGTGACGTCATGGCACCGTCTGGAGGCGAGGCCGCATGGGCGTCCCTCTTGGATGCCTTGCATGCCTTGGAAGGGCCAGTTCACCTGACCTTCGACCTCGACGGATTGGACGGAACCTTGGTTCCCGCGACCGGGACGCCGGTGCCTGGAGGGCTGACCTTCTGGCACGCCATCCAAGCCATCGAAGGCGTGTTTTCAGCGCCGAAGGCGACGGTCATCAGCGCCGACGTCAACGAGATTGCGCGGCAAGCCGACAGCCCATTGACGCAATTCACGGCGGCCATGCTCGCCACAAAGATCGTCGGTGCGCACGCACTTGCTCGCCGTGAGGGGCGCTGGTCTGCTGTTGGGGATGCCCAACAAGGGCGCCGCACCCCTCTTCCTCGCAAAACTTTCAGCAGCATGGGCAACGACTGATGGATTCAAATCCATTCTGCCGTTCCGTGGCGCGTTGAACGCCAAGGAACCTCTCGCGTCGCACGGACAACACGTCGTGCTTGACCTGACCGGCTACGTCTCGCCGGGGCCTGAGGAAGGCGCTTGGGTGCTCAACGTCTTGCGCGACGCGGTCGCACGTTCAGGGGCGAGGGAAGTTCACGCGCATGTCGAATCCTTCGATGGAGTCATTTCACCACCAGGCTTCGCCGCAGTGGTGCTTCTGGACGAGAGCCACCTCAGCGCGCATTGCTACTCCGATCGCGGGTGGTTGGCCATCGATTGCTTCACCTGCGGAGGCACCAATGCGGAGGGCATCGTAGAGGACGTCCTCAACGCCTTCACGTCTGAAATGCCTGACCTCGTGGTGCACCAACGTGCCGTGATGAACCGTTTCCTGCATCCAGAGGAGGGCTGATGATGACGGTCCGCGCCTTCGTCGAGGAGCATTTCCAGCACTTCAACGCCGGAGCCCTTCGGCAAACAGCCCGCAGCCTCACCGCCTTCCTCGAAGGCGGAGGCACCCTTGTGTTGACGCTCGCTGGCGCGATGAGCACCGCCGGCCTTGGACGAAGCATTGCCCCCATGATCCGTGCAGGGCACATCGGCGCCATCTCTTGCACAGGCGCCAACCTCGAGGAAGACGTGTTCCGCTTGGTCGCCTTGGACCACTACGAAACGGTTCCAGACTGGCGCAATCTTTCCTCCGCCGACGAAGCAGCCCTTCTCGCTCAGGGCCTGAACCGCGTCACCGACGTGTGCATTCCAGAGGAAGAAGCCTTTCGGCGCATCGAAGGGCACCTCCTCGAGCGGTGGCAGTCCGCAGAATCCAACGGTGAGCGACGGTTGCCCCACGCCTTCCTCTACGACTTGTTGAACGACGGCGTGCTTGACGGTTCCATGCAGGCAGACCCCGACACATCCTGGCTGCTTGCAGCCGCCCGAAGCGACCTCCCACTCGTCGTCCCAGGATGGGAAGATTCCACTCTTGCCAACATCATGGCCTCGCACATCATGGCCGGCCGCCTGAAGAGCAGCGATGTGGTTCGTAGCGGCGTGGAGTACATGCTGTCCTTCGCCGAGTGGTACCGGGCGCAAACCCGTCCTGTGGGCTTTCTTCAGGTCGGCGGTGGCATCGCAGGCGATTTCCCGATCTGCACCGTCCCCATGCTCCGTCAAGACCTCGGCGAAGACGTCCCACACTGGGCTTGGTTCGGTCAAATCAGTGAATCATCACCTTCCTTCGGAGGGTACTCAGGTGCACCACCGAACGAGAAAATCACCTGGGGAAAACTGCTCCCAGAAACCCCACGTTTCGTGATCGAATCCGACGCCACCCTCGTCCTTCCTCTGCTTCTTGGATACGTGCTCAACGCGTAGCATCAACCCCCAACCCTCTTGTGGGAGCCGGTCGAGGTTGTGGTATGCAACGGCGAGCGATGCTGATGCTTCTGGTCCTGATGCTCGCGGTCCTTCCCGTGCAGGCAGAAGACCCGCTGCCAACCCCTACCCTGCAGGTGGCGTGGGACGACGGAGCCCACGCCTACCGTTTGGTGATGGGTGACGACGGCAATTACACGGTCGACGTTGACCTTGACCATCTACGAAACGGCGCGGCCCTTTCCAGCAACGTCACCGTCGCTTGGTCGTTGGAAGACGGGCGCTCCGTGGCCACCCTCACGGTCGATCAGGAGGTGGCCTGGAACGACACCGTCCACCTCACGGTCGACGTCATTGGCGTTGATGGCTCGCCGCTCGATTGGCCGCAGGTCGAACGCACGGTGCAGGTCGGACGTTGGAATCAACCTCTGGCAGACCACGAAATCACGACGTCCTCCAACTGGACGTTGGACCAAACCACGCTGACGGACGGAGCGCCACAGCGCTTCTTGTTGGAATTCGAGGGCAACGGTTGGCAAGAGCGCGTGGGTGAACAACTTGAGGCGTGGGAGCTCGGCGACGGTCGTTTGGTGCTCCTCGAAACCGCGGACAATTCAACGATTGACCTCGATTTGGTTCTGGACCGCGTGTGGCGCAACGAGAGCAGCACGGCGGGCGTCTTGCAGGCCAGCGTGTTCGACGCCCAAGGCTTCGGCACGCTGACCCTCATCGACGACATCGACGGTGCAAGGACGGAAGTCGCTGCCAGCGTGACCGAGGCGACCCTCAACCGTTCCATCATCGAAGGCATCGTGAGCGAGCGGCTGCGCATCGAAGCGAACGGAACGCTGGACGTTCACACCATCGAGGACAACGAGAGCGAAGGGTCCCTCGACATCGATGGAACCGTTGCAGTGCTCGTGCTTGAATTGTGGGACGAGGACGGCGTCCGCCGCCTTGATCATCAACAGATCGAGGCCGTCGCGGACTTCACGCTGATCGAAGACGGCACTCGGATGGACCTTGACCTCGAGGCCTTCCAATCCTTGCAGCGTTGGGAGGACGGTGTTCGCGTGAACCAACTCGAGCGAATTCGTGGTTCCGGAACCTTCGGTTTCGTTGAACAGGACGAGAACACCAGCGTGGCCATCAACGGCACCGTGCACGATTTCCATCAGTGGAGCGAGGACGGGG
>MDSX01026723.1_pt1 | contig 15461 bp, 9 predicted proteins | sample 811141 | NCBI WGS metagenome assembly MDSX01 (sample SAMN05326642, study PRJNA326480) | marine metagenome | isolation source: seawater | place: Atlantic Ocean: South East | collected 2010 | reverse complement strand
GGCGCCGGCGAACGGCGAGGAGGCGGCGCTGTCGCGCGTCGGACCGCGGTTGTATGAGGCGATATTTAAGCATTACACGAAGAAACAGTGGGATAAGTACCCCGAAGAGTTAGACGCGAGCGTGTTGATGCGGTTGCCGTGTCGAACGAGCGCGGACGATCGGTACTTTAACGACCCGTGGCAGGCGTTGCCGAGACGCGGGTACACGAGAATTTTTGAAAACATGCTTCACGGGGACGAGAACATCACCGTTCGGCTGAATTGCGATTATTTCGCGATGAAGCGGGATGGAACTCTTCCCAAACACAAAGTTTTAGTGTACACGGGACAGATTGACTCGTACTACGCCGCGCTTGGGATGCCAAAGTTGGAGTACCGCTCGTTGCGCTTTGAGGAAGAGTACGTCGAGGGCGTTAAAGACGAAGACGCCGACGATGCCGATGCCGACGACGACAGCGGCTTGTTTTTCCAAGAGGCGATGGTGGTGAATTATCCTGGCCCTGACGTTCCGTTCACGCGTATCGTCGAGTATAAACACATGCCGAACCAACCCGAAGGTAGACATCGCGAACCGGGCACGCTCGTCGCCCGCGAGTACTCGAGCGCAACGGGCGAGCCGTATTACCCCGTCCCCAACCCCGAAAACCGCGCACTGTACGAAAAATACGCGGAATTAGCGAAACATGAACCTGGGGTCGCCTTCGTCGGTCGTTTGGCGAGTTACAAGTACTTCAACATGGACGAAGCCGTGTTAAACGCGCTCGAAATGTTTGACAACTTGCGAGACACCGGCGCGTTGGTCGTCAAGGAAAAATCTTGATCAATTCGCGTGGTCGTGTTTTTGGGTCTCCGTCGCGTCGAACGCGTTCTACACGTAGTTTCTGTGGATGTCAAATTTTTCTAGAATTTTTACCGTCACTCGACCGTCGATTCGACCGCGCGATGCACAGGTCGATATCCGCCGCGCGCGGCTTGGCGCCGCGACCATCAGCGAGCCGCATTCGCACGCGCGCGCGCTACCGCAAGAGGCGTGAACCGCCGTGCGATCGACATGGGTGTATCAAACACCGCCGTGTGCGCGTTCGGCGTGCAATTCTTCGGCTATATCGCGCTGTCGACGGCGCTAGAGCTCTGGTTTTACGTCGACTGGAGCGGCAAACGCGACTCGAGCGCGACGCATTCGCGCAAAATACAGCGCCACAAACGCGCGTGCGGCACCGTTCGCGCGCACAAAAGTGACCCGTGGGGGCTTCCATTGTATCAGCTGCTGTGCGCGAGAAAACCGAGGCCGGATGGGCGAGACGAGTGTTTTGAGCATCATCGATTGTTCGCGTCTGTGAATTTGCTGACTTCGGCGACGTTTGCGGGCGTCGTCGGCGAGACGGTGAATCGCGGGGCGCCGTACACTTCCCTATACGGCGGCTCGGCGTTTGATTTGAATTGTGGAATTTTAGCGTGCGTCTGGGCTTTCGTGAAGGCGGTGGCGTGGCAGAGCGTCGCCGAGTACGCGTGGCATCGAGCGATGCACTCGCGGTTCGCCTACGCGAGATGGCACAAGGCGCACCACGCGTACGCGAGCCCGTGCGTGTGGTGCGATTTGTGCATACACCCACTCGAGGCGTTGGGGTATTATGTGATATTGTACAGCCCGGCGTTCGTGATACCGATGCCGAAGGCGAGCTTTTTGGCGTACATTTGCGTCATGGGCGTGGCGGGAGTCTTAGATCACAGCGGCGTCGACGTCGCCGTGCGCGCGAGAGGGTGCGGCGCCGCCGTGTACGACACTAAGTTTCACGACTTGCACCACGCGCGGTTCAACGTCAACTACGCGTTTCCGTTTGATTTCATCGATCGCGCGTGCGGGACGTACGCCGAAATCAAACGCGACGCGCGCGCCGGGTAGGATTGTCGTGGATTAAATTAAAAGCACGATTAGGATTAGGACGACCAATTAGGATGTTTCATTAAGAGCGCGATCGGGACGATCGATCGATCTGTCGAGCGACGTCGTCGCGTTCGACGACGACGCGTCTCGCGTCTGCTCCGCGCCGCGTTCGCGCCGCGTGGTCGTTTCACACACGGCCCGACGCCGCGATGGATGTGCGATCGCGCGTCCGCGGCGTCGCCATCGACGCGCGCGTTTCGCGATGGCGACGCTCGCGGCGCGCACCGACGGCACGCCGGACGCGCGCGAGGTGTGGCGACGCGCGCGCGATGACGAGCGCGCGACGCGCGCGCGCGAGGACGCGATGCGAGACGAGGTGCGACGACGACGACGGATTCGACGACGGATTCGACGGGACCCGACTGACGACGAGGGCCGATCGCAGGCGAACGCGATGCGAGCGACGATCAAGGAGCTGCGCGACGAACGCGCCGCGCTGTTGGCGCGCGAGGAGCGCGTGACGCACATGGTGGACGTCGCCGATCGAGAGTACCGCGCGGAGAGGAAACGGTTCGAGAGCGCGCTCGCGGAGACGCGAGACGAGGTGAAGGCGCTGCGAGCGAAAGCGGCGAGCGAGGCGAACGAACGCGAACGGGATCGCGCGCGGCGCGGCGCGATGGAGCGCGAGAGCGCGGACGCGCGCGAGGGCGAAGCGGCGCTGTCGAGACGGAGGGACGCGCTCGAACGCGAGGTGGAGGCGCTCAAGGAAACGAATCGCGAGCTTCGTAAGGAAGCGGTGCGCGCGAAAACCACGGGGCAACGCGCGGAGTGGCTCGAAGGCGAGGCGGAGCAAACGCGCGCGAGATTGAGCGCGAGCGAGGCGACGGTGAAGCAACTCAGGGCGGATTTACAATTTGAAAAGTCAAACGCGACAAAGTTTGAGAGCAAGCTCATCGCCGTCGTCAAGGAAAAAGAAGCATTGGAAAAGGCTCACCAGGCCAAGGACGCAAAGATCGAGCAGCTGCAGAATCGCGTGGACGAGCAGGTGAAGAAACTAGGCGCGGCGTCGAGCGAACTTCAATCGCTCGCGGCAACGAAGCGCAAGGACGCCGACTTGAGCGCGCGCGAACACGAATTAAAGGTGAGCTACGCCGCGCTGAAAGCGCGAGAGGCGTCGTGCGCGAGTCGTGAGAAGGCGTTGGCGTTGAAGAAGGATGTCGGCGCGCGAACCGAGGCGTCGGCGGCACTGCCGTCGGCGTCGATGACGCCGACTCTGGCGACTACGCCGGCGTCGACGTCCAAGCCGCCCATCTCCAGATTTGCCGATATCGCGCGACGATACGTGTTCACGCCCGGTTTGAACCCGCGCGCGAACGACACACCGACGAAGACGACGCCACTGAGCGCAAAGTCCAAGCAGCTCTTCGCCGCGGTGGTGGACAAGGCGCAAAGCGCGGCCAAGGCGAGCGCGAGCAAGGCGGAGCGGGCCAAGACGGCGACCGCGGTCGGGATGTTCAACGCGCTTCAATCCGTGGTGGGGTTCAAGGACGGCACCGCGTCCACGTCTGAGCCGAAGAAGATCGCCGCACCCGCGCTGACGCCGTCTAAGAAGACTTTGGAGACGCACTTTCCGTCGTCACCGACGAAGCCGACGCTCGCGAACGAGAAACCGGCCGAGGAAAAGGCGTCGGAGAAGAAATTTTCGTTGGAAGAATCCGAGCGTCCATCGACGCGTCGATCCCGACGCGCGGCGCCGACCGCGACCGAGACGGAGGACGCGCCGAAACCGAAGAAGGCGCCGGCGAAGAAGAAGGCGAAGGCGGCGGAACCGGCGACGGAACCGGCGACGGAACCGACGACGCGAAAGCGCGGTCGAACCGCGAAGAAACCGTCAACGTCCGAACCCGAGCGCGAGGCCGATGCGGACGACGAACCGGAGGTGAAGCGCGGACGCGGCCGTCCGCGCAAAACCGTCGCGGAGGACGACGTGAACGCGCCCAAGCCCGCCTCGCGACCGCGAGGTCGACCGAAGAAGTCCGAAGCGGCGTCGACGGCGAAAGCCGACCCGCTCAAGCACTTGCAAGATTTCTTAAGTTCAGGCCCGAAGGAAGCGGCGCCGACGACGCGTCGATCAACGCGAAGTCGCCGCGCGTGAGCGCGTTCGGACGACTGAAGAATAGAGATTTGATGAAATAATACACGACGCGCGTTTTAGCACACGAATCTCGTCCATCTCGTCCATCGTAACAACTTACAACAACGCGCGATGATCGACGTCTACGCGGTTCGATCTCCTACTAAAACGTTTTCTTTTGCTTTGGAAACTTGCTCGGCCACGACCCGTTGGGCTGCGATTTCGCCGCCGACCGAGAGGGCTTGACGTCCAACGCCGCCTCCAACGCGTCCGCGAGCGTGTTGCACCGCACGAGTTCGATGCCAGTCTTTTTACCCATCTCTGGCGAGCTTCCAGCCTCGGGCAAGAGCACGCGCTTGAACCCCATCGTCGCCGCCTCGGCGATGCGACGCTCGGCTTGCATCACCGGTCGCAACTCGCCGCCCAAGCCGACTTCGCCGAAGAAGCACATATCTGGCGGAAGCGGTTTCTCGACGAAACTACTCGCGATCGCCAGCGCGACGGCGACATCCGTGGATGGATCTTCGAGCTTCATACCACCCACGATGTTGATGAAGACGTCGTGCTTTTGCAGGCGTCGACCGAGGACGAATTTCGCGAGCACGGCGAGCAAGAGTTGCATGCGTTCGAATCGCAGACCGACGGCGGTGCGAATCGGCGGCGCGCTCATTCCACCACCTTCGCCCGCATCCGCGCGCTCGTTCGTGAGCGCTTGGACTTCGAGCATGAACGGTCGCGAGCCTTGCACCGTCACCGTCGGCGCCGCGGAGACGTCTGGGCTCAAGATGCGTTCGCCGAGGAAGAGCGCCGACGGCGACGCCACAGGTTTCATGCCCCCGTCGCTCATTTGAAACACCCCGACTTCGTCCGTGGAGCCGTAGCGATTCTTGTGCCCGCGCAAGATGCGCACGGCTCGATCGGCGTCGCCCTCCAAGTAAAGCACGACGTCGACGATGTGCTCCAACACGCGCGGACCCGCTATGTCGCCGGATTTCGTGACGTGACCGATGATGAACACCGGCATCCCCGTCGTTTTCGCCGCGTGCAACAGCGCGGTGGCGCACTCGCGCACCTGAGACACGCTTCCCGGGCTTCCCGTGGCGTCTTCCAAGAACACGGTTTGAATGGAATCCACCACGAGCGCCGCGGGCTTGAGCGTCGACACCGCCTCGAGAATATTTTCCAGGCGCGTTGCGCTGTATAAATAAATCCCGTTCGGATCAATCCCCATGCGCTCGGCGCGTCCGGCGACTTGCTCCACGGACTCTTCGCCAGACGCGTAAAGCACGCCTCCCGCGGCGATCGATTCGTTCGCGCCGTCTTCTTCGCCCTCTCGTTCCTCGCCTCGCGCGCCCAGAAGTCCCGCGAGCTGTAACAAAATTGTCGACTTCCCCACCCCCGGATCGCCACCGACGAGAATCATCCCGCCCGGAACCACTCCCCCGCCTAACACCCGCTCGATCTCCTTCCCCAATTCCTCTCTCAACCGCATCCTCGGCATCGTTTGCCTCTCCCCGTTCGCTCGCGGCCTCAGCACGTCCCCGAGCGCTCGCGGCGCGCTCGTCTCCGCGACCCACCCGAGCGCTCGCGCGCCGTCGCTCGCGCGTCCTCGCCCGTTCGCGTTCCCGCGCGTCGTCGCGTTCTCCGCCATCCGCGCCACCGCTCGCGCGCCCGCCCCGCCGCCCGCGCTCGCCTTCCCCGCGCCGCCTCCCGAGGTCGGCGCCAGCGCGATCGCCTTCATCGTGTCCCAGCTCTTGCACGCCGGGCACTGTCCCAGCCACTGCCGCGAGTCCTCGCCGCACTCGGCGCACACGTACGCCGTCTTCGTCTGCGACCCCGCGCCGCGAGATCCGGATCCGGCGCGCGCGACGACGCCGCGTCGCGTCGTCGTCGCGAATCCACTCGCGGTCGACGTCGTCGACGCGCGCGCGCCGGTGCCGTGATTCGAGCACCGAGGCGCGCCGCGATTTCGATGCCGTCGACCGCGCCGATCGCGCGTCGTCGTCGAGGGCGCTGAGCGCGGCGAGGTCGTCGAGATCGTCGTCGCGAATCGGCGCATCGTCGTCGCGACGATGCGCGCGGTGACGGTCGTCGAGCGCGCCTCGAGCGCGACGCGCGCGAGCAGGGACGCCGCGGCGCGACCGCGCATGCGACGCGGCGCGACGTGACGACGCGACGCGCGCCAGAACGCGTTCGAACGCGCGAATCGATCGGTCATTCGCGTCACTCATCTCCACTCGAATGCGTCACCCGAACGCGCATTTAAGGCTTGTGATGGACCGACGGCGCGGAGCGACGCAGAGCGAAGAATGCACGCGACGCGGTGACGTGGAATGATTTCAGAATCGTCACGATTGAAACATCGAACGCGAGAGCGCGCGCGAACGCTCGCGGTCGCGGCGACGCGCGTCGCGAAGACGCGCGAGCTCGTCGTGGGGCTCGGCGTCGTACGGATCCAAGCGGAGACACGCGGCGAAGTCACGCTCGGCGGCGGCGAAATCGCCGCGACCGACGAAGGCGCGACCGCGACGACACAAGATGCGCGCGTCGTCGGGCGACGCGCGCAAATACTCGGATAAATGTTCGATCGCTTCGCCGTAGAGCTTAAGACCCATGCACGCGGCGCCGAGGTTGCGGAGGCACGCCGCGCGGTTTTTGAAGCACTCGTCGGCGTCGAACGGGTTCTTGCCCTTGACGAGATTCATGATCCCGAGCGCCTGCGCGTAACACTCGCGCGCTTCCGCGAATTCTCGACGCTCGTAGTGCGCGTTGCCCTTGCATCGCAATTCGCACTGCTCGTTCAGCGCGCCGACCAAGTCTTTGGTCTCTAGATTCGCCTCGCGCGTGGTTCGCTTCTTGAACGCGTCGTGTCCATCGTTTTTGGAATCGCTCAGATAGTTCACCATGAAGCGCTCGATCTCTTCCTCCGACGCCCGTCCTTCGTCCAGCGCCGTCTGCATCTCCGAAAGCATCCGCAACACCAACGGATTCGTCGCCCACTTGCCGAAATCGCCGTTGGCGTCGTTGCGAAACGTCGAAATCACCGCGCGCAGCGCGCGCGTCCTCAAAAACGGCGCCACGTTCCGCTGCGCCTCCTCGTTCGATCGCAGCACGGCGTCGCGAAAATCCATCGCGTCCACCCTGTGCGCGATTCGATCGAGTTTCCGCAGTTCCTGCCGCTGATGCTCCCGCATCAGCGGCGCGTTTTCCTCCGATTTGCAAAACGCTTGGAAATCCCGCGCGAACGCGTCGTCGTCCATCCCACCGCCGCGCGACGCGCCGCGCGCGCCGAACCGCGCGCCGACGCCGTCGAAATCGCCGGCGTCCACGGAGGCGTCCATGGCACCGGCGTCGGCGTCACGACACCGCGCACGCGTCGCCCTCTGACGAACGACGGACGAAAAAACGCTCGCCGAGACGCGCGTCGACGGGCCATCGCGCGCTGGTTTTGAACGATTAGGTCAAACGCGCGCGTACCACGCGTCGAGGTTCGACGCGTTTCCGCGAACGACGCATCGAGGTTCGACCGATGTTTCGATCGATCGATCGATCGGCGCGATCGCGGCCGCGTCGCGTGATCGCGTCGTCGCGATCGTCGACGCGACACGGCGACGCGCGTTCGCGAATCGTCCATCGCGACGCGCGCACGGAGCGCGCGAGCGATCCGACACCGACCGCGCCGATGATCGCCCGCGCGCCGACGCTCGCGGCGACGCGCGGCGCGACGACGCGCGCGGCGACGCGACGAGGCGAAGGCGCGGGACGCGCGCGCGGCGCGGCGACGCGCCGGGGCGCGACGAACGACGCGGACGCGAAGACGACGACGGCGACGACGACGACGACGGCGCGACGGACGTTCGTGCTCGACGGCGCGCGGGGGGCGATCGCGATGGCGATGGTGATGGCGCGGGCGGAGGACGCGCGCGCGCTGCTGCAGCCGAACGACGAGGAGGACGAGGCGTTCTTGGCCAAGGCGCGGGAAAACCGCGCGCAGAGGATACAGAGCGAGGTGGCGAAGGAGAAAAAGTACGTCAACGATACGGGGTATAAACAAGACGAACCGACCGCGAAGGTGCAGTTGGCGGTGTATAAATTGTCGAAGAGCGGCGCGCAAATCGCGAGCGGGAACCTGAGCGACGCGGCGAGCGAACTCGGCAAGGGGGATTGGGTGACCTACGCCGTCGACGGCGCCAAGGCGTTGAACGCGTCGAGCGATGGAAGCGATTTCGCGTCGAGCGTCAAGGCGCTCGAAAAGGCGTGTGAGAACGGTGACGACGCCGCGGCGAAGTCGGCGTATCGCGCGAGCGCCGAGGCGTTAAAGGCGCTCGCCGCGAGCGCGGGCGTCGCCGACAAGCTGCGATTGTTGTGAGCGATCGATCGATCGATCGATCGAGCGCCGATGACGACGACGTCCACGTTCGTTCGTGACTTTGTTTTGTGATGAAAGTTTTCTAAACATATTATATGATACACGTCCCCGTCCCGCGTCGCTCACGCGTCGAAGAGCGTCGATTCCGGGTCAAAGTACGCCTTGGCGTCCTTCGCCTTGACCTGCTTCACGAGTGCGGCGTACTTGCCCATCAAAGGCTTGACGATTTGCCACACCGGCGTGAACACCCACGGGGGTTCGATGAGCAGCACCTGAGAGATGCGCTTGGGAAAGTAGTCGAAGATGCACTTGATGAAAAACTTGACGAAGTCGATGTCGGCGTTCTTCATCGTGAACCCGCGCAGGTCGAACACGCACATCAGCGTCTCCGGCGCGCCCGCGCCCTCACCGCGCAACTGCTCCAGCGCTTCGTCGACGAGTTTCACGCACAATCGACACGTTCGCGAGAGTTCGCGCGTCTCCACGTCGTGCTTCGTCAGCGTGACGTACACCACCGGCCGATTCTGCGCGTCGCGCTCGCCGAGCAGCACAGCCTTGCCGCTCGCCGCTTCTTCCGCGACTTCGCTCGAGAGTTTCAGTTCGCTCTCTCCGTACCCCGAGCGTCGCCATTCGAGATATTTCAGCGTCTTAGCGCGCGCCTTATCCGCGTCCAATTTCCTGTCCCGCAGAAACCACGCGAGCAACCAATCGGGCGCCGACGCCAATAGCTCCGCGTCGTCCGACGCGTCGTCCGAGGCGTCGTCGCGAGACGCGCGCATGACGGCGACGCCTCGCTCGATCGCGTCGTCGTCGAAAACGTCGAGCGTCAAACCGGCGTCCGCCGCGGCGACGCGCGGCGATCTTCGACACCGCGACGCGCGACGCGCGCGCGCCACGTTACGCCCGCATGGCGTCGCGCGCGCGCTCTGTCGCGTCTCTAACGTCGCACCCCGCTGGATCGTCATCGTCGACGTCAGACGGCGCGCGCGAGTGCGGCGCGTCGTCGTCGACGGCGAGCGGCGACGCCGTCGTCGAACGCTCGCATCGCGCGAACTCTCGCAAATCTCTCGCGCGCAGTTCGCCGCGATACACTTGCTCGCACACGTGCAAAACGCGTTTTAAATCCCGCTCGCACCGCTCGAGCTTGATTCGCATCGCCTCGCATCGCCTGTTCGCGTCGCTCTCGGCGTTGCGCGCGCGCTCGCGAATCGCGTACGCCTCGTCCCGCTCGCGATTGACGAGTTCGTACGCCGATTTCAGCGCGTCTCGCTCCTCTTGCAGCGACGATGCCGTCGACGACGCTCGTCGCGCGTCGTTCGAGTTCGTCCCATCGCTCTTCGTCCTCGTCTTCGTCTTCGTCTTCGTCTTCGTCGTCGTCGTCGAGACTCTTCGTTTCGCCGCTTCGTCATCCTTCGTCGAACCGCCGCGTCGCCGACCGCCCCGCGCCACGGCGTCGTCGACTCGCGCGACGATCGTCGTGCTCACGCGAGCCTCTGACAGCAGCGCTCGCCGCGCGCGCCGTCGTCGCGGCGACGCGTTCGCGTCGTCGTCGTCGTCGTCGTCGTCGTCGTCGTGTATTTTTATCGCCGCGCGACGCCGATCGATGCGCGACGCGCAGCGACTCACCGCGCGACGACGACGCGCGTCGACGTCGTCGCGATCGGACGCGATCGCGCGAACGACGACTCGATGGGCCAGGGACGTGGAGCGACCGCTCGCGCGCGCGCGAAGGCGCGCGCGATCCATCGCGAGTCGCGTCGTGACGATTCGATTCGAGCGTGCGAGTGTTTTTCGTTTTCATCAAAGTCGCGCGCGTTCATCGCAATCGTTTCGCGCGTGTTCACCCCTCGTCGGTCCTCGTGACTTCGCCGCCCCGCGAGTCCTACGCGTCGCCGTCGCGTCGCAACTCTCGCTCGCCGTCGTCGTCGACGTCGTCGTCTCGCCTCGTCTCGTCGTCGTCGTCGTCGTCGTCGTCGGTCCGCGTCGTCGTCATCGCCTCGATCTCTCATCACCGCGACGTTCGCCGCGACAACCGCTCGACACGAACGAAACGTTTGCGTTCATTCGCGGCCGCGTCGTCCGCGCGTCAGCGCGCGTCGCCCGCGCGTCGTCGCGAACGACGACGTGTCCGAGATCTCGAGAGTGACGAAGTAAGTCCGACGTCTCGACGACGCGATGATCGTCCGACGTCTCGCGCTCGAGCGTCGTCGAGACGTCATCAACGCGCCTCGTCACGATTGCCCTCGTTCCGCGCCATGTCGCATCGCGTCGCGTCGTCGCCGTCGCGCGTCGCGATGCGACGTCGCGATGCGAGTGAACTCGAACCGTCGCGCGCGCCGACGCGAAAAACGACCCGTAAGCGCCAAAACGCACCGTCGCGATCGCGAACACTCCAGTGGGATCGCGCTTTAACCCGACCGCAACTTTTCTCGAGCTTTCGCTCAGATCAAGTGTAGTATCTGTTCTATTATGTTTAAACACATAATGAGGCTTTCTTAAGCCTTCATTAGTTTAACCGAATTTCTTCAGAGGGCGTTATTCAAACAGGCTTGTTTACAAGTCGAATACGCGAGCATGTTCTTGGCCTTGCACTTTGCCTCGAACGTGTACCTCGATTGCCCGCGTCATTGGCACCGCACGCGAATGTGATTTCGCTCCACCGTCCAGCCCGCGCGAAACATCGCTCGCGACGCCGCATCGAACGCGCGTGCGCGTGCCGTTCGTTTTTTAAATCAATATAATGTTGCATCATCGCATCTACGAGCCGTTTCGCGCGCGCGGTAGTCAACTCAAAACACGCTTCGCCCGAGCGCGGCTTCGACCAAAGCCGTGCCGACGAAGCCCACCATGGCTAACCGCCCGTGCGCGCGCTCGACGTCGGGGTTTAAATTCAACGCCTCCATCGCCAAGAACCCGCTCATCCCTTTCTTTTCCTTCAACCCGTTCGGGTCGGCGCCGTACTCTTGCGGATTAAACTCGAAAGGCGATATGGATGCCCACGCGATGAGACAACACAGGGCCACGGCGACGAAGCCGCCCATCGCCGTCGACGCTTGATTCGCCAGCGTCGCCCCCGATTGCGCTTCGATTTGCGCGCCGATGGCGTACCCGGCCATCGCGCACCGTCCCGCGATCGTTTCGTACGCCCAATCAGAAGCGCCAGACGCGGCGTCTTCCACCGCCGGCGCGTCGTCTTTTACCGCGCGCGTTCGCGTCGCGACGCGTCGTCGCGCGCGCGCCGTCGTCGCCCTCGTCGTCGCCCTCGTCGTCGTCACGCTCGCGTTCGTCCAAACGCGCGCCGCCGGCATGACGAGCGAAACAAAACGCGACGAGTCGATGAGTGGCGCGACGTCGACGCGCGCGGCACGAGCGATTGAAACGACGATTGACGACCGCACGCGTTCGCGCGCCGCGCGATCGTCGTCGATGTCGACGACGCGCGCGATGCGCGTCGCGCTCGACGCGACGAGCGCGCGCGGCGCGCGACGACGCGAGCGATTCGAGCGTAAACATCGCGCGCCGATCTCGATGCGCGTCTCCGACGGTGGCGCGGATAACGTCGTCGGTCGTCGCGCGCGATGCGGCGACGCGCGATCGGCGCCGATCCGCGGCTCGCGCGTCCTGACGGCGGCGTCGCCTGGGAATCAGTCGTCGACGTCGGAATCGATCGATCGACTCGGGAGTCGATCGAACGACACGAGTGGAACGTCTTCTTCGCCCGCGGCGCCGGCGCCGGCGCCGCTGACGCCGCCGAACGCGTCGCAGCGGCGCGTGATCGATCAGATGATCACGCTGCGCACGCGATTGAACGAACGCGTGGCCAAGGCGAACGCGTTCGCGAAGTTTTTAGAGAAAACGCTCGTGGAGCGAGACGCGGATTTGGTAAACGCGAGACGCGCGTTGGCGCGCGCGGCGATGGAGGCGGAGACGCTGCGGGGACTGGCCGAGGACGCGCGACGCGGGAACGGTGCGCCCGACGCCTTGATCGCCCGACTCGATCGCATGGCGAAAGCGCTCAAGGAAGACGCCGACGACGCCGATGCGCACTGCCTGCGCCAAGTTCCGGTGGCTTGGCAAGGCAACGCGTCGGACGTGCGCCTGATGGGATCGTTCGACGACTGGACGCGAGGCTTTCACTTATCGCCCGAGTGGCACGGCCACGGCGACGGCATGAGCGACACGTTCGCGTGCACGTGTTTACTCCCGCCCGGGACGTACGAGGTTAAATTTTTAGTCGACGGCGAATGGCGCACGACGGATGATTGGAAAACCGTCGGCGAAGGTTTCGAGCGCAACATGCTTCTCGAAGTTCGCTGACCGCGGCGAATTCGGACGCCCGAATTCCTCGCGCGAGCTGTGTACGCATACATTCTGACAACATCACATTCTTATTCATTGAATCCCGACGGACGCGCGCGCGTCCGTCTCGTCCGCGCGACTCGAAGCGATTTGACTTCGACCTCGACTTCGGCGCCCAGACTGCCCGATCACGCCTCGGCCGCGCGGAATCGCGCCGCCGCCGAATTCGCGCGACGCGTCGCCATCTCGCGTCGCGCGCGCGCATCGCGCATGGCGCGCGCGCACGAATCCGAGTCCGCGACGACGTCCGCGCTGTCGCCGACGCGATACGCGCACGAGGAGCGCGTGTTGCGCACGCCGCACGACGTCGAGGCGTGGTGCGACTACCTCGACGCGATCGACGCTGGCGACGAAAATGACGACGACGACGACGCGTCGCGCGCGATCGATCGGTACATGATATACGAACGGGCGATAAAACATAACGCACACTCGTATAAACTGTGGTACCGGTACCTCACCGAGCGCGCGCGACGCGATCGAGGCGCGCGATTCGACGACGCCGCGCGAGCGAAGACGCGCGCGTGCTTCGAACGCGCGCTGACGACGATGCATAAAATGCCGAAGATATGGATAATGGCGATAGAATACGTGAGAGATGCGTGCGCGTTGATCACGGAGACGCGAAGGATGTGCGATCGCGCGCTGCGGGCGTTACCGGTGACGCAACACGAACGCGTGTGGGCGCCGTACGTGGAGTTTATTCGGCGAGACTTTGTGCCGATTTCGACGGCGCGGCGAGTGTACAGGCGGTATTTGAAATTCGAGCCAGGGCACGCGGAGGAGTACGTCGAGTTTTTGCGTAAAAAGCAGTGCCACGGCGAGGTGGCGAGTAAACTCGCCGAACTCGTCAACGACGACAGCTTCCAGTCGCTCGCCGGTAAGTCCAAGCACGCGTTGTGGCTCGAACTGTGCGACGTCGTCACCAAGCACCCGCCCTCGTCGGACGCCGCGGACGAGACCGATCGCGCGCTGGACGTCGACGCCATCTTGCGCGGGGGAATTCGAACGTTCACAAACGAGGTCGGGAGGTTGTGGACGGCGCTCGCGGATTATTACATTCGCCGCGGCTTGTTTGAAGCCGCGCGAGACGTGTACGAGGAGGGCGTCGAGAGCGTCTCCACCGTGCGCGACTTTTCGTTGATTTTCGATGCGTACGCGCAGTTCGAAGAGTCCGTCATCAGCGCGAAGATGGAAGCCGGCGAGGACGAAGACGAAGACGAGGACGCGGACGACTCGTCGACCGCGGATCCGTCGATCGACTTCGTGTTGCGCGACGACTCGTACGCGAGCGTGGAGCTTTTGCTCGCGCGATTAGAACACCTCATGGAACGGCGACCGGAATTGCTTTCGTCGGTAATGCTGAGACAAAACCCGCACAACGTGCACGAGTGGGAAAAGCGCGTGGCGCTGTTCGAAGGACAACCGACGAAGCAAATCTTGACGTACACGGAAGCCGTCAAAACGGTGAAACCGGAGCTCGCCAACGGACGCGTCGCGTCGCTTTGGGTCGGATTCGCAAAGTTTTACGAAGACCACGGAGACTTGGAGAGCGCGCAGACGGTGTTTGAGAAAGCCGTGGGCGCCGAACGCGCGGCGACGTTCAAGACGGCGGACGATTTAGCGACGTGTTGGTGCGAGTACGCAGAGATGCACTTGCGGCACAAAAATTACGACGAGGCGTTGGCGGTGATGCGTCGAGCGACGACACCGCGCGAAGGCTTCCGCGAACCTCGCACGGCGGCGGAATACGACGCGCTGCCGGCGCGAGACAAGGTTTTCAAATCGCTCAAGATGTGGACGTTGCGCGTCGACTTGGAAGAATCCTTGGGCGACTTGAAGTCGACCAAGGCGGTGTACGACGAGATGATTTCGATCAAGGTGGCGACGCCGCAGATACTGTTGAACTACACGCACTTGCTCCAAGAGCACAATTTCTTTGAAGACGCGTTTCAAGTCTTCGAGCGCGGGGTGAATAGTTTCAAATTTCCGTACTCGCGCGAGCTGTGGGCGGCGTATCTCACGCTCTTCGTCGCGCGTTTCAAGGGCTCGAAACTCGAGCGCGCGCGAGACTTGTTCGACCAAGTGATTGAAGAAGCCCCGGCGAAGGAGTCGAAGCAATTTTTCTTGGCGTACGCCAAACTCGAAGAGGATTACGGCCTCGCCAAGCGGGCGATGGACGTGTACGAGCGCGCCGTCAAGCGCGTGCCCGTGGACGAGAGACTGGGGGTGTACGACGTCTACGTGGCCAAGGCGATGGAATTTTTCGGCGTCGCCAAGGTGCGCGACGTCTTCACGCGCGCCGCGGACGACGGCGAGCTGTCGAACGACGTGAGCAAGACGTTGACGACTAGGTTTGCGGAGTTTGAGCGCAAACTCGGCGAGATCGATCGCGCGCGCGCCCTGTACGCGCACGCGTCGCAGTTTAGCGATCCCACAAAGGATGCAGATTTCTGGTCGACGTGGCACGAATTTGAGGTTCGTCACGGCAACGAAGAGACGTTTCGAGAAATGCTTCGAATCAAGCGCGCCGTCGCCGCGAGCTTTTCCGACACCCACTTCAACGTCTCCGTCGTCGCGCCGGACGTCGACGCGGCGAAGAAGACGACGGATTCGGGCGACGCCATGGCGCGACTCGACGCCGCCCACGAGGCGCACGCGGCGGAGAACGCGGCTTCCATGCCCGGCTTCGTGCGTTCGCACGTCGAAGGCGC
>MDSX01059647.1_pt1 | contig 15462 bp, 8 predicted proteins | sample 811141 | NCBI WGS metagenome assembly MDSX01 (sample SAMN05326642, study PRJNA326480) | marine metagenome | isolation source: seawater | place: Atlantic Ocean: South East | collected 2010 | reverse complement strand
GACCATAGTTTAGATTTTATCTTCATAATGAATCTCCTTGAATTAGAGCGATATCCCATCGCAGGGGTTTAACAAAGGGGTGAATAGATAACGACATGAGGAATCACATGTGGAACTACATAATCAATTACACCATATCCCTGTCAACTGTTTTATATGAAAATTGGGCGCGAGCGTGAGAGCACAGCCAGAAAGCAAGGCAGCAGGAATACCAAGGAAGGGCGACTGTCCCAGTCGCCGCAACACGACAGGACGTAAATACAAAACCCAAACCGACGCACGGCTATGGGGACAAACGCCCTCCCTGCGCCAACAAATCCCACATATGGGAAAATCCCCGCTTGACAGAACTAATGGAATCTCACATATGTAATTACATATTGCACCCAAAAACATACGCTCACATAGAATGCTTAAAAGACGAATCATCCCCCTCACCCTGAGCGCAACGGCTTGCGCGACCAGCCTCGCCGCCAGCGCCACGCAGTATTTAGACAACTACACCGAAGCAGCTCGCCTGTTCGGAGTGGCTCCAGCCTCGCAGCACATCGACAACGATCTGAGCAAGCGCCTCAGAGCGCCCTACTATTTCGTGGCCGGTCACAAGTCCTACAAAACACCGGGCTTCAGCTACGACTTCGCCGATAAACAGAACGGCGATTTCAGTGTCACCTACACCCCGGGCGCATCGAAGAATGCGGATAAGTTCGGCTTTATGACCAATCTCTGGGGGCAGTACGCCGACCTAGATGACAGCTACTGCCTGAAATTTGACCTCAAAACCGAAGGCACCAGCGACGCACACAACAACTGGAAGGTCCAGCTCGTCGATGCCCAGGGCAACTCCGCCACCAGCACACTCGAGGGCACCCACACTCAGGGCACATGGAAGTCCTTTAGCCTGCAGCTCTCTGATCTACAGCAGGACGCCGGCTTTGATCTCGACGCGATCAAGCTCTGTGAATTTCAAACCGAAGACTTCCCCAAGGGCGCATTGCTCAAATTCGACTTCGTGCGCTTCGAGTCCGACAGCGGCACGGTAGTCGGCATTACCGACAAGACCATCGACCAACACATCAAGGAACAACAAGCCACCCAAGAGATCCGCACCCAAAAAGCCTTCGAAGCCTCCGCAAAAAAGGCACATGCCCCGATCATCAGCGCCTTTGCGATGCTATATCTAAATCAGGATCTGGCCAAGGCCAACCAGATCATCCGCGAGGACTGTGTGGCAATGCTCCACGAAGATCCGTGGTCACTGCTCACCACGCCGATGTATTGCCGACTCTACTTTTTGTTCTCCAACCGTTGCGGCGAATACCAAGGTCGCCTCGAACCTGAGACCGAAAAACTGCTCCTCGAAACGATCTGGGAGCGCACCAAGCACAAGAACGACATTCACTGGGCGCGCCAAAGCACATGGTATCTGGACGGCAGCGAAAATCACGACCTCAACGCAAAGGCCTGCAACCTGGTCTCGTCACGAATTTTCATGAACGAGCCGGACTATAGGGACCGCGCCTATCCGGACTACGGTTTCGGCGGCGGTTACCATTACGGCCGCGCCGGCTACTACGGCAAAGGGGTCGATGCCAACACACGCGAAGGCGGCGGACGCGCGAGTCTCAATGATGGCAAAACCTACACCGCCGAAGACCACTACAACGAGTGGTTGAGCTTCTTGAAGGAATACTTCCGCGAGCGCGCCAAGCATGGCTTCTTTGTGGAAAACTCTTCCTCCACCTATGCCAAGCATACGATGAACATGATCGACCTCGCCTACGCCTACTCCGGCGACGACGAGCTGCACCAGATCATTGATGACTTCATGACGCTCTACTGGGCGGACTATGTGCAAACCGGGATCGCAGGCATCTCCGGCGGCCCGAAGACTCGTCACCACAAGAAAGTCGGCGGCTATGATGCCAATACCGGTTTGCTCACCCCACTCCTCGGCGGCCCTGCCGACGCAGGCATCTGGAATTATTGGAGCAACGTCAACGGCTACGAACTGCCGAAGATCGTGCAAATGATGGCCCTCGATCGCGAAGGCATGGGCAACTTCGTCTATCAGTCCCGCGGCATCGGTGAATCCGAGCCGGCACAGCCCCGTCCACTCGGCACCGAGCGCACGCTGATCATCAATCCAGAGTCGAAGTTCCTCAAATATTCCTACGTCACCCCATCCTACACGCTGAACACGCAGATGGACCACCCGTGGGCGCTGCATTCCCACCTGAGTAAAGCCGGTCGCTGGCACGGCATGACCGTCGCGCAGGATGCCAATGCACGCATCGTGCCGGTTTACCTGCCGACCGGGCCGGACCACAATGGCAAACAAGGACAATTCAGCCTCGAAGGGATGTTTAAAGCCCTCCAACACAATAACACTCTAATCGTGCAGCGCAGCCGCTCCTTCTCCGAAGTGAACCCGGACTGGTATCCCCTCTACAAACAACGCTCCGACCAAGGCGTCTATATCGGTGACGCCTGGGACGAACAAATCGAACAAGGCGGCTGGGTCTTCCTGCGCCGCGGCGATGTCTATGCAGGCGTGCGCGTAGTGCTCCGGGATGCAGCATTCGAAGCTGAAAAGAAAAAGAAAAACGGCGGCACACAGGCGCACTTCCATGGCGCTCACGACGAGCCAACCGTCAAGCTGCATGACAAGCCATACAGCTACACCGACGATCGTAAATTCATCGTGCTCCAGGATCGCTTTGCCCCCGTCATCATCCAAGCAGGCGATGAGCAGCAATACAGCAGCTTCGAAGCCTTCATGGCCGCCACACAACAAGCGTCGATTGCGCTGCATAAAACCGTGGTGCCGACCTTCAACATCCTGACCTTCACTCCGCCCCAGGATAATGCCTCGGAAATGGTCTTCAACGCGGCCAACAACGAGATCCCCATGCTCGATAGCGATTACATCAACTACGAGCACCCAATGACTTTCGATAGTCCGTATTTAAAATCCGAATACGAGTCCGGAAAAATCCAGATCCAATACGGCGGCGAAACGCTTGATCTGGATTTCTCAGGCAAGCCTCGGTGGAAGTTTTGGAAGTAGTCGGAGAGGTGCAAAGGCCATGCACTCATATATACAAGGTTAAGGCTTACTGGGACAGCTGCTTTAGCTGCCTCACGGCGACCTTAACCATTCATAATTAGAAACTCAGCAAACGCTGGTAGCTAAAGCAGCCGATCCCAGTCCCAAGAAAACACCTCAAAAAAATAATATGCGCACAGATAAAGTCCGCCCCTCCACCCCACTCAGCACCGCAGCACTCATCGCCGCAGCGACACTGCCCTTCTTCTCGGGCTGTGAAATAGGCAAAGTAGAACCCACCGCAGAACCAGCGGCGGCCCCCAGCAAGTCCGAATCAAGCGAACACACAAACGAGGTGGTAACCAACCCAGAACCGGAATCCGCACCCAACGAACTCACAAACGAAACAATCACACGCTCCGAGCCAGCCACAGTAGATCCAAAATTCCAAGGCTATGAGACCGTAGTCAGCGACACCCACGCAGCCTCATTGGCAGCACGCAAAAATGCCCGGGCTAAAGTCGCCGCGACAGACAAGTGTTGGCCCTACAAAGCATGGGGCGACACGATGTGGGCACTGTGCGCGCTCTATGAAAACGAGAAAACCGAGCTCGCTAATCAGCGACTCCTAGAACGCGCGCAAGCTTACATTGAAGCGCATCAAGTAGAGACTGCGGAAAGCGCCTTCGTCCCCGAGAAACGAGAACAACTGTCCCCTTGGGCTTACTTCGCCATCACTGACTACGTGCGCATCCTCGGCCTGTTTCACTCAGAGAGCCCACACTTCCCCGGACGCCTGCAGCCCGAAACCGAGGCTGCCATGAAAGAGGCACTCTGGTGGCTGGTCAAAGGCAAGAGCCGCGTAATCGACGCCTCACTCGATAACCTGCTGGTGCTCCAAGGCACAGAAAATCACGATCTCACGCTACGCCCCAACTACTATCTGATCGCCAGCCTATACAAAGACGACCCCGCGTTTAAAGACCGGCGCTATGACGACGGCCATACCGCCGCCGAGCATTTCGCTGCTTACAATGCCTTCTTCCAAGAATGGCCGGTGCAACGCATCAAAAGTGGCCTGTGGTTTGAAGTCGGCTCCGACACCTATCAGAAATATACATGGCCAGCACTGTTCAACCTGCACGACCTCTCCCCCGACCCACTGGTGCGCAAGCGCTTCGGTATGCTACTAGACATCGCCTTCATCGAAGAAGCACAAGTCTCAGTGAACGGTCGCCGCGGCGGTGGACGCAGCCGCGCAGGCTACGGCAAAAACAATTTCGAAGCCATGAAGAATCTGCTCTACGCACCCGAAGGTGAAGCCGCCGGCTCCAGTCATTCGAAAGTCATCGAAACCAGCGACTATCAATTGCCAGCCGCAGCGATTCTTCTACGCACGATGGCCTTCCCTGCCTACGCTCCGTTTGTGATTTCAAACCGTGTGCTGGGCGAACTCGAAGAAGGGCAAGCGACCGGCGACAACGGCATACCACACACCACCGATTCCGCTCAGATCAATTACGCCTACCGCACACCGCACTACATTCTGGGCAGCACTCTGCAAAACCCGGCACTCAGTATGCCAGCGCCTGAGACCAAGGAACCGATTCTCAAATATGCAGGCATCGTCCGACAAAACCGCTGGAGCGGCATCCTGTTTGATGATCCCAACGCACGTCAGGTTGGCGTGCCGACATCGCATCACCGCGCAGACGATGAACTGTGCGCCATCTTCCCCGAGATTGATAAGACCCGCGGCGGACGCCCCCAACACGGCAACTGGAGCTTTCAACACAAAGACGTGCTCTTCATCCAGCGCATTGATGAACAGAAAGGCATGGGCTCCTACAGCACGGGGCGCATGAGCATGCGCTTTCACGGCAAGAAGCTGGAAAAGGTCGAACAAGACGGCTGGATCTTCGCCAGCAACAGCAAAGCCTATGCGGCGGTCAAATTCCTCGACGGCGGTTACGAATGGGACGAAAGCGGCGAACTCGCCAGCCCCCTCTCCGGTTCCGGCATTGCCACGACCACACGTGTGCTGATGCAAACCGGCGACATGGATAGCTACGCATCCTTCAAAGCCTTCCAAACTGCAGTGCTGGCAAATCCGCTCAGGGTCCAACGTAACCAGGTCGCCTATCAATCCGGCCGCGATGGCTCCCAGTTAGTTTGCTTCCGCTACGATGCACACGAGCACAAGCGTTTCAAACTCCCAACGATCGATGGTCAGGCAATCGACTTACGTCCCGACTGGACCTTCAACAGTCCCTGCCTCAACAACTCGTTCGGCGGCGATCAAGTGAAGGTAAGCATCGGTCCGATTCAGGAAGTTTACGACTTTGGAACAACGAGCCTATAACAGCGACTCTCTAAAAAACAGATAGTATTTCATGACAACAAAACGACTCTTTTCGTTCGGGTGCCCGACACTCGAGGAGTTTGAAACGCATGCACGTCGCGCCAAAGAACTGGGCGCAACGCACATCATGATCACCGCGGATCTGCCACCGGCGATGTGGCAATACGAGGAAAGCGGCGATCCCTACACGGCTTGGTTTGTCATTAATCCGGGACTGCTGAAGATTTTTCCACCCGAAGCAGTCGCGCCTTTTGTAGACACCTCGTTTGCAGGAGAGGTCGTGGATCTGCTTAAAGAACGCTGCGAAATTCTGCGCAAGCTGGGGCTCAAAGGCTATTGGTTTACCAATGAGCCGCAGGTGCTGCCCGAAGCCTTTTTCTTAGAATACCCGCACCTGCGTGGCCCGCGCGTCGATCAGTCCAACCGTGCGCGCTTAGCGCATTTCGCGCCCTGCGCGGATCAACAGGAAACGCTGGATCTCTATGCGGATTCGATGAAGCGCCTGCTGACCGAGTGCCCGGAGATCGAGCTGTTTTATTTCCTCACCACAGATTCGGGTTCGGGCTTCTGCTGGTCGCCTGCGCTCTACCCGGGCAAGAATGGCAATACACTTTGCAAACACCGTCCAATGGAGGATCGCGTATCCGGATGGCTGCTGAACCTGCGCCGCGCGGCCGAATCCGTCGGCAAAAACATCCTCGTCGATATCAATGAGATTGAACCGCGCGAATGGATGCTGCCCACTTTTGCCGATCCGATGAAGATCATCGAAAAGTTGGAACCTGGGCTGGCAATTAACCATATGGAAGGTCCCACCGGCAACCGCTTCATTAGCCGCGGGATGGGCCCCGTTTGGTGGAATCCCTTCTACCCGGTCGTCGGCATTGCCCGGCCGTTTGACTTCATTCGTCAATGCGTGGAAGAGGCCCAACAGGAGGCCAGCATCCGCGTCAGCACGGTCAATGATATCGAAAATGCGGACCTTCTTTTCCACCTGCTTAAGAAGTATCAGGAACAGCAACCGGAAACCGAATATGAGAGCATGACTCTGCTGCGCGAAGCCGCCGAGGAAATCGGAGGCGAGGCACAGGCCGACCGTATTCTGTCGCTATGGATGCGAATTGACCAAATCGAAAAGTATTTGGGCACGCTGGACTTTGGTCCATTGTTCATCATGACCTGTGTGCTCACCCGCTGGACGACGCGTCCTCTCCTCCCCTTCCCAGAAGAGCTGCCAAAAGAGGACAAGGAATACTACCTCAATTATATCCTACAGTCCAAAGGCGATGAACAGGCAGACAATCCGCTTGATGTTCAGGCCATGGATATGTTCAAGGGATGGGGCGCGAAGCTGCTGGTGCAGTCCTCACTCAGCAAAGTGGAGGCGGAGATCAAAGCCGCCCGCGACATTCTTTCTGAGCTGGTCGAATCAGCTGAAGGTGAGCTGAAGCAACAGTGGCGACTATGGGATCAGAAAATGGATGCCATGCGCTGCCTCGTCCGCAACGTGGATCAGGTGGTTTCCCACCAGGCACACATCGATCGCATCAAGGCCAGAGTCGCCGAAGTGCCCGTGGATCAAAATCCCGTGCTCGGCCTTCAGGGCGGCTGGGACTACGAGGACTGCCTGAATACGGCCCGTGCCGAAATCGACAACAGTCTCTACCTGAAACGACTGATCGAGACCGCCGACGGGCCACTCATTGATATCGCACCCGATGCAAGAAATGAAAACGTCCTGCGCTTCGGACCGGATTTCACCCAACAGTTGAAACTAAAAACCGACATCATGAACGCGCACTGGCAGGACTATACGCGCTTGTTCGAAACCCCGAATCCTTAACGCCATGATGAGAAGTCGATACAAGTTTCTAACAGGATTAATTGCCGCGCTTTACCTAACCAGCGCATCGCTTTCAGCAGAGACCGCCAAGCCGATTAAAGTCTTCCTGCTCGGCGGGCAGTCGAACATGGCCGGACAGCTGAAGGAGTATTGGTCCGATGTGCAATCTCCCTACAAAGATCCGTTCCCACAGATTCAGCTCTGGCACAACAAGCGCAATCAATGGGGCCCCCTCGCCCCGACCCATCGACTCGGGCCAGAGATTGGCTTCGGTCATGCCATTGCCAAAGCATTTCCCAATGAAGATGTCCGCCTAGTCAAATACGCCATCAACGGCACCGCTCTCTATAACGACTGGGCACCCACCGATGGTCCCTGCTACATCGGATTTATGGCAGCGGCGCAGGGAGCGCTGGCAGACCTTGAGGCCAAGCAGCTACCCTATGAAATTGTCGGCATGCTGTGGCTGCAGGGAGAAAGCGATGCGGTGGAAAAGATGGGGGCTGAGTATGAACAAAACCTGTCCGCCTTCATCGAGCACATGCGCAGCACATTCAACACACCCGAGATGCCCTTTATCTTAGCACGGGTGCGTAATTTTTACGGCAAAGGTGAACAAGCACAAATGGTCCGCACCGCCCAGCAATCCCTGGCTGAGCAAATACCGAATGTCGCCTGGTTTGATACCGATGATCTCAACCCGCTCGTCAACGGCGGGCACTACGGATTAGCCGGCACACTCGAGATCGGCAAACGATTTGCAGCTGCTTACATGGAAGCGATCGGCTCATCAGGCCAACCATAATGAAACGAGAAGACATCCAGATCCGCGATCCCTTCGTGCTGCCCGTGCAGGAGGAGCAGTGCTACTATTTGTTCGGCACCACGGATCTGAATTGCTGGAACGACGAAGCCACTGGCTTTGATTGCTACCGCAGTCGCGACCTGAAAAATTGGGACGGCCCGATTCCGGTCTTCCGTCCCCCCGCGGACTTTTGGGCCACGCATAATTTCTGGGCACCCGAGGTCCACCGATTTAACGAGCGCTACTATATGTTTGCCACCTTCGCCGCAGACAAACGCTACCGCGGCACGCAAGTCCTCGTCGCCGACAAGCCGGAAGGTCCCTATGCCCCACTCACCGACGGCCCGATCACTCCGCCGAATTGGCAGTGTCTGGATGGCACGCTCTATGTGGATCCAGAAGGCGCGCCGTGGATCGTGTTCTGTCATGAGTGGATGCAGGTTCACAATGGAGCGATGCATGCCATGCAACTCTCGGCCGATTTGAAGAAGGCAGTGGCACCACCAGTGTTTTTATTCAACGCCTCTGAAGCACCGTGGGCTTACCCCTCCGGTTGGCCGGCCAAAGGCGAACGCTCACAGTTCCCCAGCTATCTATCCGGCCCCGAGCTCAACGCTGCGTATCCATTTCCTCTATACATCACTGATGGCCCCTTCTTGCATCGCACTGCCAACGGCAGCTTACTGATGCTCTGGTCTACCCTCGGCAACGACGGCTATACCATGGGACTCGCCCGCTCAACATCCGGCCATATCACCGGACCGTGGGAGCAAGTCCCCGAACCGCTCTGGACCGAAGACGGCGGGCACGGCATGCTCTTCCGCAACTTCGAGGGGCAGTTATACCTCACCCTACACCAGCCCAACAACACGCCGAACGAGCGACCGCATTTTATTGAAATCGAAGAGTCGAAGGACCTTATTCTATTAAAGAAAACCAAAAGTGACACTCCATGAAAACAAACTTAATCTTGAGCATCAGCCTCGCAACATTGCCCTTCGCTGCTGCGCTCTTCGCATCTCCAATCGTGCTTGAGAATCAGCAGACCTCCCGTGTAACAGAACTGTCCGCCTCGGTGCGTTCTGGACAGGTATTCCTCACCTGGGATGAAGTTCCGAGCGTCGATGGGACGACCTTCGAGGTGTTCATGCACGCCTCCCCCATCACTGATGAGACTCTAGACGACGCTCAAAAAGTCGGCCATCATGTGGAAGCCGGCAGTGCCTGTGACTGGTGGAAGAATCCGGCGGCCTTCGAGGCCGAAGCACCGACGGATCGCAGTCACGGCTTTATAATCGATGGCACTGAATTGGATCCCACGGGCGGGCTGTTTGTGCATACCGTTAGCGAAGCAGATCCAGCGACAATGCATTTTGCGGTGCTTCCGTCAAATGCCTCGGCAGCCGATCTGGTTGTAGGCGAAAATTCTTTGACGCAGGGAGTGACCGCTACAGTCGCATTGCCGCAGCCTATTCAGCTAAAGGCCGCACCGGAAGCCGGTAGCGCGGTCGGCAAAAGCCTCACTTTGGTGCTGCACGGGCGCGGCGGTGGTCGAGATGAAAATGATCAATCCAACTTTGTGGCCTTCGGCGATGGCACGCAGGGATGGCGGCAAGGACTGGCCCGTAAATTCATCGTATCAAGCGATGCCAACGGCATCATCATCGAGCCCCGCGACTGGTTGTGGGTCGGACGCCCTCTACTGTTCTCTAGCGATGCACGCGACCACGGGCTCGCCATCAACACCTGGTGGTATGGCTGCAATGATCATATCTATGACGCGGCAGCCGTCCCCAACGGAGTGGTCGTGAACTACACTGAAGCGTATTTGCTCTACCTCGTGCGCTGGGCGCAGCAACACTTTGGAACGGACCCACAAAAGACCTATCTAGTTGGCACTTCCATGGGAGGCAGCGGAGCGATCTCGGTCGGGTTCCACCACCCGGAGGTGTTCGCCAGCATTTATAGTCAAGTGCCGGTGGTCGCCTATACCCGCCGCGCCAGTGCCGACGGGCGGTCGAACTTAGTGCGCCTTGATGGCCTGAGTGGCCAAGTATGTGACGAGACCGTAATGAGCGACGAAGGAATATCGGTCATGGAGCGAATGGACAGCGAACGCATCGTGCGGGACCATGACGGCGAACTGCCGTTCCTCGTCCTCTGCCATGGCCGAACCGACAAGTCCATTCCATGGGTGAACAATCCATCCTTCTATCGTGCACTCAACGATTCAAAGCGCGGATTTGCTGCCTATTGGGACAACGGAGCACACGACATGTGGAAATATGTGCCTGCGGATGTCACCGAATTCTATACCACCCAAGCGCTCGCGTTAAACGACAGCTACCCGGCCTTTAGCAATTTTTCCGACAACCGAGATCCCGGTGATGGCGAACGCGATGATGGCGATGTGATCGGCTGGATGAATCGCGGGATCTCTTGGACCCATCTGATCGAAACCGAAAACTCATGGAGCCTGACGCTGCATGCCAAAGGCGAGTTTTTGCCCGCCTCAGTGACGGTGGATGTGACCCCACGGAAGCTGTCAAAATTTCAGATCGCCCCGCATGAAACACTGCTGGTCAACGGCACTCCGATACAAGCAGATGCCAAAGGGCGTCTGACAGTTACCCAAGTGCAGATCAACAAGGAATCCTCTCATTTTCTACAAATTCAACGATCACACTAAATTCAAAAGCCACAGCGCATCCCTATCTTAACCACTGAGCGTAGCCGCCACTACAAATGAAAACACTCCAAACGATCACCATCTTAACTGCCGCACTCCTTCTAGCCGGATGCGCCACACACACCATGCAATCGACTCAATCCCCCGACCAAGCTGCCTTCGAACAGGCAAATCACAGCAACTGGCAAACCGCCTTTACCGACGACTGCACCGGCGACTGGACCGAGCAATGGTTCCTCGACGGCGAAGTCGGCACCGTCACCAACGGTCTCGACGGCATGGAACTGACGGCTGGTCCAGAATTCAAAAACGATGCCCACCACATGGTGCTGTGGACCAATGACGTGTTCGCAGGCGACGTGAAGATCGAATACGATTATACCCGCCTCGATGAGGAAACCAACTGCGTGAACATCCTCTACATACAAGCCTCCGGCAGCGGTGAAGCGCCCTACGTCGAAGACATCACCGAGTGGAACGAGCTGCGCAAAGTGCCTGCCATGCGCATGTATTTTGACCACATGCAGACCTATCACATCAGCTATGCCGCCTTCCCCAACGACGAAGACGCCACTAGCTATATCCGCGCACGCCGCTACATGCCGAATGCCACCGGCCTGAAAGGCTCCGACCTGGAACCGGACTACTACCCGGAAGGCCTGTTCGGGACGGGCGTGCCGCACAAGATCACCGTCATCAAGAAAGCGCGCGACCTCTACATGAAAGTCGAAAACGCCGAGCAAACACTCTACTGCCACATGGCTAACCCAGACCTGCCGGCGATTACTGAGGGCCGCATCGGCCTGCGCCATATGTTCACCCGCTCCTCACGCTATAAAAACATCCGCATCAGCTCCCCTGAGTGATTCGAGAAATGGAAATGGTCAGGCGATCCGAGTCGGCGGCTGGAAGTATCTGAGAGGCAAACAGGTGGACGGCCTTCACGGTGTTGAATTCCCCGTGGTGGAACTGCTTTTTAATTTGGATGCAGATATTTCTGAGTCCGAAAATCTGATACAACAGCATCCTGAAAAAGCACACCAACTAGCGGAGCGCTTGCGCTGAAAAGAAAAATCACCCGTCAATTAACGAAGAAGCCATAGATACATCGTGGGCAATAAGTGAAAAAATCACATGCCTTGTAGGCGCTACAGCATCTAATTCAACGAGCATCCGCTGCGATCTGACCAGCCGGCCATGGCTCAAAAAATTGCTTGAAACCCTGGGGCCATAAACAATAATGAACAAATACATGTAAATACATGGAAAAAGTCCTGAAAGGTCACCCCCTCCCAGCGCACGCTCCGATGCAGTGCCACTCAAGCACAGCCAAATTTCCCCAAACTTTTCAAAATGTCCTCCTTACACCACAGCTCCAGCGGCAACGGCACGGCCTACTACACGCCACAGCTTAAACGCCCGAAAACCGGCGGCTTTGCGCTCGTCATTGCACTGTCTTTAATGGCATTCGTCCTGTTGCTGCTTTTATCGATCTCCACCTTAGTTCAGGTCGAGACTAGATCCGCGGACACACAAAAAGAAAAACTAGAGGCACAGCAAAACGCGCTACTGGGGCTAAAAATGGCGCTAGGTGACCTACAGAAGCTTAGCGGCTCTGACCAACGAATCACAGCCTCTGCCGAAATCTTCGATACGGATGCGAGCACAGGAGACATTGAAGGGGTGACACACCCGAATTGGGTCGGCGTATGGGACTCGGATCCCGGCCTCACCCATCTGAATGATCGTCTCAACACGACTGATCCTTATTACAACTATAATGCACGCCGTGACGGCAGTGACAACCGCTTCCTAGGCTGGTTGGTCTCCGGCAATCAAAACAACATAACAGACCACGACGCCGCAATCACAGCCGACAACCAGCATCTCATCTATGGAACCGATTTCGACGACACCGATCCACGGCAAGTCGCCAACCAAGTGCGCGTCGAAAAAATGCCGATCACCAAAGGCAGCACAACCGCCGGAAACTACGCCTATTGGGTGAGCGACGAAAATACCAAGGCACGTATTGATGCCTACGAACTGGTCAACACCACCGTGCCGATCGCAGATGTTGAGCGCAGCCGCTTCATCATTAACCAGCGCAATGCGATCGAGAAAGTCGCCTCTCAGGGCGACGTCTTTAGCAGCCTCACCGGTGATAGCGAGCAAGACGCCATCAACGCGTTCACATCGCCCAACGACTTGAACTTCATTTTAGGTAATACCGACGACGTGCAAACCAGTCTGCAACAGAATGCACTCACACTCACCAGCAGCGCTTATAGTCTACTGACCGATAGCTACAGTAGTGGCCTCAAAACCGATTTGAGCACGCTGCTACGTCAAGGCTCTCTCAGCACTGCACTCGACAACGGGATCCCCACATACACTAACGGCGACGACAGTCACGCAATAGCGCGCTATCCGGCCGACGCTGGCTCGAACCTCGCTCCCGAGTCGGCGACTTGGGAACAACTCCAGTCCTACGCGACGACCACCGTCGAGCCATTCGGCAACGCGATCACTGCACGCAAGCACAGCGCGACCGAACACGGCTACTACCCCATCGTCACTCGCTACCGCCTCAACATCGTGCCGGTGCTGGTCAAAGACGAAGCTAACGACATATTGAACTACCATATCGAACCAGTGGTAGTGTTAAACAACCCCTACAACGCAAGCCTCCGGCTCAGCAACGATATGCACGTGCAGCTCTACTTTGAAAAAAGAGACCTCGCCGCCAACCGGGGTATACGCATTAGCAACTCGTTCGTCAAATGGGACCCGGCGGGTCGCTACCAATCCTTCGGGAATGGAGAATGGGGAGGCACCGACCTCTTCGAGAACAATGATTTGATCACCTACACGGATTCCAACGGAATCGAATATGTCGGCTTCACCTTTAAGCTGCCCGCCATCACCTTAGCCCCTGGCGAGGTCACGACACTCGGAGTCGCCAATGATGGTAGCATCTACACCGGCAGCAATCTATTGGAACAAGGTGCTTATGACACCGGCACCTCGAATGTAATAATGACACATAAAGACGCCAGTGGCACGATCTTCCACTCTAATCTCGCATGGGCCAATATCATTGAAACAAAAATGCCTCAAGGAGCACTACAGATCAACGTCGACACCCCAGGGATTCAGCAAAGTGTGGTCAATACCACCAACCCAAAAACCGGCGGCCAGATCCATGTCAAACTACTCCCCTTCAAGATGGCGATTGGACTCAGCGATCAAGAACAGCCCACTCAACTGGATGATTTTTACCACCTCGCACAAGGTTTCGAATGCTCCGTGCCCAATGGGCAAATGCGCACCAGTAGCAGCACGGACCAGAAGTATGACCGCAATGGAGTCCTCAAAGTCAACAGTCTTTACGATTACAATGCGATGACTAGTCGGGCCGTAAACTTCGACATCGTGATGGCCGGTGGTTTTGAGTATCCTGACAATGACATACGCGGGGGAATCGATTCCTGCGCGTCGGGCTTTCGCATCAACAACCGCTGGCTGATCGGCCACAATTTCCGAGCCCCTCACCATGCACCCGTCGCCACCGATCATACCGACTACGCACCGAATACACTCTACGGCGGAGTTGCCGGCTATCAACCCTGGGCCGCAACAGGTGATCGTTTCCACCACACCGCGGTTGTCGAAATGGACAATGACGGCAAAGCCTTCTGGGGCACTGGCATCGATAGCAACGGCGAGTCCACCAACACATTTTTCGACTTACCAAGCCCAACGCTCGGCATTCTGTCATTGGCTCAGTTGCAGCATATGCAAATCTCCACCGTCAGCTCCAGCCATCTCTATGGTATTGGTAACGGCGTCGCAGATCTAAAAATCGGCGACACCGGCCGCCTATTCAAGGATGACAACTTCGAAGAAGACGCTCCCAACGCCTACCTAGCAGTGGATCAATCCTTCCTGATCAACAATGCCCTATGGGACAGCTTCTTTTTCTCCGGATTGAGCACGGATGTAACTACAGCCGACCTGTCGAGCTGGCAAGCGGTGCCACTCAATAACCGTTACGAATTTTCCGCAACCGCCACGCCCACTGAAATCAACGATCCTACCCGCACCTCGGAAGCGCTCTATGTGCGCGGCGGATTCAATATCAACAGCACCAAAAAGGAAGCCTGGAAGGCAGTTCTCGCCGGCGCTAACACTTTGAACATCGATCCCGCGGACACAGGCAACTCGATCAACCTGCAATCCCCCATCAGCCGTAGCAGTTTTCCGAGCCAAGCATCCGGCGACAGCTATGCGGAGCGGCTCAACGGCTTCCGCGAACTCAGCGACGCGGAACTGGACAGCTTGGCTGCGAACATTGTCGAAGTGATTAAAACACGAGGCCCCTTTCTCTCACTCAGTGATTTCGTGAATCGTCGTATCCAAAATGGCAATACCACGGTGGGGCTCTATGGCACGCTCGAAGCAGCCATACAAGCCCCGGAAGACCCAACTCCAAATATCAACGACAACAGGATCACCACTACCAGTGGCCCACTGGACCAATATACCGAGGACGACCAACCAAAGTGGGTCACCCAACCCGCCGACTACATTACCAAACTATTCGAAGGCCCACGCGGTGAGGGCATCAGCCAATGGATCACGCAAGCGGACCTACTGCAGCGCATTGCCCCCGTCATTAACGCTCGCTCGGATACCTTCACCATCCGCGCCT
>MDSX01094835.1_pt1 | contig 15473 bp, 13 predicted proteins | sample 811141 | NCBI WGS metagenome assembly MDSX01 (sample SAMN05326642, study PRJNA326480) | marine metagenome | isolation source: seawater | place: Atlantic Ocean: South East | collected 2010 | reverse complement strand
GCGAGTCCTTTGTAAATCTTCTTCGTCGCGGCTTTCTGCTCCTCCGGCGTGACGACGGTGATTGAGGCAGCCTTGTCCCTGGCTTCTTTGTCGAGCTTGGCGAGGGTGACGTTGTAGGACGGGATCGCGAGTGACGGGGTGCCGGGGAGGATGATGGATGATGCGGCGGCGGCGGAGAGGAGCGCGGCGCGACGCGACGGCATGACGGTCGGGGTGGTTCCCTCGATCGGCATCTTCGTGGCCCGGGTTCCATCGTCGTCGCCTTCTCTCCGTGGGGAGGCAGCCTGCGCGTGGGTCGCCTGAGCGCGGTGGATGCGACGGCGGCGATGCCGCGCGGTCGTCGCGGGGAGCGCGGCGATCCGCGCGGTGGCGATGGATGCGGCGGCCATCCGTGTCCTGTGGGAGGTGCGCGCGCACAGCTGTGATGGATAAGGCGCGCCAGTGTGACAGTTGGATTTTTATTTTCGACGCGGTTTTCTTCTCGGAGCGGTCAGTATCGATGGCGCTGCCGGTGGACGTGTGGAGGGTCGTCGCCGGGCACCTCGTGACTGAGCGGGACCTCTGCGCGCTCGCGTGCGTGTCCAGGGAGCTGCGCGGCGCGGTCGACGACGATGCGGTGTGGCGTCGCCTGTTCAACAGGAGATACGAGCTCGAGTTTCTGACGAGCCCGTCGTCTTCTGTCACGAGCCCTCACCCGCCGAGCGCGGACGACCCACATCCGGAGCGCTGTTTCGTGCGGGTGACGCGCAAAGAAGTCCTCGCCGAGGTGAATGGCGTCGTGTACGCCTCGCGAAATTCGCACATCATCTATGCCCCATCGTGGCGCGACAAGCGAAACTTTCCTGGGATCCCGTGGCCAGAGGTCCACAACCGCACGTACCGAGAGTGGACGAAGGAGTGCTTCTTCGTGGAACACGCGGAACGCGTCCGTGAATCGTACAGACGGATCATTTGCACGCACGAGAACGTCCAGGACGTCGACAGAGACATCAAAACGAAGCTCAAGCAGCTCGAGACGTTCGCGAGGAAGGAGGCCATCGTCAAGGACGCGCCCGATATCCGCGTGCGACGACGGAGCCAAAAGCTGAAAGACATCGCGCACCAGGCGAAGTGCGTGAACAACAGCCTGGAGAAGCGCGCGGAGGAACGGGAGGAGTACGAGAGGAAGAGGTTGTACGAGCTGTCGAGGGCGCCGTCGGAGGCGGTTCGGATGTGGAAGAAGGCGACGATGGAGCGCGACAAGAGGTAGGCACGCGCGTAGACGTAGCACTAGTTTTAGGATTCAACAGCATTCCTTGCAGTGATGGCGCTGACGACCGTGCTCGCATATTCCAGACCCACCGCACTCCTTGCACTGAGCGCGCCGACGGCCGTGCTCGCATATCTGTGACCCACCGCACTCCTTGCAGTCACTGCGCCGACGACCGTGCTCGCATATTTCTGACCCACCGCACTCCTTGCACTGAGGGCGCCGACGACCGTGCTCACAGATTGCAGACCCACCGCACTCCTTGCACTGAGAGCGTAAACGACCGTGCTCGCAGATTGATGCCCCACCGCACTCCTTGCACCGATAGCGCAGACGACCGTGCGGACACCCGCTGCACACCTTGCACTTCGAGCGGTACTTCACCCCGTGCTCGCACGGCCCCTTTGTGTGAGGGGCTCTCTTCCGCTTCGTGCCCTTCGTCGTCGACTCATCTCTCAGCTTCTCTTCAACATCGGCACCGTCGATGTTCGGAACCGGTATCCTGACCTTCGGTCGCCAAACCGTCGTCATCCTCCCTCCGCGCCCCACGAGAAGTGACCCGCCCGAAAATGAATCTGAGATCGTGACTCATCAGCGATGGCAAATTAAATCGGCACGCACGCATTGGCTCGACGCACCCGACCGCGCACACACGATGAGGGTCGCATCGCCCCTCCTCGCGCTCGCGACGTGCATCGCGACGGTATCGTCGCTCGCCTCACTCGTCGACGCGCGAGGCGGCGACCCCAACGGCGACGCGTGGACCTGCCTCCGCCCCCACGTGCCGGAACCTTTAATCTCGGCTGCACAGGCGGAGGCGACGCTCGCCACGAACGCGCCGCCCGGTGGAGAGCCGCGGTCACTGTGGGAGGCTGAGGTGTGGCAGGCTGAGCAGGCGTACGCTGCGGAGTCCAAATCCTCCGGCGGCGGCGCCGGCGCATGGCAACAAGGCCCGGCCTACCCGCGGCTCTCCTACACCCGGGAGCTCGGAATGCCGCCACCGACGCAATTGATCGTCGTGGGTGCCGAGACGTGGGACCCCGCCGGGACGTACATTCCGGGACGTAACGCCCCAAACCAGCCGTTTCCCATGCTACCCCTCCAGGGCGAGGATCCAAAGGCGTTCGCAAAGGCGTACGCGCATTACCACGGCCACGCGCACGACGCCAAGACGGTGCAGACGTACGAGACTTCAATCAAGAATCAGCAAGAATTGGTCCGCTCGCTCACCGCGATACAGAAAGCGCAGCTGTACATACGCGTCGCGCGCATCGTGGAGAAGGTGGACACGCGCGATGACATATACAAATACGGCAGCGGCATCGCAGTTTTACGCGAGGAAGCTAGGGCGGATCCCAAGTGCGTGCGGTACTCCCTGGCGTTGTTACATCGAGCGGTGGCGACAATCGCGCACTTAACAGGGCACGAAGCCGCCGGGGTCCGGAGAGGCGTCTGGACCGACTTCCACCACGGCCTCGCCGCCATGCGCGCGTACGACGACGAGCAGCTCATCATGCGCCGGCTGTTCATGGAGTCACCGGCGGGTACGCCGGTGCAGATGCTGCCGCCGACGATGCCGCACACGCTGGCGAGTTCGCAAGAGGCTGGGATGAGGTAAGTTTGCCGTTATATATTGAGTTTCTTTTTATTTCCGTACATGCAATTTGACTGACGGCGTGTTTACGTTTACAACTGTACAGAATTGCAGCCGCCACCGTGTTTTACGTTGGTGCGGGAACTGGGGAGTCGTTACTCAAGAACATGCTCGACAACGACACCGTCGCCAACGCGCTCGCATCCCCGGCGGTCCCGCTCATACTGGACCCCGCCGAGGTGAGCAGCGGAACCGCGAATTACGGTTTCAACTTCCCTCGAACCACCCGCGCTCGACTGCGTCACGACCGGGAGCAGCTTTCGTATTTAACGTCGGACCGGTGTCCGGAGAGTATCCGGTTGCCCTCGGAAGTAGGTCAACCCGCGATTGACGCGTACGACGCCGTCATCACCGAGCTCGGCGGCCTGGACGTCGACGAGAACTTACGAGAGGAGGAGAAACGGCGGCAGGAGCGAAGGCGAGCGAAGGAGCTGGCGAGTTCCGATTGGTAAGTTGATTTTTATATTCGTACGGGCAATTTGACTGAGACATCGTGTTTTGTTTACAGGCTTCGAGACGCCGATCGATACATGAGCGAGGTTGTGTCTCTGAGCGTGACGCAGCAGATTAAACTCGCGCCGTTCTACAACAGGCACCTCGCGCGCCGCGACGAGCCGCGCGTCCGAGGCGGCGCCCTGGACTGGGCCAACATGAAGGTCGAGACGCTCTCGTCTAATCCGTTGGTGTTGGTGGTGGACGACGTGTTTCGACCGGAGGCGTTGGAAGGTCTTCTTCGGTTCACGAGAGGCACGAGCATGTGGACGCACGTGAAGCACAACGGGTACCTGTGCGCGTACCCGAGCGGCGGGTTCGCCACGCCGCTGCTCGGTCAGCTCGCGGAAGAACTCCCGCTCATCGCGCCGGATCTCTCCTGCGGCTACCAGCTCGTGACTAGCTGGGGGTACCTCTACGACGACGTGAGGTCGTTGGGCATAGGTATACACGCGGATATCGCCAGGGTCAACATCAACTGCTGGATCACCCCCGACGAGTCCAACCTGGACCCACACGGCGGCGGCATGGTCATCGTACCCGCGCGGCCCCCAGCGGACTGGCACGAGTCGTTCCTGGAGTACAACTCCCCAAACACAAACGACCCGAACTTCTGGGTGAGTTTCTTTTCATCTTTGTACGGGCAATTAGACTGACGGCGTGTTTTGTTCACAGGCGGATCTCAACCAACAATCCGGCGGGCGGAACATAACGGTGCCGCACCGACAGAACCGCTGCGTCATCTTCGACAGCGAGCTGTACCACTGGACGGACCGGGTGAACTTCCGACGGGGGTACGAGCACAGGCGCATCAACCTGACGTTTTTGTACGGGCATCCGGGTGATAAGACGTGCGCGATGCGCGGCGGCGGGAGCGCGGGTCGGGTGAACTTGCGTGAACGGCGGGTGAAGGACGGGGAGACGAGGCCGGGGCGGACTAAATACCCGTACGACAGCAGGATACCTGGGAGCGGCAGTGGTGAAGCGCTGATCGTGCCGGGGAACGACGGCGTGACGGAGCCGACGGTCCCCGGGGAGTTCAAGTCGGGCGGTGCGTCCAGGCAGGAGCTCTGAGGAGTGAGGAGGCTTATTATTATTATGGGCGTCGCAATATTAAGACTTTTTGGCACTCGCGTATTTCGCCCCGGACTCGCCCCAGTCCATGACTCAAGCCTTGAGCTCGACGATGGCCTCGCACTCCACGGGCACGCCCAGGGGCAGCCCGCTACTTCCCACCGCGCTCCTGCTGCTCTTCCCCGCGGGCCCGAAGACTTCGATGAACAAGTTCGCCAGTCCGTTGACCACCGCGGGTTGTTTCGTGTAGTCCAGGGTACAGTTCACGAAGCCGTTCACTTTCACCACACGTTCGATGTGGTCGAGTGAGCCGAACTGTTGCCGCATGGTGGCGAGCATGGTGAGCCCGACCACATTGGCCGCCTCCACCGCGTCCTCGTCGCTCATGTCGTCGCCGCATTTGCCGACGATGAGTGAGCCGTCGGTGTTTCTTGGTACCTGCCCGGAGACATACGCGAGATCGCCGACTAACACCACGGGATAGAAGACACCCGCGGGGTTGGTGGCGCACCTGCCTTCGAGGTCATAGCCGAGCTGCTTGACGCGCTCCTCGGGTGAGCCCTCGGGGTGCCAGCCGGGTTTCACGCGCAACGCTTCGATCTCCGGCGATGCGGACGCGCGAGTCCTTCCATGACGGTGTCCGTGATGATGATGATGGGTGCGCTTTTTCCCGAGGGGTGATATGCCGTTGAGGCGCGCGGCGGACGGGTTACGGTGGGACCGGATGTGCGTGAGCGCGGCGCCGGAGGCGGCGGTGAACGACGCGGACGCGAGCGCGACGAGGACGGCGTTGGGCATCGTTTAGTCTCGGTATCGGTCGATGCAATGCGCGCGGTGGAGTGACGCGAGACCATCATCGGAAACCCCGAGACATCTGATCGATGTGATCGCTCGACGATCCCAATTTGGCCGACCGTTGCCTGCTGGTCAAAGGCCACCGCGCTTCGCGCCAGAGTCCCATCGCGCGCGCCGGGGTGAGGGGGCGCGCACGGGTTTAGGGTTCGGGCTAGAGGAGGACCGCGACCGGGGTGCGATTGTTAGCGGGGAAAGATGGGCGGAGGCGCGGAGCCGCTCCCGCGGCGGCCCACCGCGTTCACGTCCGCGACGCTCGCGGCGGACTCGAGCGACACCGAGGATGATGAAGCCAACAGATCGCGCTATCTCCCAACCATGGAGGTGGACATGGTGACCATCCCGGACGCCCCGCTGAGGCCGATGGGCCCCGGCGACCTCATCGCGCGAGCCACCGAGATGCTCGCGTCGTTCGACGCCGACAAGGTCTCCCCAGACGCCCACGCGCAGCGATGCCTATCCGAGTGGCGCGTCCGGGAAACATCGGACGCAACGTTCATCACGCAGTGCTTCCACGGGTGCGTCCGGTACGCCAAGATGCTCGGCGTGTTCTCGAAGACGATGTACCACACGCGCGCGTCGGACATTCTACGCAGCGACAAAGACTTATACACAGTCTACGCGTACCTCATGCTGCTACGCCTGGACGAGCTCGGGTGGGATCAGTTCGTCCGGCTGTTGGCGTCCAACCCCGAACAAAAGATGCTGCCGCTGCTCAAGTTCGCGTTCGACGAGAAGGTTCTGGACGATCTTCTACGGGACCAGTGGCTGAAGATATACGACCCGCCGTGGGTGGACAACGTGCTGGCGTCGCTACTGTCGTGGCGACACGAGGCGGACGAGTTAATCGCGCGGTACGAGGACGAAGTGCACTTTGCCAAGATGGGAGACGTAAAACACAAAGCGTGGATGACGACGGATGCGCTCGAACAGACACTAGGTGAGGGAGGAGGACAAAAAGGACCCCGCGTCAACAACGTGACCGTCCCGGAGCCGTTCAAGCTGCACCCGCCTAAACCCAAGCCGCTGCCGGCGGAATACAAACCGCCGCCAAAGCCCCGACCCAAGCCGGTGCCCCCGAGCAACAAACCGCTGTGGGAAAAAGCGGAGCAGAGGGAAGTAAAACGCGCGGAGGAGCTCAACGCCCGGCGCGCGTCCGAGAAGCTGGAGGAGGCGAACCGCATGGCGTTCAAGCTCACCGCGGTGGAGCGGCCGACGAACCTCGAGGCGGTCAGGGCGGAGGTTGAGGCGGAGCGGGCGGCGCACTATTTAGCCGCCAAGGGTGAGTCGTTCAGGGCCAGGCCCATGCCGAGTTTCTACGAGGAGTGGGAAAATGGGTTGAACGACGAAGGAAGCGACGGCTCACCCTCGGGTGAACCTTCACCGTCCAAGCGACCGGAGATTCGGTTAAACGCGGCGGCCATCTTACGCGAAGACGCGCTGTACAAGAAGAAACAGGCTGAGGAGGCGAAGATGCTCGAGACGTTCGAGCTCGACAAGCGCGACACGCGCGAGTTCACCGAGTGGCAACGTACCATGCGGCTCAAGGATGAAGAGGCGAGACAGCGGAAGGTCGAGGCGCTCAAGAAGGAGATGGAGGCGGCGTTCGAGAAGGCTGTCGCCGCGAGGGAACACGCGGTGGTCCAAAACGCTGCGAAGCGCGAGACGGTCCGAGCGGAGAGCCACGCGCTTCGACTCCGCCGGGAGGAAGCAACGCTCGTGGAGACACAAAAGGCGAAGGAGCGCAAGGCGTACGTGCTCGCGATCGAGGCTGAGGCGAGACGGAAACGTGAGGAGCGGCTCGTGAAGAACAAGGCGAGCGGCGAGGTTCGTTTACGGGAAAAGGCTGAAACCGCCGCCCGGCTATCCGAGCGCAGACGCGAGGACCGCGAGCGCAAGGCGGATTTATGCCGTAAGATTCGAGCGCTCGAGCTCAAACCCAAGACGCATGTCAAGGACCATGCGGGTCAGAAGAGCGTTTTGTCCAAGACGTACGCGGTACCGATGCTCGAGGACATGTCCGTGGCTGAACTCAAGGAACGCTTAGTGCGTTCAAAGCGGGCGGCGGAGAAGGAGGAACAAGAGAACCGCGTGCGCATCGCCGCCGAACGCGCGGATCGAGCCGCGTTGGTCAACGAGAAGCGAGCCAACATCGAACGCATTCGGTCCATCGCGGGGGAACAAGGCACCAAACGACGCACGCTCACGCAGACGGAACGCGCCGCCAAGGCCGACGCGCTGGCGCGGAAAAACGCGATCGAGGCTGAGCAGCTTCAACGCAAGCTCGACGCGAAGCGAGCGGAGCGGGCTCGGTTAACCGCGGAAAAGTCCAAGCGCGACGCCGCCGCCGAGTTCAAGGGCCGGCGGATCATGGGCGCGAGCGAGGAGACCAGGGCCGCTCGCAAGGACCACGAGCTCGTCCGCGCGAAGGAGCGCAAGGCGTACGAGATTGATAGACGGATCCAGACCGAACAGAGGTTCGCGGAGGCTACTCGCAGACGGGAGCGACGCGCTCGTGGCGACGCCAAGGCTCGCGAGGATGAGATGGACGCCCGGTACGTCGCGCGTTACGACGCCAAAGTAGCGACGCTGACATCGCGCAAGGTTGAGGAGACGGAGGAGACGCTGCGGCGCAAGCGAGACGCGGTGGCGCGGGGGCGGTTACGCGAGGAGCAGCTTCGAACGAGGCTCGGGCCGGTGAAAGCCGGGATCGGCCCGGGTTTTTTACAAAAAACCGGCCAGGTGAGCCCGCACCGGCACGGCATCGGCGGCGGGTTCGACGGGACGTACGGGGGCAGCGGGAAGGACGCGGGTGCCTACGCGACGGGGGAACGACCGTCGCGGGATTTTCTTATCTCCGGGCCGTTGAAGGCGCCGGGCGAGGGTACACGCGTGCACCGGACGCTCGGGCCGGATGGGAGCGCATCGGTCGGTGACGCACATCTACGCCACGGGTGATGTTGCCCGCACCGGTGATCCGCCAGTTTTCTTCCCTGAGTATTCATAGCAGAGTCTACGCATGTAAGACGCATCATACCGGTAACTTCGCTCCGCCCTCCAGCACCAAACGAAGGTCGTCGGGTATGGGTCCTGCGAGCATCTTGGCGAGCTGAATGTCCGCCCCCTCCCGCAGGCTCTTCCTATTCATGACGTAGTTGCCGAGAGCGAGGTTTGGCGCGAACGCCTGGTGATACCATCCCTGCTGGTGTAGGTGAGGCAGCGGGAGGAGCGCCATGGGCATGATGGCAAAGAACACATTCATGGACACGAATAGCGCGACGCCCATGCCGCAAACGATCCACCCGACGAGCGCCCCGTTCGCCTTGGCCAGTGAGCTCAACACGAACGCGACGAAACTCAATATTATCCCGTTGTTGAAGAAGAAGAGTGCCCACCCGTTCATTTTACACCCGGCAAACACGGAGGTCAAGTCCGGCGTCGTGACGGTCATCACCCCCACTGTTGACATAATAATCGCGGCGACCAACATCAGCACAGAGAGAGATGCGAAGCTCGTGGCTGCGATGCCGAGGGTGCCGGCGGCTTCGTAATCCACCAATGTCGAGGAGAAGAAGAGCATGAGTCCGCTACTGACGACCGTGACCTCGCCGGTAAGCCACAACTTATTGGACCTTCGTTCGGGAGGCAGCAGAAAAACATCGAAGGCGAACGCTGCGAACCCGATCGGCGCCTTCCCTCGCAAGTCCGTGGAGAAGTACTGTCTGATGGCGTCGCGGGCCATGACGTCCATGGGATTGGATGTGGACAGCGCCAAACCCGGCGAGACCCGATTGTCCATCGACTCGCCCCCCCTGACAGCGGAGAACATGCGCCTCGTCAAAATGGCCGAGTCGGACGTGATAACGTGATGCGATCGCTTTGGATCTAGAGTTACATGGCCCATAGACGTGGTTACATTATTAGGGGTTACAATCTCGTATTTCCGGATGGTTTCGTGACTGTTTTTGCATAGAGACGTGGGCGGAAACCTTTGATGTCACGAAAAAAAACGCCAATCTCCCGGTCGTTGTTTCCCCTCTTTTTTCGACGTCTGCGCGGGCCAGACCGAGACGCGCGACGGCGAAGCTTACGCGAGTCTACGCCACGTATCGGACGTATCGGAAGCGACGTGATCCGTCTCCAGCGAACGGAGGGACGAGGAGCGAGTGTCGCACACGCGCGAGCAGTGGCATCCAACCAGTCACACGGGCACCGGAGATCCACCGACCGCAGCAGAGATGAGCCTGCTGCCCGAGGGATTCAAGACGCGCATCCCGCGCCCGGTGGCCGCCTCTCCCGCGCCCGTCGCGGAGGAGGCCCCGCCCGCCGCACGCGCGACCGCCGCGGTCGTCAAGTCCGCGGTCGCAGCCGCGGTGCGTCCCATCTCCCCTACCGTACCCACGCGTCGATGTCACCCAACCCCGATATCCAAAAAACAAACGCCCCCCGCGATGCCCGCGCGAGATCCCACCGACTCACGCCCACTCGACCCGTATATCCCCTAAATCCAACCAGTCGCGCGGCAAGGGCAAGGAGAATGCTCCCGCTAACAACGCCGCGGCGGGCACCAAGCGCAAGCCCATGGCGCCCACCGTCACCACCAACGCGCCACCCGCGGCCAAAAAGCCAAACGGCGGTGACACATCCTCCCCCATGGATTTCGACCCCGAGTACGAGGAACTCATCGCCATGAAACTCGCCACGAAGGACACCAAGTACGACTACAAGGCACAGATCGCGGTCGCCAAAGACTTCTCACAGCGCGCCAAGGCGCTGATGCGAACCATGCGCGGCACCATAGGAGACGCCGACGCGGCTGTGGCGAGCGCCAAAGCCGAATCCCAAGCTGACCTCGAGAATGCGCTCGGCGAGGCTGAGGACGCGAGCCGCGAGCGCGATTCCATCGCGCAGTCGCTCGACGCCGCCCGCGCGGAGGCACATGCATCCGCGGCGCAGCTCGCGGCTGCGGCGAAGCGCGAATCAGCCGCGGCGAAAGCCGCCGACGACAACCGCCGGCAACTCGAATCGGCTCGTAAATCAGAAGCGCAGCTCGCGGAAAAGTCCAACGCGCTGCAAACGGAACTCGTGCCCCTTCGCGAGGAGCTCGCCAGCGTCACCACCGCGCACAGGCTTCTACAGGAACAAGCGTCGGGATCCATCCGAGCCGCCGCCGACGCTAACGAACAAGTCGCCAAGCTCTTAGCCGACAAAGCAACCGCCGCCGAGGAACACGGACGACTCCGCGGCGAGCTCACGTCGACCGTCGCGCAGCTCGAATCCGCGCGGTACCAAGCCGCGGAGCACGAGAAGGAAAAGGCACGCGTCGGCGACGAGGCGAACCGGCTGCACGCGGACCTGGCGCGAACCAAGGCTGAGAAGGATGCGTCCAACGAACAGTTGAGGGTGACGCGAGAGGACGTCGCGGCGGCGAGAACCGCCGCGGCCGATACCAAGGCTGAACTCGCGGAGACCAAGGCACGCGCCGCCAGGCTCGAGGACCAGGCGAGCCACCTCGCCGCTGACCTCGCTCGCGCCAAAACTGACGTTGAGTCTGCGAAATCCGCCGTCACCGAGGCCAACTTGGAGATTGAGCGGCTGAGACCCGCGTTGGCGTTGGCTGAGGAGAAGATCCGTAACGCCGAGCGCGAGTTCAACGCGGCGAAAGACCAGTTCGAGAAGGAGATCACCGGCCTGCGCTCGGAGCTCGCGTCCTCCAAGGCGGTGCGCGACGCCCTCGAGCCGAGGGTTGAGCAGCTCGGCGCCGAGCTGGCGGAGGCTAACGCCGAGGCGAAGGTTGCGAGAGCTGAATGCGAACACCTGCGCAAGGCTGGCGACGACGCCAGGGAGCGCGGCGTCGGCGCCGAGAAGGAGCGCGATGTCATCAACCAGGAAGCGGAGGGCCTGCGCCACGAGGTTACCAGGCTGGAGGGCGAGAAGCAAAAGACGGAGACGAAGTGCGCTAGCCTCGAGGCTGAGCTCGCCGCGGCGAAGGCGGACGCGGCGTGTCACAAGAAGACGTCGGAGGAGGAAAAGGCGAGGCGCATCGAGGCGCAGGCTGCCGCTTCGGATGCCGAGGCGTTACAGAAACGGCTGGAGGTGCTCAGGCAGAAGCACGACGAGCAGAGCGACGCGCTCGCGGCGGCGAGGGCTAAGCTCAGCGACGCCGTCGCGGAGACGTCCACCGCCGCGACCCGCCTCAACGAGCGGGAGCAAACGGCGAAGAACAACGAAGCTCGACTACACGAACTCGAACGGCTCCTGGCGCAGCGCGAGGCTGAGCTTCGCCAGGCGGCCGTCGTTCGCAGGGCGCTGCACAACGCGGTGCAGGAGCTCAAGGGGAACATCCGCGTCTTCTGCCGCGTCCGGCCTCCCGCGAACGACGAACATGCGTCCGCCGACTCTGTGGGCGGGGGCAAAAACATGGACCAACCCTTGTTGAAGATCGACCGCCTCGGCGAGATGGCGGGCCGACGGATGGAGATCGCGCCCCCCGGCGGTACCAAGGCGTTCGACTTCAACTTCGACCGCGTGTTTGGCCAGGACTGCGGCCAAGGTGAGGTGTTCGAGGAGATTTCACACCTGGTGCAGTCGGCGCTCGACGGGTACAAGGTTTGCATCTTCACTTACGGTGAGTTTATTTTTATCTTTGTACGGGCAATTAGACTGACGGCGTGTTTTGTTCACAGGGCAAACGGGTTCTGGTAAGACGTACACCATGCTCGGCGGCGACGCGTGCGGCGCGGAGGGTGAGCCCGAGGACCAGGATGGAGACCTCAACCTTCACGACACGCGCGGGCTGATACCGCGGTCGATCGAGCAGATTTTCCACGCGCGTGACGCCGCGTTGAAAGCGGCGGAGGAGAACCGCGGGGTCGAACCCCCGTCCCTGGCCATCTCCGCGACGATGATTGAGATTTACAACGAGGACGTCAAGGACTTGCTCGTCTCGCAGAAGGTGAGCGCCGAGACCAAGTACGACGTCAAGCACCACCCCGACGGGCGGACCACCGTGACTGGGCTGAAGACCGTGGAGGTGGCCAACGCGGGGGAGGTTGCGAAGTTGATGAAGAAAGCGCAGGCGTTTCGGAGCACCGCCAAGACGAACATGAACGAACACTCCAGCCGGTCACACATGGTCTTCACGCTTCACCTGGACGGCGTCGACGCCGCGGGGCAGCCACTGCACGGCGCACTGAACCTCGTGGACCTCGCCGGCAGCGAACGGCTCTCACGGACCGGCGCGGAAGGTGCGCGGCTGAAGGAAGCGCAGAACATCAACAAAAGCCTCAGCGCGCTCGGCGACGTGGTCCTGGCGCTGGCCAACAAAGACGCGCACGTGCCGTTTCGTAACAGCAAGCTCACGTATCTCCTTCAAAACAGTCTGGGCGGGGACAGCAAGACACTGATGTTCGTCAACGTGTCACCGGCCGCGGACAGCAGCCAGGAGACGCTGTGCTCGCTTCGATTCGCCGCCAAGGTTAACGCGTGCCAGTCCAACCAGATCGCCAGTAAGAAGTGATAAGCGGGACGAGCGCAAATGATGACATTTTCACGCGGGGATTTCAATGACACACATTCATACAACCACTCTTCTCTCTATTTTACGCGTACTCGCATGTACCTACACTTTGTGGCGTCCCTTCCTATTTATTCATGCGTCGAATCCCGCGGCACGCAACACGGCCGTCGCGAGCGCAGCCACCTCCGCCGCCGTCGGCCTCGCGCTCGGATCCCGTCTGCAACAATCGCTCACCAACCGAGCCAGCGCGACGCTTCGTCCCTCCGGCAGCGGCAAAACGAACGGCTCGGCACCCTCGGCACCCTGACTCATCCCCGACGGGCCTTGTTCCAGCTCCCCGATCGTCACCGGGACCCCCCGGCGCCACTCCTGATCCAGCCGTTTCCCGCACGCCGCCTCGTGCACGCTCGCGCCCAACGAAAATACATCCGCGGCTGACGTGGGAATCGAACCCGGGTCCCCGGGGTTCATCGCCAGCACCTCCGGCGCCACGTACCCGCCGTCGCCGTCCTGCAGCTCCCACCCTTTGTCCTTGACGTACGCAACGCCGAAATCGCCCAGTTTGTACGTGCCATCCGCGTCCAACAGCATGTTGTCGGGCTTGACATCCTGTAAACAAATAAAACATGACGTCAGTCAGTCAGTCATTCTAATTGCCCATACGGAAATATGGTAAAACTCACCAGGTGTAAAATGCCGTAAGCGTGCACGTGCGCCAGTCCCGCCGCCACCTGCGCCGCCATTCTCCACACGTCAACCTCATCCACCAGCACCCCGTTCGCCCTGTCCAGCCGGGACAGACATCCGCCGAAGCTGCCGCACTCGCAGAGCTCCATCTGCGCGTAAAAGTGCCGGTGTTCCTGCCAAGCTCGGTAATACTTCACCACATTCGCGTGCGGCGGGAGGAAGCAAACGGCTTCGACTTCGTGGATGTACCGCGATCGTTCCGCCGGGGTTCGAAACTTAGCCGTCACCTTCTTCACGCAGTACGGCTTGTTGCTCTGCTTGGAACGCACGAGCCACGCCTCGGACGTCGGGGACCGGCCGATCTGCCGTTGAAAGTCGAAGTGATCGTGGAAACGAAACTCGACCGGTGAGTCGGCTCGAGAACCGGGGCCCGACCCCGCACCTCGGTCCATCGATCCCCGGCTGCTGTCATCGTGGCCGAATATGCTGAAACTAGTGCCGTTCGCCGCGCTCGAACCCGGGACGTACACGTTGGGAACCGTGCGTACTTTACCACTGCCGCACCGCGCCAGCGCCGACGTGCTGACCAGCACCTTGGTCTCGCGGAGCGAGTCGAAGCGTTGCAGCGACGGCGCGTGCGCGAGGCGGCTGTTTCCGCCGCCGTTTCCGCCGCCGGACTTGGTCTTCACCGGGCGCGGGGGTGTGTGGGGGAGTCTCGCTGTTTCGTCGAAGGTCTGGAAGCCGCTCTGGAAGCCCCCGAAGGGTACTGGAGACCCGAGACCGCCGTGCGCGTCTCGCGAGTCGAATCCCGAGTCGAACAAAGAGGAGAGCACAGCTGTGCCGTTCAGATCGTCGGCGTTCGTGTGCGCGGGCACCGGGGAAGACATGCGCGCGTCGACGTCGACGCTGAAGCGGTCGAGATGGGTACGCGACGGCGGGGTTCGCGCGTCGGCGTTGTCGGTGAAGACAGCGGCGGCGGCGTCCTCGTCGTCGTCCGCGCGAAGGGAGTCGTCCGAGCCGAGATCGTGCGCGTCCCAGTCGTCGTCTTCGTCCATGTCGTCCACGCCGGCCATGATGCTGCGGAAGCCGCCGCTCTTGGCCTTGCCGCGGGTACCCCCGGTGGACTTGCGCGTCTCCCTGGAGCGGTCGACGGGCGGCGGGGTCCACCCCACGCCGTCCGCGCCCGGGGTGGGGCCGAACGGCGCGGTCGTCGGGGCCCCGAACGGCGTCATGGGCTCCTCACCATCTTCGCCGCCGTTCATCACGCCCGGAGACATCGAGACGTCGCCGCCGCCGAAGCCCGGCGTGGTTTCTACGCTCAGGTTAAGCGCGGGGAGCATGAGCACGGAGACCGGAGAGGTCATCAGCGTCCCCGCGCCTCCACCGGGCTTCGGGATGGGGGTGACGCCGAATATTCCGCCTCCGTGGTGGGGCACCGGCGACGGTGACGCGCCGGTCTGCGCGTTAAACCCCGACAGCTCGAACGCGGCCCCCGCGGACTTGGAGCGCACGTGAAGCGACGCCATGGCCGCCAGATCCGCGACCGACGGCGAAGCGTTGTCCATCTCTCCACCGCGCGGCTCTCTCTGGCTGGTGCGAGAGTTGACTCCCAGAAAAAGCTGTCCGTGGAAATTTTTGAATAATGTTGTGGCCTCAATCTCGTCTCACACTTCACGGGGCGCGAGGGAGGGATGAAGACGGTGTAGCGTCCGAAGGTGAGGATTCCAGTTCCGGATGTCGACGGTGCCGATGTCGACGAGAATCGGAGAGAAGAGTTGACGACGAAGGGCACGAAGCGGAAGAGAGCCCCTCCAACAAAGGGGCCATGCGAGCACGGGGTGAAGTACCGCTCGAAGTGCAAGGTGTGCAGCGCTTGTCCGCACGGTCGTGTGCGGTCTCAGTGCAAGGAGTGCGGTGGGTCTGCAATCTGTGAGCACGGTCGTCGG
>MDSX01056452.1_pt1 | contig 15473 bp, 13 predicted proteins | sample 811141 | NCBI WGS metagenome assembly MDSX01 (sample SAMN05326642, study PRJNA326480) | marine metagenome | isolation source: seawater | place: Atlantic Ocean: South East | collected 2010 | reverse complement strand
CAGTCAGCCCCTCCGATATACCTGAAGAGGTATTGTCCAAAGAAAGAGAAATCTTTAAAGCTCAATCTGAAGAATCTGGTAAACCTCCAGAAATAATAGAGAAAATGATCGAAGGAAAAATCTCAAAATTTTTGTCAGAAGTGAGTTTGACCGATCAAGATTTTGTTAAAGATCCTAACACTAAAATAAGTCAACTTCTTAATGAGAAGAATGCTACTATTTTAAGCTTCACTAGATTTGAAGTTGGAGAAGGCATAGAAGTTGAGAAAGTAGATTTTGCTACCGAGGTTATGTCTCAAATAGAAGGATAAATGTTAAACGAGATTGTTGAAGATGCCGAATCAGGTATGGAGAAGAGCTTAAATGCTTTAGAGACTGCTTTTAAGAAAATTAGAACTGGACGAGCAACTCCTTCCTTATTAGATAGCATAAAGGTAGATTATTATGACAAACTCACTCCTATAGGTCAGGTAGCTAGTATAAGCATCGAGGATGCAAAGACACTTGCAATAGTGCCTTGGGAGAAAGGAGTTGTTCAGCAAATAGAAAAATCTATTTCTGAATCTGATTTAGGACTCAATCCAGCTACTTCAGGAGACACTATTAGGGTCATCCTTCCTGATTTAACAGAAGAAACAAGAAGAGACTTTATAAAAAAGGCAAAATCTGAAGCTGAAAATGCCAAGGTTTCAATTAGAAACGTAAGAAGAGAAGGTAATTCTCAACTCAAAGAATTTCTTAAGGAAAAAGAAATCTCTCAAGACGAGGAACATCAAGGAGAGGAGTTAATACAGAAATTAACTGATTCCTTTGTAGAGAAGGTTGACTCAGCACTGGAAGCAAAAGAAAAAGATCTTCTAGACTTCTAATTTCTAAAAAATGGAAGGTAATCAAATAGAAAGCTTACCCCAACATGTAGCTATTATTATGGATGGCAATAATAGATGGGCAACTGAAAGAAATCTGCCCGGCGTCGATGGGCATAAAAAGGGAGTTAAGAGGGCAAGAGAGGCAGTTGAGTATGCTATAAAAAGAGGACTATCAACTTTAACTCTTTTTGCTTTTAGTAGTGAAAATTGGGGAAGATCTTCTGAAGAAGTTAATCTATTAATGAGGCTTTTAAATACTGCCCTTCAAGAAGAAGTTCCTAACCTTATAAAAAATTCAGTTCAATTGAATTTCATAGGCGATTTATCTCAATTTGATCAGGAGCTTAAAGATCAGATGAAAAAATCTGAAGAACTAACTTATTGCAACTCAAAAGAAAAAAAATTAGATCTTGTAGTTGCCGCAAGTTACGGAGGAAGATGGGATATAGTAAATGCAATAAATGAAATAAAAAATTCAGGATCTCAAGACCTTATAACAGAAGAAACGTTTAAGAATTACTTATCCACCTCGGCTTTCAAAGATCCAGATCTTTGCATAAGAACTGGCAATGAAATCAGGGTAAGTAATTTTTTATTATGGCAGCTGGCATACTCGGAATTATATTTCCCTAATATTCTATGGCCTGATTTTGATGATGATGAATTTGATAAAGCGCTTGAAGAATATTCCAAAAGATCAAGACGTTTTGGGGACAAGTCTAATTTTCAATTATAAATATGTTAAAAGAAAGGTTAATTAGCGCACTTGTTTTAGCTAGCACTATAAGCTTATTAATATTATTTCTTAGAAATGAGTATCTAATTTTTTTTCTGGGCCTAGTTTCCTGTCTATCGTTTTGGGAATTCATAAAGGTTAGATTTACAAATATTATTTCTCTATCATGTTTATTATTCTTTGTTCTTTTATTAGCAATATCTCATTTAACTTTCTTTAATTATCTATTTATTTCACTTAGCGTGTTGTTGTATTTGTTTTCTACCGTTTTCATTCTAAGTTTTCCATTGAACAAGAATTTACTCCAACATTCACTTACTTGGTCATTAACAGGTTTTATCACGCACCTCGGTTTTTTTGCAGCAATACAGCAAATAATTATTTCAGATGATCTGTCCTATTTATCTCTCAACATTGAAAATGAAAGATTTCTTATTCTTTATATTATTTTAATTAGCATTCTTATGGACTCGTTAGCTTACTTTGCCGGTAAACGTTTAGGTAAAAGACCTTTCATCACAAATGTTAGCCCGAATAAGACCATGGAAGGTTTTATAATTGCAATCCTAGCTACTCCTTTATTGCTACTTGCTGTATCCGAAAATATATTTGAATTTTCTACTATTTTAACTTTCTTGGTCTTATTCTTAGTATCTATGTTTTCTGTGATAGGAGATGCCTTTGCAAGCATGATGAAACGAGTGATGGGTGTAAAAGATTTTTCAAATCTAATTCCAGGACATGGAGGACTTTTTGATAGATTAGATAGTCACATTGCTGCTTTTCCTTGTTTCATTCTTCTTATGAAGTTCATATAAAGATCATGAAGAATATATGCATTCTAGGTTCAACAGGGTCTGTCGGAACATCAACTTTAGAAGTAGTAAGAAAGAATAATACTAAATTTCAAATAGAGCTACTGACGGCAAAATCTAACTTTCAATTATTGATTGATCAATGTCATGAATTTTCTCCTAAGTATGTTTATTTGGATGATGTGAATTCTCAAAAATCATTTTTAGATCATGCAGGAAGCCTACTTTCTGAAACTAGCCTATTAACTAACGAAGATGATTTAAACCAATTACTAGGTTCTCAGGATATTGATATAGTAGTGGCAGCTATGGTTGGAGTGGCAGGATTAAAACCTGTTTATCATGCAGTAAAGCATGGAAAACATATTTTACTTGCAAATAAAGAGTCTTATGTTGTGGCAGGTGAGATTTTAAATAATTTATCTCTAATCTCCGGCGCCACGATTTTTCCTATAGATAGTGAGCACAGTGCCTTACATCAGTGCTTGCAAGGAATAAAAGATCAAAATTCAGTAGCAAAACTTATCTTGACTGGCTCTGGCGGACCTTTTCTTGATAGAGATTTTAAGGATTTAAAGAATATCACTCCAGCAGAGGCTACAGCACATCCAGTATGGAATATGGGAGAAAAAATATCAGTTGATTCTTCTACCATGATGAATAAATGCTTAGAGATAATAGAAGCTAGATGGTTATTTAATAATACAAATATAGATGTTCTCATTCATCCAGAAGGCATTGTTCATTCTCTAGTGGAGTTTACTGATAAATCTGTAATTGCTCAATTATCAGTTCCAGATATGAAAATACCAATTGCTCATGGCCTGGGATTCCCAGAAAAAATTAGCTCTGGGTCCGATTCAATTAATTTTGAAGAGTTAGGTAGTTTGTCCTTTAGATTGCCCGACATCGAGAAATTTCCTTCACTAGGGCTTGCAACTGCATGTATTAATGCTGGAGGTTCAATCTTTTCAACTTTAAATGCTGCAAATGAAGAGTGTGTGTCAGCCTTTTTAAGGGGTAAAATAGGGTACTTAGATATATATAAAATCATTTCAGAAGTTTTGGATAAATCAGACATTTTTACTGTCAAAGATTTAGATGGAATATTTGAAGCTGATTTTATATCCAGAGAAAAAACTACAAAACTTATAAAAACAAACTAAATGGATCTTTTAGTCACTATATTCTCTTTCATTTTGCTCATCAGTATTATCGTGGGAATACATGAACTTGGCCATTTTATTACTGCAAGATTTTATGACATCCATGTTTTGAAATTTAAGATTGGTTTTGGAAAAGAATTATTCTCTTTTCAGGATCGAAGAAACTGTAACTATTCTTTTGGGATATTACCTTTAGGTGGCTATGTCCAAATGTTAGGAGAGAATATTCCTGTTCAAGAAGGTTCTGATGACCCCCAAGAAAATAAAAAATCTTATCTTCAAGCTACACCAGGAGAGAGAGCAGCTGTTACCATTGCAGGGCCTTTAGCAAATTTTGTTCTTGCGGCATTTGTTTATTTTTTTCTTGCGATAGTGGGCACTACTCAATTATCTTCATTTGTAGGTGATGTAGTTGTTGGGAGTCCTTCAGAGAAATATGGAATCTTGGCGAAGGACAAGATTCTGGAAGTAGATGATGAATCAGTGAGGGTCTTTAATGATATAAATCTTATTCTTTCAAAGAGAATAGGTGATACCGGCTCTATCGAAATTAAATACCTTCGAGGTAACGCGGAAAATACTATCTCCATACCTATTAAGGAATGGTTGTCTGAGAATGATCAAAGCGCCCCTAGCGCAGTTTTGGGAATTCAACCTTTCCTTCCGCCTGTAGTAGGGAAACTTCAACCTGATGGTCCTGCCTATATTCATGGCATAAAGGAAGGAGATTTGATACAAGCAATAAATAATAATGAAATATCAACTTGGCAAGATTTATCAAGGACTCTCAGTGATTTACCAAATCAGTTGATAGATCTTCAGATACTTAGAGATCAAAGATCTCAAAACTTAATGTTAGAAACTTCAAGTTTTTTAGATGGTGAAGGGGCAGAAAGGGGCAGGATAGGAATCCTTGCTTCTAATGATTTAAATCAATGGCCTGATGACTATATCATTGAAAAAAGGGAGAATCTTTTCTCTGCGGTTATAGTCGGTTTTCAAGACACTTATAGATACACGCTCCTAATAATTTCTTCAATAGGAAAAATGATAAGTGGGTCTATATCCGCTGATAACCTTGGAGGCCCCATACAAATTTCGGTTCTTGCTGGGTCCGCAGCAAAAGCAGGATACGTCACTTTTCTATCCATGGTAGCATTGCTTAGCATCAATCTTGGCCTTTTAAACCTTTTGCCCATACCCATTCTAGATGGAGGGCAATTAGTGATGATTGGTATAGAAAAAATCAAAGGATCTCCAGTCTCTGACATGACCCTAGAATACTCAATGAGAGTAGGTATAGTATTGATTGTAAGTCTTATGATATTTGCCTTTGCAAATGATATCTCAAGACTCATTTGATTATGAAATACTATATTAAATTATCCTTAATCTTAATTATTACCTTTTTTCAGGTTCATGTAATCATTGCCAGTGAAGAGTGGGTTGTCAATGATATTAGAATTAGTGGACTGCAAAGGGTTTCTGCAGGAAGTGTGTTCAATGTAATGCCAATTGCGGTAGGAGATACCGTTGATGTTTATGACCTTCAGACCACTGCTAAAACAATTTTTAAAACAGGCCAATTTGATGATATTGAGCTAGGAAGAGAAGGTAATACATTAATCATAAGCCTTAAAGAAAGACCATCAATAGCCTCCATAGAGCTGGATGGAAATAAAGCTCTTAAAACTGAAGATTTACTTAAAGGGCTAGATGACGCAGGCCTATCTCAAGGTCAAGTATTTAAAAGATCTATAGTTAATAGTCTTGCACTTGAAATTCAGAGGCAATATGTCTCCCAAGGTCGATATGGTGCAAAGGTTGATGTTTCAACTGATGATGAACCTAGAAATAGAGTCTCTTTAAGCATAGAGATAGATGAAGGTGAAGTAGCAGAAATTAAAACTATTAATATTATAGGAAATCAGTCTTTCCTGGATGAAGAATTAATAAAAGATTTTGAGTTAAAAACCGGTGGTTGGCTTTCTTTCTTCACGAATGATAATCGATATTCTAGAGAGAAGTTAAAAGGCGATATAGAGTCTTTAGAGTCGTACTACCGAAATAGAGGGTATGTTGAATTTAATCTTGAAAGCTCCCAGGTTAGTGTATCCACTGACAAATCTGGAGTTTTCATAACGCTAAATATCAATGAAGGTGCCACATTTGATGTTAATGAAATTAAGATCGTGGGAGATTTACCTATAGAGGAAGAAGTTCTTAAGTCTTTAATTCTCATTAGATCTGGAGATCGTTTCAACCAATTCTTAATCACTGAAACTGAAGAAATATTTAAAAATATTTTAGGTAATGAAGGTTATAGCTTTGCCGAGGTTAGGGGTGTACCAGATGTTAATGAGGAAACCGGAAATGTTGACCTGACATTTTATGTTGATTCGCAGCAACGCACTTACGTTCGAAGGATAGTTTTCAAAGGCAACAAGAGGACACATGATGTAGTTCTTAGAAGAGAGATGAGGCAAATGGAAGGTGCTTGGGCTTCTAACAATTTAATTGAAAACTCAAAGTTAAGACTCGAAAGACTTGGTTTCTTTAAAGAAGTGGAGTCTGAGACTATTCCAGTACCGGGAGTAAATGATCAGATTGATGTTGAATTTTCTGTAGAAGAAGAATTCTCTGGCTCAATTGGTGGAAGTCTTGGTTACGGTGCTTACGGTCTCGTATTGGGATTAAATTATAATGAGAATAATGCTTTTGGCACAGGAAGAGCTATAGGGATTGGTATCAATGATAGCACTTGGCAAAGAAGTTACTCTTTCAACTATGGAGAGCCTTATTTCAACATCGATGGCGTCAGTAGAGGCTACAGCGCTTATTTTAGGGAATCTGATTATGGTCAATTTAATATAGCTAGCTATACATCAGACTCTTTTGGGGCTGGTGTACAGTTTGGTCTCCCTATAAGTGATATAGAAAGAATCGGTCTTAACTTAAATTATGACAACACTAGCATCGATACCGGATCTTCACCTGCATCTCAAATCTTAGCTTTTACACAATCAGAAGGAAACAAATTTGAAGTATTTAAGACGCAGTTCATATGGTCTAAAGTTACTCTTAATAGAGGATTATTTCCTACAGCAGGGCAATCCCAATCATTTGCTCTTCAAGTAGCGGTTCCAGGCAGCTCCTTGACTTATACAAAAGCGACTTATAGGCATAAATATTTTAAACCTTTATTCGGTGGAAGATTTATATTAGGTTTGAGAGGAGAATTGGGATTATTAGAAGCTTATGGCGATACAGAAGTAGCGCCTTTCTTCGAACATTATTATTCTGGAGGAATTAGCTCAGTAAGAGGTTTTAAACAAAATACCTTAGGGCCAAGAGCTATACCTTCGCAATATTATCTTGATTCGGAAGGAAATCCTGTAATAGGCGAAGACGGAAATCCTGTACTCAATCCTTATTCTTATTACAGGGATGATAGATCGATTGGAGGAGCTTATCTGATTGAGGGGGGATTTGATTTTATTTTCAAGTTACCTTTCATAGAAGATCAGAGATCAATGAGAAGCTCTTTCTTTATTGATATTGGTAATGTTTTTTCAAAAGATTGTGGTTCTGATCAATCAAATATAAATTGCAGTGAACTTGATTTTGGTCAGCTAAGATATTCTTTTGGCGTTGGCGTTACGTGGATAACCCAGTTAGGCCCTATGTCTTTAGCAATTGCTTCTCCATCTAATGCAGGACCATTAGACGAAACTGAGAATTTCCAATTTGAAATTGGGACTCAATTTTAAATTCTCTTAATACTACTAAATTACCTTACAAAACTGTAGAATTCAACGAAGTTACTTAATGGGAAAAACTATGAAATTTTTTAAAACTTTTTTTATCACAATAACGACATTATTCTTTACCTTCTCTCTGTTCGCTGCAGACCTAAATATAGCTACTTTAGACCCGCAAGCTGCTTTATTCAGTACTAATGTTGCCAAAAAAGAACTTGAAGAGCTTGAAAATTCTGAAGAATGGAAAGAAGTTGTAGAGGAACTGCAAGCTAAAGCTACTGAAGCAAGAGAAATACAAGAAAAGACTCAAAAAGATGGGCCTACTATGTCTGATGAAGAGAAGCAGGAAGCATCCCAAAAATTTCAGTCTCTACAGCAAGATATAAATTTCCTCAGAGAAAAAACAAATCAATTTAGAAATCAGACTCTCCAATTAATATCTCAAGAACAGGCTGAGAAATTTCAGGTTATCGTTACTGAACTTATAAGGGCAAAAGGAATTACTTTACTTATAAACAGCAGTGCACAGCAGCAAATACTTCTTCATGCCGATCAAAGCTATGATATAACACAGGAAGTGATTGATGCTATGAATGAAAAAGAAGACTAAGTTTTCGTGTCTTCCCTTAAAACCTTCAAGTTGTCGCAGCTTGCCGAAATTCTTGGTGCTGAACTAGTAGGCAATCCAGATAAAGAAATCGTCGGTATAAGTTCTCTTGAGTCCGCGACATGCGAAGAAATATCCTTTATTGCCAGAGAGTCCTATGTGACTCATCTAGAACAGACTGAATCGGGTGCTGTGATTTGTAATTCAGAAATGGCAAAGATTTTTGAGGGAAATAAGTTAATAACTACAAACCCTTATCTGTTGTATGCCAAATGCACTCAGCTTTTTAAAGAAAAGCCAATTTTAATAGAAGGAATCTCAAAACTTTCTCACATAGAAGATTCTGCAAATGTTTCTGAAACCGCCTCAATAGCAAATTTTGTTTCTGTATCTGAAAATGTAGTGATAGAGGATGATGTAATAATAATGTCAGGTGTTTCTATAGGCAAGGGATGCAAAATAGGAAAGGGTACGATTTTATATGCAAATGTATCCCTGTACGACTCCGTAAGTATAGGAAATGATTGTATTATTCATTCAGGAGCGGTAATTGGTTCGGATGGATTAGGTTTTGCAAAAGAGGCCGGTGAGTGGGTAAAAATAGAACATTTGGGACGGGTTTCAATCGGAAATAATGTAGAGATAGGATCAAATACAACCATAGATAGAGGATCCATTGGAGATACTGTCGTTGGTAATAATGTCAAAATAGATAATCAAGTTCATATTGCACATAATGTAATTATTGGCTCAGGTACTGCAATAGCAGGTAATAGTGCTATAGCTGGTAGTACTCAAATTGGTAAAAATTGTACACTTGCTGGTTGTTGCGCGATTGTCGATAATATTAATGTTGCGGACGAAGTCCACATAACAGCAATGTCATTAATCACAAAATCCATAAAAGAAAGTGGATTCTATTCTTCTGGAACCCCTTTTATGAAAAATTCTGATTGGAAGAAAAATGCAGTAGCTTTTAAAAAACTTCATCAATTAATAAAAAAGTAGGATTATGAAAGTAGAAATAAATATAGAAGAAATTCAAGAATTCTTACCTCATAGATATCCAATGCTTCTAGTCGATAGAGTTACAGATATGGTTTTAGGGGAGTCAATAAAGGCATATAAAAACATAACCACAAATGAACCTTTTTTTATGGGTCATTTTCCAGGAAAACAAGTAATGCCTGGAGTTTTGATTGTTGAGGCAATGGCACAAGCCTCAGGTATTTTAGGTTTCAAGACTATGGATAAAAGGCCAGAAGACGGCTCTATCTATTATTTTGTAGGAGCAGATAATCTTAGATTTAAAAGACCCGCAATACCTGGTGATAAATTAATTTTAAATTCTACGGTAATAACAAATAAGAAAGGCATCTGGAAATTTGATTGTTCAGCAACTGTTGACGAAGAATTAGTAGCAAAAGCCACTATATTATGTGCAGATAGACCAAAATAAAAATGATTCATTCCTCATCAATTATCGATACTAAAGCCACCATCGCTGATTCGGTAGAAATCGGACCTTTCTGCTTAATTGGACCAGACGTTGAGATAGGAGAAGGAACTAAAATTGAGTCTCATGTGATTTTAAAGGGCCCAACTAAGATTGGTAAAAGAAATCACATATTTCAATTCTCTACTTTGGGAGATGGCAGTCCAGATAAGAAATACAATAATGAACCAACTACCTTAGTCATCGGTGATGATAATATTATAAGAGAAGGTGTGACAATACACAGAGGAACGATACAAGATAAAGGGCAGACTTTAATTGGCCATAGAAACCTCATCATGGCTTATTCTCATATTGCTCATGACTGTGTTTTAGGAAATGATATTGTTTTGACTAATCAAGCAGCTTTAGCTGGTTCAGTACATGTTGGTGATGGTGCAATTCTAGGCGGCTATGCAATTGTTCATCAATATTGCTCCATAGGAAGTTATAGCTTTTGTGCAATGGGCAGCGCAGTAAATAAAGACATACCTGCTTACATAAAGGTAAGAGGCAATCCTGCTAAGCCATTTGGTATAAATGTAACGGGCATTAAAAGAATAGGCTACTCTAAAGAAAGTATAGAAGCACTTAGATCTGCTTATCGTTCTATATACAGAAAAAAACTTACAGTCGATGAAGCCCTTGAAGAACTCAAATCTCTGCGAAAAGAATTTGAACAAGTTGATCTCTTTGCAGCTTCGATAGAACAATCTACGAGAGGCATATCTCGTTAATGGCCGAAAATATTCAAAAGACTAAGATAAAAATAGCTATCATCGCTGGCGAATTATCTGGAGATGAATTAGGTGCCCCTTTGATGCATTCAATAAAGGCTATAAATCCTTCAATAGAATTCATAGGAGTTGGAGGGCCAAAGATGATTTCTGAAGGTTTGGACACCTGTTTCAATATTAATGAGATTTCAGTAATGGGGATAATTGAACCATTATTAAATTTAGGAAGATTATTGAAACTGAGGAAGCAACTTAAAGAATACTTTATTAAAGAAAAGCCTGATCTATTTATTGGAATTGATTCTCCTGACTTCAATCTTCCTATAGCTAAATTTTTAAAAAAGAATACAGGAATTAAAGCAATTCAATATGTAAGTCCTTCGGTTTGGGCTTGGAGAAAAGGTAGGATTAAATCTATGGAAAATTCAATCGATTCAGTCTTAACTTTATTTCCTTTTGAAGAATCTGCTTATCTTGGGTCAAAAATTAAAGTAAGTTATGTAGGACATCCATTATCTTATAAGATAAAAATGAGTGGAAGTGATATTGAGGACAAGATTAGTAATAGTATCGCGCTATTACCCGGGAGCAGAAAATCAGAAATTAAATTAATGGGCGACACAATGATTAAGGCAGCTAAGGAATTAAGGCAAATTAATCCAGAATATAAATTTTTCATGCCTCTATCAGACCAGGCACATTTAAATTTATTACATGAAGACTTAGAAGGTCTAATAAATATTTCTTTTAGCAATTCGCAGGAAGTACTTAAAAAGTCTGAACTGGCAATCATAACTTCAGGTACAGCTACATTAGAATCTATTCTCGCCTTTACTCCATGTCTCACTTTATACAAAACCAATTGGCTAACTTATTTAATAATTAAACCTCTATTGAGTATAGATTTCTTTGCGTTACCCAACTTGATTTCAGGAAACAAAATTTTGCCCGAACTTTTACAGAAAGATGTAACTATAAAAAATATTATTTATTCAATTGATTCCATAAAGGAAAAGGGTTCTGAATTTTATAATCAAAAATTTAATCAAATTAAAGAAGATCTTAAAGCTGGTGGAGCAAATAAAGCATCAGTAGAAGTCTTAAAGTTATTAAATTGATCGAAGCAGGTTTAGATGAAGCAGGAAGGGGCCCATTGGCTGGACCCGTTTTTGCTGCAGCAGTGATACTAGATAAAAGAGAATCGATAATTGGCTTAAATGACTCCAAGAAAATATCAGAAAAGAATAGAGAATTAATTGCAAAGGAGATAAAAGCTAAAGCTAAAGGCTGGTCTATTGGCATAAGTTCCGCAGCAGAAATTGATAAAATGAATATCCTAAGGGCATCTTTGATGGCTATGGAAAGGGCCATTAGAAGCTTGAAAGTTATACCGGATCTCATTTTAGTTGACGGTATACATTCTCCTGATACTGAACTAAGGGTAAGGACTGTCATTAGGGGAGATCAGTCAGAGAAGAACATTATGGCCGCCTCAATTCTGGCAAAAGTTCATAGAGATAACTATATGAGAGGGGTAGACAATACTTATCCAGAATATGGTTTCAAGCAACATAAAGGTTACCCTACAAAGATGCATTTAGAAGCATTAAAATCATATGGAGTAACAAAGGAACATAGATTAAGTTTTAAGCCAGTAAAATTGATAAATGAATCAAGTTGATAATCAAGATTTTGTCCATCTGCATGTGCATTCAGAGTATTCCTTAGTTGATGGCATAATAAAAGTAAATGATTTGGTGGATCATTCAGTAAGCCTTGGATTCCATTCTGTAGCATTAACTGACCTGACAAATCTTTTTGGATTAATAGAATTCTATCGATCTGCTAGAAAGAATGGCATTAAACCTATAGTAGGCTCAGAAATAAATGTCGCTAAAGACAAAGATTCTATAGCAGCACCTTTAGTTCTTTTAGCTATGAATAAACAAGGTTATATCAATTTAACCAAGCTTGTTTCAAAAGCATATGTCGAAGGGCAAGTAAATGGAGATCCAATAGTACTTTTTAATTGGCTCGAAGAATTTTCAGATGGATTGATAGCACTTTCAGGAGGCATAGACGGACATATAGGCAATTCAATTTTGGCAGGAAATAAGAAATTATCTGAATCTAGAGCAGAGTTTTTTAAAAAGATTTTTAATGACAATTTTTTTATTGAAGTTCAAAGAACAGGAAAAAATAATGAAAAAGAATACAATGCTTTCGCTTTAGAATTAGCCAATAGAATAGGGATACCAGTTGTAGCTACTAATAACGTGCGTTTCTTAAATTCAGCTGATCCTGAATCGTCTCCTTCAGACTTTGAAGCTCATGAAGCGAGAGTCTGCATTCAAAGCGGACATATTTTAGATGATCCAAGACGGCCTAAAAACTATACACAGGACCAATTCTTTAGAAGCAAAGAAGAAATGATTGAATTATTTTCTGACATACCTGAAGCTCTAGCTAATACCGTAAAAATTGCTGAAAAATGTAATATAGATTTAGAACTTGGTAAATTCTATCTACCTGATTTCGAAGTTCCTAATGAATATTCTAGAGAAGATTTTCTAAAGAAGATTTCTAAAGAAGGTTTGTTGAACAGGATGAAAGACATTAATGATGCTATAGAGACCTATCCTCTTGAAGAATCTATTTATTTCGAAAGATTAGATTACGAATTAGATATGATTTGTAAGCTTGATTTCGCAGGTTACTTTTTAATTGTTGCTGATTTTGTTAATTGGGCTCAAGAAAATCATATTCCTGTTGGCCCGGGAAGAGGCTCTGGTGCTGGTTCCATTGTTGCATATGCTTTAGGCATAACAGCCATTGATCCTATTAGATATGACCTTCTTTTCGAAAGATTTCTTAATCCTGAAAGGGTTAGTAACCCTGACTTCGATATAGATTTTTGCATAGAGGGCAGAGACAAAGTACTGGAGTATGTCACAAATAAATATGGTAAAGACTCAGTTGCTCAAATAAGCACAAGAGGAACCATGGCCGCTAGAGCGGTCTTGAGAGATGTTGTAAGAGTCCTAGGAAAACCCTACGGCTTTGGGGATCGTCTAGCTAAAGCTATACCAGATGTACTTGGCATAACCCTTGAGGAGGCTTATCAAGAAAAGCAATTTAGAGAGACGATAGACGAATCAGATGAATCGAAAGAAGTCTTTGATATGGCTTTAAAACTTGAAGGTTTATCTAGAAGTGTAGGAACTCATGCAGCAGGAGTAGTTATAGCTCCGACAGCCTTAACAGATTTCACCCCTCTTTTTTTAGACTCTGATAAAGGTACTGTAGCATCACAATTTGATATGGGCGATGTAGAATCTGCTGGTCTAGTAAAATTTGACTTCCTTGGCTTAAAGACTCTTACGATAATTGATCAGTCAGTAAAAAGAATTAATTCAAAAGTAAAGCTTAAGCAAGAAGAGATAGATATAGATAATTTATCGCTGAATGATACCAAAACTTTTAGTCTTCTTCAGAGAGGTGAAACTACTGCGATATTCCAACTTGAATCTAGAGGTATGAGGGATTATTTAAAACAGTTAATACCAAATGATTTTGAAGACATCGTAAGCATGAATGCCTTATATCGACCAGGAGCTCTCGGAATGAATATGGTTGATTCTTATATCAACCGAAAGCATGGCAAAGAGGAGGTAACTTATGGCCACGATGCTGTTAAAAAGATACTTAGTACCACTTATGGAGTAATTGTTTACCAAGAACAGGTTATGCAAATTGCTCAAGAACTCTCGGGATTTTCTTTAGGTGAAGCTGATATTCTAAGAAGAGCAATGGGTAAGAAGAAAAAAGAGGAAATGGAAAGTTTACGATCAACGTTCGTTGACGGAGCAGTAAATAGAGATGTTAATGAAAGCTATGCGGCCAATCTTTTTGACCAAATAGAGCAGTTTGCTGGGTATGGTTTCAATAGATCTCATTCCGTAGGTTATGCTTTAATCGCATATCAGACTGCTTGGCTTAAAGCACATTATCCAGCTGAGTTTATGGCATCTGTTCTGTCTTGTGACCTTGGAAATACTGATAATATTCAGTTATTTGTAGATGATTGCAAAAATATTGGCCTCACTATTGAAAGCCCCAATATTAATAAGAGTTCATACAGATTTGAGGATTTGGACTCTAAAACTATTCTATATGGACTAGGTGCTATTAAAGGGATTGGCGAATCTTTGGTAGATCAGATCATATTAGAGAGAGAAAATGAAAAGTTTAAGGACATGTATGACTTTTGCATGAGAGTTGGTTTCAATAGAATTAATAAACGTATATTAACAACCTTGATCGGTTCTGGAGCATTAGATTCTCTTGGCAAAAGAGAAGATCTCTTCAGGAGAATAGATTCTTGTTTGAAGAATGCAGAACAGGCTTCAGAAAGAAATAAGAGTAATATAAAAGATCTTTTCGGAGAAGAGACTATTGCTCCGCTAGATAAGAATATAAACGAGCATGTTGAGTTTGATGAAGTTTCTGCAGAATGGAGTGCGCTAGGTTTCTACTTAGATTCTCATCCTTTAGAAAATAAAAAGAAAGAGGTTAGAAGGATGTGTGGTTTCTTTATCTCTGAACTGCAATCAGAAGCACATACTCAAAGGATAGCTGGGTGTTTAATGCAATTCAATGTTCGACAAGGCAGAAGAGGTAGATTCGCCTTTGCTACATTGGATGATGGATCAGCAAAAATTGAAGTATCCATATGGGCAGATGTCTTTGAAAAATATAGAAACCTACTCAAAAAAGGTCACGTTCTTATTGTTGAAGGAATGATAGACAAAGACGATTATTCTGACTCGGTAAAATATAAAATGATTGCAGAGAGGATATTAACCTTTGATCAAGCTCGCTATGAGTATATAAAAAATATAAAAATTGAGATTGAAGATAATATTCATGATACTCAAAGTATAATTAATTCTTTAAAGGAAATTGCTAATAGCAATGAAGGAACCTCAATTTTAATTTCTTATAAAGGAAATTCAGCAAAAGCTGATATCGCTCTTCCGAGTAATTTTTCGATCAAATTAGATGACTCTTCCATCAAATCTTTAGTAAAACGTTTTGGGGCAGATAACGTTGAGTTCGTCTATCATACCCAGAACCACATAAACTAAGAAATAAAAATGTTAAAGAGCTACTTAGATTTTGAACAACCTATAGCTGATTTGGAGCAGCAAGTTTTGGATTTACAGGATTCTAATCTTGCAGATGAGTCGGTACAAAAAGAAGTACTTAGATTAAATGAAGCCATAAT
>MDSX01005257.1_pt1 | contig 15474 bp, 12 predicted proteins | sample 811141 | NCBI WGS metagenome assembly MDSX01 (sample SAMN05326642, study PRJNA326480) | marine metagenome | isolation source: seawater | place: Atlantic Ocean: South East | collected 2010 | reverse complement strand
TATAATCAATATTCATAAAATTTCCATTTTTCTAACTCAACACAATTAACTTAAAAGCTTAGTAAGCTCTTCTTTCTATATCCTCTTCAACACAATCTTCACCATATTGTACTTCTAATATAGAACAATTATGTTTAGTTTCATTAAATGCTCTATGCCATGTTCCTTGCTTAATTACCAGACTATCATGTTGATTTAATTCAACTAGACTTTTCTTTTCTCCAACTTGTAAATCTATTTTGCAAACTCCCTCTAAAACATACCAATGTTCTGAACGCTTGAAATGCCTTTGGTCACTTAAAGAACAGCCTGGAGCTATAATTAATTCCTTTACTTTTAATCCTTCCCTATCATCAAAAACTCTATAATATCCCCATTCTCTCTCTGTTTTAGGATTCCTCCAGTTATCAAGAATCCAGCTAGAAGAATTCATTTTATTCTCACCTCCTACTCCAAATTTGAAAGATATATTTTTATTTGTAAAAAACCTTTCCACTTCAGGTATATTGCTTTTTGTTCTATCTCCTCCGTTTGCAAAAATAATCTCATCTTTAGGGCCTATATTTGATTGCACATATTCGATGGCATCACTCGCAGAATTATCATCATCATTAAAGGAAAATGTATGATCAACCACAGAAAACTTCGAAATTATGTTCTTTCTTTCGTCTAGACTCATGAAAAATTTACCCTTTTTTCTATTTAACCAGTCATCAGAATTCAAACCTACCCACAATTTGTCTCCTAAGCTTTTTGCTGATTCAAAATAAGCTAAGTGGCCCGAATGAATGGGGTCAAATCCGCCTGTAACTATTACGTGAACACTGCTCATTCTTAAAATTTAAATTTTTTAGATATCTAACCAATAAGTGTATAATTGTATTCTAACCACATGGTAAATTAAAAGTAACCCTTTACCTTGCCTCTAATTAACTAATAATTATTAAATATGAGCTATAAATATGATATTTGTATTGTAGGTGGACTAGGTCATATAGGCTTACCTTTAGGTATAGTGTTTGCATCTAAAGGTAAGAAAGTGTGCTTACAAGATATAAATAAAGATTCTGCAGATATAGTATCTAAAGGAAAGTTGCCTTTCATAGAGTATGAAGCTGAGCCTCTCCTGAAAGAAGCCCTAGAAAATAAAAATTTATCTATCTCTCTGGATTCTAAGTCTATTGCAGAAGCTAAAAATATAATTATAGCTATAGGAACTCCAGTTGATGAATATATGAATTCTAGAACAAGAGAGTTCTTAGAATTTATCTCTTCAATTAAAAAGCATTTGAACCCTGATCAATTAATAATTATCAGAAGTTCGGTTGCCCCAAATGTTTGTCAACAAATCAAAAGAACTTTGGGGGAAGACTTGCCTTGGAAGCTGTCTTATTGCCCAGAACGTATTGTACAAGGGTACGCAATCCAAGAACTGAAAAAACTACCTCAAATAGTTGCTGGTTTTAGTGAAGAATCAGTAAAAGAAGCCTCTGATTTATTTAAAAATATTAGCTCATCCATAATAGAAACATCTATGCAAGAAGCCGAATTAGCTAAATTGTTTGCTAATTCATGGAGATATATACAATTTGCTATTGCAAATCAATTCTTTATGATTTGTGAAGATCAAGGAGTAGATTATGATTCAGTAAGGAAAGCTATGGTAGAAGGATATGAAAGGGCTTCTCAACTTCCTTCAGCCGGCTTCGCTGCTGGCCCTTGCCTACTGAAAGATACAATGCAGATTTCAAGCTTTTACCAAGGTGGCTTTCTCTTAGGACATTCAGCTATGATGGTCAATGAAGGTTTACCTAATTTTCTAGTGAATCAATTAAAGGCTAAATATAATCTAAATAATAGAAAAATAGGCATACTAGGAATGGCCTTTAAAGCTGATGTTGATGATATAAGAGACTCTTTATCGTTCAGATTATCAAAAATCTTAAGGTTTAGTGGAGCCCAGGTCTTTTGCTCAGATGAATTTGCTCATAATCCAGAATTTGTAACCAAAGAAGAAATAATTAAAAATTGTGAAACAGTAATAATAGCAGCGCCGCATTCAAGCTATAAAGACTTAAAATTTTCAGACTCGACAGATGTAATAGATATCTGGAAATCAAATAAATAATTTAACTAAAGGCCTCGATGAAAAAGAAATATTTAGTTACTGGTGGTTCAGGATTTATTGGTAGCGCACTGGTAAAAAAATTACTTGATGAAGGTCACTCAGTTAGAGTATTTGACAATAATTCAAGAGGGAATTTACGCAGATTAGAAAACATCATAAACGAAATTGAGTTTGTAGAAGGTGACATTAGGGATCTCGACCAAGTCAATAAAGCCTGTAAAGGGATAGACTCTGTCTGTCATTTAGCTTTTATAAATGGAACTAAGTACTTTTATGAACTTCCTGAGCTTGTTTTAGAAGTAGGGGTAAAAGGAATGATTAATGTATTAGATGCGTGCATTTCTAATAAAATCTCTGAATTAATAGTCGCGTCTAGCTCAGAAGTATACCAAAGTCCAAATGAAGTCCCTACAAGTGAGGACGTTCCTCTTATTGTTCCAGATTTACTAAATCCTAGATACTCATATGGAGGAGGAAAACTAATAAGTGAGTTATTAGCGATAAATTACGGAAGAACAAATTTTGAAAGAGTTGTTATATTTAGACCACATAATGTATATGGTCCTGATATGGGGTGGGAGCATGTTGTGCCCGAGTTTTTACTAAAAATGCATGAATTGGTTAAAAATGGTAATAATGAACAGATAGTTGATTTTAAGATTCAGGGAACTGGCGAAGAGACTAGAGCATTTATCTTTATAGATGATTTTACTGACGGTTTAATGAAAGTTATAAATAAAGGCGAGCACCTAAATGTCTATCATATAGGAACTTCCAATGAAATAAGACTTTCGGAGCTTGCAGAAATTATAGGAAAATTATTTGATACTGAAATAAATGTTATTCCTGGAAAATTAGCTGAAGGAGGAACATTAAGAAGATGTCCTAATATAAGCAAATTAGAAAAATTAGGCTTTAGCCCTGACATATCTTTAAAAGAGGGTCTAAATATAGCCAAGAAATGGTATATAAAAAACAAAAATCTTAGAGTCTAGAACTTTTGATTTTAAATATTAAAATTTTAAGTTAAGGCCTAGTTGTTTGAAAAGCTACAAAGAATCTGATTAAATTTCTAATGCATAAATCTAATAATTTAAGAAAATGAGAATCTTAATTACTGGAGGTAACGGATTTATAGGATCTAATCTAGTAAAAAAGTTATCTCAAGAATACGAAGACTGCAAGATTTATAGTCTTTCTAGGTCTAATAAAAGATTAAAAGACCTCAATTTAAAGAACCTCCATACAATCGACCATGATTTGTTAAGTGAGGAAATGCCTAAGGAATTGCCTAAAAATATAGATGTAATTTACCATCTGGCAGCATTAAGCAAGACTTTCCTTAAAAAATCTGAAGCAAGAAAACAATTTATTGAAAATATCACTTTGACTTCTAATTTATTAAAAATATCTGAAAATCTTGACTCAAAAAAGATAGTCTTTGGCAGCAGTGTTTATGTTTATTCAGGTACAGAAGAAAGGCCCTTCTCAGAAAATTCATCTCTTCTACCTGAAGAGTTTTTAGGGGCTAGTAAACTATCTTCTGAACTATTACTAAAGGCCTATAGCCAATCAGCGAGCGTAGATGTATTCTCCCTACGCTTATTTACTGTATATGGCCATGGCTCTAGGGCAAATCAATTTATACCTGAAGTCTTAAGAAAATTCACAACTCCTAATATCGAAGCAAATTTTGGTAATCCAGAAGTTACAAGAGATTTTATTTATATCTCTGATGTAATTAGAGCTCTTATACTTGCCTTAGAATCAAACACTAAAGGATATAATCCAATAAATATTGCCTCTGGAAATGCAATATCAATCCGTACGGCAGTAGAAATAATAAAAAAATTATTGAATTCCAATAAGGATATAAGTTTTGATGAAAAGAGAACCCAAAGTAATTATGGAGATTCTAATCATTCAGCGAGAATAGATTTAGCTAATAAAATTTTAGGATGGGAACCTAAAACTGAATTTGAAAATGGAATGAAAAAAACTATTGAGAAATTATTATATAAAGAATAAATTAATTTTCTGAAAAAATAGTTAGTGTAAAGCACTAGGTGTATAATTCTGAGTCTTCTAAATGCTCTTGGCTTCGATTAACAAACTTAAGGAATAAAAATGGATAAAAATCTAGAAAAATCTATAGAGGAAGAATTTTTTAGAAGAAGACAATCTGAATTGAAAGATTTTGAGAAAACCATAACGGTAGGTTTTCCTGTCTATGATGAAAAAGAAGTTTTAGCTGCGTTAGATTGTTTACTTAATCTTAGGTTATCTCAAGGACCTATAGTTAAAGAATTTGAAAGAGAAGCTTCGGAATATATGAATGTTCCTCATGCAGTAGCAGTCAATTCTGGAACTTCAGCTAATATGCTCGCTTTAGCTAGTCTTATAAATCTAGGTATGGCCAAACCTGGAGACGAAGTTATTGTTCCAGCAGCAACTTTTTCTTCAGTAGTTTCGCCTATTTATCAATTAGGCCTCGTACCAGTGTATGTTGATGTTGGAGAAAGTGATTGGTTTATGAGTATCGATGAAGTCTCTAAAGCTATATCTCCAAAAACTAAAGTTATAATGCCAGTCTATAACTTAGGCTTTCCTGGTGAAATAGAGAAGATAGTAGATATAGCAAAAAGTAAAAATATAAAGATTCTTGAAGATTGCTGCGAAGCGCATGGTGGTGAGAGAAATGGTATAAAGCTAGGTGCCTATGGGGACTTAAGTGCTCTTAGCTTCTTTGTAGCTCACAATATAACTACTGGTGAAGGTGGTATGGTTTTCTCATCTGATGAAGAAATAGATAACTCATTAAGAGAATTAAGAGAGTTTGGTAGGCTATTTGATAGTAAAAATAGATACTATTCGGACAATTTACTTTCTGATTATGATGTTAGATATGTTAGTAAATCTTCTGGATATAACGTGAGAATGACTGATGTTGCTGCTTCTATGGGAAGAGTACAACTTTCTAAGTTAGACTCTCTAAATAAAATTAGAAGAGAAGTAGTAAGCAAAATAGTAGAAATCATCGATGAAAGAGAATGGCTTTCTACAATATCAGTTAGAAGGGGCGATAAATCAGCACACTATGGTGTACCTATTTTGATTGATGGAACAGCGCCCTTCTCAAGAAAAGAGATATGTACTTATCTGGAATCTAAAGGCATAGAGACTAGAGCTTTAATGATGGGATGCCTCCCAGATCAACCTGCCTTTAGAGACTTAAATCATAGAATCTCTGGAGATCTAGAATTCTCTAGAATTTTAAGAGACAAAGCTTTCTTTATTGGATGTCATCCTGCACTTAATGACGGACACATAAGTCATTTAGAAGAATCGCTTGAATCATTTTATGATCAAATTTGAGAATGATGGTTTATGACTACGAAGCTATTATCAATTATCATCCCTGTTTATAACGAAAAACCAAATATATACCCTAGTGCTTCTAAATTAATTAAAGAATTCTATGAATTTAAGGATTCTCTAGAAATTCTTTTTATAGATGATAACAGCCCCGATGGGACAGCAGAGGAAGTTGACAGGGTTAGTAAAGAATTTCCTCAAGTTAAATTAGTTCAAAACGGTAAAAAAGAAGGTATTGGGGCTGCTCATAAGGCTGGTTATAGAGCTGCTAAAGGACAATATATCTTATGTATAGATGCAGATCTCTCACAATCTCCTAAGGACCTATTAAAAATAAAGAATAAACTTGATCAAGGTTATGACTTAGCAATAGGGTCTAGGTATATGGACAAAGGTAAGCAATTAGGAAAATCTCCAATTAGAGATATAGGAAGTAGAGGTATGAATCTAATGTGTAGATATATACTAGGAATAAAGCTTACCGACTGTACTCATACTTTTAGAGGTTTCAAAAGAGAACTTTTTGATGAGTTTTCAGATAGAATTAATGCTAAAGGACATCCTTCATTTCAAGTAGAGTTTTCATTCCTAATCTCTAATCAAGAAAAGAAGATGATAGAGATACCAATTCATTTTAGAGAAAGAGAGAAAGGTGCCGGCATATCAAAGATATCTATTAGAAAAGAAGTACCACCTTTTATAGGAACTATTGTAAGACTCTTAAAGATAAGATTTTTTGGGTAATTATGATTAATAAACTAAAAAGCTATGTACTGTTATATTTTAGTAAACAATTTATTTATTTTATTCTAGCAGGAGCTTCCGCCGCATCTGTCAATTTTTTTTCTAGGCTCTTATTGAGGGACTACCTTGATATTATAGTTTCAGCTATTTTTGCTTATTCTATCGCCTTAGTATTTGCTTTCATTTTATACAGGAAGTTAGTTTTTCCATTCTCTGAAACTTCTTTTAAAACGCAAAGTATTAGATTTTTAATTATACAGTTAGGTTGTATGCCGATAGTGATTTTTATCTTCTCAGTCTTATCTGCAATTCTATATAAAATGGGACTAGGTATTTATGCTGAATCAGTTGCTCATGCGATCTCAATTGGAACACCTGCATTAATTACCTTTCTGTTTTATAAACTTTATGTTTTTTACAAATAATCTAATGATTTATTAAGTAAATATTTCAGAACTTACATCAGGCTTAATTGCAAGAAATGTATCAGTAATAATTGCATCTAAATCAGACTCAATAAAAACGTGAACGGCGTCCTTTAAAGAACTAGCTATAGGAAGACCATGTAAATTTAAGGAGGTATTGAGAATAGCTGAAGTTCCAGTTAACGAGCTAAAATCTTTAATTAATTGCTCATAACCTGCATTGGACCCTTCAATAATAATGTGGGGTCTACAAGTTTGGTCATAAGGATGCAAGGCAGCAGGTATTAAATCTTTACCTTTTTGAGAAGAAAAGCAACAATTAGTCATATACGCATAACTAGAGGCAGGAACATCTAATTCTAAATAATCTGGAGCTACTGATTCTAATATAGAGCAGGCAAAAGGCATCCAGAAATCTCTATCCTTAATTTTCTCATTTATTTTAATTTTTATGTCTACGTTACCTGGATTGGCAAGTATTGACCTGTTTCCAAGGGCCCTTGCACCAAATTCTTCTCTGCCAGATATTCTTCCTATAACAAGATTATTAGCCAAAATCTTTGCCCCTTTAAGTGAAATATCATCCTTTTCTATAATAAAGCCTGATTTTTTTAGATCGGATTCGACAATAGAAATATTATCTTTGTTTGATGGCATACGCCCTAGATAAGCAGATTCAAGCTTGCCTATAGATTTATTTTTTTTATCTTGATTTATATTATTGTTATGCAAGTACGAGTAAACAGCGCCCATCGCTTGAGAGCTGTCATCAGGGCTAGGTGGTATATGAAGAGAATTAACATTCTTAAGCTTCGATAAGATCATGTTTGATTTAACATTCATTGCCACACCGCCAGCAAAGCAGACATCTTTTATTCCTGTCTCTTTTACTAAATTGCTTACCCAAGTTGAAATTAGACTTTCCGTATAAGCTTGTAGTGCACCAGCAATAGTGTCAAATCTTTCGCCTTCGTATAAGTCTTTAAATGAAAAATACATATCTTGTGGCTTATCAGTGTAAATAAAATTAAGTCCATCAACTTTCTGGATTTCATGTAGCTTATTTAGAAGATCTTGAAAATACTTGTCTTTACAATAAGGAGCTAAGCCCATGACTTTATATTCATGTTCATTAGGTTTTAACCCCAATAATAAAGTGGTATAACGAAACAATCTTCCAATAATAAAATCATCTCCTTTTATAATTAATTTATTTGATACATCTCCTTTATCATCCTTTTCAAAGATATGAGCTGAATAGTTAATATGGTCTCCGAAAGCATCTAAAGTAATCACTAGTTTGGACTTAGACTGATCTTTACAAGAGTAATAGGCATAAGCGGCATGACCAAAACTATGGTCAAGAAAGTGTATCTTGTCTTGAGAAATATCTAAGTGCAACTTTACTACATCAGATCTAATTTTTTTACCTAGTTCCTCCATAGATTTATCGGAAGGATGTGCTGAAGTGCCTTCTAATGAATCTACTATTTTTTTCCAAAAATTCTCTCCAGGAAATTGCTTTAAATCTAATTTTGAATCAAATACACTCAACATAGATAAATTTTCTTGACCTTCAAATAATTTAGGGTACCAAAGTTCTTTTTGCTCTTTTATGTATTCTTGAATGCTAAAATTTGTATAGTGCCTGGCAAGAATATGGCCAGGCGCCCATACTTTGCTTATGAAACAAACTGCTTCAATTTCTTTTAATGATACTGAATGTTCTTCAATTAAGTAGTCTATCGCAGCTTTAGGATAACGTTCATCATTCTTAACCCTTGATAACCTTTCTTCAGATAAAGATCCTACTAATTGACCATTTTTGAAAAGGCAGGCTGTAGAATTTTGTTCCCAATTAATACCAATAATATAGTTATTCTTTGTCATAAATATCTAGAAACTTAGGAATATGTTAAAAAATCCGCATTATACTTTATTTTAGATACTCGTTATACCATGCAAAAAATGAAGTGGCATTCCATAATAAATTTGAATTGTCTTCTTCTTTACTGAGATGTTTGTTGTAGGAAAGGTCGATATTTTCAAAGTTAAATATATGATTGAGATCAGATCTGGCTGAATTTATTGTCTCAGAAGAATAATCTTTCAATTCATTTCTAAGGTAAGAGTTTAGAGGAATATCAAAGCCTTTCTTTGGTCTATCTAATAGGTGCTTAGGAATATAATTATGAGCTATGTCTTTCAAGATGAATTTGCCTGATCCATTTCTATACTTATAGTTAAAAGGTATTCTCCACGCATAAGAGATTATTTCATGATCTAGAAAAGGAATCCTAGTCTCCAAACTAGCTGACATACCTGCTTGATCTACTTTCTTTAAAATATCTCCAGGTAAATAATCAATTGTATCTTGCATCATGGCTTTCTCAGAATATGACAGGTCAAGATCCCAAATCTTACTAGAACTAAGAGGCTGACGAAGCTCTTCTTGCAAGTAATCATTTCTGAAAGTTGAAAGTCTCTCATAAAGATCTGACTCATTTTGAAAATCAAAAATATGATTTAGTTTTCTAAATTTTTGAGGAAAATTTGAGACTGAATTTTGTAAAACAGCTTTTGATACTCCTTTTGTAAGAAAATTATCAATCACCTTTCCTTTTTTTAGAATCCTTCTAAGGGGGTAAGGAACCTTTCCCAATGAATTAATAACTCTTTGACCCAAGAAGTATCTTCCATATCCTCCAAATATTTCATCTCCACCATCTCCACTTAAAGATACTGTTACTTCTGTTTTGGTCAGGTCCGATAGAAGTACAGTTGGTATTTGTGATGAATCCGCAAATGGCTCTGAATATATGGATGGTAATCTGTATATAGTTTCTAATAACTCCTTATCAGATACATAAAGTTCTCTATGATCCGTTCCTAAATACTGGGATATTAATTTGGAATCTTCAGCTTCATTGTGAACTTCAGAATTAAAACCTATGGAAAAGCTTTTCACCTTGTTCATAGAATGTTTCTGCATGAGCGCAACTATTAATGAAGAGTCATAACCTCCTGAGAGAAATGCACCTAAAGGAACATCAGATATCATCCTTTCTTTTACTTTAATATTAAGGAGATCATCTAGACTTTTCTTAGTATGAACATAATCCTCAACAGGATTATTTAAAGATTCATTTACTATTTCATTAAAGTTCCAATAAGTTGAAACAGATGAACTAGTTACCTTAGTTTTGTCTAGGTTAAAAGTAATAATAGTACCAGGTAAAACCTTTTGGACTTCCTTGAAAACAGACAATCCTTCAGGAAAGTAAGACTTGTTAATGAAAAAGTTAATATTGTCTACATCCAAAGATAAACTTCTCTTTAATATATTTATAATGGGTTTCAATTCAGAGCTAAAATAAAGTTGATGATCGATTAAAGAGTAGTAAAGCGGCTTTTCTCCCAATCTATCTCTACAAAGATGAATCTGATTTTTATTCCTATCATAAATGGCAAAAGCATACATTCCTTGTATATTTTGTAAGGCTTTATCCATGCCATATTTTTCAATCATATAGAGTAAAACCTCAGTATCCGAAGTACCTTTGAAGGATATCTTAAAATCCTTTAATAGATTTTTCTTCAACACCGGAAAATTATAAATTTCTCCATTAAAGACAATCGAATATCTTCCAGAACTCGAGGTCATGGGCTGATCTCCATTAGAAGAGAGGTCAATTATAGAAAGTCGTCTAAATCCTAAACCTATTCCTTCTTCTATAATTTTTCCTTCAGAATCTGGGCCCCTATGAATAATTGAATTATTCATAAGAGAGATTTTTTTATCTAGCTCTTCTCTCGAAGAAGAATATGAGATTATTCCATTAATGCCGCACATTTACTTCTCTGTAGACAGAATAAATAAGTCCTTGCTTATAAAGTTTAGGTCCATTCTTCTATCATTTATCTTGTTTAAGGTTTTAACTTTGAAATCTATTTCATTTTTTCTGAAACCTGGAAAATGAGATATAGCCATCTCATACGATTTAGACTTATCTTTAAATAAAAATCTCGGATAAAATTTTAAAGCATCAATTAGAAATTTTTTTAAAATAACCAACCTAATTTTTATTAAAGATATTTTATTTTTACTTTTGGTCTGAACATTAGACAAAGCCACTTTCGCGATTAGGTCCATTGTAGAGTCATTAGTAGCAAAATTAGATATTACGGAATAAAGCTCTTCCTTATTTGCTTTTATATCTTGAGAATACTCTATATTTTTTAAGATTTTATTTACCTCTTCAGGAGTTTTACTAAATAGTCCAATTCCCCTCGTTACATCTACTCCGTGCGAAGAGATAAACGGATAATAATCTATCACAGGTTTCTCAAGGAAATATGCTTCTACAGAGGTGGTACAGCCATTTTGAATAAGCAATGAGCATCTAGATATCCACTCAACAGCTGAAAATTCATTACTAATCAAAATATTATCAAACTCATGAAATGCGTTTCTATAGAATTCTAATGACTCTGTTGGATGAGGTCTTAATACAAATTTTTTATCTGGATTATTCTTCATAACATAAGATAACATCTCGCAGAAATACCCCATCTTTTTAACATCATCAGAATACTCATCTAGGAGTCTAAATTTATAATCTTTATTATTTCTAAAAGACTCCTGATCTTGCTTATATAATACTTGGTTAGGGATATGATGATTTCCATTCGAAAAAGCTGTATTTACTAAAATATAGTCTTTTTCTTCTACTCTTGTAGTAGCTTCAATTAACTTCCTAAGCGTTGAATTCTGTCTCAAATCAAACCTATAACCTCCAACTACGGTTGACGGTACTGTAGATCTTGATGAGTCAAAAAAGTCTTTCTGAAAACTACCCCAACAAAGAATATGATCATCTGAAGATAATCTAGATGGATCAAGCAGTTCTTCTAAAACTATTCTCCACTTTTCCTTATCTCCACTATAGATACCTCCTTCTTCGTGATACCAAAGTATAGAAAACTTATGTTCCTTGTAAGAGTTGTAGATATCGTTAGTAGACTGCATCGCATCTAGGAAGATATTTTTTCCTATATAAGTGCCGCCATTAGCAAATAGGTGGACCAAATCATTTAAAACATTGTGTTGGCCCACTAAACAGGTAGTATCTTTATCAGTTAATTTTGATGCTAAAGCTAATTTTGCATCTAGTTCTCTAGTCTCAGTTTCAATAGGTAAGAAAATTATTTTTTTCATTTTATTGCTTGTACGTATTCATTAGCTATTTTTCTGATTTCGAATCTTTCCCTTACATCATCAATAATTTTATTCGAATCAAATTCATTAATTTTTTCTTCCATATTTATAATTTGTTGACAAAGATCTGATGCATTTTCATTTTCAAAAGTCATGCCATTAAAGTCGGAGATAATAATTTCCTCATTAGCACCAGGAGCTCTTGAGACAATGCTTGGTAATCCTAGCGATAGGGCTTCAATTAAAGAATTAGGAAAACCTTCATACCTTGAAGGTAGAATATAAGCATTCATTTTCTTCATTAATGGGTAGGGATTCTCTTTCCAGCCTTGCAAAAAGACATAATTTGATAAATTATTATCACTTATATCTTGTTGAAACTTCTCAAATAATTCTTCACCAAAAGCATTATGCCCACAAATATAAAATCTCATTTGACTTATGTTTATCTCAGGTAAAAGTTGAATTGCTTCCAAGAAGACATCATAAGCTTTTTGTCTTTTAAAAGATCCAACTAATATAAAATTAGTAAGATTTTGATTTATTATTGTCTTATCTTCCTTTGAAGATTTAATAGATACTTCATCAAAATCTATACCGTTATTGATAACTATATATTTTTCTGCATCTTTGATCTTTAAAACTTTTAAAGCATCTCTTTTCATTGAGCTAGATTGAAAAACCACCAAGTCTGATAAAAAAAATACTATTTTATGTACTAGAAATAACTTTAATGAAAGTTCAGAACTTAATGTATTGCCTAGCCTAGAAACTAAAAAGAATTTTGTAAAAAGAAGTTTGCAGCAAGCACTTGGGACAATTGAATTTACTGTCGACAAAATAACAACTCTATTATTAGAGTTTCTAATTAATTTATAAATTTTAAGGATTCTAGAGAATAAACTTTTACTATTTGATAAGTTCTCATTCTCTATATATAAAGATTTTTTCTTTAATGGAATATTTTCATAAAGACGTTTGAAGAAATTCTGGGCTCCTCCAATTTCATTATTGGGAATAATAAAAATAAAATCATTCTTATCAGTCATTTTTGGTAATTAAATTTTGCATAGTTTTAGATTTATCTTCTGAGCCAGAAAAACTTCCTAAATATTCTAATGAACCATTATTTAGAACAACCAATTTATCAACCTCGGAAAGAAGTTCAATATCATGCGTCACAATTAAAATTATTTTATTTTCTTTAAGTTTTTGTATTTGCTTTATAAAATAATTTTTATTTATATTGTCAAGAGCACTTGTAGGTTCATCAAAAAGAATGATATCAGCTTCCTTATAAAGAGTTCTTGCAATGCCGATTCTCTGTACTTGGCCTCCACTTAAATTTTCAAAAGTCAATTCTTTGAAGTTATTCTTGGTTATCTCATCAGTAAAGTCTTCTAAATTAGATTGTTTCGATGCAATACTTAATTTCTGAAAGTCCATATCATCTGTATCTTTAAAGTGTATATTTTTTGCTAACGAATTATCAGTTAGCGTTATTTCTTGAGGCAAATAAGCTATGCGCTCAAACCAATCTTCACTTTCATAAATATCTTTTTCATCACCATTTATAGTAATCGAACCATTATCTGGTTTTAATAAGCCCATTAAGATGTCAACCAAAGTTGACTTACCGCTGCCTGAAAATCCAGTGATACCAACAATGTTTCCAGATCTAATATTTAGATTTATATTCTGAAGAGAGAATTCACTTTCTTTATGAGTATAGCTGATATTCAATAATTCCAACTTGTGTATACTTTTTTTAAACTTTGTCTTATTGACACTTTCCTCTTCCTGATTACTGAATATATTAAATAAGTTTTCTATTGAGTAACTATTTCCAGAAATCATAGAACTAGCATAGTAAATTTGCTGTATGGCAGGAAGAAGCTTCAGCGAGCTAAAGAAGAAAACGGAATAACTTGGAAGAGAAGAGCTTATATTTGGAGAATTAAGAGAAATAAATAAGAAAGATAAACAGATTAACACTAAGATAAATGTTTCAACGATATATCTTGGTAAATTAGTAATATTCGTATTATTTCGAAGAGCGACCGACCATTTTCTACTTGCCTTATCAAAGCCTTTAAGAAAAATATTCTTATTTTTCCATAGGTGTATTACTTTTATGGAAGAAAAAGTATCATCTAAATATTTGAACCTGGCTTCATGTGATTCTGTTAAATTTTTACTATTACGATTTAAGTTCTTTCTGAAAAGGAAATAAATAACCAAATAAATCATAGAGAGTCCCAAGAAAAAGCTTATAGTCAAAACTAAATCTACGGCCATTAACATGGTTAAAATGAAGATAGTTAGATAAACAGCCTTGTTAAGCATCAAGGCAGGTATTAGAACATTTTGTGTAACTCGAGAGGTTTCTTGATATATCTCATTAATCATCATGGATTTTGAATTCTTGAGATAGAACACCCATTTCTTTTTCAAGTAGAGTTTAAAAAGTCTATTGCCTAAGAAAACACCTCCATAGGTAGCTACTCTAGTAAGTAATATAACGCTTAAAGCAGAAAAAATGCCTCCTAATATTATGATTAATATGGTTGTTAATGAAAAAAACAAAGTGAAATCATTAAAATTATCTAAATTCAAAAAATTATAAAAGTGCCTTAAGTATTCATTACTTAAAGAGTCTGGTCCTGATGATAGGATATAAAATAAAGGACCTATTAAAGATATGCCAGCAAGTTCCAGTAACGAAGAAAAAATGAATAAAAACTGAAGACTAATTATATTTACTGTCAGCGATTTATCATCGAAAAAGATTCTTAAGTATTTAATGCTGTTCACAACTATTTTTTATTTATTCTTTATAGTATTCAACATACCAATCTAAAAATCTTATTACTCCCTCTTTAACCGTAATTTTTGGATCATAATTATAATTTTCCTTTAACCTTGTTGTGTCGCTATAGGTATCAGCTACATCTCCTACCTGTAATGGAACGAACTCCTTTTTAATTTCTTTTCCAAAATATTCCTCAATGATCTCAATAAATTCCATTAGTTGGACTTTCTGCCCTCTTCCAATATTCAGGATTCTCCAAGGAGCCTCACTCTCAAAAGGTTTTGATTCTAAATACTCATTTCGTTTAGGTTGCAAAGGTATAACATTACTTATTCCTGAAACGATATCATCTACATATGTAAAATCTCGAGAATGATTTCCATTATTATTAACCTTAATAGTTTTATTTCTTAAAGCTGCTTTAGTAAATATAAATAAAGCCATGTCCGGTCTTCCCCATGGACCGTATACAGTAAAGAATCTTAGCCCAGTCGTTGGCAAATCATATAAATAAGAGTAAGAATGCGCCATTAGCTCATTGCTTTTTTTAGAAGCGGCATAAATATTTAACGGATGGTCAACATTGTCATGCTCACTAAAGGGAATTTTTTTATTAAGACCGTATACTGAACTCGATGAAGCATAGAGTAAATGCTTAATTTTTTGCCTTTTACCTAATTCCAAAATATTGAGGAACCCTCTAATATTAGAAGAAATATACTCATGGGGGTTAACTAAAGAATACTGAACCCCTGCTTGAGCTGCAAGATTG
>MDSX01056353.1_pt1 | contig 15477 bp, 11 predicted proteins | sample 811141 | NCBI WGS metagenome assembly MDSX01 (sample SAMN05326642, study PRJNA326480) | marine metagenome | isolation source: seawater | place: Atlantic Ocean: South East | collected 2010 | reverse complement strand
GTTTTCAAAAAAAATAATTTAATAAATGATGAAAAATAGAACACATACATGTGGAGTTTTAAGTAAAGAATCTGTAAATCAGTCAGTAATATTAAATGGGTGGATTTCAAAAGTACGTGATTTAGGAAGTGTTATATTTGCAGATTTAAGAGATAGGTATGGAAAAACTCAGTTGGTTTTTAATATTGATATTGACCAAAAGTCATTTAATAGCGCCAAGAAATTGAGTCTTGAAGATGTTGTAGGTATTGAAGGAAAAGTAGTATTAAGACCAGATGAAGCTCAAAATGATAACAACCCTACTGGATTAATAGATGTTGAAGTTACTAATCTTGTAATTTATAATAAATCTTTGACCCCTCCATTCGATATTAATGATAGACAATCAGCTATGGAAGATCATCGGTTAAAATATAGATATCTTGAATTAAGAACGAAAGAACTTCAAAATAATTTAATGATTCGTCATAAGACTTCCATTTTAACTAGAAATTTTTTATCTGATAATCAATTTATTGAAATTGAAACTCCAATTTTAATGAAGTCTACTCCTGAGGGTGCACGTGATTTCTTAGTTCCAAGTAGATTACACAAAGGTAAATTTTATGCATTACCTCAATCTCCACAGACATACAAACAATTATTAATGGTATCAGGCTTTGATAGATATTTTCAAATTGTTAAATGTTTTAGAGATGAAGATTTTAGATCTGACCGTCAACCAGAATTTACTCAAATTGATATTGAAATGTCATTTGTAAAACAAGATGATATTATTTCATTAGGTTCAGATTTAGTTAGAGATATATGGAAAAACATATTAGATGTAAAGTTGGATAAAGAATTTCCAATTATGACTTATGAATATGCAATGAACAATTATGGTTCTGATAAACCAGATATTCGTTTTGATATGAAATTATTAGATTTTGATAAATATATTTTAGATTCTGATTTTAATACTTTTAAAACAGTAGTCGAATCAGGAGGTATTATTAAAGCTCTTGTTTGTCCTAATGCTGATACTTATTCTAGAAAAGTTATTGATGAATTAACTGATTATTTAAAAACATATTATGATGTCAAAGGTTTAGCATGGTTTAAGGTTAATGAAGCAAAATTTGATGGAGGTATAGGTAAATTTTTTAATAATGAAATTCAAGAAAAAATTATTAAAGATAATAATATTGAAGATAATTCTATTGTATTCTTAATGGGTGATGATAAGAAAAAAACGTTACAATCTATGGGTGCTTTAAGATTAAAATTAGGAGTTAAAGAAAACTTAATTGATTCAAATATGTGGGCACCATTATGGGTTGTAGATTTTCCTCTATTTGAAAAAGATGATAATAGGTATTTTTCATTACATCATCCATTTACTTCACCTAACCCGGATGATTTACATTTATTAAATTCTAATCCTGAAAAGGTCCGATCACTAGCTTATGATATTGTAATGAATGGTTATGAATTAGGTGGTGGTTCAATTAGAATACATAGTAGTGAAGTACAAAAAAATATTTTTGATATACTTGGGATATCAGATGATGAAGCAAATGAAAAATTTGGCTTTTTAATGGATGCTTTCAAATATGGAGCACCACCTCATGGAGGAATGGCTTTTGGCTTTGATAGAATTGTAATGTTATTAGCTGGTTCTAATCAGATTAGAGACGTAATTGCTTTTCCTAAAACCACCTCTGCTACTTCATTGATGGATAATTCTCCTTCAAATGTTGATAAAACTCAATTAGATGAGCTAGGATTAGATATAAAATCTAGTTAGTTGACGTTTGAATTAAGTAGAATTTTATGTAAATTTCAGTGCTTTATAGAAATATGAATTGGCCCTTTTTAGATTTATTTCTATAAAGGGCTTTTTTAATTATTAAATATATATGAAAAAAAAATTTGACATAGGTTTAGTAGACCCTTTAGTATTTATGGGTCCAAATGATAAAAATATCAAATTACTAGAAAATAGTTTTTCTGCAGGTATTGTTGTCCGAGGAAATGCAGTAAAATTGGATGGTGATAAGAATGAATTAGAAATTATTTCTAAGATACTTCACAATATGTTAAATGCAATAGAGACAACAGGACACGTGGAAGAAAACGATATTCAAGAATTTATTCAAACAACAACTATTGAATCTAAATTATTATCTGAAGATGCTATTGACAAAAAAATTATTTTACATACTTATAAAGGTATAGTATACGCAAAAACACGAGGTCAAAAAAAATACTTAGATGCTGTTAATAGTAATGATATTACATTTTCTATTGGGCCTGCAGGAACAGGAAAAACATACCAAGCAGTCGCTTGTGCAGTAGCAGCGCTAAAAAACAAAACAGTTAATAAAATTGTTATTACTAGGCCAGCTGTCGAAGCAGGTGAAAGTTTAGGTTTTTTACCTGGAGACTTAAAAGAAAAAATAGACCCTTATTTAACTCCATTATATGACGCTTTAAATGATATGATTGAAAAAGAGAAGTTAAAAGTATTTCTTGATAATCGTATAATTGAAATAGCTCCATTAGCATATATGAGAGGTCGAACTTTACATAATGCATTTATTATTTTAGATGAAGCACAAAACGCAACAACTGTGCAGATGAAAATGTTTTTAACTAGATTAGGAGTTACATCAAAAGCAATCATAACAGGAGATTTAACTCAAATTGATTTACCAAAGAAAAATTTATCAGGATTAATTCAAGCTATTAATATATTAAAAAACATTGATGGAATTGGTTATATGGAATTTGATGCATCTGATGTTGTAAGACATAGTTTAGTCAAAAATATTATAAAAGCTTATGCTAAAAATGAGGAGGAAAATGAGTAATACATTTATTTGCGCATATAAAAGGACTCCAATAGGAGCATTTCAAGGTTCATTAAGTAATATTGAATCCACTAAACTTGGCTCAATTAGTATTGAATCAGTTTTAAAACAATCTATGATTGATAAGAATAAAATAGATGAAGTAATTATGGGTAATGTTTTGTCTGCAAACCTTGGACAAGCTCCAGCAAGACAAGCAGCTTTAGGAGCAGGTTTAGATCAAAATGTAGAGTGTATGACAATAAATAAAGTATGTGGCTCTGGTTTAAAATCTATTATGCTCGCAGATCAATCAATAAGGTTAGGGAATTCTAAAATTTCAATTGCTGGTGGAATGGAAAATATGAGTTTAGCACCATATTATCTTGAAAAATCAAGAACTGGAATGGGATTTGGTCATCAAAAAATTACTGATTCTATATTAAAAGATGGTTTGTGGGACCCGTATAGTGATTTTGCTATGGGAAATTGTGGTGAAATTTTATGTAAAGAAGAAAAATATTCCAGACAAGATCAAGATAATTATGCAATAGAATCATACAAAAGATCTAATAGAGCAATTAAAAATGGAGAATTTAAGAATGAGATAGAGCCAGTAATTATCAAGAATAAAAAAGGAGATATTATTTTTGATACTGATGAAGAACCTCTAAAGTTTAGGGAAGATAAAATATCACAATTACGACCAGCTTTTAGCAAAGATGGAACTATTACAGCAGCAAATGCAAGTAGTTTAAGTGATGGGTCTGCAGCTGTTTTATTAGCTTCAGAATCAGAGGTAAATAATCATTCATTAAAACCTTTAGCAAAAATAGTTGTGCATTGTTCTTTTGCTATGGAGCCTTTATACTTTACAAGAGCACCAATTCATGCTATTAAAAAAGTATTGTCTTTATGTGATTTAGAATTGAATGATATTGATTTATTTGAAATAAATGAAGCATTCTCATGTGTTCCAATGATTGCGCTAGATGAATTAAAAATATCATCAAACAAAGTTAATATTAATGGAGGGGCTGTCTCTATGGGGCATCCTATAGGAGCCTCAGGAACAAGAATATTAGTAACTTTATTAAATGCGTTAAAAAATAGAAAATTAAAATATGGATTAGCATCAATTTGTATTGGTGGAGGTGAGGCTTCTGCAATGATTGTTGAGAATTATGATTTATAAGGATTAGTTATGAATAAAGATTTTAAAATAGCAATAATTGGATCAGGTACTATGGGTAATGGAATAGCTCATGTATCAGCCCAATCAGGATTTCAGACAACAGTAGTTGATTTAAACGATGAACAATTAAATAATGCATTTTCAGTTATAAGCTCTAATTTAGATAGGCAAATAAAGAAGAATATTATTTCATTGGTTGACAAGGAACAAATACTTAATAATATAACTTTAACAACTGATATAAGTGATTGTAAAAATATTGATTTAGTAATAGAAGCAATACCTGAAAAATATGATTTAAAAGTTTCATTGTTTAAAGAATTAGATTCTATATGTAAAAAAGAAACAATTTTTGCTAGTAATACATCATCAATTTCAATATCAAATTTAGGCAATCAAACAAATAGACCTAGCAATATAATTGGAATGCATTTTATGAATCCAGTCCCAATTATGAAATTAGTAGAAGTAATTAATACAATCCATACTTCTAATGATACAACTAATCAAATTATTCAATTAGCAAAAGTAATGGGTAAAACGCCAGTACAGTGCAATGATTATCCAGGATTTGTATCTAATAGAATTTTAATGCCAATGATTAATGAAGCTATATTTTGCGTAGAACAAAATGTAGCAGAAAAAGAAGCCATTGATGAAATTATGAAATTAGGGATGTCACACCCTATGGGGCCATTGCAATTGGCTGATTTTATTGGTTTAGATGTTTGTCTTGATATTATGGAAGTTTTATGGATTGGTTTTAATGATTCAAAATACAGACCATGTACTCTTTTAAAGACAATGGTTAGTAGTGGTTTATTAGGTAAAAAATCAGGAAGAGGGTTTTATAAATATGATTAATTTTAATTTATCAGAAGAACAAATTCTTATACAAAAAACAGCTAGAGAATTTGCAATAAATGAATTGCTTCAAGGTGCAATTGAGAGAGATGAAAAAAAGCAATGGCCTAAAGAACAAATTCAAAAAATGGCAAAATTAGGATTCTTAGGTATTATGGCAGATCAAAAATGGAATGGCGGAGGTATGGATACAATTTCATATGCAATTGCTATGGAAGAAATTTCAGCTGTAGATGCATCTGCTGCTGTGGTAATGTCAGTTAATAATTCTTTAGTATGTTATTTAATAGAACATTTTGGTAATGATTTTCAAAAAGAAAAATATTTAACAAAATTAGCTTGTGGAGAACAATTAGGAGCTTTTTCATTATCTGAGCCTCAATCAGGATCAGATGCTTCAAATATGATAACTACAGCATCAAAAGATGGTGATTTTTACATAATAAATGGAACTAAAAATTGGGTTACTAATGGTATTAATTCAGATTTGGTTTTAGTGTTTGCTATGACAGAAAAAGGAGTTGGTCATAAAGGTATTTCATGTTTTATTGTTGATAAAGAACTTGATGGGTTTGAATGTGGAAAACCTGAAAATAAATTAGGAATTAGATCTTCAGATACATGTGAGCTTTATTTTGATAATGTTAAAGTACCAAAGGAAAATTTAATTGGTGAAGAAGGTTCTGGATTTAAGATTGCTTTAGCTACTTTAGATGGAGGAAGAATTGGGATTGCTGCTCAAGCATTAGGTATAGCAACATCTTCTTTAAATCATTCTATTAGCTACTCTAAAGAAAGGCATCAATTTGGAAAGCCTATTGCTTCAAATCAAGGGATTCAATTTAAAATTGCAGATATGGCTATGGAAATTGAAGCAGCTAGATTATTAATATGGAAAGCAGCATGGGCTAAAGATAATCATCAAAATTTTGGAGTTATTGCATCTATGGCTAAAGTATATGCTTCGGAAGTTGCAATGAAAGCTTCTACACAGTGTGTACAAATACATGGAGGTTATGGATATATAAAAGAAACGGGTGTTGAAAGATTGATGAGAGATGCAAAAATTACTCAGATCTATGAAGGTACATCTGAAATTCAAAGAGTGGTTATTGCACGCTCTTTATTATAGAAACGGAGATTTTTATGGAAATATTTAAAGAATTAAATACAAGAGGACATGAACAAATTGCGTTTTTTAATGATGCTCATTCAGGTTTGAAAGGCATTGTTGCAATTCATAATACAACTTTAGGTCCTGCTCTTGGTGGGTGTAGAATGTGGCAATATAAAAATGAAGAAGAAGCAATAATAGATGTACTCAGATTATCAAAAGGTATGACATATAAAGCTTCAATTGCTGGATTGAATTTAGGTGGCGGAAAAGCTGTAATAATTGGAGATGCTAAAAAAGACAAAACAGAGAAACTTTTTAGATCTTTTGGAAGATTTGTTGAAGGTTTAGGAGGAAGATATATTACTGCAGAAGATGTTGGAACAAATATTCATGATATGGAAAATGTAAAAATTGAAACAAGTTATGTCACTGGAATAGCTAAATCATTAGGAGGTAGCGGAGACCCTTCTCCCGTAACTGCATTTGGTGTTTATATGGGAATGAAGGCTAGTGTAAAAGAACAGTTTAATACAACTTCTTTAGAAGGTTTAAAAATTTCAGTTCAAGGTCTTGGACATGTAGGAACACATTTAGTTGACTATTTAACAAAAGATGGAGCTAAGGTTTATGTTACAGATATTGATAAAAGTAGAGTTAATATTATTGTTGATAAGTATAAATGTATAGCTATTGAACCAGATGATATTTTAAATAAAGAAGTTGATATCTATGCGCCATGCGCTCTAGGAGCTACTGTTAATAAAATAAGTATACCTCAATTAAAGTGTAAAATTATTGCAGGTGCAGCAAATAATATTTTAGAAAATCCATTATTAGATAGCGAACTACTAGTTAAAAAAGGAATATTATATGCTCCTGATTATGTTATTAATGCTGGTGGTTTAATAAACGTAGCTAATGAATTAGAAGGTTATAATAAGGAAAAAGCTTTTAACCAAGCAGAGAAAATATATGAAACATTAATGGGTATTTTTAAAAGAGCAAAAACAGAATCTATTACTACTAATAAAGCTGCAGCTTTACAGGCTGAAGATAGAATCAAAAAGATTTCTACTTTAAAGTCTTTTTATTTACCGTATAAAAAAACTTTTAAAATTAGAAATGATTAAAATATTATGAGCAAATTTGACCAAATGAATAGAGTTCAAAAAAGAATATCAAGATCTTTATCTTTACAAATTTACTATGCTTGGATCATGTCACAGACCCACCCTAAAGAACTTTTGCAGCATATGAAATATTTATTAGAGGATAAAGAAATTCATGATAACTTTTATATAAATGGTTCTCCCATTGATAATAATGAAGCTATTTTAGATACTAATATTATTGAATATGCTTATAGGTTAATAGAGGCTACTATAAATCAATCAGATGTAATTGATGGATTTATTACTAAAAAATTGAAAAATTGGGATTTAAAAAGAATTGCACTTATTGATAAATTAATTTTACGATTAGCGCTTACAGAGATGTTCTTTTTTGATGAAATACCAAATAAAGTATCAATTGTAGAAGGAGTTGAAATTGCAAAAATTTACGGCAATAATGAAAGTAGTGCATTTATAAACGGTGTATTAGATTCCCTTTATAATGATTTAGAAAATAATAAAATAGAAATTTAAATATGTCAATTTTTAATAAAGTTATAACAAAAGTTTTTGGTAAAAAATCAGATAAAGATTTAAAAAAAATATCACCAATTATTGATGAAATAAATAGTGAATATAAAAAATTAAATCAATTAAATGATCAAGAATTAAAAGATAAGTTTTATCAAATAAAATCAAATCTCCAAAAAGATATTCAGGAAAAAAGAGCGGATTTAGAAAAACAAAACAGTTCTAATATAGATATTGAAAAAAATATCACGGAATTTGAAACAGAATATTTAAATGAACATATGGTTGAAGTATTTGCAATTGTTAAAGATGTTGCAAGGCGTTTAAGTGATACTAAATTTAAAGTTATGGATACTGATATGGTATGGAATATGGTTCATTATGATGTGCAGTTAATTGGAGGGGTCGTATTACATCAAGGTAAAATTTCTGAAATGAAAACAGGTGAGGGAAAAACACTTGTATCTACACTTCCAATAGTACTTAATGCGATTACTAACAAAGGTGTTCATGTAGTTACTGTAAATGATTATTTAGCACAAAGAGATAGTGAATGGATGGGAGTATTATTTAACTATTTAGGTTTATCAGTTGGATGTTTATTAGATAGGATGCCTCCAGATATTAGAAAAGAAGCATATAATAAAGACATTACATATGGAACTAATAGTCAATTTGGATTTGATTATTTACGTGATAACATGGTATCATCTATTGATCAAAAGGTACAAAGAGAACATTTCTATGCTATTGTTGACGAAGTGGATTCAGTATTAGTTGATGAAGCCAGAACACCTTTAATTATTTCTGGTTCTGTTGATACCCCAATAAATCCAGAGTATAGTACATGGCGAAATAAAATTGAATCGTTAGTTAGAGCTCAAAATAAAATGGTTAGCGAATTAGTTGTCGAATCAGAAGAGTTGCTTAAAACAGATAAGCAGATGGCAGGTATAAAATTATTAATTGCTTCAAAAGGAGCTCCAAAGAATAAAAAATTGATGCAAATTTTTCAAGAAACTGGTATTAAAAGATTAGTACATGACACAGAGAGTGAATATATCAGAGACAAGAAAATAGCTGAAATTGAAGAACAGTTATATTTTGTTATTGATGAGAATTCAAAAGTAACTGATTTATCAGAAAAAGGTAGAGAATATCTTTCATCATCAAATCCTGAATATTTTATTATCCCTGACCTTGGAGATGTTTATTATGATATTGAAAAAACTAAAGGCATTACTGAGGATGAAGTTATCACTAAAAAACAACAAGCTCAACAATTACATGGAGAGCGAAGTGAAAGAATCCATATTATAAATAAATTATTACAAGCATTTTGTTTGTATGAAAAGGATATTGAATATATTGTACAACAAGGTAAAGTGCAAATTGTTGATGAGCATACTGGTAGAGTTTTACATGGAAGAAGGTATTCAGATGGATTGCATGAAGCTATTGAAATTAAAGAAAATGTTGTAGTAGGAAGAGAGAGTCAAACTCATGCTACAATTACAATTCAAAATTATTTTAGAATGTATAAAAAATTATCTGGAATGACAGGTACTGCGATGACAGAAGCACAAGAATTTATGGAAATTTATAAGCTTGATGTTGTTGAGATTCCTACAAATATCCCAATAACAAGACAAGACCATGATGATTATATTTTTAGATCTAAAAAAGAAAAATATGATGCTATCATTAAAAAAGTAAACAATTTATGTCAAAAAGGTCAGCCTGTACTTGTAGGAACAACATCAGTAGAAGAATCAGAAATTTTATCAAAAATGTTAAAAAATTCCAAGATAGTTCATAATGTTTTAAATGCAAAACAACATCAAAGAGAAGCTGATATAGTATCTAGAGCCGGACAAAAAGGTGCAATTACTATTGCAACAAATATGGCAGGTAGAGGAACAGATATTAAACTGGGAGATGGAGTTAAAGAGTTGGGAGGTTTGTTTATCCTTGGTACAGGACGACATGAATCTAGAAGAATTGATTTGCAGTTAAGAGGTCGTTCTGGAAGGCAAGGTGATGCTGGAGAAACTATTTTTTATCTTAGTTTAGAGGATGATTTGATGAGAATTTTTGGTTCAGATAGAATAGCAAATGTGATGGATAAATTAGGAATTGAAGAAGGCGAAGTTATTACCCATTCAATGGTTACTAAATCAGTTCAAAGAGCCCAACAAAAATTAGAAACACGAAATTTTAGTATTAGAAAGCATGTCCTTGAATATGATATGGTAATGAATAGGCAAAGAGAAATTATTTATGGAAGAAGAAATTATTTTTTAGATGAATCTGAAATTATGGATGAAATTAATCAGATTATGGATGAATTCATTGATGATTGTATTTCTAATTTTGGAAATAATTCTAACTCTGTTAACAATTGGGATATTGAAGGATTAGGTAATGAACTATTAGAATCATTATCTATTAATATTAGTAATGAAATTCAAAATATTTCAGATTCTGAATCAATGAAAAAGCTGATTAAAGAAAATATGCTACAAATTATTAATTATAAACAAAATGATATAGGAGATAAAATATTTAATAATTTTATCAAATTTATTTCATTACGAGAAATAGATAAAAAATGGAAAGAACATTTGAATGCTATGGATCAAATGAGAGAAGGTATCAATCTGCGAGCATATGGTCAAAAAAACCCTTTAATTGAATATAAAAAAGAGGGTTATATTCTATTTGAAGAAATGATGTTTTCGATTAATAAAGATATTTTAAAAACTTTATTTAGGACAAATCTTACTAAAGTTGATGAATCTAAAATTATTATTGATAGTAGCATTCCTAAAAATATGCAGTTATCACATAATAAGTTTGCTGGTATTCCTCAAATACAGAACAAAGGACAAAATAAGCCTATACAAAATATGAATCCAACTAATGTGCAAACTAATGTGCAAAAAAAGTATGGCCGAAATGATAAAATCAAAATTTCAAATGGCACAGACACTAAAATAATAAAATTTAAAAAAGCAGAAAGTTTATTAAATCAAGGTTGGAGTATTATTGAATAAAAAGAATAAAAAGTTTAACACAAAAGCAATCCATGTAGGACAGGAACCTGAAAAATTATATGGCGCAGTTTCATTGCCAATTTATTTAACTTCAACGTTTAAGCAAAAAGAGTTTGGTGAATATGAATATGATTATTCTAGAGCAGGAAATCCAACTAGAACAAATTTAGAGGATAATATTGCTGCTTTAGAAGAAGGTAAAGAAGGTATTGCTTTTAGTTCAGGGATGGCGGCAATTTCAGCAGTGATTCATTTATTATCCTCTGGTGATGAAATTATTTTCACTAGAAATGTATATGGTGGGACTTACAGGGTAATGGAAAAAATTTATAAAAATTTTAATATTAAGCCTCATTGGGTTGATACAACAGATGTAGATGCTATAAAAAAAGCAATCAATAAAAATACAAAAATGATATACATAGAAACCCCTACAAATCCGATGATAGAGATTTCTGATATTAAGGCAATTTCAAAAATATGTAAAAAATCAAAATGTATTTTGGTTGCTGATAATACATTTATGTCTCCATACAATCAAAGACCTTTAACTTTAGGGGCAGATATTGTTATGCATAGTATTACTAAGTATTTGAATGGACATAGTGATGTAATAGGTGGAATTTTAGTATCTAAAAAAAATGATTTGATAGACAAATTACGCTTTATTCAAATGTCTGTTGGAGCTGTCCCTTCTCCATTTGATTGCTGGATAGTACAGCGCTCATTAAAAACTTTACATGTTAGAATGGAGCGTCACAACTATAATGCTTATGAAATTTCAAAAATCTTATCACAATCAAATAAAATAAAATCAATTTATTATCCAGGACTTAAAGATCATCCTAATCATGAAGTAGCAAAAAAACAGCAATTAAATCCGAATAATGAATCTGTTTTTGGTGGAATGATTAGTATTGATTTAGGTTCACTTTCAAAAGCTAAGAAATTTGTAAAGAATTTAAGTATATTCACATTAGCTGAAAGTTTAGGTGGAGTTGAAAGCTTAGTTTGTCATCCTGCATCTATGACGCATGCCTCAATACCAACTAAAGTAAGGCATAAGCTTGGAATCACTGATGGTTTAGTAAGATTATCTGTTGGTATTGAAGATATAAATGATTTATTTGAAGATTTGCAAGGAAGTCTTAATAAAATATAATTTTTTTATTTTTTTCCTTTAAGTATATTAAGATATTCTTCTATAGATTGCGCAGGCTGTTCTTTATTTTTATTCCCATTCCTTTTGTTTCTATATATTTTTTTATCGGTTAAACATTCTTTTTTTACTTCTTTTGGTTGCTTGATTCCATTAAAACTACCATCATTGTTAGTTAACATATATGGAGATGATTGACTGATCTTCCATATTTTAATAGAATCAATTTTTTGCCCATTCAAATTATACTTTAAATAATTATTATTAGGATTCATTACCCAATTTTTAAATGTATTTTTACCATTATATGTTGCATCAAATTTTCTAAAATTTTCAAAATATTTTCTCCATAACTGACTTTTATTATTCATTATAATTTTAAAATCAGTACTATTTAAAACAGGTTTTTTACCAGTGAATGGATCAATAGTAGTACCATTATTTAAAAAGGCTTCTACTATTATAAGATTATCTTTTGATAACACATTAGGAGAAAACATTTTCCACATTTGTATCATTCTAGGAAAACGAGATACTTTTTCTAATAGTTTATTATCTGCCCAATTAAAATAATTCCCTGATTTATTTAAAGCACTTTTTTTAACAGTTCTTTTAACTTGCTTTTTTTCTATTAATTTATTTCTAGTAAGAAAAGATTGAACTCCAGGGTTTTCTATTAAAGCTGAATTAAATGCAGCGCTTAGCATTATTATTAATATGATAGGATTTATAATATTTAATAGATTGTTAGTGTAATTTTTAAGTTCTATTGTTAAGTTAAATTTTGAGCTTGAACTGCTATCTTGATTTAAATTGTTTTCAATATTTGGTAGATTACAAGCAGGTAGCCCAAATAATAGACTAATTTTGGTTCTGTTTTTAGCAATTCTATCATAAATAAGGCCAAATATTTCAGATATATAAGGTATAAAAAATATCCAAGAAAATATAAAGCCTAAAGGTAAAAGAGATAGTACCTTTCCAAAGGCTTGATGTCGAGTCCATAATTGATTTGTTTTTGGATTATATAACATTGCCGTTTCATTTGATAGCTCTTCAAATCCTTTCGGTTTTAAATTACTATCACTGTATCCATGATCAAAAATAATTCTATTAAAAACATCTAATCTTTTTATAATTCTAACTGTGTAATGGCAAAATCCACAATCAGAATCATATAGTAGAATAAATTTACTATCATGATATTTTTTCTTTAAGTAGATTTTAATCCAATCAAAAATTTTCTGATCTATAAGTAAAGCGAATGAAGTGATCATAATTTGTGAGAATAGGCCTATATTCATTGTTAATCTAATCATAAGATGAAAAATTGTTAATGAAATAATAGCAAAGAGTTTTAAGAAATGTTTATAAAAAGGTATAAATAATAATAAAATAACAGCGTATTCCAAAAACAAAGTTGAATATGTTAATAATTTTGAAATAGGGTATGTTATGTAGTTTCTAATATAATATCCAAATGGAGTAATAAAGCCATCAAGTTGTAACATTTTATAGAATGCTTTACCTCTAGTCCAATCATAGCCATGCTTATCAAGTGCAGTAAAGAAATAAATAGCCGATATCTGGAATAACATAGCAAAATAAGCAATTGAATAAATTTGTTTTGGTGAATTAAATCCTAAATTAATATCATTTAATTCTTCTAGATTATTTTCCTTATGTTTTTTTAGACTTTTAATTAAAGAATCAAAACTAATCGAATATCCAATAGGAAGAAAAAAAGTCCAAACTAGTATGCAGTTTAAAAACATATCACCAGAATTTCCTACTTTTGTAGCTGCTACATGAATACTAATAATAATAGTGGTTACTATGAAGTGTGATAATTTAGTTCTATATCCAATTAGCAATAAAATTGAAAATAATATACCTAAAATAAAAACAATATGTACTGTAATAGAGTCATTTCCAATATATTTAAAAATAGTAAATGATGTAGTTCTAGCATATTGACTTTTAATACCTAAATCACTATAAAAAACATCAATATAATTCCAACGTCTTGCAATATCCCAAAGACAAAGCCAACCAAGAAGGATTCTATAAATACCTAGAGCTCTAGAATCTACCTTAAACCAAGTATTTATAAGTTCTTTGAACATTAAAAACTCCAATTGGTAACGGTGTCTTTGATTCCTTTAAGGATAAATTCAATTGATATAACCATGAGTATTAACCCCATTATTCTTTGCATAATTCTTAACCCAGATTTACCAAAATAATTAGATAATATTTTTGACATTTTGAATGTAATAAATGTAATTAATAGTACAATTGCAAGTGATAGAAATACAGTTATTTTATCTAAATAATTTTGAGCTTCAGATGATAAAATCATAATCGAAGCAATTGATCCTGGACCTGCAATTAATGGAATTCCCAAAGGAGTATAAGCTACTTCATCTTTACCTTCTGCTTCTTCCACTTCAGAAGGGGTAGTCCTAGTTCTAGAACGTTTTGATTCAACCATGTCTAAACTAATTTTAAATAATAAGATACCTCCTGCAATTCTAAATGCATGAATAGTAATTCCATAAAATGAAAAGATTAAATCCCCAATTAATGCAAACGCAATAAGTACTATAAATGAGAAAACGACAGACTTTAATGCAATTTTACTTCTTTCTTGCATAGTATAATGTTCAGTAATTGTAATAAATATAGGAACATTACCAATTGGGTTGATTAGAGCAAATAAAGAAGAAAAACATAAAATAAAAAATTCTAAATTTAAGTTAATATCCATTTACATTCTTTCTTTTGCTATAATACCTAAAACATCAAGACCGTTACGAAGGACAATTCTTAAAGAATCTACTAAAAATAATCGAGAATGTGTAATTTTTTTATCCTCTGTTATTATTCTACATTTAGAATAATATTTATGAAATTTTGAGGCTAATTCCTCTAAATAGTTTGATACTATTTGAGGATCAAGTTTATCATATGATTTCTTGATTATATTTGGAAAATTAATCATAGAATTCATCAAATCATTTTCTATTTCTTCATTCAAAACATCCAAATTTTGCTTATCATCAATTTTATATTTTAAATCTGACGCTTTTCGTAAAATTGTACAGATTCTTGCATGCGCATATTGAAGATAGAATATAGGGTTAGCATCAGATTGGTCTTTTGCTATTTCTAATTCAAAGTTTAAATGAGAGTTTATGTTCCTCATAACAAAAAAGTATCTTACAACTTCAGACCCAACTTCATCACATAGTTCCTGTAAAGTAGTAAAGTTTGCTTTTCGAGTAGACATTTTGATTGGTTTGTTATTTTCTGTAATAGTTACAAATTGATGTATTAAAACTTCAATTTTATGACTATCATACTCAAGTTGATTCATAGCTTCTATGATATCTGGATAGGCATCCATATGGTCTGCTCCAAAAACATCAATAATCTTATCGTAATTTCTTTCAAATTTAGTTCTATGATAAGCCATATCAGGCAATCTATACGTAGGCTCTCCAGAACTTTTGATTAATACTCTATCGACAGGTCTATTAACTTTACTGCCAGCAAACCATGTTGCGTTATCTTTTTTATAGATTAAGCCTTTTTTATCTAAATCTG
>MDSX01082895.1_pt1 | contig 15478 bp, 17 predicted proteins | sample 811141 | NCBI WGS metagenome assembly MDSX01 (sample SAMN05326642, study PRJNA326480) | marine metagenome | isolation source: seawater | place: Atlantic Ocean: South East | collected 2010 | reverse complement strand
AAGTTTATGGATTAGTAGACACTGATACATATAATTTAATTAAAAATTTTATTCCAAAAATTCAATTACAATTATTTTTAAAGACAACATTAGATAAATATAGTAATAAAAATAGAAGCATAATGGTTCAAGAAAACATATGGGATGAATTTCAGATGCAAAAAGCTAATGTTATTAAATATACGTTAGAAAACGAAAAAGATACAATGTTTTTAGATAGTGATATATTGTTTTTTAATCCAATTAGTATTATAGATAAAACAAAAGAGTTAGGATTATCACCACATTATGTTAAAAAAAGTAATACAGATGAAGTTGGATATTATAATGGAGGATGTTTGTGGACAAAAAATAAAAATGTTCCACATGATTGGATAGAATTTACAAAAACTTCACGTTATCATGATCAAGCATCGATTGAAGACTTAGCAAAAAAATATAGTTTTCAAGAATTTGATAAAGAAATTAATTTTATGCCTTGGAGAATAATATTAGCAAATAATCCTCAAGAAGTAGTTAATTCTATAAATATTAATAATAATGTAATTAATATTGATAACAAACCATTAGTATTTTTACATACACATTTTCACGATCAACGTTTTATTCAAATTAATAATATATTTATTAATGCGTTGAGAAAATTAAAACGTTATAAAGAATTATTAATTATTGATAGAATTATAAATAAAAATTGGACTATTAAAATACCAAAACAACCACAACAAGGTATTTGGAATCACAAAAATGATAGTTTTAGAGAATTAGCAATGTTATATAAAAAAAATAATAGTACTGTAAATATTGAATTAATAGATAGCGGGCATTGTATGTTAGGAAACCATATATTATTATATGATAGACCAACACAAGAATGGTTTAATCAAGATTTACTTAATACTAGTTTAATATTATTAGGTAATGGAGATATTAATAAAGAAGGTCAAATATTGAAGCAAAATAATTTAAATGTAAAACCTTGGATATTTTGGCCACGAAGACCATTTATAATGGAAAAATTTTTAGAAAATAATAAAATAAAACATTATAATGAGAGAACTATAGAATCTATATTTATTGGAAATATTGAAAATAATGTTCAAAATCAATATAGAAATTCTGACTATAATTGGGAAAATGTTTTACATGTTTATCATTGTACACAAGGAACACACCATAAATTTTCACAAGAAGAATATTTAGAACAATTAGCAAATGCAAAATATGGTTTATGTTTGAGAGGTTATGGATCAAAATGTCATCGTGAAGTAGAATTAATGGGATTAGGAACTGTTCCAATTATTACAGAATCAGTTTGTATAGATTCTTATATGGATCCACCACAAGAAAATATACATTATATAATATGTAATAATCCAGAAAATTTAAAAACAATATTATCAAATATTAGTCAAGAAAAATGGGAATCTATGTCAAATAATTGCTATAATTGGTATCAAAAAAATGTACATTCAAAAAATAGTTTTAAAAATTTTTTAAATAATATATTTTATAATTAATAATTTAAAATTATATATTTAATTTTAAATTATACATGTCATTAATAATAACAAATTGGCTAGGAAGAACTAGTAATAATATTTTACAAATAATTAGAGCAATTAATTATGGATACATAAACAACTTTAATCATATAGTATTTCCAAATCATAATTTATTAAATAATAATGAAATAAATATTGATACAAAAAGTTTAAATAATAATAATATAAAAAATACTTTTTTTTATACTAAAGAATTAAATTTACAAGATCCTTCTCCAAAAATAATGAAATATTATTTTAATAAATATATACAACCTATTTTTAAATTAAATTTTTCAAAAGAGATTATTAATAATATTAATAATATTAATGATTTATATATTCATATACGCAGTGGTGATTGTTTCACATTAAATGCTCATAAAATGTATGTTCCTCCACCCTTTTCTTATTATACAAACATAATAAAAAATAAATCATGGAATAAAATAATAGTAGTTTATGAAGATGATAAAAATCCTTGTATTAATTTATTAAAAAATAAAAATTATAATAATATAGAATTTCATTCTTCTACATTAGAAAATGATTTAAATATTTTATCAAAGTGTCAAAATTTAGTAGTTGGTTTTGGAACATTTGGTTTATTAATATATTTTTTAAGTAATAATATAAAAAATTTATATATACCAGATTATGCATACAATGAAATGCCACAAGGAGATTGGGATTTAAATTTAAATATTATAAATTTACCAAATTATATTAAATGTGGAGAATGGAAAATATCAAATGAAAATATTAATAAATTAATTAATTATAAAATATAAATAATAATTAAAGATAATTAATTAAATAAATTATAAAAAATGGATTACTTTAAGTATAAAGGATCCGGTTCTGGATTGGATAAAATCGCTTTAACAAAATTATATTATATATTAAATTCATTAAATGGTGACATAAATATTTTAGAATTTGGTTCGGGTCAATCAACCCAATTTTTTATAGATTATAAACTACAAACAAATAAAAATATATCTATTTTAAGTTATGATAATGATCCAAATTATTGTTTTAAAAATACTGAAAAATTTGATTTTTTAGATTTAAAAATTAAAAATTTAATTAAATGTAATAATAATGATTTTGTTGAAATGTTAAATTCAAAAACATATGATAAAAATAAATTTGCTATTGCAGATTTGTTACCTTATAATCATCCCAAATTTTGGAGACAAAGAAATTGTTTTTATGATATAAATAGTGATGAATTAAATATAAAATATGATTTAATTATTATAGATGGACCAAATGGCAATGGTAGAAATATAGCTTATTTACATTTACAAAATTGTGTAAAACCAGGATCTATAATTTTTATAGATGATTTTAATGCTAGTGATGGTGATTATGATTATAAATTTATAGAAAATTTAAAAAATATATTAAATGTCGAAGAAATAGAAACATTTACAAATAATAATCCATCCTGGGAATTTGGATGTAATTTTGCAATATATAAAGTTATTTAATTTTATTAAATATTTTACTTTCTAAATTATAATACATATTTAAATATTTATTCCATATAATAAAATATGTTTTCTTTTTGCAAATAACGCGGTATTTTATCATCATTAATATTTAATTCATCTATAATAAAAGGTCTTTTAATATCAAAAACATAAACTTTATCTTTTATAGCTTTTTCTAATAGTTCTTTATTTGCAAATTTTCTAAACTCGGGATGACTATATTGATGAAATTTTTTAAGCATATTTTCAATAGGCATTATCCAGCTCATATGACAACCATATATATTAGATGTTTTATTGGGTAAATCTCTCAAATTTTTTATATTTATACCTTTTATTATTTGATTTCTATTTTTAACCATATTATATTTATAAATTGTTGGGCTTGAAAAATTACAATTAGTCCATAAATAATTGTGTTTAAAAAAAAACTGATTTAATTTAATACTTAGAGGAGAACCTTTTTGATTTAATTCTTCAATTAAAGGTAAATATGATTTTTTATATATAATTTCATCTATATCATGATCTATAATTATATCATCATCTTTAAGATTGAAATTTGGATCATTAAATAACCATGACCGTTGAATAGGTTCATTAATTCTATGTATTAAAGGTCCATTATCATATGCATATTCTACATAATTTGTTAAATCTATTTTTTTATAATATAATTTTTCTCTCAAATTTTCAGGAACATGATGAATAACTTTTTCTAATTCATAATCTTTTTTAATTCCGGTATGTGTATAATTATATTCATATAAACATAATTTTTCTATATAATCCCAGCCCTCAATTAAATTTGCTATAACAAAAGCTAATTCATGTTTACTATAACAATATGATTTTAAATATAACATTTTTATATATTTAAAATTATATTTTTATATAAAAATTATTATAAATTATTATTATAAATATTTAATTTACTTAAATCTTTGCAAGTACCAGAGCTTTCTTGGTCTGGATTATCATCTAAAATTTTTTCAAATAGTTCAATTCCTCTTCCAGCTTGTTCGGGTGTCATATACATGTTCCAACCCACAGAAGTTATTGGATCATCTTTATATAACATATAGTTTATTCCATCTTCAGACATTGTTCTTCCTTCATATCTAACTGTTCTAAACCAATCATATGCATCTTTATCATCTGTCAAAATCATTCCTCCTTTTCCAATAGGTATATGCTTACGTATATGAAAAGATAAACAATGAAAAGTATTTTTTTTAAACATATTTTTTTTCATTCTTACTGCTCCATCATATATAGGATATGGTTTTAATTGATATGCCCCAGACCATTCTATATCTTCAAATTTAACTTTACATCCGGCATTATTTATTGTACAAGGGACAGATATCCACGTTTTAGATGGTATAGTAACATCATCTTTTGCTTTTAAATATTTTAAACATAAAAATAAAGCATTAGTACAATTATCTACTGATACAGCATATTTGCTTCCTGCATAATTAGAAATTTTTTTTTCAAATAAATTAACGACACCCCATGCATCATTAACATTGTATTTTTTCATTATTTCATTAAATTTTTCTTTTTCTTTATCCCAAATATCTCTTGCAATATAAGAATTAATTTTATTTATTTTTACTCTTTTATAATAATGTCCTTCTATATATTTATTATTCATAGTAGCAGAACAATTATTAAAATCTTCATTATAATAGTTTAATGGTAAAACTCTAAAATCAAAACTTAATCTTGTTTTGGATGTTTTATTTATTTCGTTATTATGATTGCATAAATTTCCATTAATACAAATAGTTTCTCCTTCATTTAATAATATTTTTTCATATATGTTTGACCTTGGCATTAATTCTATATTAACACTATTTGTGTCATACATATCTGTTAATGCCATTATAAAATTAATTTCTCCAATAGGATGATTATGTAATTTATCAGAATCATGGTGATTAAGTACAATAGCAACATTATTAGGTAACATTACTCTGAATGTGGGAAATTTTTGAACCATCGCTTCAGTTAAACCTAAAAATGGCATTACTTCATTTTGTATAAAATTATCATATTCTTTTTGAATATCCCAGTTTTCATTTAATTTTTCATAAAATTTTTTATGAAATTCTGTATTACTATCTTTTCCAATTTCTGTAAATAATTCATATTCTTGTTTTTGTGTACTATGTAAAGTATCAAGTTTTATTCCAAATAAGTTTTGAATATATTCAATAAATTTATATTTATTTTTATCATATTGTAATTTACATAAATGTTTTTTTCCATATACCATTTCTTTTGGAAAATTAAAATCTTCCATAATATATAATAATATATAATAATATATAATAATATATATATATATATTTAAATATAAATTAATGTTAATTCAAATTCAAATTCAAATTTAAATATATATTAATAAAAGTAAATTATTTTGCCCAAATTTTTAAATTAATATATTACAATAATAATAATTATTATTATTTAAAATGTCTATCCAAAAATTATCAAAAGTATAACGAAATTCTATAATATTGTATTCTTGAATTTTTCCATTTACATTATTATTCCAATTTGTATGATTTTTATTTTTATTTATCCATTCTAATGAATGTATTATAAATTTATTTTTTTTTCCAATAAACCCGGCTGTTATACAAAAAGTACTTGAACTATTTATTAAAATATCACATTCACTTAATAATCCCCAATCATAAATAAAATTATTATTTTGATTACTAGTAGAAGGACCTAATTCATAATTATAATTATTATTTTTTAAATAATTTATAGTTTTAATAAAACTATAGAAATTTTTATCATCACTACATAATATAAATAAATAGTTATTATTAGTAATTTTATTATTTATTATATAATCAATTGAACTTTTATAATATTCAAACTCATGAATTTCTCTACCACAATTACCATCAGCGCTTATAATATCACAACCTCTAAAATGAATACCAATATATATAATATTATCATGAAATATTGGTTTATATTCATCTTTTAATTTTAAAAAATCTCGGGGATTAGTTTTTGTTATATAAAAAAAAATATTATGTAAACAATTAGCAGGATCATCTATAAAATAATCATAATTTTTAAAATCTAAATCTTGATTTTCTATTAATTTTTTACAAAATAATAATTTTTTATTTTTTTTAGATGGAATATAAGAAATAATTTCTTTAAAAAAATTCCCATTTTTCCAATCACAGCAAGATGGAATTATATTATAATTAAAAGATATTTGCATAAGAGAATTATATTGTAAAATTTGATTGCCAAATTTTCCAGATGTTATTTTATCAATTCGAATTGACATGTTTATATAATTTATTATATAAATATATATTTATTATTTAAATATATCATTTTTTAATTGTAAAAATCATTAAATTATCATACACATGTTGCCATACATACGGCATTTCTTCATTTTCACCACATTTATTAGTAGGTAAACATTCATTTTTTATTTTATAGGTTTCTGATTTATTATATTCATAATTATGTTTATTAAATATATCAAACCAAAATTGTTTTGGTTTACAATTAATATGACCTGTACCACCTTGGCCCGGTGGCGCAGCAGTAAATATAATAAAACCATTGGATAGACGAACTAGATTTTCAACCAATTTTTCACTATATTCTTCAGGAATATGTTCTGCTACTTCTATTGATACTGAACAATCATACTTTTTATCTGTAATTATATCTTTTGTTACATCGCCAAATTCTATATAATTAATTAATCCAGGTATTTTTTCAATACCATTTTTACTTTCTTCTAAACAATATTCATAACCTTTTACAGTTTTATTATCTAAAAAAAAAGGTTCCAAAAAACTACCAATAGAACAACCTAAATCAACAACACTATTAAAAGAATATAATGTTTTTATTATATTTGCAAAATTGTTATTTTTTTTTTTAAACCACGTTATATGATAATTATGAAAATCTTGTGTATATAATTCTTTGATAAACTTATTATGGTAATTTTCTATTTTAAAATCAGTTATTTCTTTTGGCATTATATATAATTATTATATTATTTTTAAGTAATTATTTTTTTATTTATACATGGAGCTATTTGAAATATTATAGAATTTCTTTCTATATTTACAATATTACATGCTCTATGTACAATATTATTATTAAAATAAAAAATTTTACCTTTATTACCAAATATATTATTTATTTTATATATATTTTTGGATAATAAATTATTCATTGATTTATTGCCAGGTGGAGATGAATAATTATATTTAATACATTCATTATTATTTTCATTAACTAAGTATTGAAATTGCCCCCCATTTTCATTTACTTCATTTAAATATATTATAATATTTAATATTAGATCTGGATGATTATCAATATGCCAATTAAATACACTGATATTATTATGATTACCTTTTAAATATTTTAATACTTTAAAATCAATAATATCTATATAACAATTATATATATTTGTTTCAAAATAAGGTATTATAAAATTTTTTAATTTATTTATATAATAATTATTTACATCTACATTATATATTTCAGATATATTTTTTACAAATGGTCTTTTATTACAAGTTTTTAATAAATTATTAATATCATCAATACAATTTTCATATTCATTTAAATTTTCTATAAAATTATCATAATAAATAGTTATATTATTATTTAAAAGTGTATTATAGTTTTTTGATATATCATAATTATTTATACATTTTTGATAAAAATTAATATTATATAAATCATATTTTATCATTATATATATAAATATATAAATAAATATATAAATATATATTTATAAATATGAAATTAGTTTGTGGTATTACAACAAAAAATGAAGAATGGATAATTGGTAAAACACTAAGTGTATTAAGTAAATTTTGTGATAAAATTATAATTTTAGATGATAATAGTAATGATGAAACTAAAAAAATATGTAGTTCTTTTAAAAATATAGAATGGTATGATAGAAAACCAAGAGAAAATATATGGGAAAGAAATGAAGCAGAAGGTTTAAATGAATGTTTTAATTTAGTAGCAAAACATAATCCAGAATATATATTAATGTTAGATGCTGATGAAATACCAACACCTGCTTTTATAAATTTTTTTAATAACATTGACAAAAGTATAAATGCTTGGAGTGTAAGAATGGTTAATTTACATAAAGATGAATTTAACTATAGAATAGATAATTATATAACATCAACTGGTATAAAAGTAAACAATGATCCCTTTAAAGATAATGGGTGGAGAAAAACAGTTTTAATTAAATATGATAAAAATTATAATTATACATATAATTTAACTGTTCAAAAAGGAGGAACTAGTAAATTTCATCCAATGCCTCAAAATTTATTAAATCCTATAAAAAATACAGAAGATTTTTATATCATTCATTATGGAAAATTAAATGAAAAATATACAAATGGTGAAAAAGATATTTTTTATGCTAAAATTGAAGAAAAAGATAATAAAGGATCATATGAAGAAAGATTAAAACATCATTATTTATGTAGAACTGGTTCAGGTCCATATGGTCCTATATATAAAAAATGTCCAGATAATTGGTTTTGGAGTTAATATAATTTATAATATTATAAATTAAAAATATATAAAGATATATATTTATGAAAAAATCAATTGTAATATTTGGTAAAGGACCATCAGTATCTAGATGTACCAAAGAAATAATAGATAAATATGATGATATTGCCATATGTAATTATCCAGTTTTAAATGATTTTTTTTATAATTTAATAAAAGGTAGAGAAATAAAATATCATTTTGCAAATTGTGGTACTTATGATAATCGTTATAATGATGAAACAAATGAATTATTAAAAATAAAAGGAGTTTATAACTGTAATTATAAATCATCTATAATTCCATATTATAATTTTTTAACCGATAAAAAAATATTTAAAGAAAGTATTCGTGAAACTATAGAAGCTGATTTAAAAAAACTAAATTATGATTTTGATCCATCAACTGGAACACTGGCATTATATTATATTATAAATACTAATATTTATAATAATATCTTATTGGTTGGGTTTGATAATTTTAAAAAAGGAGATCAAACATATTATTATAAAACAAGTGAATATAATAATAAATTAAATTATTTATTTGAAAAAAATATAATTAAATCAGATGGTATATTCAATATTATAAATGGTCATGATCCTAATAAAACAAAAATATTTTATGAATATCTTTTTTCTAACAATTCTAATATTAATTTCAAACTAATAACTAATATGGATATGAAAGATTTTACAAATCTTGAAATAATATAATATTATTGTTTTTCATAAATATAAAAATCAGCACTGGATTGTTCTGGGTATTTTTGTTTTATAATTTGTTTTATTTTATAATTATTAAACCAATTTTCAACATCTTTTGTAAAATTTTTAGTATACATATGTCCTGTTTTATGACCTTCATAGTTATTAGAATATATAATTACATATTTATTAGAAAAATTAAATAAGTCTTCCATATATTTTTTATATTCGTTATCATCTAAAATATGATAAATAACATCCAATGATAATGATAATTCATATATTTCTTTATTTAAATAATTATTATTATATATTTTAAAATTATATCTACTATTATTTTGAAATTTATTATTACAATAATGTATAACAGATGGAGATATATCAAGTCCTAAATAGTTATCGATTTTAAATAAACTACATTGATTTCCATCGCCACAACCAAGTTCTATAATATTATGTATATTATTTTCATGTATAAAATTATTAATTATTTCAGCTTTAAATTCTGCCAATAAACCATATGATCCATTTCCTGAATTTCCATTATTTTTATATCTATTATCCCAGTATTCAAACGTTTGTGACATTTAATATTATTTAATATTAAAAATTATTTAATATTAAATATATATTATTATTTAATAAATGGAAAATAAAATTGGAATAATTCTAACTCAATGGAAACGAAATCACCTAGAAAATCAATTAAAATGTATAACTAATCAAAATATTAAAATTGATTATATTATTGTGTTTCAAAATGAAAATCATGTTGATATAACAAATATATTAAAAAAATTCAATAATATTATTCATGTTAAAAGTGATTATAATACAAAATACTTTGGGCGTTTTTCATATTTTTTTAATATTCCTGTTGATATATGTATTGTTATGGATGATGATATAATGCCTGGACCATATTGTATAAAAAATTATGTAAATCAATGTTTACAAAATAATGCAATAATAGGTGGAAATGGTAGACTTGGTTATACTAATACAAATACAAATAATTTGAGAAAAGTGAATGATGTAGGTGTAAGACCAGGTTTATTAATGGATTTTGTAGGTCATTTATGGTGTTTTAAAAAAGATTGGTTATATTATATGTTTTCTACGAAACCTTATACATATGATACAGGTGAAGATATGCATTTGTGTTATTCGTGTAAATTATTTGGTAATATAAATAGTTATGTAGCTCAACACAATACTATAGAGGAATGTTCAGATATTGCAATGAACAATTTAGCTGTAGACCAATTTTCATCTTGTAATTATAATAAAAATAAAAGTATACCGGAATTAAGAAAAGATATAGAAAAAAATTGGATAAATAAAGGATTAAAATTAATAGAAAAAAATTAATTATGACTATATAAATATTATTTAAATAATATTTATTATTTAATATAAATAATAAATGTTATTAATATGTTATGGTACACGTCCCGAGATTATAAAATTATTTCCTTTAATACAAAGTTTTACAAATAATGATATAAAATTTAAAACTTTATTTACTGGACAACATAATGATTTAATACAAGATTTTTATTCACTTATTCCTAAACCCGATTTTATATTGGAAGATATAATGTTAAAAGGACAAAGTATAAACAAACTAACCTCTAAAATAATATTAAAAATGGAAGAAATTTTGGCAAAAAATAATAATATTAGTCATATAATAGTTCAAGGAGATACAACAAGTGCATTTGCAATTTCACTTTGTGGATTTTATAACAAAAAAAAAATTATTCATCTTGAGGCAGGTTTACGAACATATAATAATAAAAGCCCGTTTCCTGAAGAAGCAAATAGGTGTTTAATATCAAAAATAGCAGATATACATTTAACGCCTACAATAAATGCACAAAATAATTTACTTAAAGAAAATATAGTAACTAATGTTTATAATGTTGGAAATACTATAATAGATGCTTATGAATATGTTATTAAAAATATACCAATACCATTAAATATAAAAACTATTATTGATAAAAATAAAGATTATATCATTATTACTTTACATCGTCGTGAAAATAAAGGAGAAAATATTATTAAAATGTGGAATGAACTAAATGAAGTAAGTTTAAAATATAAATCAATAAAATTATTTTATATTAAACATCCTTCTTTAGAAGATGTTACATCATATTTAAATAAAAATATTATATTATTAGAACCACAAGATTATATAAGTATGGTATATTTAATATCAAATTGTAAAGGAATAATAAGTGATAGCGGTGGTTTACAAGAAGAGGCTACTTGTGCAAAGAAAAAAATATTAATTTGTAGAAATACAACAGAACGCCCCGAAACAATAGAAAATAATTATGGAAAACTTGTAAATACTGATATAATAAATAATATAAATTTTTTATTTGAAAATAACAATTTTACAAAAACTAATCCGTATGGTTGTAATGTATGTAGTAAAATCATAGATATTCTTAAAAACGAAACTTAAATAATATATTTTTCTACTATGTTTTTAACCCAATTTAATTGATAATTATTATGATATTTTAAAATTTTATAATAATTATTTATAATATCTTCAATAGTAGTTAACATAACATTATCATTTTTTATTATAAAATTATGTAAATTATATATTTGTTTAATATTGCTTGTATCATATATAATATTATAATAAATATCATAACTATATTTATTAATAATATTTTGCATCATTAATTCCATTACAAAACATTTATTAATACATAATTTTTTAATATATTCTGTTTTAATTATATTAATAATATGTTGAGAGATATCTTCAGGAAATAACCTGTTCAATAAAATAAGCATACTTTGGCTTAGTTCTCTCAAAAATATAATTATAAGTCCTATAAAAAAATATATTAAATCAATTTTATTATCTATTTAATTTATAACATTAGATGTGTGAAAATAATAATAATTTAAAAAAAACTTTTTCTACAATCAAAGATTTGAGAGAAAATACAAATAACATATTAATTGATATAAGAAATAAATTAAGTGTATTAGAAAATACATATAAAGAATTACTTGAATTTAATAGCGATGAACATACAACAGGACTAGATTCTCTCTATTTTCAAAATAAACTTTTTGAATTACAATTAGTAAATAATAATAACATTTTTGATATTATAAATAATAGAATATATGGAAATTACTACAAATTATATAAAGAAATAAATAATTATATTTTAAGACAGCAATATACTTTAGATAATAATGACATAAAAGAGTTTATAGTTTATAAAGATTTAGATAATGATGAAAAATACGATTTCAAATTAATAATTGAAATTTATAATTATATTATTCAACTATTAAATATATTAGATAATGAATTGATAAATAGAAAAAATAAATTAAATAAACAATTTATACATCGTGATTGTGGATTAAATATAGAAAATTTATTGGAAGATATTAGTTATACAACTTCATTATTACAGAATAAAGTAGATTTATTTAATTCTACTATACAAAATATAAATACTTTTCATATTAAATATTTAACACGTTTTTATAACATTAATAAATTTTTTTATAAGCAACTAAATAATGATATTACTATAGAAAACAAAAATTTAAATATTTTTAATGAAGAAAATAGTGATGAAGAAAACAACGATAATGAAAATATTAATCAAGAAAATATTAGTCAAGAAAATATTAATCAAGAAAATATTAGTCAAGAAAATATTAATCAAGAAAATATTAATCAAGAAAATATTAATCAAGAAAATATTACTAATGAAAATATTACTAATGAAAATATTACTAATGAAAATATTACTAATGAAAATATTAATCAAGAAAATATTACTAATGAAAATATTGATAATGAAAATAGTGATAATGAAAAATATAATATATATAATAATACTACTTATCTAGATAATAATGATTATTTAATAAAAAATAAATATTTTTGCAATATAATTTAAAATATATATAAAATTGATATAAAAAAAAATATTTATACGTTAATAAATATTAATTATGGAAAAAAGAATAAAACAGAAAGTAGATAATTATTTTAAAAATTATAATAATGATTTATTAGATTGGTGTAAAAACAATAACAATAATAATAATATATCATATGCCAGTATTTTAGAATATATTGAAACTAAAAATAATTTTTGTTTAGAAGATAGTGATTTTCAAAAAAGAAAAAGAAGTAAAAATATTATTCCTCAATATATTAGATGTTGTGCAAAACGAGCTAATGGTGAACAATGTACACGAAAAAAAAAAGAAGATATAAGTTATTGTGGTACTCATGAAAAAAATAGACCACACGGAACAATTGATGATATAATTAATTCTGTTAATTTAAAAAAAAAAGAAGTATGGTTAGAAGATATTAATGGTATATTATATTATATAGACAGTGATAATAATGTTTATAATAATGAAGATATATTAAATAATGTTACAAATCCCGAAATATTATATAAATATAAAGTTATAAATAATAAATATAGTATTATAGAATAAATATGTTATTGTTTGGTAATATAGTTTTATTTAGTTTATTTATATTTAATAAATTAGATTATTTTACTAAAATCAGACATGATAAAATAGAAAAAAACATATTATATTTAAAATATACTATACCCAATTTTGATTTGAATATAAAAAATAATATTAAATTTTTATTAAATAAAAACACAAAAATTTATATTCATTTAGAACAATTAATTCCATATACAAATATATATCATATAGGTATAAGTTTTAATAAACTTACTAGATGTATTAGATATGATTTAAGATGGATAGATATTCCATTAGTTAATAATATAACTACAAATTCATATACATTTTTTTGGGACTTTACAAGTTATAATATAGATGAAATAATTGAATATGAAAAAACCTTAGAATTTAAATATATCTTAGGTATTTATGATTGTAGACATTATGTAAGAAATTTAACAAGATGGTCTTGTAATAAATCAACACCGGTATGGAGATTAATAGAATATATAACTTGAAAAATAAAATTGTTAAAAATTTAATTATAAAATCATTTTATAAAAAATTTAATGAATACAGAAAGTATATTAAAAATCATTTCTAGAACATATAATTTAGATTATTTAGAATTACAAAATTTAATAGCCAATAATTTAAAAGAAAATAGTTTAAATGATAATAATGATAATGATAATAATGATAATGATAATAATGATAATGATAATAATGATAATGATAATGATAATGATAATAAAATAATATTACCATATTATGGTAATATTATTGAATCAAATTGTAAAGGGCTAGTATATAATCATGGGTTATATACGCAATGTACTGAAGAATCAAAAAATTTATGCGGAAAATGTGTAAAAAAAAAATATGGAACAATTGAAGATCGTAAAAAATATGAAATAGGTAAATACATAGCTCCAACCGGTAAAAAAGAAATAGATTATAATGTGCTTTTAAATAGATTAAAATATAATATTAAAGATGTAATTAAAGAATTTCAAAATAATAATATAGATATTGAAAAATTTAACATAAAACAAATTAATATTAATGAAAAAAAAGGGCGTGGACGACCAAAAAAAATAGTAGAAAATAATTTAGAAAAAGATACTATAGAAGTTGTAAAATATATTTATAGAGAAGAAGTATATTTAAAAACAAATGATAATATTTTATTAAATTCAAATACATATGATATTGTTGGTATAATAACCAAAGAAGGTGAATTAGAATTTTGGTAGTTAGGTATTTTTAGCGATGATGAATATAAAAAGAAGCGTTAAGTGGTATAATAATGAAATAATAAAAAAGTTAGAGTGTTTTAATAATAATATTTTTTTTTTCTAACAGATGAATGAATTGGTATAATATATAGTATATATATCATTATAAAAATAAGAAGACAATTTAAGTTTATAATAGAGTATATTCTCAAAAAAAAAGTAAAGATTTTTTTTTATTTTTTATTTTATATTTTTTTTAATTTTAAAGTTATATAAATCTAATCAGATTGTTCGGCGCGAAGCTCCTTAGCCTTAGTATTCCACTTTTCGCGTTCATCATCACTAAGAAGCTTCCAATTCTCAGCAAGCTTCTTCATAATGTCAGTGTT
>MDSX01013859.1_pt1 | contig 15479 bp, 9 predicted proteins | sample 811141 | NCBI WGS metagenome assembly MDSX01 (sample SAMN05326642, study PRJNA326480) | marine metagenome | isolation source: seawater | place: Atlantic Ocean: South East | collected 2010 | reverse complement strand
CACGACTCGCGCAGCATCCTCTGCGTGTGCGAGCGTGGGTCGGGTTTCACAGCCTTGTCACTCGCGCCCGGCGCCGAGAACTCCATGTCGTCCTCGTCGTCGTCGTCGTCGAGCTGCTTCATCGTGTCGAGGGTCGCCTTGTCCAGGACGCAGTCCACGCTCCTGTCCGGGTAGGTCATCTTGGTCACGTCCATGATCCTGTAGTCAACCTTGAGCGGATGTGGCGGGGGCCTGACCGGCGGGTGTCTCGCATGCGTCGCCAGCCGAGTCTCCTGCGTCTCCCGCATGCGAAGGATGGCGTTCTCGCTGTAATCCACAGCCTCGACGCGGCTGAACCCCCGAACCGCGAGCTCCTCACCCAGCGTGCTCGTGCCGCACCCGAGGATCAGCACGCGGTGGTTCCGCGCAGTGAACCGCTGTAGAATTGGCTCGAGCTCATCGTATCCGGCGTACCACTCGTTGTTCGTCTCGCCCTTCTCCTTGGAAGCGCCCACGGTGCATCCATCTTCGAATCGTGTTTCCCAGTAATCCTTGGATCCGTAGATCGAAGTGGTGTGGGGCAGGGTCTCGTCATCGACCGGATCGCCGTGAAGTATCCTCCGTGAACGTTCCATCTCCATCTTCTTCTCCGCGAGCCGCAGCACGAATGAATCGAGGCGCGACATGCCGGCACTTCGGTGCCCTCGGACTCGCGGTGCCTCCTAAAATGGCAAGATTCGAGTTCGAGCTCGGCACTTTCCGAGGCGCTGCGATAATTCCCGAGCGCAATGCGGGTTCGCATGTGCGACCACGTGACGGTGAGGGCGTACGCTCCGGGCGTTCGTCGCGCACACGCGCTCTGCTTCCCTGAGGAGCGCCCGGAAGGCGACGATGAGACCGACGACGAGTTCTTCGACCGCGTCACCTTCACCCACGACGAGGAGTCGGTCGCCTGGTTCCTGCTCTGCGACGAGGACGAGGACGACTCGGAGGATGAGGAGAATCGGCGCCCGGAGGACCGGCGCGTCGTGGGGTTCGCCGCGGCGGTCGTGTACGCGACGAGCGTGTACGGCATGCACGTCGCGGTGGTGCCCTCCTACCGCGGCCGGGGCCTGGGCAAGTGGCTCATGCGGGAGACGCAGCTCTGGGCCATCGAAGTCAAGGGAAAGGACCAGATTCAAGCCACCGTGGACGCCTCCAACGCAAATCTGCTGCGGTATTACGAAGGGTGCGGCGCGAAGACGACGAGCACGGGGTTCGGGAGCGTGGATGCACACACACCATCGGTGGTTCGCATAGCCCGGACGTTCACCGAGGATGTCGCGCGGCGTGAGGTCGAGTCCTCCCGGGAGCGAAAAGGTCGGGTGGGGAAGCGATTTTACGGCGAGGGGATCCGCGCGCAGAAGCCGGTGGAGGGGTTCGGGAACGAGGCTCTGTTCGCGTGGTTCGGGTGGCTGCCCGTGGGATTCCTCGTCGCCATGGCCGCCACGCGCCTTAGCAAGTAGATAACTCGTAAGTCATAAGTACACAACGAAACGAGCGAGTCCTCGTCAACTCAAGTCTGCGACTTTCCAGTTCGAGGGCACCTCGAACTCTTCGTCGCCGTCCTCCTCGACATCCTTGGGGTCCACCTTCAGCCCCGCCATGAGAGCCGCGACCGCCGCCTTACCCGCGGGGGTCCTCGCACCCTCGGGTCCCAGCAGTAAACCCCCGGGCAACGCACCTCCCGCCGGCGCCTTCGCCCCCGGGGCTGGCGCGTCGGCGACTCCTGTTTTTTTCACGCCCCCCACGCGAACCTTCCCCGTCTCCGGGTTCACCTCCACGTTCAGTCCCATCGCCGTGAGCTGCTGCGAGTCCGCCGCCGCCTGCGGCTGCATCTGCTCGATCTCACGCCGCGCGGCGTCGCTCCCGGCGCACAGGTTACGCACCCCCCACAGCGCCCACTCGCGGAGGTAGTCGTCGCCGTCCTCGCCCCGCGTCGCCGCCAAAACCGCCCCGCACCCGCCGAGCTCAAACACCTGGTCGCAGACTCGCGGACGGCCGAACATGGCGTTGGCGAGGGGCGCGATGCAGTCCACGCGGTACCCTGGCCACGCCCGGACGCACGGGAACGGGGGATGGCCGTCTTTGAGCGATGTGGGAGCGACGTATTCAGGGTTCAGCTTTGGAGCCGCGGTGGGCCCGGAAGCCTTGGACGTCTGACCGGCGCCCAGCGGCGGGGGCATGGCGGTGGTGAGCGCGAGGAGTAGCCGGGGCAGGCCCATCGCGCACGCGGCCATGACCACGTCCCCGGCGGTCTGCACGATCCGGGGTTTGACCTCGCGCTCGGTCACGACGCGCCATATCCCCAGGCACTCCTCGAGCACGCACCTCGTGGCGGCGGCTGATTTCTCGGCGGATTCCTCGATGATTTTCGCCGTCGCCGCCGCCTGGACCGCGCCCGCGGCCCTGGACGTCGCGTCCAACAGGTAGCTCAGCGTCCCCTCGCACAACACGAGGTGGGCCTCGGGTCCCGCGTCGGGTAGGGCGTCGGGGTCCACGCCGGGCGCGGCGGATACCTCCTCGCGAACAAGGTGGAGAAGCGTCGCCTGCGCCAACGAAAACAATTCCGAGTGATCCTCGTCATCCGCGACGTCCCTAAACGCGGCGGCGCGGCGCCTCGCCTCGTCCTCGTCCTCGTCCTCGTCACCCACGCCCGTCGTCAGCATCTTCGCGCGGAGCCTGTCGTCGCGGTTGGCGGCCGTCTTCTCGGCGCGCGGCGCGAGCGACCGGCACAGCTGCGGCGCAAACTCCCCGGAGAACGCGCACGCCTTGGCCACGAAACGGTGAAGCCACTCGCCGCCCCCCGCGCCCGGCCACGCCTCCATCGCCGGGTCACACGACGCCTCCAGCAACGGAACCCACACCGTGCGTCCAGCCTCGAACCCGCACACGGCGCCCACGTTCGTGGGGGGCTCCGGCGCGCCCGAACCACGATGAGCTTCATCGTTTCCATCGCCGCGTTCCTCGTTCAGCCGAGAAGACTGTAACCGCGTACACCTCGCGTGAGCCATCATGCAAAACGGCGGATGCGCCCTGTTCGCGGCGACGCCCCTGAGCGCCGCGATGGGCGCCACGGCCCTGGGCCACACCTCGGACCAGAGCCGGGCGGATGCCGCGTCGGACCCGCCCCGCACGGCGTTGGCGCAGAGCTGACAGGCCACCGCCAGCGCCGTCACCGACGCGTCCCCTTCGTCCGTCGCGCCCGATGCGGCCGACGCGAGGACGGGTAAGAGTCGGCGGAGCGCGTTGGGAACGGGCGCGTCGCCGAGGCACGCCGCGTCCGTCGCCGCCACGTCACCGAAAGCGCACGCGTTCCTCAACGCGCGGAGCAGGTCCGGGAGATACGCCGGGAGCGGGTCATCTTTCCCCAAAGCCGACGCCAGCTGTGCGAGTCGCGAGGCGAGCGCCGGTACCGCGGCGCTCGCGGCGCCGGGAGAGTTCGCTCCGGCTTCGGTGATGGCGCGTAGGGCGTTCGACGCGGCGGTCACGTCGCCCGCGTCCGCCGCCGCCGCGAATTGTTCCGCCGTCGCCTCCATCGATCTAATTCTTTTTCCCTCTCGACGGGGAACTCCTCGGCGACGTCCTCGGCGACGTCCTCGGCGACGCGTTCGGTGTCACCGCCTCGCGCAGGTCCTGGAACGATCTCGAGCGCCTGGTCGGCTCCTGGCAGCAGCACGATATCGCGCACCCCGTCCAAGCGCCGTGCACTCTGCACTTCCCCACGCTCGATCCCTCGCCCGGATACTCGTCCACCTCGTCGTCGCTGTCGGCGTACCCTGCGACGCCAGCCTTGGCGCCCGGCTTGGTCTTAGACTCCGCGTCGCGTAGGTTCGGCGCGGTCCCGCAGCTCAGCAGGCGGTACCAGCCGTCCCAGTACTCCTTCTCCTCCCGGGCGCGTCGCTCAGCCTCAGCCTTGGTCACGGACTTGGTCACGGAGCCGAGGCGAGATCGGGGAGTCGCGCCGCTGCGGAGCTGGGGTGGTGGCGCGGACGGGGCGGGATCCGAGACCCAATCGGCGAGCGACGGCGCGCGGGTGCTCTTGGGGCTCGAGTCGTCGATCAGAGCAATCTCGGCCACGGAGGAGGTGTCGGACCCTCGCGGCTGCGGCATAGCCTGTGACCGACGAGGGTGTTTCGGAGTTTTGGAAAGTAAATTGGAGCTGTCATCGGGCGCCACTACGGAAGGGCGCCGGTGGCCGCATCCCGCGCGGTATGGAGGGCCTGGTTCGGTGCCTGAGGGCGGCGGTGAGACCGGATGAGACGTCCGCGCCGCTCGTCTCCGTCGTGGACGAGCCCGCGTCGCGCTTCGGGCCCGAGGGCGTCGAATCGTTCGCGCGACTCGTCGCCGAGCACGGGGCGGCGGCGTCGGCGGGCAGGGCGCACGCGCACCGCACGCTCGTCCTCGCGGGGTTCCTCCATCCGGGGAGATACCGCGCGGACGTCCCGAACGCCACGGTCGTGGACCTGCGCTCAGACCCACACGGGTGGGTAAGGGACGCGCGCGGCGGCGGCGACCGCGCCGACGCGTCGTGGAAGATCCAGAGCCACGACCTGGCGGACGTCAGCGCGCTGGCGGCGACCGTCGCGGGCGCGCTCGGCCCGATGCCGACGAAAGGAACGGAGGGAGACGCCAACGATGACGACGAGGAGCGCGCGGCCGACGCGGACGGCGGCGCGGCGGACGGTGACGCGTCGACGAGCGCGACGACGAAACAACCGTCATCGTCATCGTCGCGGGGCAAGCGGTCCGCGCTACACGGACGCGCGCCCAGTCGCCGGGCGAGGACGTGCGTCGCCATCGACTGCGTCGCCGAACTCGTCGCCCACAACGGCGCCGAAAGGACCCTCGCGTTCATCCGGGCGATACGCGCGGATCCGAGGGTGGCGTGCGTCCTGGCGTACCTCGCAGGCGGAGCGCGTGAAGGCGGGGACCAAGGATGGATGAGACCGACAACTGAAGGCGGGGACGTGGACGCCGTCGAAGCCCTCCGCGCGGCGTCGTCGGCGTACGCGGTCGTCTCTGCCGCGCCAACGCTCACCTTGATGCCCGTGGATGCGGAAGGTACCGAGGGAGGTGCGGGTCAGCCGGATGCGGTGCTCGTTGTGACGCACGCGAGGCCGACGGGTCGTACGCGAACAGAGACGGATTCCGTCTACGCGTCGTTAGTACCGAACTCCTCGTCGACGTTCGCGCCGTTGACGTTCGTGCCCGCATCAAACGCCGTGATGGACGCCCTGGCCTCACTCCGCCTGAACACACACCCGGATGACGTCGACGGGATACAGCGGGTGGGCGAGGAAACACGCGGTATGAGCGGGGGCGGTATCAGCGCCGCGCGGGCGGCTGCGGAGGCTGAAGCCGAGGCGGAGGCGGCGGCGGCTCGTAGGCTGCAGGCGTCCGTTCCGTTCAACCTGGGGGTCAACCCGTCGGTGGAGGAGGCGTCGGCGAGGGCGAACGTGGTTCTACCGTTTGAGCACCAGGGCGCGGGACGGCACTACGACGAGGGTAACTTCCTAGCGTACCTCCCACGAGACGCGGGGGGTGCGCGGACGGAGAACAGCGCCGTGAACAAAGGCCGGGGTCACATCATGTACGTGAGGGACTCCGACTCGGACGCTTCGGCGCCCGACAGCGACGAGGAGCTCGACGAGGACATCGACATCTAGGACATCTGAGATTAATTAAATAGCTAACGGCACGACCCGAGTGCACTCCAGCTTGTGCACTCCACTCACGCCTCCTTAGTCGCGACGATCGTCGTCCGTATCCGGTCCGCGGCTGCGCGCATCGACTCGACGTTGAACCCATCCCCTCCGTATAACCCCTCTTTGGGCCCACAAGTTTGCGGCTTTGGCGCCGACCCGTTCATGTGCTCATCCGCGGCGACCCTCAGCGCCAACCCGATCGCCACCGCCGCCCTCGCCTCGTCGTCACCCTCGGGCCCGGTACCCTCACCACCCGGCGAGAAGATGTACCCGCGCTCGTCGCTCACGAGCCGCGTCGCGTACGCCTCCGGGTCGGCGAGGGGCGAGAGCGGTTCAATCTCCACGACATCGCCGACCACGCACGCGCTGCCGCCCGCGCCCGCCGCGGGCACCACAGCTTTGAACCCCAGAGTGACCCGCCGCTCCCCTAGGTCACCGACCGTGTGTGTACCCTGCGCAGACTCACCGCCCGTGACCACCTCATCGCGTATCATTCGCTCCAGGCCGGCTGTCCACGACTCGCAGTGTCGGCACACGTCGCGGAGCATCTTCGCCTCGACGTGACCGGCGACAAAGTCGGGCGCGTCGCGGCTCTCAGAGGCGATCCTGGAGGCGAATTTGCCGATAGCCTTGACGCTCTCGCCCAACGCGTCCCACAGGAACTCGTCCGCGATCTTTGGCTTGGTCGGGTCGAACACCATGTTGAGAAACACTGGGGCGTAGCGAGCCATCGGCAGGTCGCTCGCGCCCAGTTCCTTGAGTCTCTTCTGCAGCGCCCTGATGCGCGCTCGGTTGGAGGAGGCGTCCCTCGCGGCGCGGTTCGGGTCGTAGCTGAGGACCAGCGGGTTATTCAGGGACGCGGCGACGAGTTCCCTGTCGGACTGCTCCACGGGCTTGATCGGCGGCTCGCGCGTCGGTCCGTCGTCCTTAGTGTCGTCCGTCTTTTGCTTTTTCGATTTTGGCTCCATCGATGACGTCTCCAGCGTCTTGGCTATGAGGGCGATGGGCTCGTCGTCCGAGGATGTGCTCGCATCACCCGCCGACGATGTGCTCGCATCGCCGCCTCTGCTGCCCGTGGGGCTAACGCCGAACCCCGCGGACGAGGGCGGACCGCTCGTCCCCGGCGTTCCCCCCGCGCTCCACAGCCTGCCCTTCTCCGCAGCGGCGGCGGCACGCTCCGCGCTCGCCTGCGCCGCGCGCTGGGTCCTGTTCATCTGCACCCGCAGCTCGGCCGAGATCGCCCTATGCTCGTGCCACACGGGCGTGGTCATCGCCTCCATCGGCACCGGGGCGCCCCGGGCCGCCCGCTCCACAGCGGCCGAGTACGACTGCGCCATCGTCACTGATTGAGACGTCAGCCTGTGTGTCCGCCAAGGAAGTAAATTTGAACTCAAGTCAACAGGTGCCGCAGTCCAAGACGCGCACCGACGCACGCGACATGAGCCGCGCCGCTGAACTGCGCGGACAGATCGGAGTGCCCAACACCAGGCTCGGCGGGGGCGAGCTACTCGGCCTGCTCGGTCTCCGAGGCCGCGGAGCCGACCCGACCGATGAGAACGCCGACCCCGAGGCTGTGAATTCGCGGAAATACTACGACGAGCTGGCCGATCGACTGACCCCGCCGCGAACCGGTAGGCCGAGTTCATCGACGGCCACCGATCGAACGACGTCCACGAGGGAACCCAGTTCCCTGGCGAGGGCGCTCAGGGACGAGAACGTGACTCTATGCGCGCACATGAGTCGGAATGGCCGGTCCAGACGGCCGAGGCTGCTGCGAGCGTCGCACAAGGCAGGGGAGAGGCGCGCGACGTCGTCCACGCTGTACTGCGGGGAGTGCGAGGAACGGCTGGTGGCGAAAGGGTTGGTGGAGCCCGAGAAGAAGGCGCGGGTGCGGGAGACGGCGCCGGCGGAGACGTCGCGGGTGAAGGCCGCGACCGAGCCGCCCGAACAACGAGTGCCCCATCCAAGACGAGCACCCGAGGACCATCTAGCGCCGGGGTTCTCGGAGCGGACTACACGGATGCTGGAGACGAGACGGCGAAACAGGGTGGCGCTGCTCGAGGCGCAGCTCGCGTTGGTGAAGAGGATGGAGGGTGTGGGTGAAGAGACACAGAAACAAGAGAGACCGGCGCGGGTAGGAACGCATACGAGTATTCCGGTTTCGGCGTCGACGCCGACGCCCGAGCAGAACGAGCGGGTCGAGTCGAGGGTCAGTCATTCGAGGGTTCATGACTCGAGGCCCGCGCCGCGACCACCCCGGACCCCGATCGCGTCTCCCGGCGCCGGTAGGATGCACGACACGCTCGTGGCCGGGTCCATGTCGGATACGTCGCTGTTGGCGGACATTGAGCGTCTGATGCGAATGTCATCGGCGGACGCGGCGGCTACGCCGGGTGAGGGAGAGATGTACGAACTGAGTCCTTCTCCGTCCAAATGAGGGTGTGTTGATTAAATCAATAAAATGCTAGAGTCACGTCCCAGCTTCTGGTGTTACAAGTTCTTTCATGCAAGCGCTGCGTGACCCTCAGGGGCGCCCTGGCGAGCGCCCCCCAACTGTGCTAAGTACGTAATAAAAGTAAAAAAGAATTCGCGCTGCGACCCGCGCTTACATGTCGACGGAATCGCGGGTGAATCCCGGCATCTCGAAGGCCTCAGCGAACGCCTCCACCTCCGCGCGGAGGGCATCGACCGCGGGGTTACCCTCGAGGCCCAGTTTCCAGTCCTTGAGCATCTTGCCGTGGCTCGTCTGCACCTCCAGCGCGAGCTCAACCGCCTTGTGGAGGAGGTCGGCAATCTTCTCAAAGTCGTTTTCCCTGAGGCCGCGGGAGGTCATGGCGGGCGCGCCGATGCGGCAGCCGCCGGGGGAGAGCGCGGAGGCGTCACCGAAGACCGCGTTCTTGTTGAGGGTGATGTGGCACATGTCACAGATGGTCTCCATCTTGGAGCCGGTGAGGCCGCAGGGGCGAAGGTCCCAGAGCACCAGGTGGTTGTCGGTGCCGTCCGTCACCAGCTTGTACCCCTTGGACATGAGAGCCGAGGCGAGCGCGCGGGCGTTCGACTTGGTCTGCTGCTGGTACGCCTTGAACTCGGGGCCGGCGGCGTGCTTGAGCGCCACGGCGAGGGCACCGATCTGGTGGTTGTGGGGGCCACCCTGGAGGGCGGGGAACACGGCCATGTTGATTTTATTCTCGTAGTCGTACGTCATACCCTCGGGCTCGCCCTTCTTGGACGCCCGTGGGCCGCGGCGGAAGAAGATCATGCCCGCCCGTGGTCCGCGGAGGGACTTGTGCGTGGTGGTGGTGACGATGTCGCACAACTCGAAGGGCTGCGCCTGCTCCTCCGCGGCGACGAGGCCGGAGATGTGCGCCATGTCCATCATGAGCATCGCGCCGCACTTGTCGGCAATCTCCCTAAACTTGGCGTAGTCCCAGTCGCGCGCGTAGGCGGACCCGCCCATGATGAGCATCTTGGGCCTGAAGTCCATGGCCTTTTCCTCGAGCTTGACGAAGTCGATGAGGCCGGTGGCGGAGTCGACCTTGTACGGGAGGGACTCGAAGAAGATGGAGGTGGCGGAGATCTTCTTGCCATTCGCGGTGTAGTACCCGTGGGTGAGGTGACCTCCGGAGGGGAGGTCGAGGCCCATGATCCTGTCGTGGGGGTTGAGCAGCGCGGTGTACACGGCCATGTTGGCGGGGGAGCCGCTGTAGGGCTGCACGTTGACGCCCCACTTGGACTTGTCAAGGCGGAAGGCGGCGAGCGCGCGGTCCTGGCAGAGAACCTCAACCTTGTCGATGTTCTCGTTACCGCCGTAGTAGCGCGCGCCGGGGAGACCCTCGGAGTACTTGTTGGTGAGGCACGAGCCGAGAGCCTCCATCACGGGCGCGGAGGTGAAGTTTTCGGACGCGATGAGCTCGATGCCGCGGCTGTGTGGGTGGGTGGGGGGTGGGGTGGACGGTGAGAGGCGGGAAAAAAAGGCGGATGACGGACGGTGGGCGCGGTTGCGCGTGTTTGTCGGCGCGGGAACTCATCCGGGCGGGGGTGTGCGTACATCTGACGGAGCTTCTCCTTCTGGACGAGCTCGTAGATCTCGGGATCGGCATCCTTGAGGGTCTTGAGGGACTCGGGGAAGATGGATTCCTGTCGAGAGAGGGTTCGGGGACGTCGTCAGTACCGATGAAGCCTATGGGGGGCGGGGGCTGCTGCGTGTGTTCCGGACCGATCGACAGGTGGCCACGCGGACGTGTCTCAGATCGGACCGCGTCGTCGACCGCGAAGCCGGGTTCGGGCCGGTTCGTGGCGGCGCGAGATCGCGGGAATGGGACACGCACCATCTTTGCCTTGATACGTAACCTTGCACGTGGATTCCGCGCGGGAAGAAGTAGGGCGAGGGCGCGACGACGCGAGGATTTTGTTCAAAGTGGTGGAGAGAAAGAACTATCGGGGATTCATTCTAACCGTCGGTGTCGTCATTCACGAATATGGGTCCAATATGGACCGCTTCATCAGAACCATGGACCAAATAGACCGCTAAACTCGAATCGTGAGTGCAACACCCCAAGTTTAGGGTAACTAGATACCCATACGAATTTGATCGCAACGAGCGGGGCGGTTGTTAGAGACTCGTCTGACATGTGCCGCGGCCTGACATAAAGGCGCGGCGCGGAGGAGGTGCGCGTGTGGTGTGGAGAATGACGATGAGGTTCGGCAGAGCGGCCGATGCGGACGGGACGGACGATGAGCGAATCCTGCTCATCCCTGGCGAGCACGCGTCCATCAAGCCGCGGCGCGCGTGGCACCAGAGACCGTGCGCGGGGTGCTTCGTGATGCTGCTCCTGTGCCTCTTCGGCCTGGCGTGCGTGTCGCTGCCGTCGTTCGAGTCGCCGGGGACGATCACCGTGCTGAGGGTGAGCGAGGCGGACGTGAAGATCCGCGACGTCGCGGGGTGGAGGGAGGTCGGCGACGATCCCCCTGAGTCCGCGAGGCACGCGGTGACCCTCGCGGTTCGTCAGGATCGAGACGCCATCTTGAGGGCGCTGGCGCGCGTCTCCGATCCGGACTCGCCGTCGTACGGCAAGCACCTCACGCAGCGACAGGTGGCGGAGCTGGCGACGGACAAGAAGAGCGTCGCGTTCGTCAAGGCGTACCTCAAGAAGGTGACGTCCGCGCTCTCGGTGCAGACGCGATGGTCCCCGGGGGGCGACCACGTCCGGGTGGAGGGCAGTGTGGGCGACCTCAACCGCATCTTCAACGCGCGGTTCCGGCGATGGGATCGACGGGTCAACGGCCGCACGGTGCACGCCGCGTTCCGCACGCGGGAGATCGCGGTGCCCAAGGACCTGGAGCGGCACCTCGACGGGATACTCGGCGCCCTGCACCTGCCGTCGGGGCAGCTGCAACACGACACCAAGGGCGAGGGCGTCGACGGCGAGGGTGAAGAAGGGGACACCCGGGTGACCGATGACGAGTCCGGATCGAAGGACGCCACGCACACGGGCGGCTCGATGGGCGGCTTGATGGAGCCCGAGGGCGCCAGTGGCGGCGGGAGCGGGCCCACCGGAAGCCTGTACAGCGAACGACCGCCGCTGCGAATCGGGCGACCACCCGTGCGACGTAAGGTCAACGCCACGGAGTGGGTGCTCAAAGAGGCGGAGAACTTGGCGGCCGAGGCCGGTAACGACCCGTTCGCCGTCGAGGCGTTCAACGTGGCGACCGGGGAGCGACGAAGCAAGGGTGGAACAAACGGATCCAAGGGGGGAACGAAACGCGCACAATCCGCGACGGCGCTCGCGGATGCCGTCGCGTCTGTGGGGTTGCGTGGGGACATGGCCGCCGAGGAACGCGACTCTCTCATCGCGCGCGCCGCCAAGTACGCGGCGTACGCGGACGAGCGCATGGTGGACTCGTCGAAGGGCGAGGATGACGCGCGGGTACGGCTGGAGGGTGCGCTGAGCGCGGCTGCGCTGGGGTCGGCGCGGGAGGGGGGTCGGGGTTTGAAGTTTGCGTCCGTCGCGGCGGTGAACCGGCTGGGCGCCGACGCGGATCCGTTCGTCACCGTCCAGCCCGCGCCCGATGCCACCTACCAGGTGGCGGGACTCGCGCGTCACAAACGACCGGCGACGAAAGGGGATAAGTCCACTGGGGATAAGTCAGAAGACGGGGATAAGTCCACACCCCGTACCGACTCGTCTCCCGACGGCAAGTCCCCCGTCGCGGGCAAGTCCGTGGTCGTCACCGCAAAGCCGGCGAGTACACCCGTCACCGAACCCCCCGCCGCGTCCAAGCGGGAGCAGCACGCCGCCGAGACCGCCGCCGCGACGCACGCGGATGATAAGTCCCAGCAGGACAGGCTCGCGGCTGAGGCTAAGCAGGCTGCGAGGGAGGCGTCCGAGAAGGCCAAGGCGCAAAAGGCGGCCAGGGAAAAAGCGCTGAAGACGGAGGAGAAGCAAAAGTGGGAGGACAAGGCTAACTTGATGTTCGAGAAGATGGAGACGGAGTTCAAGGAGATGAAGACGTTCATGGCTGAGGTTGTGCATCGGGACGACGGCGATGAATCATCTTCCGACGATTCATCCGCCGAGTCCGGCGCACCCTCCGCCCTCGACTACGACGACGACGGCGTTAAGAAGATCAACGTGGTGGTCAAGAAGGGATCTTCGAAGGCCAAGGTGGACACCGAGGTGGCGTCGCTCGACGTCAACAGGGCGGTACCCGGAGGCGATTCGTCTTCCGTCACGAAAGACCTCCGCGAGATCGAGTCCGAGGGTGTCAAGTCCGCCAAAGGGTTGGAGGTTGACGTGCAGGATTTCCTCTCGGAGCCCGGGCACTACGAGGCTGGATACTACGAGTACTCAGCGCCGTACGACGACGAGGACGGCTCCGAGGACGACGCGTGGAACCTTCACCTGGACGACGACGAGGAGATCCGAGCGTCCCGCGCAAACGCCACCCTGCGACACAAGCTCATGCTCGAGGAGCGGCTCAAGTCGCTGGTCACCCCGGACAAGGTTCTCAGCTACTACAACGTTCCCAGGGGGAGCAGGGTGTCCGACCCGCGGGCGAGCGTGAGCGTGGGGATGATCGCGGGGGATACCAGGCGGTGGTCCGCGACGGTGTGGAAGTATTCGCAGTACTTTAACCTGTCACTCGGCGAGGTCAACGCCGCGCCCCGGCCGGAAGTGATGCTTCACTCAACCTTCGGCGACGAGGACGCGGCGAATGAGGAGGATGATCAGGAGGAAGAGGCGGCGACACCACCCGCCGGGTCCTCAACGAAGGCCCACGGCGGGCGCAGGGCGGGCCCCGCATCCAAAAAGCAGCCCAAGAAATCCACGGATTCCATCGAGAAACAGGTCAAGGATGAGGTCAAGGACATGGTCAGCGGCACCGTCAACGCGGCGGTTGGCGCCGTGGACAGCGCCGCCACCGCCGCGGGGCTCTTCACCGACGCCGCGCCGTCCATTAATGATGCGGCGAAGCTCGCAAAGTCAGTGTCGGACCCGGCGCTCATCGTCGACACGTTCAACGGTGCGGGATCCTCCTTCAATCCGTCGACTAAGGCGACGGCGTCGTTGGCCACCGCCAGGGAAATCGCGGGGCTGGAGTCCAACGGCGTAGCCGACCTCGGCTGGCACGACGCGGGCGCTAAGCGTCTGGAGACCAACCTGGACGTCCAGGCTGCCATGTCCGTCGCTCAGGGTGCCGACGTGGACATCCTCCTCACCACCCACGAGCAGCACTACGGCTGGGAGGCGCTCGACGTCTTACTCAACGTAGCCGCGTCGGAGTCGCCGCAGTCGGTGCTGTCGCTCTCCTTCGGGGGCATGGAGAAGGTCCGCGCCCTGGACGAGGACGGGAAGGTGGCGCAGCCCACGGCCAATCCCGTGGCCGGCGGTAACGCCTCCACGTCCGCGGTCATGGCGGATCTCTTCGGGTCCAAGCAGCGCGAAGCCAAGGCGAGCTACGTCCGCGACAGCCACTCCTGGGACACCTACGAACGGATGGACACCGAGATTGCCAAATTGGGCCTCCGCGGCGTCACCGTCATCGCGGCGTCTGGCGATAACGGACCGTTCTCGTACGGCATTCCCAACCCGTACCTGACGTGGGCCATGCACGACGCGCCGTGCGCCTTCGGTCCGTCGTTACCGGCGTCCATGCCCCACGTCACGTCCGTCGGGGGCACGACGGGTGGCAAGGACCCGTTCAAGCCTGAGCGCGCCGCCGCCGTCGAGCTCGGCAGCAAGATCAGCTCGGGCGGCGGGTTCTCCTCGATCTTTCCCCAGCCCGAGTGGCAGAAGGGCGCGGTGGGTCGGTACCTGGAGGAGTACGCCTACGACCTACCCCCCGAGTCCTTCTTCAACCAGTCGAACCGCGCGTACCCGGATGTGGCGCTCGCCGCCGAGGACATCGCGATCATATTCGCGTCAATCGGAGAGGAACCCAAACCGTCACCGAACCTCAACGCGCAGCCCGCCGCGCTGGGCGAGGGTAAGACCGCGGTGGACTCCGGCGGTGAGCTGGGTAAGACCCGGGTGGACTCCGGCGGTGAGCTGGCGCAGGTGCGGCACTACCTCACGGAGTCGTCGGGTACCAGCTACAGCGCCCCGCTGTTTGCGGGGATGATCGCGCTGATAAACGACCAGCGGCTGGCGCAGAATAAGAGCACGGTCGGCTTCATCAACCCGGTGCTCTACGGTCTGCACAGGACCGCCGCGGACGTCTTCAGGGACGTGAAGGAGGGATCGAGCAAGTGTCCCAACCCGGCGATGACGGGCGCGATGGTCGGATGCTGCAAGCACGGATTCAGAACTGGGAAAGGGTGGGATCCGCTCACGGGCCTGGGAAGCGTGGATTTCTCGAGGCTCCGGGACGAGCTCCTCAAGCTCCCATAGTGTTTTATTAGTTAGTGTGTAACAAGACTCATAACCGTATTATGATACTCACGGCACTTCGTCAATAACGTAGTCTATTGACTTGATCGTCGTCGTCCGTGCCCGTGTCGGTACCGGCGACGGAAGACGCCGACCGGCTCCCGTCCTCGTTCCTCTCGCTGATTCGTTTCATGCGCTGCGCCGCGATGACCATCCTGGCAACCTCCCTCAAACGCGTCGCGATGAACGACTCCGTCTCCGCGATTATCTCCTGCGCGTGTGCCCTGAGCTTAACCTCCAACTCTGGGTTGGAGCACACCAGCTGCAGGAACAGCGATTTGCTGAGGCCCACGAGCTCGACCGGGGTGTTCGCCACGGCGGTGACCAACCGCTTCTTCCTGTCCAGCATGAACGTGGCGTATCCGATGAAGTCGCCTTGCTCGCACTCCTTGATCGTGATGGCCTCGTCGAGGCTCTGACCCTTTGCGACGTGGAGCTCTCGCACCGACCCCTTTCGCACCCACCAGACCATGCCCGCGTCCTCGCCCGCGGAGAAGATGATGGAGCCCACGCGGTACCGGCGCTCGGGGAGGTCCTCGTTGATCGACGGGAACGACTCGATGCCCATGCCGAGCTTGATCTGAAGCTCCTTTCGGAGCTGCCCGCTCACCTGCCGGCGAAGCTGCCTGAAATCATTCGCCTTGTCCTTCGCGGCGGACGCCGCCTCCGGCTCCTTTTCGAACCAGTCAGAGATTTCGCTGCGCTGGATAACAGTCACCTTCATGTCGCTCAACGCCGCCACCGACGCGGTCCTCACGTTACCGTCCAGGAACAGGTCCACCTCACCCAGCAAATCCCCCGGGCCCACGTCCCGCGTCCTCTT
>MDSX01105436.1_pt1 | contig 15484 bp, 11 predicted proteins | sample 811141 | NCBI WGS metagenome assembly MDSX01 (sample SAMN05326642, study PRJNA326480) | marine metagenome | isolation source: seawater | place: Atlantic Ocean: South East | collected 2010 | reverse complement strand
TTATGTAGGAGACAGTTCAGCCGGATCATGGCGTCCAGTTATTACTGGATTGAATGACCCAAATAATAACACTTGGTTGAACGATGTTTGGCGTCCAAGCCATTTGCCCTTTGGATTATCCGGGAAACGTTTAAGTATGGATAGACGCATAGCGGCCAAGCGTCATAATAATGGTGCCAATTTAGTATATTTTGATGGTCACGCTGGATTTCTTGCGGGAAACAAAATAACTATCAATCTCTTTCGAGAAAATAAGCCATAGTTTCTATGTAATGATGGCTCGGTAATTATGATTTATACCAAGCCAACAAGTTTGCGGCCTGTCCAGTAGGCGACAAGAAGTAGGAGTATAAAGCCGCCCCACCACGGGTTACTCCATAGGAGGGTGCGGAGTTCCACTGGATTGGGTTCTGGTAGAACTAATATTTTTTTAATTATCTTTTCTAAATCATCTATATTTGCGCTTTCTCCTCCAGTGATTGATGCAATTTCTTTGAGTATGGACCGGTTCACTGGGCGGCCAAGTTTTTCGCGTTTCGGCATTGAGACGTTGATCTTAGTTTCTAATTTGCGATCTTGATCAGGAGCTTCTATTTTGATTTTGTAAACACCGCCTTCTTTTGCAGAAAATTCCGTACTGTAAACTCCCCATCCGCCTTTGATCTCACTTAAATTTAGCGATTCGTCGACTCCTTTAGGATAGAGGAATTCTCCATTTACATTTCCATCTTCTAAGGGAAATCCCGCTTTGTCTAAAACGGTGGCTTGCAGGAAAATGCGATCTCCAACTTTTGGGGTTTCCGGAGAGAAACTGAGTCGTATTCCTTCCTTTTCAGCTAAATGCCGTTTATGTGCCATCCAGCGAGCGATCTGGCTCCAAAAACGATAATGAAATTTATCCTCTACTCCTCGGCGCCAACGCCAAGCGCTGTCGGTTCCCATGAATAAAACTTTTCCTAGTCCAGCATTTCGAATGGCTAGAAGCGGTATGCGCCCGAACTGGTTGCGCAATTCGGAGTGAACAGCAAGCACCTCAGTTCCAGGTCGGCTTTTAGTGACAGCCGCAGACCAGTAAAAGCCAGGGAGCATTTTCCATATTTGGTCATTTGTTATTTCATCACCGTCAAATCGAGTAAGTAAGTGTCTGCGGCCAAGTGTTGATAGTGTCAAAGCTGATTCGTTATTTAGACCTATACCTTTTGGTTTGTCTTCGTTAAGTACGACCGGCATAAGATCCTTAAGTTCGCTATTCATAAGCGAGAGATGATTGCCGCGTCTTCCAGGCATGAAAATGAGACCACTTCCTTGTTGCTCAACAAGGCCTTTTATTAGTTTAGCATCTTTTTTACTTAACTGATTTTCTCCAATGCCTATGTCGCCCAAAAAAATTACATCGTAGCGAGATAGCATTTCCCGGGAGCCTGGAAAGGAAGAGAGGTAATCTCGCCCGCCTCCTGATGAGATTTTAGGATGAAGTAAAACACAGTTTAGATCTACGCCAGGGTCTCTGGCCAAGGCATTTCTTAGAAATCGGTATTCCCAACGTGGTTGGGAATCTACAACTAAAATGTTAAGTTTCACAACGCGTACGCCGATGTTAAACTTGGCAAAATTGTTGTCTTTTAATGCTTCGTCTTTCTCAACTGGAAATTCCAGTTTTAAATCGAATTCTCCTACTTTATTTGGATACCACATGATCGAATCTCGAAAACGGTTTTTTGCCGGTAGAGTAATTTTTTTTGAGGTAAGTATTTCTTTTCCGTTCATCAGTCGCACTTCGGTTGATACGTCGCGTTCCAAGTGACTCTGAATTGTATACGGAATTGAAATCTGTTCGCCGAATAAGCCATAAGCCGGTGCGGTGACTTCTTCCATAGAGAGATCGGCAATTGGTTGGTCTTGACCGGTGACTATACTATAAATAGGAATTTCTCTATCGCGATATCTTGTGGCCGCGCTGATTGGTGATGGCCCCAGATTCCAGTCGCCGTCCGAAAGTAATAGCACAGCCTTAAGATTTTTTTTCTGATCAAGTTCAGAACTTAGGATTGCGTTAAGATCTGTGCCAATTTCCTCGGATTTATCCAACGTATTTGTGTTGGAGGGCACTGCAAACGAATTAATATCAACCTGTACATTGCTGTCTACTTCGAGCGGGTTCCAAAACTCATTTTTATTTTGGTCATCCAACCATTTCTTTCGGCTGATAATCTCATTAGTGCTCACAATATCTCGCGTTAGCATGCTCTCAGAATAATCATTCAGGATTGAAATTTGTGGTTGCTCAGTACGGATGATACGTCGGATAAATTCTGGCTCTAAAAGAGTGAACGCGAGTAGTATAACTGCTACGGTACGAAGTAATTCCAGTATAGCCACTGTGCGCCGACGGCCATTCCGATTCCATATGTTCCAACTGAGCCAGCTTGACAGCATGACTACTCCTACACTAGTGAGGATGCTGAAGATTGAGGCGGTTAAAGACCAATGACTCATGATGTGCTGTTGGCAGGCAATGGCCCCGGCGTTGTTTTATCTGATTCGAGGTTGAACTTGGGGCGTATTAACCAAGCTTCGACGAGCAATGCTATCAGCATTAATATCAGGAATTTATCCCATATTTCGCTTTGTAAGGAAGTGTTTTCACGTTCGGCTTGAAAGAGTCTAAATGTTAGGCCGCTGAACAGTGCGGCAACTAACTCGTCTTCTACTCGTTCAAAATTATTTTCATTTGCAGGCCGATTGACGACTAACCAGCGATCACCGGACTTATAGACGCCTGCTTCAGTCTGCAAATTGCCGCGGAGGCCGGTTTCAACTGAAGTCCATTCAAGTTGCATATCTCCAGCACTGACTCTGCCTGTTTCGCTAATGAAGTTTCGTTGGAATCGACTACTTCCAGCTGCTAGTAGTCGCTGAATCATAGGAACTAACACTAGGCCATCCCCGAGATCTGACCAAGTGAGGAGCGGTAAGGTAGAGCAAAAATAAACCTCTCCTTGTCCAATAGTTTGCCTAGCCAGAAATGCTTGGCCGTCGTTAAAAGCTGCGAGCACTGCTGCTTGGCCAATAACCTGTTGTCGTTGCCTTACTGTGAGTTGGTTTAAGGGAAGTAACAAACCTTCATCTGTATTAGCAAGTGGGCCTTGATCCTCATCCCAGCGGCCAATTTTAAATGGATCTTTTTCAGCGACTTGTTTTTCTCCCCAGCCCAACCCAATAAATCTTACTGTATTCGACTCTCCATCGGGGAAGAAAACCAATCGTCCCCCTTCGTTAATAAACTCACGAAGTACACTTGCAGCATTACCTTCAGGAAGTGGAGCATGCCAGACCACGAGGGTTACATCACGAAGATCCGATTTTGAGAATTCGCTTGGAGCCAAAAGATTGGCAGTTTTTCGGCCAGATCTATTAACAGCCGAAGCAGCAGCTTGCCATAGAGAGCTTAGTTTGTTTTCAGTTATGACTAAACCTTCCATGGGGTGATCATCACTGTATCGGTAATAGGTTATATTGTCTTGTGGATTACCGTCCGCCGCCAGTTCGAGTTTTCCCCAGCCGCCAGATTGGTCGCCTATTTCGATACGATGGCGCCAGCGTGTGTTTTGTCCGTTAACTTTAGCTTCTATTTCAGTTGTTATGCCATTGATAGTTTGTTTAATAGGTTCAATGTCATTATTCATCTTTGTCCGTTTAATATCGACTGCAATACGAACTTCACCAGTTTCATTGGATTGCATTCGGGCAAGTTCAGAGACAGAAATAGAGGCGTTCATTGGTGATTCCTGTGTGGTGGCTAGCAAGCGAATTCGAACCTCTTGTTTAAGTGAACTAAAAGATTCTATGAGGGCTTTCCAGCGTGAATCATCAGGAAGCCAGTTGGTAGTTTGCAGGTCGGAGGCTATCCATATTTCTGCTGTTCCAGCTTGATTGTCGATAAGCCAGTCGAATGCACTTTGGAGCATTGCAGGTATATCTGCTGCAGTGTCAGAGGGTTGTGTGTCAGGCAGTTCGGGTATAGAAGAAGCAGTGGCGATGTCTTGAGGTTTTCGTGTAACACTATCAAGCAGAACTATGTGGCTTTTGTCTTCGAACTTTTCGGCTGCGCCTACAATCATTTCGAGTGCGTATTCGCGGCGTGATTTGTTGGTGCCAGTGATACGCGACTCCATGCTGGCGGATCGGTCAACTAATAGCATGATAACATCAGGAGCGCCCCCAAATGCCCACCCCATCCATCCACCCACTAGTGGGCGTGATAGGAAAAGTAATAGCATTAGTACCGCAAGTATTCGCATCGCAAGAATTAGCCAGTTCTTGATTTTAGAATGACTGGTAGAGCTGCGAGTTGCTGCAAAAAGAAACTGCATTGCAGCCCACTTTCTGGGTTTGTGCCGCATGCGGTTTATTAAGTGAATAATTACCGGAAGCAGGATGAGAGGTAACCCGAAAAGTATGTTCTCTTGAATGAAGCTCATAGTTAACTTTTTATGCGTCTAGCACGTTCATTCAAGAAGTCTGCGAGCACTCTGTCATAAGGTTGATCGATGGTGACTTGGCGGTAGTCTGCGTTGAACTCGTGACAGTTGGTCTGAAGTTTTTTAAGAAACCGTGTGAGTTGTAACTGGTATTCTGCACGAATAGTAGCAGGTTCAGTCACTATGGATTGTGAACCTTCCATATCCACAAAACGTACTGGTCGGTCGAAATTGAAATCTAATTCCAATGGATCCAGTAAATGGAACAAAGCTAGGTCGTGTTTTTGAAACCGAAGATGTTGAAGCGCATCACGTAGTTCAGTTTCGTCACAAAAACAGTCGGATAGAATTATCACTAATGCACGCCGACGAGCTTTTTCGGCTAATTCATGTAGTAAAGGGATGAGATTAGTTTCTCCTTTGGGGCTGGCTTGATTAAGTGAGTCAAGTATTAGTTGTAGATGGGATGCGTTTCTGCGAGGCGGGATTTCAATGTTATCTTTTGCATTAGCATGGACTAATCCTGCAGCATCGCCTTGATTAATGACAAGATAGCTTAGTGTTGCGGCTAGTCTTTTAGCATAATCGAATCGTATGCCATTATTCCCTTTAAATCCCATTGAACCACTACAATCGAGGACAACATAACATCTGAGATTTGTTTCAGCTTCGAACTCTTTAAGATAGTAACGATCTGTTCGAGCAAATACGCGCCAGTCTAGCCTTCGAATATCATCTCCTGGTACGTAGTTACGGTATTCAGCAAATTCAACACTTGATCCCCGGTGCGGACTTCGATGATGCCCAGATACCGTGCCTTCCATAGGAAACCGTGCAAGTAGTGGTTGCCCAATAAGTCTACCGACAACGTCGGCTTCAATCAGTGGTTGCTCTTTCTCTTCAAGCACTGGCGTTGCGGAATTGATCGAGCAACTTTTCGACGATTATGGTACTGTCGGTGCCCTCGGCCTGAGCTTGGAAATTTGTTATGATACGATGTCTCAAAACCGGGTGAGCGACGGCTTCGAGATCTTCCTGCCTCACAAGATAGCTTCCATGTAAGACAGCGCGAGCTTTGGAACCACGTATTAAGTATTGTACAGCGCGTGGTCCGGCTCCCCAGGATACAAGTTTTTTACAAAAATCAGGGGCATCATTAGATGCGGGTCGTGTCGCTCGAACTATGTCTACCGCCATATCGTATATGTGGTCGGGTACAGGTACTCGTTCAACTAGTTTTTGATATTTAAGAATTTGTTCGCCGCTTACTTTTGGCTCAATAGTTTGAGAGGCTACGCCGGTAGTCTCGCGAGCTATTCGCAATTCCTCATCACGATCAGGATATTTCACTTCAACAAAAAACATGAATCTGTCGAGTTGGGCTTCTGGAAGTGAGTAGGTGCCTTCTTGTTCGATTGGATTCTGAGTAGCAAGTACGAAGAACGGTTCTGGAAGTGATAAAATACGTCCGGATACGGTTACGTGATGTTCCTGCATAGCTTCAAGCAATGCCGACTGTGTTTTGGGAGGCGTACGGTTTATTTCATCAGCCAAAATGATGTTGGAAAAGATTGGTCCTTTCACAAATTCAAATTCTCTTCGGCCTTCAGCTGTGTCCTGCAGGATATCTGTGCCGGTGATATCAGAGGGCATAAGGTCGGGAGTAAACTGGATTCGATTAAAGTCAAGCGACATCACTTTTGATAGTGAATTAACCATGAGTGTTTTTGCTAGCCCCGGCACGCCCATTAGCAGGGCATGGCCGCGAGAAAGAATTGTGATTAGAAGATTCTCAACGACTTCATCTTGGCCAACGATAACTTTAGCCATTTCAGCTTTCATGTCCTCGTAGGTAGAACGCAATTCATCAATTACCGCGACATCATCATCTTTCGGTATACTTGATGGGTTGTTGTTTGTTTGACTATCCAATATTGGAGCGGATTCTGACATGTTAGAAAAGAGGGGTAGTGAACGATCTTAGACAGCTTGGGTCAATCACCGATTGGTGAAGCTATAATATGCTGTCGATTTATTTTATTAGGCGTCGGGCGAAGGCTGCACTGCCACGACCGAACGAAGTAATGTTGAAAAATTCCCAACCGGCCTTGCCGAATGTATTCATTTCCTCCTCGATTGCTACACGGCTATCCCCAAAAATCGATTTGTACTCCCATTTAATTGAATTTTTCGGTTTATTATTTTTTTCTATAGCGATTGTATGCTGGGCAACTAGTGTCTTTAGAAGTTCTGTTGTGGAGTTTGAGGCGGCGGTTTGTTCTCGAGTTGATTGCGTTTGCTTAGAAAGCTCAACTGCTAGTGACTTAGTAGTCTCGTTAAGTTTTTCCAATTGCTTAAAGATTGACTTAATTGATTGATCTTTAGGATTATTCTGGCTGGTTTTTTGTATCTTAGCCAAATCCGCATAGATTTTAGTTAATCCTTCAACAATGTGGTCTAGCCTCTTGAGTGTTGGTGTTAAGTTTGGTTGATCTGAATTTGTGCTATTATCAGTTTCTCCAAATGTAGATGAATAGAAACTGCTAAGAACAAAGCTTAGAAAAATTATGGAAAGTGCTGGGTTTTTCATTGGATTTAAAATCTAATTGCTTGAACGTAAGTCAAGCTTAGGGCTGCTGCAAGGTCTTCGAATTGGGCGATTTCGCTGGTCGTGTTGTTTAAGTCTGTATAAATGGGGCGCGGTCAATGTTAGGGAATTTTAGTCATATTTTAATTAGCCTCCTGATTTTTTTGGCAGGTAATACTGTTCAGGCTGCGCCTGAGTTGCCGCTATGGGCGGCAGCGAGTTGGCGCAATGATGTCAAAACAGTGAAGGCGCACATAGTAGCCGGTACCGATATTGAAACCGTTGATGATTGGACTGGCAAAACCGCTATGCACTATGCTGCTGAGTATGGCAACCTAGAGATTGCTCAGCTTCTTGTTGAAGCGGGGGCGAATGTTAGGCATCGCGATTTCGACAAGGCTACAGCATTACACCACGCCGCTATAGGAGGGTTTGTTGACATTGTGGAATTGTTGCTGTTTCACGGAGCGGATATAAATGCAAAAGATAAAGCAGGTGAGACTGCTATGGATGGCGTAGCCTTTTTTGGGCATACGAATGTTGCTGATTTGCTTAAAAACTATTACGGCATCATTCGCTTTGATTTAGACAATCATTTTATAATGGAGGCGACGGCATTGGCCTCAGGTTGGTATGGGTTTTTAAATAAAAAAATAAAAGTCGACCCTAGGCAGTTTCAAATTCTTTCTTCGGAGAATCTAATCGACTGGCGAGTGAGAAAGATTTTGGATTTTACGTCTGATAGATTAGTTTTTAAGGAAACCAATACTAGTAAGTATAGACATCGTTTTTATCGGTTGATGCCTTATATTCAGCCGCCACCTAAAAATATAAACCGAATTGATCTTTATTATGATTATTATGAAGCAAAACCGGTTAATGGCATTCTTGATGGGATTCCTAGCGAATGGTTGGCAAGTGAAATGTTGGCAAATCCTGGTTTTGAAATAGTTAACGAGGATCAGCGAGGTAAAGCTAACTACATCGCAGGTGAGACTACATATTCTCAATTTGCCGAATTTGATGAAGGGAAATGGGAGGGGGATAAGGATCACAATATTAAGTTAGGTATTGGATGGAACGTTTCAGGCCTGCATCTTACTTTGGTGGTTGAGGATGATCAGCATGTCCATTTTGGTAAAACTGCTGATGAGGGTGACGCTGTTAAGATTTTATTCACTGATGCGGATCGAAAGGAAGTATTAGGTGAGTTTGTTTGTTCATTATCTTATGACGCGTTCTTGAAAGATCCAGACTGGAAGTTGGTAAATGATCTTCCTTATAATAAAAAAATGCTTTCAACCCCCGGGTTTGTTCCGCCAATTGGATATATGGAGCAAGTCAAAGGAGATGCCGAATTTGATGTCGTAATTCGCCGAAATCAAAAAACAATTGACCCTGCTAATGGTAATCCTGCCACTGGCACGACTGTTTATGAGTTTTGGTTTGCTCCTGAAACAGTCGGAGTATCAAGTCTCAAAGAAAATGTATCATTCGGCTTGGGCGTTGCGGTTATAGATAGTGACCTAGATGCTCCAGGTATTCAGGGGTGGTCGGGTTGGGGGCCAGAGAGCGTGCTTTTTGAAGCTAATCCTAGTGAGGCAGCTTCAGTAATTCTGATTGGTAACCCTGAGGATATTGAAGGTGACGCTGAATAGGTATATTGAGTCATACTATTGCCTAAAGAAGAAAAACCCATTGACTTGACAGTAGCACGTCGATATTTTCCGCCGCTATGTTATTTGTGAGGCTACGACTTTTGTTACTGGGACTGGCGCTTTTAGGAAGCGTGCAGGTGGTCGAGGTTTAATTTAGTTCTCATGAAATTTGTAAACCCCGCTGCCGAACAAGGTGACGGGGTTTTTTGTTAGCCTCTATGTATTTAACGAAGATATGAAAAAGAATCGGATCATCATTTTTGATACGACACTGCGCGATGGCGAACAGTGCCCTGGTGCTTCTATGACGTTACGAGAGAAGCTTGAGGTTGCGCGTCAACTGGCTCGACTAAAAGTTGATGTGATTGAGGGTGGATTTCCTGTGATTAGTGAAGGAGATTTTACTGCTGTAAGCACAATTGCTAAAGAGATCAAGGGGCCAACTATTGCAGGTTTAGCTCGTTGTGTTCCTAAGGATATTGAAGCTGCTGGCAAAGCGATTGCTCCGGCTGGAAGCAAGGGGCGGATACATGTTTTTCTTGCCACCTCGAAATTGCATCGTGAGTTTAAGCTTGGTAAGGCTCAGAACCAAATCATTAAGCTAGCTGTTGAGGGTGTGAAACGAGCGTGTGACCTTGCAGCAGATGTTGAGTTTTCTCCTGAAGATGGTTCTAGAACTGAGCCGGATTTTCTCGCGGAGGTTTGTCAAGCGGTGGTCGATGCTGGTGCTACTACCGTTAATATCCCTGATACGGTTGGTTGGGCTGTGCCTGGGCAGTTTGGTGAGCTAATTGGACATCTCCACGCTTCTGTGCCGGAGTTTAAAACAGGCAAGGCTGTCATCAGTGTGCACTGTCACAATGATCTTGGCATGGCTGTGGCCAACTCCTTAGCTGCTGTTGAGAATGGAGCACGCCAAATCGAGTGCACTGTAAATGGTATTGGGGAGCGAGCTGGTAATGCTGCTCTCGAAGAATTAGTTATGGCTCTAAAAACTCGTGAGGATTACTACAAGAATCTTAAGTGCGGTATTAAGACCAAAGAGATTGTGAAATCTTCTCGCCTAGTTTCGCGTATGAGTAGCTTTGTGGTACAGCGAAATAAGTCTATCGTGGGAGAGAATGCTTTCGCGCATTCAAGTGGAATCCATCAGGATGGAATTATCAAGAAGCGTGAAACTTACGAGATTATGGATCCACAAGATGTTGGCTGGGGGCAGACTGAGTTGCCGTTGACCAAGCATAGTGGCCGGGCTGCTATGGCTTTACGGCTTAAGCACCTAGGTTTTAAGCTTACTGATGACGAAATTATTAATGTATTTAGTCGTTTTAAGGAAATAGGAGATAAAAAGAAATTTGTTTATGATGATGATCTTGGTGCATTGGTTGATGGCCAGATGACTAAAGTGCCAGAGACTTGGTTGATGGAATATGTTAACGTCACGAGTGGAAATAAGACCGTTCCGACAGCTACTGTTCGCTTACGAAAACCAGCTTCTGGGCGTTCTAAGAAAGATACAGTGCTAGAGGATGCTGGGGTAGGTGATGGTCCGGTTGATGCTGCCCTTAAGGCAATTGATCGCCTTACAGAAACCCAAGGAACACTGAAGGATTATTCTTTACGTGGTGTGTCTCAAGGCAAAGATGCGCTAGGAGAAGTGAGTCTCAAGGTAGATTTTGGAGATGGTGAGCTAATCACGGGTAAGGGGGCTAGTACAGATGTAATTGAAGCTAGTGCAAAGGCTTATCTCAATGCTGTTAATCGCCATTTAAGCAATTGCCGGCGCAAAAAGAATTCAAAGAAAAAAACCAAGGGGCAGCCTTGATTTATTAGTTTTTCTTTTGATTTAAAAGTTATCCATATGGGTCGAAGCTTTGCAGGTTCCATTCTTCTAAGAGATCGTCTCCAATTTCGCTAAGAAATCTAGATGGTTGTTGAAATGTTTCTCCTCCGGATCCGTGCATGAAACGCATTAGTGGATAACTAAGATAAAGTTCAGTTTTTGCGCGAGTGACGGCTACATAGAATAATCGCCTTTCCTCTTCTTCACCTTCAGGGCTTTCGATTGCTCTACTTGAAGGAAAGAGTCCATCGCATAGCATCATTACAAACACCACTTCGAACTCTAGTCCTTTGGCTTGATGAATAGTGGAGAGCCGAATTTGCTCGGGGTCTGGTTGTGTATTCCCCTTCGACTCGGCATCCAAATTACTTAGCAGAGCGAGTTCGCTAAGGAATTCCTCAGTGGTTTTATATTGTTCGGCAAATCCCGCAACTTGTTCGAGGTCTTCTAATCGTGAATAGTAGTTTGGAAACTTGTTTTGCAGATAATCTTCGTAGCCTGCTGCAACTATCAAGCGAATTAGATGTCCTGGGCCTTTGTGTTTTTCATCTTCTAGTTGAGAGAGGGTTTCTGCGAATTGTTCCCATCCTGCTATGGATTTTTTTGGAGTTAATTTGGTAATTTCTCGAATTATTTTAGCCAAACTCGGTTGCGTAGTAATTTCGTCAGTTAATCGGGTTTTGTATGATCTCCATAGTTTATCTGCAGACTTAGCTCCGATTCCTGATAGCATCAGTACAATGCGCTTAAATGCTATTTCATCTTGCTGATTAGAAATCAGTTTGAGGTATGCGGCTACGTCCTTGATATGAGCTTGTTCAAAAAAACGGATACCACTAGTTATTGTGAACGGAATATTACGTCGGGTAAATTCAAGCTGTAATTCGAGTGCGTGAAAGTGAGATCTGTATAATACCACCATATTTTCTAGATCTATGCCTTCATCGCGAAGCTCAAGTGCGCGCTGGGCGATGAATTCAGCCTGTTGGTTGGCGTCATTACACGATACTAAGGCTGGTTTCATTCCGTTTTTCCGTACCGGGGTGAGCTCCTTCTTAAACTGATTAGTATTGCCCGCTATGACAGCATTAGCACAATTTAGAATTTCTGGAGTGCTACGGTAGTTCGTCTCTATCTTGAAAACTTGTGTTCCTTTATGGCGATCAGGGAACTCGAGTACATTACGGAAATTTGCGCCTCGCCATGAATAGATACTTTGTGAATCGTCGCCAACTGCCATGATATTATGATGTCGCTCTCCAAGCCGATCGATCAATTCACACTGTACGTGATTTGTGTCTTGGTATTCATCTACAAGAATAAATTGAAATTTAGTCTGAAAATATTCTCGGGCTTCATCGTTTTCTTTGAGCAGTCTGAGCCACTGGTTGAGCAGATCGTCGAAGTCCATTACTCCGTTCGATTGTTTCCGCTTGATGTAAGCGGCGTGTACTTTAGCAATGTCTTCGGACAAGCTTTCGAAATAAAAATATCGGGCTTCCATTACTTCCTCGAGATTCATACCTGTGTTAATTGACATTGAAAGAATATCGCACAGTAAATCTGGTTTAGGAAAACGAACTGCTTTGGTGTCTATTTCAGCATCAGTAATAGAAAGGCTCATCATGTCTTTTGCATCTTCGCGATCCATGATGGTAAATGTTTTTGGATATCCAATCGTATCCGCATTGCGTCGTAAAATACGGTGGCCCACTGAATGAAAAGTTCCGCCCCAAAGGCCGGATGTGTCACCTCCAATCAGGTCTTGAACTCGTTCCATCATTTCTTTTGCGGCCTTATTTGTGAACGTCAAAAGAAGAATACGATCAATTGGAATGCCTTGCTCGAGTAGATATGCTACACGGTAAGTCAGAGTGCGTGTCTTACCAGCCCCGGCCCCAGCCAATACCAAAGCTGGCCCTGGCATAGCTGTAACAGCAGCGAGTTGCTGAGCATTTAGCTCCGATGCATAATCAATGTTTAGATCGATAGGAGAACGGAACTGTTTAATTGTGTACTCTTTAGACACGCACACATTCAAGCGTTCAAATGCTTTGCCATGCGAGATAAAATTGAATTTGCTTTGGTGGGCAATATTTTATGGCACTAAGTTTGTGAATGGTATCCAAGGGAGATTTCGAATGATGCCGTAAACAATCATTAACCCTATAATTGTAAAGACTAGTTTCAAGTTTCCGAACAGGGAATGAAATATCTTCGTTTGTTTTATCGTTATAATGTAACGAATATAGTCTGTTAAGGAGAGTAGTAGTAATGCAATTAGCCCCGGATTTAGTCTTAGTGCTTCTAATAAATTTCCATGTGTTAGATTAAAAAGAGCGCGAGTAGAGCCGCAGCCTGGGCAGGAATAACCGGTTGCTATATAAAATGTGCACTTTGGAAAAAAGGAATACTGGCTTGGATTTAAATAAAAAAGGGCTGTGGCTCCAACAATTACAATCAATGGAATTCCAAAAGGGATAATTGAGCGTGCAGACGGCATTAATTGTTTGAAGGAAAATCGGAGTGAAGGGTATCAACTGTTTAGAGATAAGTTGTTCACTGATTAATTATTTTTATGTTCCTCTGACTTGAAATCATACATGATCAATAATATTAAATAGAATTATAACTAAACTTAATTGCCCGTCAAATCTTGTAATTTACTTATGGCAGCCCCATCTTCAATAACTGAGACAGCCATATCCCAGCCTTCCAATGCAGAATCTGTTTTAGCAGCTACGAACAAGGCATGTGCGGCATTTAGAAGAACTGCATCGCGTCGAGGGCCACGATCTTCGCCTGAAAGGATAGCCTTAATGGTAACGGCATTTTCCTCTGCATTCCCGCCCTTCAAATCTTCTAGTGTGGCTGGTTGTATTGGGAATAATTTCGGTAAGTCAGTACTTACAGAAAAGCCTCTATCCTGATAAAATTCTGCAATGGTATTTTCGCCAAGTGTTGATAGTTCATCCATGGCGCCATCTCCCACATTGCCGTTGACTACCATTCCTCTCCGAATGCCAATAGACTGAAGAACTCGACCGATCGGATCGCAAAGTTTTTTATTGGGGACTCCAATTAATTGTGTAGTAGGTCGGGCTGGATTCAGGAGTGGACCGAGAAAATTAAAAACCGTCCGCTGGCCTCGTTCAGCGCATAATTTTCTTGCCGGCATGATATTCTTGAATGCTGGATGATATTCAGGTGCAAAGATAAATGCGAACTGGTGGTTTTTCAGGTTGGTGGCTACTTGTTCTGGTGTTAGGTCTGTTGGAATGCCTAGCGCTGCTAAAACATCAGCACTGCCGGCCTTAGATGTGATTGCGCGGTTGCCATGCTTAGCAACCGTTACCCCAGCAGCAGCAGCAATAATGGCAACTGTGGTGGAAATATTGAAAGTTCCTAGCTTGTCTCCACCAGTGCCGCAAACATCTAGCATTTCACGGTTCCGTGTTTCCTTATCAATAGGGACAGGTAGGGCTTTATCACGTAGTTCATTCGCAAATGCAGCGATTTCATCCGCAGTTTCACCTTTGGAGGCAAACGCTGTAAGAAAATTAGCTTTGGCCTCTGGGCTTATGGTTTCATTCGTTAGGCTTTCAATTGCTTCGCTTATCTGTTCAACCGTCAGTGATTCACCGTTGTTCAAATGTTTAGTCAGGCTGTCTAACATGGGCGCAAGGATACGCGTTATAATGGTAATTGGCCAACCGGCATTTTAGATTCTATTATTATGTTTATCTCTCGTTCTTTAACCGAAGTCATGAAAAACTAGTTCGGTCTTGAGTTCAAAGGATAAAAAAATAGTTCTACCAGGAGGCAGTGGTTATATTGGCCGGCATTTATCTCGATATTTTATGGCTAAAGGCTGGAATGTAGTAGTTTTAAGTCGTCGTGATAATGAATTGTCAGATCGCGTGCGCTATGTGTGGTGGGATGGTGTGAATATTGATGCTTGGGCTGAGGAAATTGATGGAGCAGATGTAGTCGTTAATCTTGCCGGTCGAACTATAAATTGTCGTTATACTAAGAAAAATAGGCAGCAAATATACGATTCTCGCGAATACTCTACACAAGTTATTGGAGAGGCGATTGCCCAAGCGAATCAACCTCCGAGGGTTTGGTTGAATGCTAGCGCAGGGACAATTTATAAACACTCATTGGACAGGTCGATGGACGAAGCAACTGGTGAGATTCAATCTGTTGAGCCTGGCAGGCCGAGGGATAAATGGGAGTTTTCAGTTGATGTCGTTAACAGGTGGGAACAGGCTTTATTTAATGCGGATACTCCGAGTACTCGGCGTATTGCTATGAGGCTTTCAATGGTGTTTGGGACAGGTAGAGGTGGTGTATATGAGGCTTTTAGAAAAATTACTCGTCTAGGGCTTAGCGGTACGCAGGGAACAGGTAGTCAATTTGTGAGTTGGTTACACTTGGAGGATTTTTTGCGAATGGTAGAGTGGTGTATCGAGCATGAAAATATCGACGGGCCAATTAACATGTGTGCTCCGAACCCACTAACAAATCGTGAGTTTCTTAAAGATCTGCGTTACGCTTGTGGTGCAAAGGTTGGGCTGCCTGCTGCTCGGTGGATGCTAGAAATAGGCGCCTTCTTAATGCGAACTGAAACTGAATTATTACTTAAGAGTCGAAGAGTTATTCCAGGTAAACTTCTTGAATCTGGTTTTAAATTTAATTATCCGAATTGGCCAGAAGCGGTTCACGCTATTGAGGCCGCTTGGTTAGATGCCAAATAATTATCAAATTTCATTGTAAGATTTAAATATGAATCAAAAAGATAAACCATTCATTCTTATTGCGAGGGTTAGGGTCATGAAAGGTAACGTGGAGGATTATCTCAAAATTTAGCTGTAACAGTGTAAATCGAAGATTGTATTTTTTATTGCCCCTT
>MDSX01015951.1_pt1 | contig 15494 bp, 14 predicted proteins | sample 811141 | NCBI WGS metagenome assembly MDSX01 (sample SAMN05326642, study PRJNA326480) | marine metagenome | isolation source: seawater | place: Atlantic Ocean: South East | collected 2010 | reverse complement strand
GCGTGCTGCCGCGGGGCGACTTTGTCTTCGTGGTCACTCCCCTCACCCCTGAAACCGAAAATCTGCTTGATGCGAGGCGACTACGTTTACTCAAACCAGGCGCCGGGCTCGTCAACATCGGTCGTGCGGCTGTGGTTGACTACGCGGCCCTGGTCGAAGGCCTTAACTCCGGCGCCATTGGTGGAGCGGTGCTTGATGTCTTTGACCCTGAGCCCCTGCCGTCTGAATCCGTTCTATGGTCTCAACCTAATCTCGTGATTACGCCCCATGTCTCTGCAGACGATGGCAACGCGTATGTCTCCTTAACCCTTGACGTTTTCTTCAATAACATGCGAAGACTCCTCCGGGGCGCGGTTCTAGAGAATCAAGTAAATACGGCGCTGGGCTATTGAATCCGTCACACGATCCGCCTCGATATGACTCTCACGCTCTTTTAATGACAATATCGTGATGATCATCGGTTTTCTGGGAACTGGTGTCATTACCGAGGCCATTATTCGCGGCCTTTATGACGCAGCAGGTTATGAAGGGACGATTCTGGTATCCAGACGCTCAGAGGAGCGCTCGCGGAGGTTGTGCGAGACCTACCCGAAACTTCGCGTCGTCGACCAGAACCAGGAGCTTGCTGAACAATGTGACTGGATCGTGGTCTCCGTATTGCCGGAACAGGTATCTGAAGTCCTGTCAGAGCTGAGTATCCGCCCGGATCAAAAAGTGGTCAGCCTGGCGGCCGGGGTCTCTCTTGACGAACTGCGTGTTGCGGCAGCGCCGGCGACTGATGTGGTTCGCGTGATTCCGATGCCGCCGATTGAGCATGGTCTGGGACCAGTGGCGCTTTGTCCGCCAGACGATGCGACCCAAGCACTCTTTCGCAGGATCGGCACCTGTGTTGCGGTCTCAGACGAGAATCAATTCAATCTTTTTGGTGCAGCGAGCGCGCTAATGGCTGACTTTTATGATCAAGTCTCCGGAGTGGCACAGTGGATGACTGAAAAAGGATTGGATCTGCCGATAGCCGCAAGCTACACCACTGCGCTTTATCATGCACTGGCTGATCTCACCGTCAGGCAGCCGCCGGAAACGCTCCACACGATGAGTGCAGACTGCCAGACCCCGGACGGCTTGAACGCGCAATTTCTGTCGAGACGGAACCGTGTCGGCGCGAACCAGTCTCTGAAAGATGGTCTGGAGGATATTCTTAATCGTCTTGAGTCCGCGAGGGATTAGGAACCATAATCGGGTCAGTCTCTTTCACCAGCCTTTTCACCCACTATGGACGACACCCAAAAAAACGAAGGTAATACGGCGCGAAAAAAGGGAAAGATGTACTGGAAATTCGCTACCCTCGAGGGATGGCAGGCGAAGAAAGACTCCAGCCGAGCCGCAGATCCGGAAGCGGACGAGATAGCCAAGAAAGAGGCAGACCACTCCTCCGAGAAGTCAGACCCCTCCGGTTGCTGAACGCTTGCCTTAAATTGACCGCTTGATTCGCTTATCGCACGGCCTACGCTAACTCATGAACTCCCAACAAGAATTCAAGGCTCACGGCGAAGGATATCTTTTTGATCACCTAGGGATGACCTTTTCCTTTGACCCGTCAGGTGTTGCAACGGGCCTGCTTGCGCTTGAGAAGCATCATTTTTCGTGGGAGGGCCGAATCCACGCGGGCACCCTTTTTGCGCTGGCCGACTCATGCGCGGGATTTGGCTGCTTGAAGTCTCTGCCTGACGGTGCAACGGGGTTTGCCACCCTTGAGGCAAAGACCAACTTTGTCGCAACGACCGATGGCGGAACCCTTAAGGCAGTGGCAACGGCCAAGCATCTTGGCAAATCAACTCAGATGTGGGATGTAGAGATCATCTCTGAAAAAGATCAAAAAACACTTGCCTGGTTCCGATGCACCCAGAGCATCCTTTGGCCAAAGCCCGCGACATGAGATCCAGCAGCACACCGAGTTTGTCGCGAACAAAAGACATTGCCCGCGTAGCGCAGGGATACATCGACGCGGGACACTTCGCCAGTATCGAATGGCTGATAAAGCAGCGTGGCGAAGTCGTGGATGCCGGTTCCGTTCTGTCTTACGAAACACCTGCGCCCTTGCCTGACCGACCGATTTACCGAATTTATTCGATGACCAAGCCTATCGTCGCAGCGGCAGCGATTATGCTGATGGAGCGGTTTCGTCTGCACCTCTTTACTCCGCTTGGCAGCATCCTTCCGGAATTCCGGGAACTAGAGGTGCTGAACGCCGATGGCAGTTCCGAAAGTGCGGGACCCATCCTGATCGAGCATCTTTTTACCCATCGCGCCGGCTTCAGTTACAACTTTATGCCCGACTGTCCCGTAGGCACCTTATATCTGTCCGACGGCTTGATCAATGATGGCAGTTGCTCGCTGGAAGATTTTGCCAAGCGCGCGTCCGCATTTCCGCTTGCTTTCCAGCCGGGTCGGCGCTGGCACTACAGCATTGGTCACGATATCCTGGCGCGGGTGCTGGAGGTCGTCTCTGGCCAGCCACTGGGAAAGTTGCTGCAGCATGAAGTATTTGATCCGCTGGGCATGACAGATACGCAGTTTTTTGTTCCCGAGAGTGAACGCTCCCGTTTGATGCCCATGTACGGCCGTTCCCTCGATGAGATTCTGCAGTCTCCCGATATGCACGCCACGCTCAATCTCTTCGATGTGGCAGATGCCTACCCCTATGACAAGCCCGAGGTATTTGCCCGGGGAGGGCATGGGCTCTTCTCGACCGCAGAGGATTACATCCGCTTCGCACAGTTTACGGTTGACGGTAAAACCCCCATGGGCGCGGCGCTACTTTCTCGAAAAATGGTGGACTTCATGTGGCACAACCGCCTGCGCGATGAGCAATTGCCCTATTGGCTCGGCCCTTTTCCAAGTCCCGGCTACGGCTTCAGCCTGCTGGGTAGAGTAATGCTGGATCCAGGGCAGGCCATTTCTCTGACCAGTGAAGCGGAGGGCGGCTGGGGAGGCGCCGCGGCAACTTACTATTGGGCTGACCGACAGGAAGACTTTGTCGGTGTCGTGATGGCACAAAACCTCGGTTCGCTATCGCCCATGCGAACCGACCTGATGGCGGCGGCTTATCAGGCGCTCGACTGACGCGCGCTGGGAACTTACGCATTGCCCATCGTCCGCTGTTCGCAAAAATAAGGAATCGTCCACGCGCTGCGAAAACCCCTCACTCACCATCATAGGTTTACAAATCACCAAGGCAGATCCCATTATGGCTCTTCCGTTTACCGGAACTCCGCTCTTTTGCCCCAATGGCCTCCGAGAGGATGAGATCAAGCTTCAAAAGCTTAGGATTCGCGAAGACGCCCTTTTTCTCCCCTGCTTCAAGTTCAATCCTGCCACGACCAACTCTGGTGACCTCTTTTGGGTCCCCTGGAGGGTCGTCCTCTCAGTCGCCGCTGATTCCGGTAGGCCTATTTTCTTAGGGCTTGCACCTGATAGCTCACCTCGGTTCGCCATAGACATAGGAGACAGTCTGGAAGACTGGAACAAATTCACGTCGAACGGTTTTCAGGACATCAGGTCAATTGCTGCTCACCTTGTAGATAACCGAACCGCGATCGTCGCGCAGGCTCACTCCATCTTGAAATGGATCGCTCACCATCTTTTCTGCTCAAGATGTGGATCCAATAATGTAGTGTCTTTAGGCGGCTACCGACTAGACTGCACAAACTCCGCATGCGGCGCACTTACCTTCCCTCGTATCGATCCCGTGGTGATTATCATGATCACTTCGCGTGACAACAAGAAATGTCTCCTTGGCCGAAGTCATGACTATCCCGACAAAATCATCTCTCCTCTTGCAGGATTTATGGAGCCTGGCGAGTCTATTGAAGATACGATCAATCGGGAGATAAGAGAAGAAGTGGGACTCGCTTGCACAGATATTCGATTCTGGGGTAACCAGCCTTGGCCTTTTCCATCAAATCTGATGCTGGGCTGTTTTGCAACTGCTGAGAAGGACCAGCTCACCGTCAATGAAGACGAGCTTGCTTTCGCTGACTGGTTTACGCGAAAACAATTGGAAGAAATTCTTCGGTATCCTGACGGTGACAGGATATTTCCGCAATCGATTTCGATCTCCTATCATATGATGAGGGCTTGGCTAAAAGACGCATAAACCAGGGCTCCTGCCACTGATATTGATCTTTCCCCCATAGTAAGCATATGCGACACAAAGCTTTCACTTCGAAAGACTTTTGGCTCTTTTTGCTTCCGAATATAAGAGAAGAACCTCTAGTCTGCTTAACGTGAAAAAATGGATTCCATTTCTGAGGCAATGCTAAGCATCGTTGCCTCCTCGAACGGTTTCGCTATCAACTGAACTGCCGTTGGCAATCCCGAAGGACCAAGGCCTGCGGGCAAACTGACAGCGGGGAGACCCAGGAAGTTAGCGAATCGAGTAAAAATAGAGGCCCTCGCGAATTCGTGATTAATCAATTCCGCATCTCTGGATATTTTTTCGTGATATATCGGAGCCTCTTCGTACGAGACAGGAAGGACGAGAACCTCTACATCATCCATCACAAGGCCTACAAACTCCTGCAGAAGCAACTCACGCTGGGTTTGCGCCTCAAGGTAATCCATCGCCGAAATTTGCATACCCGATCGAAGGGCCGCGACTGTTTCAGGCGCTACCGTGGAATCCTTGCCCCGCAGAACCGCTCGGTGATACGTTGCTGCCTCGCTTTTTACCACTCTCTGATGATATTCAGTGTAGAGATCAAGCTTGTCGAGTGACTTAGGTATCAGAGGAAACCCGGACTGCTCAATTGAAGTAAGGGCACGTTCGTAATGAGCAAGAGGCATATGGCCACCGCTCTTATCAGAGAGAACTCCTATCCGAGGAGGATTGTCAAAGCCTTGCCGGGTCCAGATGAAATCACTATCTCTCCGAGAAGTTGGATCATCAGCATCAAAACCAGAGATAGCAGAAAGCACAATCCCCAAGTCGTCTACACTCGATGCCAAAGGTCCAATACAGTCCATACTCCAAGTACGGGGCACAGCACCAGAGCGGCCAACACGGCCGTAGGTGGGCTTCAGTCCATAAACCCCACAAAATGCCGCAGGAATCCGGATTGATCCGCCCGCATCTGATCCAATACTTGCCAGACAGAAACCTGCACTGACTGCTGCAGCGCTACCGCTTGAAGAGCCTCCGGTGATTCGCCGAGGATCCAAGGGATTTTTACACCGCCCAAACCAGAGATTTACGCCTGTGCCGCCCGCCGCAAACTCATCCAGATTGAGCGTTCCCAGAATGATTGCCCCAGATGTCTTTAATTTTTCGATAACCCCAGCGTCTTTGTTTCCACATCTTGTCTCGGCACCACTCCCTGCTGCTGGCAAACAGCCCGTCATAGCAAAAATATCTTTTACGGCGATTGGGACGCCATGCATTGGTCCCCGGTCTTTTCCTAGACGCAGCTCTTTATCAAGCGCTTCCGCTCTGTTTCGAGCCTCATCGTCAAAGCCCTTCACTACGATATTCAGCTCCGTATTTCGTTCATTTACTTTGTTGAGGTAGTGTTCAACGGCATCAGCGATCTGCAGTTTTCCCTCCCGAATCTGCGTGCCAAATTGTTGTATCGATGATAGGTCTTGAAACATTTACTGATTAGTCCAAACGGCTACCCTGGGGGGCCCAAGGCCAGAGTGTCACTCTATTCCCGCTCACTTCTACTTGGGAATCCAATATTGCCATTTCGCGACGGTACCTGTGACGCCACGTCCATGCCTTAAAGCCAACGTCCATCTTTTGACTGCTTAATTGTTGTGTTCACTATACCCAACAATTCATCAAAGTCGGGAGGTAAGTCGTATTCAACACATCGTGCCAAATCCTCTTCAAGTGCGCCCCACTGCATCGCTTCGAGTAAGTCAGGATCTAGTTCATCAAAAATTCGACGATCCCCCATCTGAACAATAGGGTTGCAGTTAACTTGATTGCTGATCACACTCTTCGCGATCGCGGGACTCAGGATCATTTCAAGAAATCCGATACTATCGGCATAAGAGGGGGTATTCACCGGGATCGTATTTAACTCAACAAAACAGATCCCGCCTTTGCCCCCCATCGGCCCCTCTTCTGGGGTAATGCAATAAATCTCATCGAAACCCTCGCGGCGCAGATATCCGGAAGAAAACATGCCCGCTGACATGATCATACTTATTGATCTCTCAGTCAGTTGTGTATTGAGTTTTCTGCAGTCGTCAGAAATATATGCTGCATGATCAAACCACTGTTGCGCTTGGAACTTGAAACGTTGTTTATCCTCCCTGGAAAGAGGAGAAAATGGGTTTAGTCCCAGCGATAGCGCAATATGGAGTACGTTAAATTCCGGGAATACCAAAAGACCGTACTTGGGTGCCGACTTGGGAGTCTCTAAAAGGCAAAATCCCTCATCTTCCGCAACGGCCTTGGAGATGAGCGTTGTATTAATAACGAAGTTAAACGGCCCGAAGCGCTGGGGGATACCAATCATCTCACCCGCGTCGCTGTAGCCCCACTCACAAAGCGAATTTGTCCATGGAAGTATCCTTGCAGGCCAATCAGGCAGATCGCCGCGATCAAGGGCGTGGATTCGTTTTGCCGGAAAGAGTCTTTTTCGCGGAAACGGGTTGTTGATATTCAGTATCGACGGTTTTATGGATTTTCCCAAAATCACTCTTGATGACGCCTCCGAATCCGAGGTCAAGTTCTCGGATTCGGCAAGTAATCCACGGGACTCAGCAAATTTCCCAAGAATTTCCCTCACCTCATACCCCTCCCAACAATAAAGCGAAAATTTATTCATCGTCGGATTGTTATTGGCGATATTGAAGCCTTGGTGCTGTGGGGGGGTTTGAGTTCCCAACCAACTCTATACTAGAGCTTTCCAATGGATCAAATGCGGTTTACCGCCTCCACATTAGGCCGCGGTATCTGAACTATGCGCTCAACCGATAGTGAAATTATCGGATATCTAAGAGTTGTCCAGATCCTGGACTCTCTTCCTGCGTTAGTGGGCTATGTCGATCTCGATCTTAGAATCGTGTATGCGAACAAGCTTATAGAGACGTGGTATCGACGCCCATTAGATGAGCTTGTGGGCATGCAGCTGAAGACGTTGTTTTCGGCAGAACACTACCAGACGGTCGAAGCGTTGCTTGGGCAGGTGCTCGCTGGGACAGAAGTAAATGAAGAGCGAGAGATCCAGTACCCTGATGGTGAGACTCGCCAAGTTAACCTGAATTACATTCCGGACCGTTCTGACGGGCAGGTTCTGGGTTATTTTTTTCTGGTCCAAGACGTCTCTGAACGAAATCGGGCGCAGGACGCGTTACGTGCAATCAACGCGGAACTCGATAGACGCATCGGAGATGCGACTGCCGAGCTAGCACATCGTAACCAGGAATTGTCAAAAGAAAATCGGGCCCGAGAAGAAAGCGAAGAGCGCTACCGTATTGTTTCCGAATTGATGTCCGATCTCATCTACGTTTATGACGTTGATGAAAACGGTGCGATGCGGCTTATTTGGCATACAGGCCGTCTTAGTCAGGAATTTGGTCCCAGTATTGACGCCTCTGATTTCCGCTTCTGGCGACCGATCACACATGAAGATGATCTGCATATTCTAGACAGGCGAATCGAGACTCTCATGTCAAACAAGAGTTCGATAGACGAGTTCCGCGTTATTGATGCAAAGGGAAATATTCGGTGGCTACGGATCTATGGTCGCCCCCAATTTGATCGCGCTCTCGACCGAGTGACTCGAATTATTGTTGCTGCTCAGGACATCACTGAGGCACGCGACGCTCAAGATGCGCTTGATCAGCAACGAAAACGCCTACATCATGCACTTGATTCCATGTCAGACGGGTTTATGCTGTTCGACGCCGAACATCGCTTGGTGGAATTCAATCAGCAGGTGGTAGAGATGTTCCCTCAGTCCGGTCAGGCGATTGAAAAAGGGAAAACGTTTAGGGAAATTATCGCCACGAGCGTCAACGCCGGTGAGGTTATCTCTGATGAGATCGGTCCCGAACGATGGATCGAAGAGAGGCTCGGCTCATTTCCCAACGTCGGCGAGGTTCATGATATAGAACTATCTGGAGGTCGATGGATAAGATCTACGGATCGTGAGACAGCGGATGGCGGCGTGGTGAGCATCCGAACTGACATCACTGATGGTAAACAGTCGGAAGCACAACGTCAGAAAAATGAAGCGGAACTCGCACACGTTTTGCGACGTGCTTCGATGGGCGAAATGGCATCAGCGCTTGCTCATGAACTGAGTCAGCCATTGGCTGTAATCGTTAACTACGCAAATGGACTGCTTCGACGTCTCGATACAGAACAGTACCCTCCTGCGGACCTGGGTGCCGCTCTTGCTGAAATTCGGGATGCGGGTGAAAGATCCAAGGACATAATTAGTCACGTGCGTGATTTCGTTTCTCGCAGGCAACCTCCCTCCCAAAAGGAATCTTTTCAGGATATTGTTCAAGACGTATTTCAACTACTCCATAGCCTCATTAAACAACACAACGTCCGATCAGAAATGCGGTTTCCTGATGGGGGCGCGGACGTTCTCGTAAGCCGAATTGAAATTGAACAGGTCATGTTCAACCTCTTGAAAAATTCAATCGATTCTTTTGCTCTGTCGGGTACTAAACCACCACTGATTCAAGTTCTTGTCAAACCGGTCAACGACCGCTTCTACGAGGTGTTAGTAAAAGACAATGGACCCGGTATAGATGGCTCCATTGTCGATGATATATTCAAACCGTATGTCACTAATAAGCTGACTGGGTTGGGTATGGGTTTGTCTATCAGCCAAACAATCATTGAGGGCCACGGGGGTCGACTGCACCTAGTCGACACCGACAAGCCGGGGTGCTGCTTTCGATTCACCTTATTACGCTTCCAGCATGACTGACTCACCGTCCTGTGTTCACATCATTGATGACGATGACTCGGTTCGGGCATCAACGAGGTTTTTGGTCGAATCGGTCGACCTGGTCGGAATCGAGTATGAGTCTGCCGATGTTTTTTTAGAGGCCTACTCCGACAGAGGTTCTGGCTGCATTATTCTGGACCTGCGAATGCCCGGACTAAGTGGTCTAGAAGCTCTAGATGCAATGAGGCGTCAGTCTATCTTAGAGCCAATCATCATTATCACGGGGCACGGAGATGTGCCGGTAGCGGTTCGAGCACTGAAACAAGGGGTTTTTGATTTTCTGGAAAAACCCTGTAACGACAACATCTTGATTGAAACAATTAATCAAGCCATTAATTTCGACCTATCGGAACGAAAGGCCAGGGAGAAGCGTCAATCCATTCATACCGCCCTGGAACTTCTGACTCCTCGTGAAGACGAAGTGCTTAATCTTCTAGTCACCGGCAAATCCAATAGGCAGGTGGCGGAACACTTTTCTCTCTCCTCGAAAACTATCGAACGTCACAGATCCAGCATTATGCGGAAACTCGATGCCTCCTCTTTTGCGCAGCTTGTTCGAATAGTTGCGTTGAGGGTCGAGTAGGCGCCTTAAGCGCTCTCGACTGACAATTCCGAGTGAAAATTGCCTCTATCTTTTCGCTAGCGCTTTACCTTCTCCTGTTACTGGGAACAATTCGAGGCGGCGCCACCAGCCTCGCTAAATTTGTAGCAATCAATGATGTTCCAGCAATCAGTTACGCCATGTGGCAGGCATTAATAGCCGCACTTCTTTTACTTGCTGCTGGCTTCTTGAAAACCAGACGTTTCCCTTCATTCAGACAAGCTGGTATTCATTATTTGTTTTGTGGCACGGTCGGCGCTTCCGTGCCAAACGTGCTTTTTTTTATTGCTATAGAAAAAATTAACGCGGGCGCAATGGCCGTGATCTTAACGCTGGGTCCGATCTTCACGTACGCTCTGCTTCTGGGTCTTAGCAGAGAAACAATTAAGCCGCGGCGCCTTATTGGGCTTGCTTTTGGTTTTTTCGGAGGAAGCATAATCGCTCTTAGCGGTAACGAGTCAACCACTTCATTTAACAGTTTTTACTTGATTGCTCTACTTTGCCCAATTCTTTATGCCAGCATGAGCGTTTATGTAAGTTGTCGCATATCTTCACCCGAGCATCCATTGTTGATGGCCGGCGCGACGCAACTCGTATCCTTCGCAGTCCTCTTGCCCGTGGGCCTCGCCACACAGCAGGTTCATCTTCTATGGGTTACCCCAGATCTTACCGATGGTCTCATCGTGCTCCATGGAATAATTGGCGCAACTGCCTACGCTTTGCTTTTTAAGATAATTGATCTTGCAGGGCCCGTTTTTTATAGCTTCAGCAGTTACATCATCGCGATTACTGGCGTAATCTGGGGAATGCTACTCTTTGGCGAACAACTGACGCTGGCATTCATTGTCGCGACACTCGCGATCTTCTGTGGCCTCTACCTTGTAAATACGACGCAACAATCTGTCAAAAGTACTAGTCACTAGAAAAGCGGCGCACTGGCAATACTTGAACCACCATCAATATGGAATATCTGGCCCGTGATGTAGTCCGCCTCCGGGGACATAAGAAAACTGGCGACATTCGCGATGTCTGCAGGGGTTGCAAATCGACCGAGGGGAATCCGATCCAGCTTCTGCTGCCGAATATCACTCCCCACAGGATTATTCTGAAGAAAGAACTCTGTATCCACTGGCCCAGGCGCGATCGTGTTAACGGTAATGCCAAATTCTGCCAATTCCAGCGCCCAGGTTCTCGAAACACTCGCCAAAGCCGCTTTTGCACCGCCATAAGCGGTTCGGGTCGGAGCTCCGAGAATAAGTTCCGTCGAGATGTTGACAATTCTTCCCTGCCTCAATTTCTTCATTGCCCCACTGCAATATTTTGCGCAGAGAATCGCAGAGACTAGGTTAGTTTCGAGAACTCTATCCAAAGTCTCGGAAGTAATATCTTGGAGCAGTTCTGGACCTGCTAGACCAACGTTGTTGATCAGATTTACCACCGGCTTTTCTTGACTGAGCCACTCAAGAAAGGCGGTCAAAGCTTCCCGGTCAGCAACATCCACTTCATAAAACTCCCCCGGAAACTCTTGACTGGGCAGTTTTCTGGCTAGACCGATAACGTTGAATCCGGCATGGGCCAAGCGCTCAGCGCAGGCCCGCCCGATACCCTTGCTGGCTCCTGTCACCAGCGTAAACTGATCATTCATGATCGGAATCTCTCATAGTGTTTTTGGACCTCTGTTTATCTGGTTTCTCGGTGAGCGACCAGCCAGAATGTCCAGAAGATTATCTCTCACGTTTTTGGCGATCGCTTCCTGAATATCTTTTTCTCCAAATCCGGCCACATGAGGCGTCAGGAGAACATTCGGCAATGATCGTAACGGGTGCTGGAGCGACAGTGGTTCATTTTCAAATACGTCGAGTCCAGCGCCACTAAGTTTTCCGTCGACCAAAACTCGATAGAGGGCTTCTTCATCCAAAATCCCGCCTCGCGAAACATTTATCAGAATCACACTTTTTTTCATCAAATCAAACTGAGCCTTTGAAACGAGATGATGTGTTTGGAAGTTAAGTGGAACAGAAAGAAAAATCACGTCCGCGTGAGGTATGAGAGTATCAAGATCCGCCATTTTATAGACCCTAATGCCATCAACCTTTCGTTCTGTTGAGGCGACACCTGTTACCTGAGCGCCAAGATTTTTCACGCTTATCCCAATCTTCGAGCCAATTCGGCCATACCCTACAACTAAAACGTTGAGATCCTTAATCCTATGAAGTCGCGGAATGATCTCTTCGCGGGACCATTGACCAGTCTGAACTGTCTGAATGCTGACATTCATCCCCCGAGTTAACGTCAGGAGCATTGCCAGTGCATGCTCTGCAACGGTATCCGCCCACAAATGACCGCTTGAGGAAAGATGAAGACTATCGGGAATTTTTACGGCATCTAGTGGATCAGAGCCCGCAGTGACCAAATGAATCCACTCCAGCGGGTTTTTCTGAATCCAACCTGCTATTAAGGGAGAGAACTGGCTCGCATAAATCACTAAGCCCTGGCATTCATGGTCACTCCCAATGCCTCCGGACCGCGGGGAGAGATCAATAATCTCAACTTGAGACATCGTAGCCAATTCCTGTCGAATAGCGCTCAAACCAATAGACACCGAACAAGCAACACGAAAGGTTGATGAATCACTTCTAACTGGCATTTCAATCGCCACCTCTGGATACTGTGAATTTTACTAATTACCACATTTTTCGTAATGGGTAGATGTCCTAAATCAAATCGGGTATCCACCAATCGACTTCCCAACCTGACAGGTAGTTAATTAACGTTAGGTAACTAGTCCCCTTACGATCATAAGAATAATCGTTGAATCTAATTCGAACTTAAAACAGGATTTCTCACGAGGACCCTCTCATTGTCAAACGACTTACCACAAAGTGCCTACCTCAAGGAAACAAGAAGTTATAAAAATAATGTTCAAGTCACCTTCGGTGGATACCACAAAGCAAAGCGGCCTATCGAAGATACCGAACTGACGCACGTAGGTCCGGGGACCCCCTGCGGCGAGTATTTCCGTCGGTTCTGGATACCCGTTGCACTCGCGAGCGAACTCAGCGATGTGCCTCTTCGTATCCGCATCCTCGGCGAGGATCTTGTTGTGTTTCGCAACAAACAGGGAACGCTAGGCCTCTTGCATCTCCACTGCAGTCACCGCAATGCTTCTCTCGAATTTGGCGTGATCGAGGAACAAGGTCTCAGATGTTGCTACCACGGCTGGCTCTATGATGTTGATGGCACCATTCTCGAAACACCGGCACAGGATTCGAAACTCAGCGAGAAGATATGTCACGGGGCTTATCCCGTCGTTGAATATCTTGGCCTAGTTTTTGCCTACATGGGGCCTCCTGACGAACAACCTGATTTCCCTAAGTGGGACACAACGATGTTGCCGGACGTCGAAATGGTGCCTTACTCGATTCATTATCCCTGCAACTGGCTTCAAATTTGCGAAAACACAATGGATCCCTGGCACACCGTATTTCTGCATGCGCGCGTGACTGATATTCATTTCGGTGATACCTGGGGTATTGCTCCTGTAACCCAGTTTTATGAAAAACCCCACAAGATTTATGCAACGCTCACCTATCGCATTGAAAACAAAATCTGGGTGCGATCTCAGGAAACCATCTCTCCTTCGTTTAGCCAAGTGGGAGCGTGGTGGGAGACAGGCCGCGACGAGAAGTACTTTAAGCGAGCCAGTATCACAAAGTGGACGATTCCACACGACAACGAAAACTGCATGATTATCGCGTGGCGAAGCTTTGGGCCCGGCATCGACCCTGAGGGTCAGGGTGATCGATCTATGGTTGGGAAAAATTCAGTGGATTTCCCAGGCCAAACAGGACAAGAGCCATACGAATACCGGCAAAGGCATCCCAACGACTACGAGGCGCAGGTATCCCAGGGCTCGATCAATACTCACGCCGCAGAAAACTTGGGCTCTACCGATAAAGGCGTGGCTTACCTGAGACGCAAGTTAAGACGCGCGATTCGAGCCATTCAAGCCGGTGAGCGTCTCCCCGAGTCAGAAAGGGCGGGCGAAGAATTTCTTACCCATACTCAAGATACCGTGTTGCCCATACCGATTCACCCTTCTGATGATGAACAACTTCTAAAGGATGTCACGGACGCTGTCATGGAAATCGTATTTGAAGGTGACGCCCTGGGCAGTGATGAACGAGCATCGTTCATCGAGTCAAAACTGAGAACTCTCAAGACCGACGCACGCTTTACAGCACATTGTGGCGACACTTGAGTTAACACAAATTCACTAGTCTGACGATCATGAAAACACGCTGGGAATACGTACTGCTGCCAAGTTTTCTAATCGTGGGATTGTTGATCGTTGCCAGTCAGTATGTTTTTCTGAAAGGCAGTTTCTTTAAAGATCTAGGCTTGGGGAGAATCAGCGATACCGCGACCATGGTCAATTACCTTCGATTCTTCACAGACTCCTTCTACCTGCACACCCTCTGGATAACGGTAAAGACATCAGGACTGGCCGCTCTTTTTACGCTCACACTCGGTTTTCCGGTAGCGTACCTGATCGCGCGTATGCAATCTAAATGGTCGATGATTCTGCTTGCGGGAATCGTTGTCGCCACGTTTGTCACCATCGTAATCAAGGTGTTTGGTCTGATCATCATATTTTCAGCAGATGGCTTAGTTAACCAGGCGCTGATGGGGCTGGGAATCGTCGATGCACCCTACACAATTATTGGAAATCAAACTGGTGTGGTTGTTGGCTTGATGCACTTTACGTTGGGCTTCGGAGTCCTACTTCTTTATAGCGTTATTCAGACGATTCCGAGGTCCCTTGAGGACGCGGCCCAAATTCACGGGGCCAGTCGATGGCGCATGCATCTCCGCGTGCTATTTCCGTTGAGCCTGCCGGGTGTCACGGTTGGCGTCCTCATGATTTTCAACATGTGCATGGGGGCATTTACATCCGCCGCACTATTGGGCGGCGGTAGAGTCTTTACCCTACCGGTCCTCATCCAGCGAACAGTGATGATGGAGATTAAATACTCTATGGCCGGCACCTTAGCCGCTGTGTTGCTTGTGACTGTGTTGCTGATCAATCTCCTGTCGATTTATTTAATTCGGCGACTTCGGTCGGCGAGACTGGTGATTGCCTAATGAACTCAACCGGTCATCTCTCTCGAGAAGTCAATAGAGACACGTTAGCCCGAATTGCCCAAAAACGGCGCAAGGGTCCCCCACCAAAGCGCGGCTACCCTTGGGGGAAACTCGGCCATTATATTTACTGCGCCCTGTCATACATATTCCTGTTGTCGCCGATGATTGTGGTGATCGGGGCCTCTTTTCACGGAGGAGAGTACTACACTGCCATCAAGTTCCCCCCCGAAGACCCATCGCTTCAGTGGTACACAAAAATTCCTACGGCACAGTTCAAGGCGCTCGCGCTCAGTTTTGGACTAGCCACTCTGGCAGCATTGGGGGCGTGCATCATCGGAATTCCTGCCGCGTTAGGTATTGTCCGCGGGAAACTGCCCGGACGCAGTGTAATTTCCTCTGTTTTTCGTGCACCTCTCCAAATACCAGCGATCGTTACCGGTATCGCCTTCTTGCAGCTTTACTATCTTTTTGGCGATGCAACCGGGCTCTATTTTCAAGGTACGTTTATTGGTCTTTACATTGGGCATCTCTTCGTGGCCACGCCTTATGTCGTTGGAACCGTCACTGCCATCCTGCAGCGGTTTGACGTTCGACTCGAGGAGGCGGCGTTTAGCCTTGGGGCAAATCGATGGCGAACGTTCCGTCGAGTGACACTCCCGGTGATCATGCCAGGCGTTTACGCGGGAGCGCTCTACTCTTTCATGGTGTCTTTCGCGGACGTGCCCATCTCAATATTTCTTACTGCGCCCGGATTCGTCACCTATCCGGTC
>MDSX01066146.1_pt1 | contig 15496 bp, 9 predicted proteins | sample 811141 | NCBI WGS metagenome assembly MDSX01 (sample SAMN05326642, study PRJNA326480) | marine metagenome | isolation source: seawater | place: Atlantic Ocean: South East | collected 2010 | reverse complement strand
CTTTGGGTCTTGGTGAGCCCATGGGGGTTTCGGCGTTACATAGTCGGAACACGGGCGATTTACTTGACTCAATTGTGAGTTCGCTGCCTGCCATAAATTTTGATAGCGAAACAACCAAAGAAATTATGGCAAACCCGATTGAGGAGGAAATTCCGGGAGTGGCGATTGTTGGTCGCCCAAACGTTGGTAAATCAACCTTGTTTAACCGCCTAATTGGCGACGAGCGATCAGTGGTTCACGACATGCCCGGCACTACTCGCGATGCCATCGACACCGTTGTGGAGACAGAGCTTGGACCCTTGCGCTTTATCGACACAGCTGGGATGCGGCGGAAGGCCCGAGTTGACGACGACACCGAGTACTATTCTAATTTGAGAGCGCTTAGAGCGATTGACAAAGCCGATGTAGCGTTGCTTGTAATCGACTCCTCGGAAGGCGTCACTTCGCAGGATCAACGCCTTGCGGAACGAGTCGATGCCGCAGGCTGCCCGATTGTAATTCTTATGAATAAGTGGGAGACGGTCGATCAAGAGTCAAAAGATGATTTGATGTTCCAGGTCGGTCAAAGACTTCACTTTTTGGGCGAATCACCTGTATTGCGAATTAGCGCATTGACGGGCCGCGGGGTTCATCGATTGGTGTCTGCCTTAGAGGCCGCCATTGACGCGTATGAGACTCGCGTCCCAACACGCAAAGTAAATGAGGTTATTCAACTAGCGCAGTCTGCCCAACCGGCACCGCATGGTGGGCGTGTTCTGTATGCGACTCAGGGGGCCATTAACCCACCGACTTTCACTTTGTTCACGAACAAAGAACTCCCAGCCAGTTATGTACGGTACCTAGAAAGACGGCTTCGCGAGGAATTCAACCTCGGAGTTACTCCCATCAAGGTTCGGACTCGGCAGAGGGGTTAAGGATGACCATCTGTGAATGCTTTCAATCTAAGGCTATGCATGGCTGGAGTAGCTTGTGATTTGGTGTTCGGACTGTGAACGCGATTTCGATGTGGGATTACTAATCGAAGACGGGAGTTGCCCGGCGTGCGGTGTTTGGTTAGCAGATCCGCCTAAAGGGGGATCCGTTCCCTGGCATTTTTGGGTGGTCCTCACGGGTGCTGTGGGTTATTTGGGTTGGCGGGCTATTCAAGGAATCGTTTGGGCAGTGTCTTAGGATCGCGGACTTATAAAGCTCCTGCGGAAGAAAGCTAGAGTGCCTGTATCGTGACCACGCCACGGGCTGTGGCGCAGTTTGGTTAGCGCACTGGTCTGGGGGACCAGGGGTCGGAGGTTCAAATCCTCTCAGCCCGACAAGTAACACATAACGGACCAATGGTCTTGCTTCAATAAAAACGGAGCACACTCAGCAGCTTCCTGTTTTTAGCTGACTGACATTTGCTTCAATGTCGTCAGGGCCTGTTCTGGGTCCTCTGCTATGTCCCAAATGATCCCGCGTGCAGGTTTCAGGAAGCCCTGTTGGCTGAGGTTTTCGAGTAGATCAACGAGTTGTCCCCAGAAGGTTCCGGTGTCTAAAAGAACAAGTGGAAGATTATGTATTCCTAGCTGAGTCCAAAGTAAAAGTTCGACTAGTTCGTCCAAAGTTCCGAGACCACCAGGTAACGCTATTGCAGCATCTGCCGAGCGAAACATTTCAACTTTTCGCTCGTGCATTGAAGAAACCAGGATCAAATCTGTTACCGCTGGATGTTTTACATCCTTAGCAAACACTTTCTCAGGGTATATGCCCATTACGTTGCCGCCAGCTGTGATTGCGGCGTCAGCTACGGTGCCCATTAAACCGGAGTCGCTGCCGCCGAAAACTATCCTGACGTTGCTTTCGGCAAGGTGTCGGCCTAAGTCCTCAGCGAGATGAACGAACTTGGGGTCGTTCCCGAATGAAGATCCGCAGAAAATTGCGATGGAGTTGATAGGCGGTGTGGCGGGCGTCGTAGTTCCTGTCAATGTCGATATCTCCGACCACTTTTGAGTTTGTTGCACGCGGTTATTCTTTTCATAGCGGATCCTCGGAAATTGAAGGTCAACACTACGATGTAAGTTCTTTGGCAAGATCAAGAGCGTCACTCCATGAACCGCCCGTCATGAGCAGCCTGCGAAATTTTGCAAATTCCCGCATGCTGTTGAGTGAAGCAATTCCCGAGATACTCGCACCGCTTTGGTAGCCAACCACAAAAGCATCTTCTTCGAAGGATCCAATTAGCTCAGTGACATGGGTCGAGCCACTGGTGTCTCCGGCAATTTGAATTCGATCTTGGTATTGGTCCGACCAAACAAAAGGCACTGAGTGGTAGGGAGTGCTCTCTGAAGGCGCCAAAAGATTCTTAGCCGCGAGTGCGGCGTGCTCGGTGGCTGTGCTCCAATGTTCAGTTCTTGCGGGTGGCAAACTCGACCAACGATTAGGTGCTCGGGCGACATCACCGGCTGCGTAGATTCCGGGCACTCCAACGTTCAGTGTCTCGTCGCAAAGAACACCGTTGTCGATAGTGAGGCCTGAGTCGCTGAGCCATTCAGTGTTGGGTGAAGCGCCAATTCCGACGACGAGCATCGAAGCGGGGATTTGTGTGCCATCGCTAAGTTCGATCTCTTCAACGGCGCCACTGCCGTGGATTGATGCCACCTGTGTGCTGAGTAGCAATTCAACGCCGTGTCGTTGGTGTAGCGAACCACAAGCCATCCCAGTCTTTTCGCCTAGGCCTCGAATCAGGGGAGCGGCACCCCCCTCGATAATCGTTACCTTGCAACCTCGCGTTTGAGCTGCGGAAGCTATTTCCGACCCAATGAAGCCGGCTCCGACAATCACTATCGAGGAACCCGAGGTTAGACCTGATCGAATAGCCAGAGCATCGTCGAGGGTTCTGAGAGTGTGAATTCCATCTAGTTCTGTAAATTTTGAAAGTTTTCTTGCGCTTGCTCCAGTCGCAATCACCAGGCCTTCGTAGTGAACCTTCTCCTCACCCACCGTGACTTCCTGCTTGACGGTGTTGAGGCCTGTTGCGCGCTCACCGAGCAATAAATTGATTTCAAGGTCCCGAACCTCGGCCTCTGAGACAAGGAAGAGCTCTTGAGGATTTTGGTCTGTGGTGAGCATGGACTTGGAGAGTGGAGGGCGGTCGTAGGGAAGGTGTTTCTCTTCTCCTATGAGGGTAAGAGTTCCCTCGAAACCGTTGCGGCGAAGATTTTGGCAAGAGCGAATTCCGGCTAGGGAAGCTCCCACAACAACTATTTCTTTCAACACGACCTCCTGTTAATGGCACGCTATCGCGCGAAAGATATTCGTAGAAATTATGGCTTAGCTAAATCCCCGAATGACCACGCTGGGTGGCGATTTGTTGCCCATTGAGAGTCTGTTGACCGTGAATCATTTCAATTTTGTACTTGCGCTAGAGGAAAGAGACCGGTACAGATGCTTGACAAGGTTGTAACTACACGGGTGTAATCACAAGTCCGGAACTTAAACTATTTGGATAGGAGATCGATCTCACTCTTCAACAAACTCGCAGACCTACTAAGGGATCGAGTGACTTTAGAAGAGATCGATTGCCACGGCGAAGGCCAAATAGCCAAGGGCCGGCAGTGGTAGACGAGGAGCGAAAGTGGCGATTACGGATGAGGCGGAGGCTGGGACTACTCAGACAGCAAATGTGGGTGCTTCAGGGACAGGTATGCGAGTCCAAAAACGTGATGGAAGCAACCAAACAGTTGACGTAAATAAAATAGTTAGAGCTGTAGAGCGCTGCTGTACTGAACTTCCAGGCGTTGATCCGATGCGCATCGCAACGCGAACAATCTCTGGGCTCCACGATGGAGCAACAACGACTGAACTTGATGAATTATCGATTAGAACAGCAGCGGCTCTTATTGTTGAAGAGCCCAACTATTCGCGCCTTGCAGCCCGTTTGCTTGGAACCTTTATCGACAAAGAAGTTCAAAATCAGAACGTCTATTCCTTTAGTCAATCCATCGAGCTAGGGGCAGAGTGCGGGCTAATCCACAACAGTGTTTTGGAATTCGTCCAAGTCCATGCGCGTAAGTTGAATAACTCGGTGCTGGAAGAGAGAAACAACCTTTTTGAATTCTTTGGCCTACGGACTATCTATGACCGGTACTTACTTAGGCATCCAACCGAACGCACAGTTATTGAAACTCCGCAGTATTTCTTACTTCGAGTGGCATGTGGTTTAGCTAGATCGCCAGAAGAAGCCATAACTCTGTACGAGTTGATGTCTAGCTTGGAATACCTGACTTCTAGCCCGACTCTTTTTAATTCGGGGACATCTCACCCCCAAATGTCATCCTGCTATTTGCTGGACAGCCCAGAGGATTCGTTGGAAGGTATCTATAAGCGATATACCGACATTGCGCAGTTGTCGAAGTTTGCTGGTGGTATTGGAGTCGCTTGGCATCGAGTGCGCTCTAAAGGTTCGCTAATCGGTGGGACTAACGGCCTTTCTAATGGGATAGTTCCCTGGTTGAAGACATTGGACTCATCAGTGGCAGCAGTTAACCAAGGAGGGCGCCGCAAAGGAGCGGCGTGCGTCTACCTTGAGACATGGCATGCTGATCTCGACGACTTCTTGGAGTTGAAAGACAACACCGGCGACACAGCTCGACGTGCTCACAACTTGAACCTAGCGAATTGGATTCCAGACCTTTTCATGGAACGCGTTGAGAACGACTGGCAATGGTCGTTGTTCGACCCCAAAGCTGTACCTCATCTCACTGATCTATACGGTGACGAGTTCCGACAAGCCTACTTAGCGGCGGAACAAGCTGGACTGTACGAAAAACAGGTTTCAGCGCGGCAGCTCTACAGCCGGATGATGCGAACTTTGGCCCAGACCGGAAACGGTTGGGTCACCTTCAAGGATGCATCCAATATGAAATGCAACCAAACAGGGCAGCCAGGTAACGTCGTCCATTTATCCAACCTTTGTACTGAAATATTGGAAGTAACTAATCAAGACGAAACGGCAGTCTGTAATCTCGGTTCAGTCAACTTAGGTCGCCTTGTGCGGGATGGAGCCTTTGACTTTGACCGCTTGGGTGAAGTCGTAAGAACAGCGGTTCCTTTCCTAGACCGCGTTATAGACATCAACTTTTATCCCACTGGCGAAGCCGGTGTCTCCAATAGTAAGTGGCGACCAGTTGGTTTGGGTCTGATGGGTCTACAAGACGTGTTCTTCCAGCTCGGGATGGCGTTTGACGGCCCAGAAGCTCTTGCTCTCTCTACTAAGATCAGCGAAGAAATTTATTACTCTGCGCTGTCAGCGAGTTGCGAGCTTGCTGCGGAGCATGGCCCTCATGAAAGTTTCAAAGAGACAAGAGCAGCGGCCGGCGATCTACAGTTTGACCTTTGGGGTGTAGAGCCGAGTGATAACCAACGATGGGAAGCTCTCAAAGACCGCATTAGCCAGCATGGTCTGCGCAATTCGCTGATGATAGCGATTGCGCCTACTGCAACGATCGCGTCAATCGCTGGCTGTTACGAATGTATAGAGCCTCAAGTATCGAATCTCTTCAAACGGGAAACACTTTCTGGCGAATTTCTGCAGATCAATCGTTACTTAGTTAATGAACTTCAAGAGCGGGGTCTCTGGAGTGAGGACATGGCCCAAAAAATCAAAAGGGCAGAGGGGTCTATTCAAGAGATCGAAGAAATCCCCGAAGATTTGCGCAAGGTTTACCGAACCGCGTGGGAGCTCCCTCAACGATCTTTAATCGACCTGGCAGCGAGCAGGGGCGCGTACATCGATCAGAGTCAATCACTCAATCTTTTTATGGAGAGCCCAAGCATTGGCAAGTTGTCATCTATGTATATGCATGCATGGAAGAGTGGTTTGAAAACAACGTATTACTTGCGCTCGAGACCAGCTACGCGCATTAATCAGACAACGACAGGCCCTTCAGACAGCGGGCCTGCTCCAGAGGGGACTCCTTCGGAGAGCTCTCCTTTTACCGACGAGGAAGCAATCGCCTGCTCGTTGGAAAATCCTGAGGCGTGCGAAGCCTGCGACTAGCAACGATTTAAGCAACTGAGAAGAAACAACCAATGGCATTAGTAGAACCAGATAACAATTACGCTGAACAAGAGCTATCCAGCCAAGACAGTGTTGATGTAGGCAGGGAGGTCGGAGCTCCGGGAAGCATTCTCGACCCGGGATTTAACCTCACGTTAAGGCCGATGCAATACCCCGTGTTCTTTGAGATGTACAAAGACGCAATCAAGAACACTTGGACGGTCGAAGAAATCGACTTTTCAGATGACGTAGTCGACTTGGATCGCAAGTTGTTGCCTGCAGAGAGGCATCTCATTAACCGCTTGGTCGCGTTCTTTGCAACTGGTGATTCGATTGTCGCCAACAATTTGGTTTTGAATCTTTACCAGCACATCAATAGTCCTGAAGCGAGGATGTACCTCAGCCGGCAGCTTTATGAAGAGGCGTTGCACGTTCAGTTTTATTTAACGTTGTTGGATAATTACATTCCTGATCACGATGAGCGGGCGGAAGCTTTTGCGGCAATAGAGAACATCCCGTCCATTCGTCGAAAGGCCGAGTTTTGCTTTAAGTGGATGGGCAGCATTGATGATCTAGGGGAACTGCGCACTGAGGAAGAAAGAAAACAGTTTCTGCTCAATTTGGTTTGCTTTGCCGCTTGTATCGAGGGGCTGTTTTTCTTTGCTGCGTTCGCGTACGTTTATTTTCTGCGCAGTAAAGGTCTCCTTAATGGTTTAGCTGCAGGAACCAATTGGGTTTTCCGCGATGAGTCCTGCCATATGAACTTTGCCTTTGAAGTCGTTAATACTATTCGCAAGGAGCAACCTGAATTATTCGATGAGGACCTTTCGATTCGCATAGTGGAAATGCTTGAAGAGGCTATAGAAGTCGAGAGTCAATTTGCCGAGGATGTGCTTTCGGGCGGCGTTGCTGGAATGTCCGCAACAGATACAAGAACCTATTTGGAGTTTGTCGCTGACCAACGTTTGGCACAGTTGGGATTGCCTAAACGGTATGGCTCCAAGAATCCGTTTGATTTTATGGAACTTCAAGATGTCCAAGAGCTCACAAACTTTTTCGAACGTACAGTCGCTGCCTATCAACACGGTGTTGAGGGAGACGTGGCCTTCGACGAAGATTTTTGACTTGGTCCGCTTACCTATCGGTTCGTAGCAAGTTCATTGATCTATCGTGCCCTTTCTGATTAAGGCACCTCAGTCACTTTTGCAAGACTGCATGGGGTCTTACCGCAGGTAAGTCCAACTCCCTGATTCAGAACAGCCAGACTGGCTTAACCGCCTCGGAGTTCTTGTCCTAGTGCCTAACGCCACTCGTGCCGGTCAGGTCCGTTGACCAGTTGGAAGCGTCACGGTGTCTTAAGAAACTCGTTTAGGAGCAGACTTACAGCGCTAACTGGGTTTATTTGGCCTGTCTTTACTTGTGACTCAAGTTCAGGCAACATCCTTTGGACGGATCTATGTTGCCTGAGCTTCTCGATAAGGCGATCGTCGAGCATCGACCACATCCACCTAACGTTTTGGCGCTCTCTTCGCTCCTCAAGCGCTCCAGCGGCGCTGAGAATGCTTTTGTGCTCTTCAACCTTGCTCCACAATTCCTCCAGTCCTAAGCCGGTTAGGCCGGCGCAGGTGAGGACTGGGGGATTCCATAAGGGAGAAGCGGGGGCTGTTAGATGAAGAGCTATTTCGTACTCCTGGGCAGCCGCCTGGGCAGCTTGTTGGTTTGACCCGTCCGCTTTGTTCACGGCGATCATATCGGCGAGCTCTAGAATTCCTTTTTTGATTCCTTGCAGTTCGTCGCCGGCTCCTGGAAGCATCAGAACGAGAAAGAAGTCGACCATATCGGCTACGACGGTTTCACTTTGTCCTACGCCTACAGTTTCGACTAGGACAACGTCGAAAGCTGCAGCTTCGCATAACAGCATTGTTTCTCGCGTCATTCGGTTGACTCCACCGAGTTCGCCTGACGTTGGTGAGGGCCGCACAAAGGCATTGGGGTCATTCGCTAAGTCGGCCATCCGCGTTTTGTCACCGAGGATTGAGCCTCCAGTGCGAGAAGAGGTTGGATCGACTGCAAGTACCGCAACCCTATGGCCTCGTTCAGTTAGAGATTTACCCAGACTTTCTATAAAAGTGCTTTTGCCTACTCCGGGAACCCCGGTTATTCCCACCCGGTGGGAGTCTCCCGTGTCGGACATAAGTGCGTTGAGTAATTCTTGAGCAAGCTCTCGATGTTCAGGCAAGCTACTTTCGACCAGTGTGATTGCCCGACCTAAGAAGGCGCGGTCGGAGGACCGAACGCCATCTACTAAGGACTGTAATGAGGGCATTGGATCCACATCTTTGAGACTACAGGTCTACGTGGGTGTCAATGATTAGTGAATTATTTGGCGGAGCGCACTCTTTGTTGCGAGCCCCGAAACTAACTTGAAGGGTAAGCGAGTCAAGCAGGGATTAATGGGTCTAGCTAAACGAATATCGGAACAACGAGGAAGTCGGCCCCATCCGGTAGAGAAATTTCTCGAAGCGGATGAAAAAGTGCGGTGGATCATTCCCGCCCAAGGCGGGTTGCATCCCTTTACGATGTTATTCTTTGCCGTTTTTATTTTGTTGGCGGTGCTCGTTCTGGACCCAGCCTCTTGGATCATGGGTGTAACCATCAGTACCGTCGTATTCGCAGTTGTAGCTATCTTGACCACCGCTCGGTATCGCGTTATCGCGATCACTGCTAACGACGTGCTGCTTTTGAAAGCCCGTGGCTGGCGGCCCGCGAAGCCAGTCGAATTACTCGACCGAATACCGCGCACTTCTAAGTTCGAGGTGCGGAGTCAATTCTGGTCGCAGGTTGAAATAGCTGGAGAAAAACTCTGGGTTCATAAGCGTTTTCAGGGAAAACTGGACGAAGCGGATGCGACGTTGGGTAGAAGTGTCCTGAAGGCGGGTTCGAGTGTTGCCTATAGAGCCAACAGGGCGAAGAAGAAAGTCAAACACGCCAGAAAAAGACGTTGAGGGCTAGCTAGAGAGCTTCTCAAGTAATTCTGTGGCCGCTTCAGATATAACTGTTCCCGGAGGAAAGATTGCTGTTGCGCCAGCGTCTTTAAGAGCATCAAAGTCCTGCGGCGGAATGACGCCGCCGACAACAATCATGATGTCCTCTCTGCCCTCGGCTTTCAGAGCTTCTTTGAGTTCGGGTATCAAAGTTAAGTGTCCGGCTGCCAGGGAGGACGCACCGACGATGTGGGCGTCGTTTTCGACAGCTTGACGAGCGGCCTCGACCGGTGTTGAGAAAAGAGGGCCAATATCTACATCGAAACCTAGATCAGCGAACGCAGTTGCTATGACCTTCTGGCCTCGATCATGTCCGTCTTGGCCCATTTTGGCAATAAGAATCCTTGGTCGCCGACCCTCTCGAATTGAGAATTCTTCAACTAGCTCACGGACTGAGTTCACGCTGTCGGTTTGATCTCCCACTTCGCTGCTGTACACCCCACTTATGGATCGGATTTCTGCTCTATGACGACCGTACACTGCCTCAAGCGCGAGACTTATTTCTCCGACGGTTGCTTTTGCCCGACCGGCGTTGATGGCGAGAGCTAAAAGATTGCCGTTTCCGGTTTCTGCTGAATGGGTTAACGCTGCAAGGGCTTGATCTACTTGGGTTTGATCTCTCTCACTCTTCAGCCGTTCGAGCTTTGCGATCTGCGCTGCCTTGACCTCAGCGTTGTCGATTTTGAGGACATCGATCTGTTCTTCTTCGTCGGGCCTGTACTTGTTGACGCCGACTACCACCTGACGACCAGAGTCGATTCTTGCTTGAGTTCTTGCGGCTGCCTCTTCGATTCTCATTTTTGGAACGCCGGCTTCGATAGCGGCGGCCATTCCACCCATCTTTTCGATCTCTTCCATGTGCGCTAGCGCGCGAGCGGTTAGCTCTTGAGTCAATCTTTCGACAAAGTAGCTTCCTCCCCATGGGTCAATGACCTTTGTGGTGCCTGACTCCTGTTGGAGGAATAGCTGCGTGTTTCGGGCGATGCGCGCACTGAAGTCTGTTGGTAGGGCGAGTGCCTCGTCGAATGCGTTGGTGTGAAGGCTTTGTGTATGTCCTTGTGTCGCAGCCATTGCTTCGACACAGGTGCGCACAACGTTGTTGTAAACGTCTTGAGCGGTCAAACTCCAGCCTGATGTTTGGCTGTGTGTCCGAAGTGAACGCGATTTTGGGTTCTGGGGTTCAAATTTGTTGACAAGGTCTGCCCAAATCACCCTTGCCGCCCTCAGCTTGGCAACCTCCATAAAGAAGTTCATTCCTATTGCCCAAAAGAAGCTGAGACGCGGCGCGAAATCGTCGACTTTGAGGCCAGCTTTCTCGCCTGTTCTCAGGTACTCCAAGCCATCGGCGAGGGTGTAGGCGAGCTCTAAATCTGCTGTAGCTCCGGCTTCTTGCATGTGGTAGCCGGAAATAGAAATTGAGTTAAATCTCGGCATCTTCTGGCTGGTGAATTCGAAAATGTCGCCGATAATGCGCATCGAAGGTTTTGGAGGGTAAATGTAGGTGTTGCGAACCATGAACTCTTTGAGGATGTCGTTTTGGATGGTTCCAGCGAGTTGCTCTGGCCCAACTCCTTGTTCTTCTGCAGCGACCACGTATAGAGCCAAGATTGGGAGGACCGCTCCGTTCATCGTCATCGAGACGCTCATTTGGTCTAGAGGTATGCCCTCGAAGAGCGTTCTCATGTCATAGATCGAATCAATAGCAACACCGGCCATACCGACATCTCCGCTTACGCGGGGATGGTCGCTGTCGTAACCTCGGTGCGTGGCGAGATCGAAAGCTACGGATAGGCCTTTTTGGCCGGCAGCGAGGTTCCGGCGATAAAAGGCGTTGGAGTCTTCAGCAGTCGAGAAACCGGCGTATTGGCGAACGGTCCACGGCTGGTTCGTGTACATGGTGGGGTATGGGCCTCGCAGGAATGGAGCGAAACCGGGAAAGCTATCCACAGCGGGGTCGGTGCTCTCGAGGTCTGCCTGGGTGTAGAGCGGTTTGATGTCTATGCCTTCAGGGGTGCTCCAAACCAGATCTTCGAAGGCTTGACCTGCCTCTTGATGAAATGATTCGCCCCATTTGTCCACGTCGGGCTCTGGTTCATCTCCTAGATTTAACTCGACTTTGGTGAAGTCAGGAATTTGATTCATTGTGCTCCTCAGCCCCAAACATTTTATGTATCCCGGCGAGCGCTTCGAGAACGTTGCATCCTAGATATACAAAGCCATCAATTTGGTTTTCCAGTTCTGGGAACACTTTTGGGTTACCCGCCAAATAGACCAATTCAGCTCCCGCTTCTTTTAGATTTCGGGCTACTTCTAAGGCCATTTCTGAATACATTGCGTCGGACGAACATATGCATGCGATGCTGCTCGCACTTTGAGTAAAGGCTTCGATACAAAGATCTGCACTCAAGAAGCCGTCATTGCTTGAAGTGCGAATTCCACCCGCTTCGAATAAGTTTTTCGCGAATGTTGCTCTCGCAGTGTGCGTGGCAATGTCTCCAAGGTTGGCCATGAACATTAATGGTTGATCTTCAATAGCTTCGCTTGACTCGCGAATGCTCTCAAATGGGGACGACCACCTAAACAGTGGCACTGGCTGGCAAAGCTGTTCACCGTCTATTTCGGCTGGGTCAGGTAATGGGGCTCTTTCCAGCTTGATTTCATCTAGATCGGGAAACTCGCTGGTCCCTGTTAGAGGCATCGACCGGTCTGCTATGGCCATCATTCTTTCATTTCGGGTTAGAGATAGTTCCGCCTGCCATGCTCCCGAGATTAATGCCTCGCCAATTCCTCCGAGCCCTTCGATTTCTTGAAAAATCTGCCAAGACGATTTCGCTAGCTGGTCGCTGAGGTCTTCGATATACCAGCTCCCGCCACCCGGATCGATCACAGACGCTAGACGCGTTTCTTCTTGGAGAATTAGCTGGGTGTTCCGAGCAAGCCGGAGAGCTGAGTTGCTTGATAGTCCCGCAATGCTATCGAACGGCGCCACCGTGATTGAATCGGCGCCACCCGCCGCCGCGGCAAAACACGCCGTCGTGGTTCGGAGAATATTCACCCAGGCATCCGTGAGTGTCATCATGGCATTTGAAGTTCCGGCGTGAATTAAGATATCTGCAACAGCCGGGTTGCCGCCTGAGGCATCAATGATCCGAGCCCAACAAATTCGGGCAGCGCGAAACTTTGCCATCGTCAAAAATTGGTCGGGCCCAGCGGAAAGGCCCAGTTCGATTTGGCCCGCTGCCTTTTCGATGCTCATGCCTTGGGCAGTAAGAGATTTAAGCCAAAACACGCCTGTTGAAAGCACTGCTGCTAGTTCTTGGCTATCGGACGCACCGGCGTCCGACCACACGGTCCCCTCGGCGGAAATGGGTCGGATGTTGGGGAAATCCGTGTCGATGTGAAAAGCTAACTCAGTGATTTGCTCTGCGATTTCGGTCAAGCTTCCGTTTAGGTGACCCGTGCGCGCCAATTGGGTTAGCGGGTCTAGGCCAAGGTTGTTACTGAATGAATTCTGATCAGCGTCGTTTTTGGTGCATAACTCTACGAGAGCTTGGGCCTGAGCGGTGTTGCTTCCCGCAGCAAGGTGCACCGGAGCCATATCCAAAAAAACGCCGTTGAGTACAGCGTTTAGGTCTGCTGTAGTTTCGGGGGCGCCCTTCAGAGTGATAGCAGAGGCCCCACTCTCTAGATCAGCCAATATCTGTTCGTTGGCGCCTACGGTCGACGCTAAATGTTGTTGGCGGATCTGCCAACCTAAAACGTTGCCAGATGCTCTGTGTCCTCGAGCAAAAGACGAGTTTCCTGGCAGGCCCTCTTCGTTTCGTGGTGTCGCGTTGCGCTCTCTCGTATACAAAGGAAGTCTTTCGATTTCATCGAAAGTTCGAGTTGTTAAATCGTTGAAATCCTTACCTCGCAGAGCTGCCTCGGCTGCTTTTTCCCATGTCGGATAGGTATTCTCGGTTACCGAATCGGAATCGCTCTCGTTTGGGTTGAAACTACGGTCGTTGCCAGGCATATCTGAAGCGTATTCGACTTCGCAAGGCAATAACTATGTCCTGAGTAATCCTAGGTCGTTAAATGCATGAGCGAGCCATCTCCGTGGCATCCTTAAAGTTCGTGAACGCACCTTCCTTGAGTAATGATCAAACAGAAGACTCAGTTCCTGGATATCGGTATGACGCGCAATTGGCGAGCCGAATTGAGGAAGACTGGCAGCAGCGATGGGTGGCGGACGGCACATATCGGGTAGCTGAGGCAGCTGGTGCAGATGCGGATAAGGCTTTTCGTCCGAAGTTGTTTGTAATGGACATGTTTCCGTACCCGTCGGGGTCTGGACTGCACGTCGGTCATCCACTTGGGTATATAGGAACCGATGTCTTTGCTCGGTACAAACGAATGACTGGGTTTAACGTTCTTCACACCATGGGCTACGACGCCTTTGGTTTGCCTGCAGAAGAGCACGCTAGGCAGACGGGCGAGCATCCGAGAGTAAACACTGAAAAAAATATTGCGAATATGCAACGGCAATTGGACAGGCTTGGCTTGGGGCACGATAAGGATCGCTCAATAGCTACAACCGACGTTTCTTACTACCGTTGGACCCAGTGGATTTTCCTCCAAATATTTCACAGTTGGTATGACGTTGAGGAGTCCCGGGCAAAGCCGATCTCTGAGCTGGAAGAGCTTTTGGCTTCGGGAGAACGCGACACAAAGACGGTCAAGCCTTGGGCTGATATGGACGCCGTGGAGCGTCGTAAGGAACTCGATGCTTGGCGGCTGGCCTATCTCGGTGAAGCCCCTGTTAATTGGTGCCCTGCATTGGGAACGGTCCTCGCCAATGAGGAAGTTACGGCCGAAGGGCGGAGCGAGAGAGGTAACCATCCGGTTTTCCGTCGTCCGATGAAGCAGTGGATGATGAGAATAACGGCATACGCGGATCGCCTGTTGGGTGACCTGGAGAGGCTTGACTGGACCGAGTCCATCAAAACGATGCAAAGAAACTGGATTGGACGCTCAGAGGGAGCTGAGATCTCTTTTCCTACAAGCTCAGGCATAGACATTGATGTATTTACCACCCGACCCGACACACTTTTCGGCACCACAGCTATGGTTTTGGCTCCCGAACATCCCTTGGTTGATGAGCTCCTAGCCGAAGAATGGTCTGAAGAAACGCCTCTTCTCTGGCGGGGTGGGGCAGCGACGCCTGCCGAGGCAGTCGCACAATATCGCAGTGCGGCGTCTGAGCTTACTGACCTAGAGCGGCAAGAAAATCGTTCAAAGACAGGCGTTCACATTGGCTCCTACTGCACAGTCCCCGTCAGCGGAAAAGCTGTGCCGATATTTATTGCGGACTACGTCCTTATGGGGTACGGCACTGGGGCCGTAATGAGTGTGCCGGGTCAGGACCAGAGAGACTGGGATTTCGCTTCCGCATATGACGTCGAAATCGTTAGAACGGTTCAACCGCCCGAAAACTTTTCGGGTGAGGCCTATACGAACGATGGGCCCGCGATCAATAGTGACTTCTTGGATGGTCTGCTGATAGAGGAAGCGAAGACGTCAATGATTGCGTGGCTGGAAGAGCACGGGCACGGCAAGCGGATGGTTACCTATAAATTGCGGGATTGGCTCTTTTCGCGCCAACGCTACTGGGGTGAACCGTTTCCAATTATCTTCGACGAAACAGGCCTTGCACTTGCAGTGCCCGAAGAACACCTGCCTGTGGAATTGCCAGAGCTCATGGATTGGGCCCCGAGAGCGCTCGATGAAGATTCAGACCCGGAGCCGCCTCTAGGCCGAGCTGTTGAATGGGCATCGGCTTCTTATGATCTCGGCGATGGTTTTAAGACATACCAGAGAGAGCTGAACACGATGCCCCAATGGGCCGGATCATGTTGGTATTACCTTCGCTACTTGGACCCGTCGAACGAAGAGAAATTCGTCAGCCCAGATATCGAACGCTATTGGATGACCAGCCTGGATGGGGGTATTGGGGGTGTCGATCTCTACGTAGGTGGGGTTGAGCACGCTGTCTTGCATTTGCTATACGCCAGATTTTGGCACAAGGTTTTGTTTGACCTAGGCCATGTTTCTGGGCCAGAACCTTTTCAGCGCTTGTACAACCAAGGCTACATACAAGCTGCCGCCTATCAGGACGACCGAGGCGTCTACGTTGATGCGGAAAAGGTTGAGGAAAACGACGGCTCTTTCTTTTACGAGGGGGCCCCCGTCTCGAGAACATTTGGGAAGATGGGCAAGTCGCTGAAAAACTCGGTTACTCCTGACGATATGTACTCGGCCTATGGAGCGGACACGTTGCGGCTCTATGAGATGTTTATGGGTCCTCTAGACCAAGACCGCCCCTGGGAAACAAAGTCCGTGATCGGCTCCCACCGCCTTCTGCAGCGGGTCTGGCGAAACT
>MDSX01045159.1_pt1 | contig 15496 bp, 12 predicted proteins | sample 811141 | NCBI WGS metagenome assembly MDSX01 (sample SAMN05326642, study PRJNA326480) | marine metagenome | isolation source: seawater | place: Atlantic Ocean: South East | collected 2010 | reverse complement strand
CGCTTTTCATTATTTCCTAAATGGTATAATCTTTTAAAAGTTCATCGGGAGCATCATATTTCAGATATCCTATTTCTTCTATTTTTTCTTTGTTCTTATTATCTATAAGATCTCTTCTATTTCCCCAATCATTTCCTTCATACAAGAAGGCTATCACTCCCCAAACTAAAAGAAAAGTAGGTAGTAAAACTGACTTTGCCAACCCATTCATCTCATATTTCATATGCATGAACTCAAAAACAATGTATACTGCTTTAGTAAGACTTAAGACAATCATCAAGATACCCATGAGCCATATAGGCCAATGCCATCCTTCTACTATGTAGCCTTTACCAAGTAGTGCAACTCCAACCTCTACAATTGTAATTACCCCTAGAAGGAGAATTGTAGAAAGGGCTATTTTTTTAGACTTTTCATAATCGTGAGCCATTCTATGTCTATCTTTTTAAAGTAAGTAAAATAAAAGGAAAACAAATACCCATACCAAATCTACAAAGTGCCAGTACAAGCCTATTTTCTCAACCATCTCGTAGCCATTCTTCCGTTTGGCATAGTTTCCACTAATCACATTTATAAGAATAATAAGTAGAAAAACTACCCCTGAGAGCACGTGAAATCCATGAAAACCTGTTATACAAAAGAATAATGCTCCAAAAGCACGTGGACCGAAGCTTTGTTCCTTTACAATTCCAGTTTCTTCCCCTTCAGTTACTCTATATTTTAGTTGATGGTATTCTCCTTCATACTTGTGTATGAGGTAAGGGTCTCCAGGAACAAAAGTTGTTCCTTCTGTAATATCATGTCCATCTCCTTCAAGGTAAACTCCACTTTCTACATGAGCTCCAAAAGGATTAGTCAATACAGTCATGTGTTCTTTCGCAATAAGAGTATTCCATTCCCATGCTTGACATCCTAAAAAACCCAAGCCTCCAATAATTGTCCAAACCATCCAAACTGTCACTCCTTGTTTATTCTCTCTTGCACCTTCTTGTACAGCTCTAACCATTGTGTATGATGAGAATAATAACACGAAAGTCATAAACGTTACAAAAATCAAAGGCCAACCACCTGCTTCTCCAGGTAATGATTCTGGTAACAATTGAAATACAAAATCAGGTACTGGCCATGATGGATTACTCACCCGAAGTGCTCCATATGCTATCAAAAATGCAGAAAATGTAAATGCATCTGAAAGGAGAAAGTACCACATCATCAGCTTTCCATAGCTGGCTCCCATCGGTCGGGTCCCACCGTCCCATCTTTCTTTCTCTGATATTATAGTTGATTCTGTTGCCATTGATATTATTCTTACTGACTATTTATCTGCTCATTAATAAGAAAACCAATAGATACACCCAAAGTATATCCACGAAATGCCAATATTGAAGTGTCAGTTCAAAATTGGTTTTTCTTTTTTCTGTAAATTTTTTAAGTGTGAAAGCATTAATAATGCTCACTACTAAAGCGGCTAAACCACCTAATATATGAAGGCCATGAATGCCTGTAATTACATACAAAAATGACCCAGAGGGGTTTCCTTTAAGATCTACCCCTATAGAAAACAATTCATTCCACCCTTGATATTGTAATACTAAAAACACGCATCCGAGAACAAAAGCAGCGATCAAGCCACCTTGATATAGAGGTATATTTCTTTTTTTATAGCTCGAGTATCCGACATGAAGACACAAACTACTCACTAACAAGACTAATGTACTGTAATAGAATACAGTTGGAATACTAAATTCTAACCAGTTTCCTCCTGCTCTTCTTACTAAATATGCACTAGTCAATGATGCAAACATCATCATGATGCTCCCCATACCAATCCACATTGCAAACTTCAGTGGATTAAGTCTTGTATGGTGACTTTTTGAATTGCTCATGGTTACTGTATTATTCACTATATCATTCCAATTATGATTACTAATAATACAGCCGGAATATATGCAATGCTACCAAAGAGCAAATGTAAAGCAGACTTATCGTCAAATTTCATATAAAACCTTATAGATAAAGCAATGAATCCAAATGTCAGGATAGACAATACCAAAAGAGCAACAATAGACTGAACACCAGCATAATACAAAATCACCATACATGGTAACAACATTAAGCTCATTACAATACCACTTACACCTATTGATCTAGATGGGCTGCTCATATCGCCTTTTGGAATAAACTTAAATCCTGCTTGATGGTAATCTTTATACCCTTTAAAAGCTATAGACCAAAAATGTGGGTATTGCCAAAAAAACTGAACTAAAAATAGTCCCAATGCCAATAATGTCAATTCTCCAGTGAATGCAACAACACCTATCAGCATAGGCATAGCACCTGATATAGCTCCAATGAAAACTGCTGCAGTACTATATCTCTTTAGAGGAGTATAGATAAAAGCATACAACACAAAGGCTATCATGCCTAAAAGTCCGCATAGTGGATTGAAAAAAGACAATAGCGTAATTCCTACCATGCACATCATACCAGCAGCTAACACAGCCTCTGATACAGATATCCTACCAGTCACAACAGGTCTGTTCATGGTACGCTTCATATGCTTGTCGTAGTCTCTTTCAAGGACCTCATTGATTGCATTAGACGCTCCTGTAACAAAAAAACCGCCTAACCCTAACATCAATATCTCAAACATATTGACAGTCAAACCAGATGCTATTACAAATGACCCAACGGCTGTTAACACCACTATCAGTGTTAAATTCAGTTTAACTAACTGTGCATAGTCAGTTACTTTTGAAGCCTTACCTTTTTTCAAAGATACTTCAGAAGTGGTATAGTTTGATATCGTACTAGTGCGACTCTTCAAGTTTCTCTTCTTCTGTTAGTGGTACATATTGTGGAATGAATTCATTCCCATCTTTTCCGTAATCGTATGGCCATCTGTGTACACTAGGTATTTTTCCTTCCCAGTTACCATGACCGGCTTCTATCGGTGTAGTCCATTCTAAAGTATTAGCACCATATGGATTCCTGACTTTCTGTTTCTTTCCATAATTCATACTATAGAAAAAATTTACCACGAAAAGGATACTCGCTCCAAAAGTAATAATCGCAGCTATTGTGATGAATTGATTCATAGCAGTGAACTGCTCGAATGCTTCAAAAGAGTCAAATCTATAATATCTTCTGGGCACACCAGCCATTCCCAAATAATGCATAGGCCAGAATATAGCATAGGCACCAATGATTGTCATCCAAAAATGAATTTTTCCTAAGGTCTCATTCATAAACCTTCCAAACATCTTAGGAAACCAATGATAAATCCCAGCAAACATCCCAAACATCGCTGCAACTCCCATCACAATGTGGAAATGAGCCACTACGAAGTAAGTATCATGCATTTGTATATCAATAGCCGAATTACCTAAGAAGATCCCTGTCAGTCCACCAGAAACGAATAAAGAGATAAAACCTATAGCAAACAGCATAGCTGAGTTCAATCGTATCTGCCCTCCCCAAAGGGTCGTTATCCAGTTAAACACTTTTACTGCCGATGGGACGGCAATTATCAATGTGAATATCACAAAGAAATTAGAAAGGAAAGGATTTACTCCTGACATAAACATATGGTGAGCCCAGACAATAAATGAAAGGAAAGCAATTGCCAAAATAGAATAAACCATCGCCTTATATCCAAATACTGGCTTTCGTGCATGTACAGATAATACTTCTGATACAATCCCCATAGCAGGAAGTATAATGATATATACCTCTGGATGCCCTAAGAACCAGAATAAATGCTGGTATAAAATTGGGCTACCTCCTACATAATCTAAAGCTTGTCCAGCAATAAATATGTCACTCAAATAGAAACTCGTTCCTAACCCTCTATCAAACATCAAAAGGAAAAATCCTGAAGCTAATACTGGGAAAGAAAGAAGACCAATAATGGCAGTCACAAAAAATGCCCAAATTGTCAGCGGCATCTTCCATAAGCTCATACCCTTAGTTCTAAGATTTAGGATAGTTGTGATATAGTTGATTCCTCCTAGAAGCACTGAGACTACAAAGAGTACTAAACTTACTAACCATAATGTCATTCCTCCTGCGGATCCTGATGAGGCTTGGGGCAATGCACTCAATGGTGGATACCCTGTCCAACCTCCAGAAAAGGGACCTGTATTCAAAAATAAAGAATACATCATTACTGCTCCAGCCAAAAAGAAGAACCAGTAAGACAACATATTTAAAAATGGAGATGCCATATCTCTTGCTCCTACCTGAAGTGGAATCAAAAGATTAGAGAATGTACCACTCAATCCTGCAGTCAATACAAAGAATACGATAATAGTACCATGCATGGTGACCAAAGCATAATAGAACTGAGGATCCAGTGTTCCTATGCCCGTTTCTTCATTAAGTAAAATCCATCTACCCAATATGGGTTTTAGCCAAGCAAGACTTTCTTCTGGGAATCCCAATTGAAGTCTAAATACTATAGACATTGCTGCCCCAATAATAGCCCAGATCATTCCAGTGATTAAAAACTGTCTAGCAATGATCTTGTGATCCATACTGAAGATATATTTGAATATAAATCCAGTCTGATATTTGTCGCCATGGTGATGCTCATGAAAATGATCATCAAAACCATCTTCCTTGATCAACTTCTTTTCGTCGTAAGTAATAATACTTGCCATAACAGTTAAATCTTATTGTTTGAAGTAATTCTCATTTCTATACGTCTGTTATTTTGACGCCCTTCCGATGTTTCATTAGTATCTAATGGCCTGTTTTGACCATATCCTGCATCTGTCAATCTTGTCGCTGATATTCCTTTATTCACTAAATAAGAAACCACATTTTTAGCTCTTTGGGAAGATAGGATATCGTTTGATCCAGAATCCCCTGTATTGTCAGTATGACCTGATATCTCAATATTAACACCAACATTCCTACTTAGAATATCAGCAATATTATCAAGTTCATAGTTACTATCTTCTTTAAGAGTAGCAGATCCTGTATCAAAAAACAAATTAGTCAACCTTATAGATCTCTCAAAATCATCAGCTGTAATTGCCTTCTGTACTTCTAATCCCAAATCCTTTGCTCTTTCCTCAGCCTCAATTGGCAACAAATTTCCTTTAAATGGATCATCATCAGTATTTCTGATGTTGGTCATATAGTACGAAGATTGCTCTTTTAACCATTTGTTATACTCTTCCTCTGATACAATTCTAAGAACTCTTCTCATTGAATAATGCCCTTTACCACAAAGCTCCGCACATGCCAATTCATAATTAAACATCTCCCACCTTTGAGGGCCATCCGGCTCCGTATCATCATAAGGAACCTGATATTCAGGATAGTCTTTGAGATTATTTCGATATTCTTCGGTAGTAACAGTTGGAGTGAAAACAAAATAGGTAGGCAACCCAGGGATGGCATCCATTTTTAATCTAAAATGAGGAAGATCAAAGTTGTGCAACACATCCTTTGCCGTTATCCTCACTCTTACCTTTTGATTGACAGGCAGAAGAAACTCTCCAGAGACATGGACATCATCTATATTCTTGACATCACTCCAATCTTGTCCAAGAGGATTGTTTGCTGGATTTATCAGTTTAAAGTTTTTTGTTCCTAATTTATTATCTGCTCCAGGATATCTTATCTCCCATAGGAACTGGGAGCCAGTGGCCTCTATCTCTATATAATCCTCTTCTGGATCCACATCAAACATAATATCATTCCATGCAATAAGGCCTTGAACAACTAGAATTGTCATTACAATAGCTGGAATACCAGTCCATATAATTTCTAGTTTATTACTATGAGAAAAAAAAGTGGCTTTTTTGCCTGGTTGATCTCGGTATTTGTAAGCATACCAAAATGTAAGAATATGCGTAAGAATAAATACTGGCACTGTAGCTAATAATGTTACATTGAACAGACTATCAAGTGTACCACCATGTGCTGAGGCCGATATATGAGGCCCATATCCCAACATTGCATCTTTATAATACCAAGCTGAAACAACGCAAAAAACTAAGAAGACCACCATGAAAATGACCATCCAAACGGCAGATCTGTCATTACTACGTCTTTGTACCTCTTCTTCTCCTCTGATCTTTCCAGCCAAATCGGTCACCTTACCAATCTGTACGGCGATAACACCGATTAATACTAGAATACCAACTATTAAAAAACCAATCATTTAAGTATAATTTATACGTGGTGATTTAAACTCTCGGTGATGTACGGATCATTGACCGGTACTAATCGAGACTTTGATAAAACTGTATATATAATGAATAGGAAGAGGCATAAAAATCCTATAAAAGTCCCTATTTCTAAAAATCCAGGTAAAGTAAATCCAGAAACGAAAGTTGATACATGCTCCGTAGCATGTCCAGCTGTTTCTGCAACTCCATGACCTGCATCGTGTCCATGTCCATCATGATCATGAACCGCCCCTCCTAAGGCATGAGCCGTATGAAGAGCTCCTGGTTTGATCATAAGAAAGTAATCAATCCAATGACCAAAAATTACTAGGAGTGCAACAAAACTTAATGAACCAAACTTTCTCTTAGTGTCATTTCTCATCAGGATGAAAAATGGAAGAACAAAATTCATAACAAGATTAGTGTAAAACAGTACAGGATAATTCATCACCCTCTCCTTAAAGTACACTGTCTCTTCACCAATATTAGCATACCAAATCAACATGTATTGAGAAAACCATAGGTAGGTCCAGAAAATACTGAAACCAAATAAGAATTTTCCTAAATCATGAATATGTTCGGTGGATACGTTCTCATAATATCCTTTTCCTTTCAAATAAACCAATACTAGTATGGTCATAGCAATCATGGATACAAATAAACTCGCTCCACAGTACCATGCAAATAGTGTACTATACCAATGTGCGTCTAATGACATAACCCATTGCCAAATCACTAAGGTCAAAGTAAAGCCTGCTAAAGGTAAAAAAGCCGCAGCCCACACTCTTTGTCTATGATGTAATTTAAAACTTGGATCTCCTTCTTTATCTTCTCTTATAGATAGAGATCTCATTCTCCAATAAAAGAAAAACCATACTCCTGTGACAACTACTGAACTGATAAAAAACCAAGTCAGGTTTAAAAAACCAGATTTCCCTTTGAGAATTTTATCATCAGCAACTGAGGCTTGATCAGCCCAATGGTATAAATGATGCCATTCAAATTTAGCTCCTAAGAATACAATGAACATCAATATGATTCCGACAATCAAAAACATTCCAAAAGCTTCCCAAACACGCTTAAACAATGAGGACCATCCAGCCCATGCCGTTACACATATAGAATAAAAGAAAACTGCCATAAATGATATTCCAGTAAAAAAGACCGTATTGTGTAAAAAATTAGTCCAGAACCTGGTATGTGTGGCGTCATCATTAACATACACCCAACCTAAACATGCTATACCTAACACGATTCCTGAAAGGAGTAAATTTCTTTGTTTATTCGATACTACGTATGTATTCATCTTCTTACGTAAAATTATTAATGATGAGAATTATCTCCATGTTCATCATGACTTCCATGATCTTCATCGCCTCCTTCATGACCTGCCTCATCCATATGATCTTCTTCAATGTGCACTGCCATTTCACCTGCAGGAATATCTACTGTATTCAATGTATTTTCTAACTGGCTATAGGCAAGGCTTAAACTTTTAGCCTGTAGTGATCTGATATGATGGATTACCTGCCATCTTTCTTCATATGACAACTTATCAGAATAGCCTCCCATCATATTTTTACCATACATGATAGAATGGTAATATCTGCCGTTGGAAGAATTGATAAATTCCTCTAAAAGCATATTAGCTGGTTGAACTGGGTATTTTCCACCTTCATCAAATTTTGCAGGGTCTGCATCTCGAACTAAGTATCCTAAACCATCTCCATTCTCTCCGTGACAAATTCCACAAAAAATTGTATACAATTCTTTTCCTGTGGCTAAGCCTGCATCTGTAATCTGGTATGGATTATCTATAATTTCAGCTATTGCTCTTACCCTTTCTTCTTCAGTATCTTCATAATAGTAGGGTACACTTCCATTTGGTGTAAAACCAATTCCTGAGGAAGTATTGTTTGCATTTGTATTGCCAGCATATCCTCTTGGGATCGTCCCGTTGACAGGCTCTCTAGGTACTGCATATGCATAATATTCATCCTCAGTTCCCCAAGTATTGTTGTAGTAATAGTTATAATAATTTGCCTCATAAGCTATACTATGGGACATATCAGGCATATACTCACTACCAGTTACATTTCCACCTGGTTGCTGACAGGCCGATAAATATAGCAAGGCAGCAAAAATGAATGGAACAGTTATTTTTTTAATCATCGACATTTTCTATTTCTTATATGTGCTTGGCACCAACTTCTGAAGCACCAGTTGCTTTAAAAAATGCTTTTGCATCAGATTCACTTATATGATGAGAATCAAATGCTATACAGAACTTATCATCCGTAATTCTATCATGGAGATAAGGATTTGTCACTCCAGGACCAAGACCATTTATGATGTAAAAGGTTACAGTCATCCCTACCGCCGCAAAAAGTACTGTCAACTCAAAAGTAATTGGAATGAAAGCTGGAACCGACCAATGAGGTTTTCCACCAAAAATGATTGGCCAATCCTTAGTAAAGATCCAAGTCATCCCTAAGAATGCAGTAAGGGTACCAAGAGCACCATAGATAAATCCTGCAACATGTAATCTAGACTCTTCTAGGCCTAAAACAGGGTCTAAGCCATGTACGGGAAAAGGACTAAAAACATCAAAAATATCCAAGTGCTTTTCTTTAGCTTGTTTTACAGCTGAGATCAATTCCGTCTCATCATCATACAAGCCAAAAATCAAATCTTTGTTTCTTTCTACCATCTTACTTGCTTAGTGTGAATCATGTGCTTCAGCAGCATGGGTGACATAAGATTTATTCTGTTCTACGGCTTTAGAGAAGTCGTGTTGCATATGTTCGTGATGCTCATTATTCACTTTTACGTATTGATCACCTGAAGATTTCAATATACTCTTCACCTCTGCTACCGCAACTACAGGAGCCACTCTTGTGAATAAAAGATATAGTGTAAAGAATAATCCAAGAGTTCCTAAGAATATTCCAATTTCAACCCATGTAGGCACATAAAAACTCCAAGATGAAGGCAAATAATCCCTTGCTAAGGTTGTAGCAATAATTACAAACCTTTCAAACCACATGCCTATATTAATAACAATAGACATGAAGAATGTGAATTTGATATTTCTTCTCAATTTTTTACTAAAGAAGAATAACGGAGAAACTACATTACAAAACATCATACCAAAATATGCCCAGTAATATGGTCCTAATGCCCTATTAAAGAATGCAAACTGCTCATAGATATATCCTGAATACCAAGAAATAAACAACTCAGTCAAGTACGCCACTCCTACAATCATACCTGTAGCTACGATGACTTTATTCATTGACTCTATATGCTCAATAGTAATGTACTCTTCTAATTTCAACACCTTTCTAGTAATCAACATCAAGGTCAGCACCATTGCAAAACCAGAGAATATCGCCCCTGCCACAAAGTATGGAGGGAATATAGTAGTATGCCACCCAGGGATCACTGAGGTTGCGAAATCAAAACTTACAATAGTATGAACAGAAAGTACAAGTGGAGTAGCGATACCTGCTAAGACTAAAGATAACGCTTCCCATCTTTGCCAATGCTTAGCAGAGCCTGTCCATCCAAATGAGAGGAAGTTGTAAAACCTCTTTCTCATTCCTTTTGCCCTATCTCTTACTGTGGCAAAATCTGGTACCAGTCCAGTATACCAAAACAAAAGAGAAACTGTAAAATATGTGCTTATCGCAAATACATCCCAAAGTAGGGGTGAATTAAAATTGGGCCATAGAGGTCCTCTTGTATTTGGATAAGGAAATATAAAAGGGGCCATCCAAAGTCTACCCATGTGTATTAATGGAAAAAGACCAGCACACATCACCGCAAAAATTGTCATTGCTTCTGCTGCCCTATTAACACCAGTACGCCATTTCTGTCTGAATAATAAAAGGATTGCTGAAATCAACGTACCTGCATGACCAATACCAATCCACCAAACGAAATTAGTAATATCCCATCCCCATCCAATAGTACGATTAAGATTCCAAGTTCCGATTCCATGCCATATCGTCCATCCTATGCAAAAGACTAGAACCATCAAAAATGTAACGGATATCAAAAAAGCTATTGTCCAGGTCGTACCTGGCTTTTCTTCCGTAGCTCTTACGAGATCCACTGTGATATCGTGATAACTCTTACTTCCTTCTATTAGAGGATCACGTATTGGACTTACTGTTGCTCCCATTAAGATTCTTTATTTAAGCGTCTAATGTTTTGTCTCTATTATTAACCTTCATAGTATATTGGACTGAAGACTTTACGTTTACTTCTTCCAAGACTATATAGTTCAGTGGAGAATGGAATTTTTCATACAATTCTCCTTTCTTATTGTTTCTATCTCCAAATGTGATTGCACCTGTAGGGCACGAAGTTTGACATGCAGTCTTCACATCCGCATCATGTAATCCTCTTCCTTCAGATTTAGCTGTCAACTTACCTTCCTGAATTCTCTGTACACAGAAGCTACACTTCTCTATTACTCCTCTTGATCGCACTGTAACATCTGGATTAAGTACCATTCTGGTCAAGTTATCAGCACCATATGGTACTTCTTCGCCATTCACATCTACTTGGTTTGCAGGGAAGATATCAGCCGTAGTATAATCTGACCAATTAAATCTTCTCACTTTATACGGACAGTTGTTAGCACAGTATCTAGTACCTACACATCTGTTATAAGCCATTTGATTCAGGCCTTCACTACTGTGATTAGTTGCATTTACTGGGCATACATTCTCACATGGAGCGTTATCACAATGCTGACACATCAGAGGTTGATAAACCGTATTTGGATTTTCTACATCTCCATAATAGTATCTGTCTATTCTTAGCCATGCCATTTCTTGATGAATTGACACCTTTTGCTTTCCTACTACAGGCACATTATTTTCAGCCATACAGGCTACTGTACATGCCCCACATCCAATACATGCATTCAAGTCTACATGCATTCCCCAATGATGGCCTTGGCTATATTTTTCTTCGCTATATTGATCAAAAGGATAAAGTGTATGTTCATTTAATCCTTGATGATGCTCTCTTTCATGATGCAAATGGTCTATTGCTTCTTCTAAATGCCCAAGATCTGTATGTCTGATTATTGATCTTTCGGTCAGTGAGCCTTGGAATCCTTGGAATACATTACCATATCCAGGTGCTAAGGCCGCTTCATCAGCATTGATCGTTTCTCCAGTTGAAGTTTCTTCTGCAGTCACTCCCATAGTATGATGGTATTGAACTGAAGAATACTCTTCTTCCTTTCCTTTACCATTTGAAACTGACGCCGAAACATTAAAATATTGAGTCAACCCATTAGAATTTCCTAGGCTACTATTTACATTGGTTCCTATGCCATTTGATGCAAATCCTCCATTTGATCTTCCATATCCCAAAGCTATTGCAACCGTACCCGGCATAATTCCAAACTGCTGAATAGCAGGTAATCTATAGGTCTGATCCCCTATGGTCACATCTACTATATCACCATCTTTCAATCCATTAAAGCCTTCAAAAGCTTTTTCTCCATCAAAGGAAACGGGAACGGCGACAAAATTACCCCAAGTGTATCGAGAGACTGGGTCTGGCATTTCCTGTAGCCATGGATTATCTCCATATTGACCATTTCCAATAGCAAGTGGCTCATAAAACTGAACCTCTAGTTCTGAAGAAGAAGGGGAAGAAATTCCTTGCGCTGCAGATTCTAAATCTGCATTAAAGTCTGAGGCTGTGCTATATCCATCAGTGTTGTAAACACCATCATGAAGGACACTATCCCAAAAAGATTGAAAGCCTAAATATTTATCTTGAGTGGAAAAATATGATTCTTCCCAATTTGACTTCAAATAAGTCATGTATGGTTGCTCTATATCACCTTCATTTACACTTACACCTGCCCAAGTCAACAATGACTCTTCGCCTTGTCTAGTATCAAATAAAGGAGAAATAGTAGGTTGAATCAAACTGTACAAGCCTCTTTTTGCTTCAACATCTCCCCAACTTTCTAGTCCATGATGAAGTGGTGCTATATAATTACATATAGACGAGGTTTCATCTTTAGAATAACTAAGTCCAATTCTATTTTTCACTTTTTCTACAGCAGCAGTTAGTTCACTTGCAATAGAAGAATTGTAAAGAGGATTACAATCCATGAAAATTAAGGTATCCACTTTACCTCCTTTAAGATCAGCAAGCAATGAGGACATTGCCTTTTCACTTCCTTGTCTCTGATTAGAGGCATGAGAGAAAGAAAGTGTGTTACCGTAATTGCCAAGAGACGAGTTAATTGCATTAATCAGGATCTGCTCACTGACATTATTACTTGCACTTACAACCAGTGAATTACCAGCTGTTTCTTTCAATTGATCTGCAACTTTAACCAATGCTGCTTTTGCCTTTGCATTAAGTCTAGACGCAGCACTTACTGAGTTACCAGTGATTTGTTCATACAGATATGCTATAGCTACACCTTGTTCAGAAGGCTTTACTAAAATCCTATTGTCTGCATTAGATCCTGTCATTGACATGTGAGATTCTACCTGAATGTGCCTAGACATTTTGGCATTCTTCACATCTTTTATTTTCCTATTTGAAGCATACTGATTAGCATATTCAATAGGCGAAATCCAAGTTCCTAAAAAATCTGCATTAAAGCTTACAATAGTCTCGGCTCTGTCAAAACGGTATTCAGGGATAGTTCTGTCTCCGAAAGATTCAGCATTTGCATCTAATATTGCTGCTGATGAAATAGGATCATATGTAACCACATTAGCATTTGGAAATGCAGTTGTAAATTCTGTTAACGCCTTTTTAGCTGTAGGGCTCATTATAGTATTTGTCACAACCCTAGTGGCTAATGCACTTTTCAAAGCTGACTTTACTTCAGAATCAAAATCCAACCATGTGACAGATTTAGTTTCATCACCACTCACAATTTGTGGAGATTTATATCTGTTGGAATCATAAAGTGAAAGTACATTAGCCTGAGCTCTTGCAGAAGTACCGCCATTAGTCATTGAAGACAAAGCATTACCTTCTATTTTGATTGGCCTCCCTTCTCTAGTTTTCACCAAAATAGGGCAGTAATCACCTCCATTTACAAATGTAGAAGCATAGTATGTAGCTACACCTGGCACAATTTCATCTGGTTTGATCACATATGGAATAGCACGCTTTACAGGAATGTCACATCCTGCCATGGTAGCTGCTCCCACACCAAAACCTAGAAATTTCAAGAAATCTCTCCTATTGCTTTCTAAGCTTTCGGTAACTTCCTTATTTCCAAGTTGCTCGACAAGAGATGGATTTTGAATTTCATCTTGAGCTTCCATAATGAAAGCCTCATCTTTATTCAAATCCTTAGCTCCTATCCAAATACCCTGTTGACCGTTCTTCATTTATATCGGTATTTCTCTTTTCTTATTAATAATGGCATTTCTGACACTCCAACCCACCTATATCTTCTACTGTAACTTTATCTCTGTCCCCATTAGCCAATTCTTCATGATATTTAGCATAGCTAGCATAGTACTCATTATCAGAAAACTGTACTTCTGTCTCTCTATGACAGTTGATACACCAACCCATTGATAATGGCGAAAATTGATGGACAACTTCCATATTTTCTACTTTGCCATGACACGTCTGACATTCTAATTCTCCTACCGTTACATGTTGAGCATGATTAAAATATACATGATCTGGCAGATTATGTATACGCTCCCACTCTATTGGGCCTCTTACAGATTTCTTCTGTTCATTTGTAAGGGAAGATACCATGTTATCCCATTGTTCGGTTATAACTTCTTCTCCTCTTTTGATGAACTCGTCTTGGCCTTTATCAGCTATATAATTGGTTGCAAACCATTTTTTGAAAATCGTCTTGATGTCATCTTCGGACATCTCATCATAATTTTCTATATAGGCATTGGTATTAGGATCAAAACCTATCGACGCATATATTTTACTTATTTCTTGTGTCCCATATTGAGAGCCAACAGTAATGGCCTTGTGACAATTCATACAAGTATTAGTTGCTGGAATTATAGAATGTTTAGACCTTCGAGCCCCATCATGACAGTACTGACAATCTATTTTGTTTAATCCAGCATGAGTTGCGTGAGAAAATTTGATAGGTTGCTCAGGTGCATAATTCTGTTGTCTTCCTAAGTTAATTGCCCTTGTTACCGTAGTGTATCCTCCAATCACAACAAACAAGAAGATTAAAAAGCTGACCACCTTTTTGCTAGTCAACTGTTGTAATAGTGTTTTTCTTTCAAAATCTGCACCGTCCTGAGCTGCTGCGATTTCATTAAGACTGCCAATGAATCTGGAAAGGATAAATGCCAAAATGGCTAAAAGCGCAAATAATCCTAAGTATAAAAAAGAGTTATCTGCTTTTTCAACTTCACCACCAACTCCAGCTGATGGTCCTAGTGCAGCCTTAGGTTGCGATGCATCTGTTATGTAAAGAAGTATTGACTCTACATCCTCATCAGTAAGATTAGGCCAGGCAGTCATCACAGAATTCCACTCATCCCATAATTCCTTTGCCCTAGGATGTCCAGCGGCAATCATTGCTTGAGAATTTCTAATCCAACCGTACAAATCTTCTCTAGGATATTCTGCCCATCTTTCTTCCGCTCCTGCTAAAGCAGGACCTGTAGCATCTTTGACCATGGTCTTGTCATGGCATGTGGCACAGTAATTTCTGAAAAGTGTTTTGCCCGATTCAACTGTAGGCTGTGCAGACAGAGATGAAGTAAAAAGGAGAATCACTCCTAATATGAACGCACTTGATATTTTTTGAATCATGTTACTTTCGTTTCTAGCCGCTTATCTTTTTAAAGCCTTCTCTAAAATGCCGCAAAAATAGATTTAGACCACTTACTAACCAATATTAATAGTTTACAGTTTTTTATATAGATTGCTTCTAAACAAGTTACACCGAAACCTCCGCTCTAATGTGAGGATCAGGATTATAATTTAATAACGAGAAGTCTTTATATGTAAAGTTATTAATGTCTTTAATCATTGGGTTTATTTTTAAAGTAGGCAGTCCTTTGGGTGCCCTAGTCAATTGAAGTGAGGCTTGCTCCAGATGATTCTTATAAAGATGTACATCACCAAATGAAATAATGAAATCTCCATATTCTAAATCACATACCTGTGCTACCATCATGGTAAGAATAGCATAAGAGGCTATATTGAATGGCACACCCAAAAACGTGTCAGCTGATCTCTGATACAATTGGCAGCTCAGTTTCCCCTCGGCCACATAGAATTGAAACAAACAATGACAAGGCATAAGTGCCATT
>MDSX01039657.1_pt1 | contig 15510 bp, 14 predicted proteins | sample 811141 | NCBI WGS metagenome assembly MDSX01 (sample SAMN05326642, study PRJNA326480) | marine metagenome | isolation source: seawater | place: Atlantic Ocean: South East | collected 2010 | reverse complement strand
TAACAATGGAGATGATATTGCTTATCAAATGGATGAATTAGAGGATTTGATAAATGAAAATGCCCGTTGAAACCGTCGGCGAGCTCGGATACCCGACGCGAGGCGACGAATTCAGATAACAGTTTTGATGAAATACCCATTCCTTTTCAAGTTAAGACCATTTTTATAAAGCTGGACAATATTGATGCTTCAAAAAAAATCCGTAAATTAAAAACCAAAACTTACTTTACCAAAAAAGTACTAAGATGTCACTCAATTCCTAGTACCCTGTCAGGCTCCCTCCTGAAGCTCGTCGACTCTGCTCATAAGTCTACTAGACTTAGTTATAGTCATGAGCCGAGGTTTTCGGCCTCTAGTTTCGGCCGGACTTCGCCAGCCTGAGCCTGAGGACGCAGAGGCCCATCCCCCGCCGCTTAGCGGGCTTCTCTACGACCTCCCGGGGCCATCCTCGTGACTGTCCGGCTCCCAGGAATGGAAACACTTCAGCTAGGGCATGGCCCTTAGGCGTCCCTGAGAAATTCCGAGTCTCCTCATGGAGGCTGCGCGTCGTCGGCGCGCCCCATGAGCATCCCTAGGCTGGTCCGCCTCCGTGTGGCCCACCAGCGGTGCGCTGTGAGGGCGTCGCAAATCGTGCCGAATTCTTTAACCAAAACCGTGTTGTCGACCGCCACTTCGACTGCCAGCACGGACGCATACAGAGCGTCCGACGCTCGAGGAATCACTTGCGCCATAGATTTGATTGATGTCAGTTGCTTCGCGCGCTCGACCGCGATCAAGAGCGTTAGAATGGCCCGATGGAATGTCGACAAAGAAGATTTAGTATTCCTGGGGATTTGAGTACATCGTAGGAAAAAACATGCTGCAAAGGAGCTCCATACCAAAGGAAATTAGCACACCGTGAAGTATGGTCTTGGCGCATATTGTATAAGTTCTGAACAAACTAAGTGGCATCTTGATGACTTAATTCGTTTCGTTTAGTTGTCGCCTGGATTGTATCAATGATTTCTCGATCTGAGTTTGCGTTCATGCGCAGATCCAGGCTCCATAGTGCCTACAGAATGCTGTTTTTAAGGAACTATACTAGACAGTACTGTATTATTGATGAGGGCTTGGGCTATGAGCTCGAAGTCCCTATCAATGAGGTTGTTGCAAGAGATATCCAGCGAGCAGAGACTTGATAGAGGATGTGCTAAGACAGTCACCAATGAACTTGCCGCCATGCTTCCCAAGGAGTTTGCAGATAGGTTTATGTTAGTAAGTGCTCTGTTCCCGTGTAATCCCTCCAATAAGGCACGGCCGCCATCATCAATCAGCCGGTTTAAACGGACATTGACGCTAAGTAACGAATCATTGACTCTCAGCGCTCGGCCCAAATATCTTCCCCCCTGTAAAACGAGGCCTAAGATCCCTTCATGTTGTAGATGTCACCTCTGCGTGTATTTGGTTATCGGCTAAATTTAGGTTTGTCAGAATGCTGCTGGCTCCAATAAGCTTCGTCAATAGGCGAATACCGTGGTTTGTGATTTTATTGTGTGATAAGTCCAAGTCAGTAATTTGCGCGCTCTATTAGGTGTAATTTCTAGTGAATTATCATGGAATGTACCTTGGTTAGGCCGCTCATTAGCATGCGCAACAAATCGTCGTCAACCAGGTTTGACTGCAAAACCAGAGTGGTCAAGTTTCTACATGCTTGCGCGCATTTTGCAATGCAGTCCGCATCTGAAATCTGTTTACAAAACGATTATTGTAACAACGCATCTATCATTTGCACCTTCATGCCAAATAGCATTCGATCATACTGCATTCCAATTTTATTTATTCCGTACGTGATGCTGAGCTTAGTTAGATTTGGCAACTATCCATGGCAATCAAAAGTACAGGCATATCGATCTCTTACGCGCCTTGTTGCAAATGCTCTTGATGTCTGGATGGGTTGGTAGCTGTTGTGCCTTGTGGTCGAGACATTAAGAACAGATTAGGATCATATGTCACCTTCAGCGTAAAGATATAGTCTTGGCAAGTGCTAATAACCGGCAAAATCGCTAGTGTGGACGTTTTTTCTTCCGTCTGGCAGCTTTCCAAGCCCTGATAATCCTCTCGTTGATTTAATCATAAACGAAGCACCACCTTTTGGACATATTTTTCAAAATAATATTGTTTCCAGGTCATTCCGTGCTCATAGATGTGACAAGGTCCTTGCAGAAGCCATGCTTCGCACCTCTTCTTCCAATAAGTTTCGTCAAAAACAAACTCAGCCGCAACCTTAGCATCCAGGTCTGTTGGAAGAGTTTTTGTTATCTCTCGCATGTGCCTGCGATTTCTGTGTAAAATTCAAACTGATACTGTGAACCCGACATCGCTGGCGTATTTTCGTGGACTGGATATAGGGCAAAGTTTTCTATCACAACCCTTTTGCATTTGTCCGAGAGAGCGTCTTGTGCTTGAACAGTTTCGTTACATCTGGCTCTCTTATCCACTATGCCTCGCAACGTGATAATTATACACACAAGGAAAGCCACCTTGTAAAGTCTGAGCGTTTGCATCCCCTCGAAGCAATCGAGTCTTATACCTACGCTATTGTTCCACCCTACTCCGAATTTTTATCACACCTTTGGATTTGGTCGCTCAGTGAGACCACGTCCGTGGTCCCCCCGACAGATCCTTGGGTTCCGCGCATGATAATGAATTTTGACTCGAGCCGAATAAATGTCGGCAGCGCTGTCAGTAGATTTATGGATACTACGGTACTCGATTTGTTGTGTATTACTTACGATAGCACCATTAAATCAGGCTAACGACGCGTATGGGTAAGGCCATCGCAGATTCCGTAACAATATTGTGCCTACAGGTCAGAAAGTTGGAAAAGCGAATTACGATTCGCAAACGCGCTTGTTCGTAAATGTATCCCCGGGCGCAATCGAAGCACTTTGGGAATCATTCAACGATGTGGCGGATGGTTTTGGAATCAGCTCGTACGAGATGCAAGTGATCTGTCAAGAGCTTGCGTCAGAGTTGGAAGTTGGCATACCTCTACTCAATAAGAAGGTGGAGGAACTTTTTGTGCGGATGGACTCAGATCGTAATGCACTAGTTGATGCCGTGGAGTTCCTCGCAGCAATTGCTATTGCATCAGGCATGTCCTTTCGAGATAAACTCGAATTTGTCTTTACCTGTTTTGATTTCGATGGCGCTGGACAACTCAGCATCGATGAAATCACTCTTGCACTTCAGTGCACCCTGGCAGGCTCCTGTAAGTTGACCGGGGAGACATGCCCGCCTGAAGCGGAGCTAGAGGCCGTTGCGATGCGCGCTTTTGACTCTGCTTTGGTGAATCCAGTAGCCGGCGATGACAAGGGCGATACAAAGATTTTGCACACTGCTGGCACAGCAAAGCTACGAATACTGGTAGCTCACTGCGCAATTTTGCTGTGGGTGTATTTTCAAGTCTGTTCTACTTAGGACGCAATTGTATTCTGTCTATCTGATCCCGAAATAATGTCATGGCTCGAATTTTTCGATGATCCCGACCCAATTAAATCTCAAACAGGAGAAATCTCCGATGGCGCAACTCAGTGATGTGCATTCCATACAATTCACTGACCATAGTTCTGAAATACCTACAGGTACAATTGAAGCAAGACCTAACAGGCAACCAGGGATACCTGCTCTTGTCGAATCAATAGACTATGCACCAACGCAGCAAGAAATTGACTACAAACGAGATGGACACTACCCACCTCTCACAACCACTACGGCTGCGGCCCTTCGGGGCGCGCATGAGCTCGCCGAGGGCCTAGCGGCAAATCATGAAAAAAAAAGAAATCCCCGCGGGGAGGCTGAAGCGTGGGTCACATCAGTCGCATCGCTGACACCAACCGCGCTTGCAAATGTTCCCCCCAACTTGAGCCTACCGAAGGCTTGCCTCTCTTTAGAATGGGTGCATGGTTATCGTGGCGAGGATTGTCGCGGCAATGTGCGATACACTTCGTCAGGAGGAATTGCTTACCCAGTGGCTCGACTCGGGGTCGTTTATTCTCCCTTTGAGCACCGCCAGCAGTACATGACAGGGCATACAAATGATATCGTCAGTCTTAGTATTGCTCCTGATGGGTACGTGGCTGCTACTGGCGAAGTTGGAGCTCGTCCTACTATAATTTGCTGGGAAATTATATCGTGCAAGCCACTGGCAATATTAGCTGGTCTACATTCTGTTGCGGTTGCGCAGCTAAGTTTCTCGCCTTCGGGCGACCGTCTTGCTTCCCTTGGTGGTGATCCAGGGCACACACTCATAATTTACAACTGGCGTGCGGGCACCCGAATATTTTCTAGTTGCTCTAATTTGATGGATCGAGCTCTTGGTGTCGCATTTATAGGTGATGGCCCGGATTCAATCGTCGCATGTGGAGTAGGTGAACCTTACATGTGCTTCTGGCGCCGGGAAGGAAGTAAGGTGGTGCATCGTCGAGGGGCATTTGGAAGACGAGCGAGGCGTCAGCCAAGTCTCTGCCTTGCACAGTGCGGTGACGTTATTCTCTCTGGGCAAGCATCCGGCCATCTTTATATCTGGCATGGACGTAATTGTGTTCAAGCCATCAATGCCCATCGAGGGTCACTCAACGCACTCTATGTTGGAATGCATGGGATTCTCAGCGGGGGCAAAGACGGAAAAGTCCGACAATGGTCCCATAAGTTTGAGGCCGGAGCAAGTTTCGATTTGACGGAGCTTGGCGCAAGTCCGACAATCCGATCAGTATGTCTTTCTAGTGACGGCGCGAAATTGCTAGTCGGCACAGGCGAAAACGCAATCTACGAACTTTCTGCTGCGGATGGATCGGATGCCCTTGGAGGTCCTGTCACCTCATCTCACTTTGGGAGCTATATCAGTGGAATTGCTTGCCATCCTTTGAAGTCAGAGTTTGTGACATGTGGTAGTGATTGCACAGTGCGTACGTGGGATATTATCACCAGAAACATGGTGAAAATGATCAAGCTAGAATCAAGTATCTCCTCTATTACCTATCATCCCAACGGTGAAACACTTGCGGTTGGCCTTGGCTCTTTATGTCAAGCAAGTGATTCAGAGTCGCCACATGATAAAATGACCGGCGGTTTTTGTGTGCTAAACGAAGTTGATCTCTCAGTTGCTTTTGCTGCCCGGGACTCCGTTCTTCCTCTCGTAGCTTGTCGATTTTCACCGGATGGTGAGGTCCTAGCGTTTGCAGGCGAGGATTGTTCGATATATCTATACGCATGTGCAGAAGATTACGAGTCAATCGGCCAATGTCGACGTCATGCCGCACCAGTGCGTTGTATCGATTTTTCTAAAGACTCGCGTTGGCTGCGATCTTGCTGCGATGGTGGTCAACTGCACTTTTTCAACGCAAACTCTGCTCAATACCAATCAAATCTTAGTGCATTGAAAGACATTCGCTGGGCAACTGAGACTTGCGTACTCGGTTTCGGAGTTGCAGGTTCATATTTTGCAGCAAGGCAAGATGGTGCAACTCTAACGGCCTGTTCACGAACACAAGTTGAAGATGAAGGAGCAGAGAATGGGGGTGGGCTGCTTGCAACTGGTGACTCATATGGTCGGGTCCGTCTCACTCGCTTCCCGTCGCAAAAAGACGCTACTCAATTTGAGTGGCGTGGGCATGCTGGTTGCGTTATTTCTACAGCCTTCAACTCCGATGAAACACACCTTCTCACTGCAGGTCGTGATGATCGATGTATCATGCAATGGAGTCTTATTGAAGATGAGCGTTCCATAGATAATGAAGATGAAAGAGATGAAGACGAAGCTGTAGACTATACTCCTGAGCTGCGTGACGGAATAGACTTCGTACGCCCTGTTGACTGCGAGACCGCCATTGACACCGTCGGCGAGCGCGAACTCATCGCTGAGATTGAGGTGATAAACTGTGCAAGTTTACTAACCGGATCTATGATATCCAACGTAAGTACCTAGGTCATGGGGCACACAAATCCAACGCCAGAGCCCAATGAGGGCCCTTATAAGTTCGATCCCTGGTATCGAACTACATCAATGATGCCAGCTCAAGTTCAATTTCCGTTGTCCTCACTGACTACTGACGCACTTCTCTTATCCAGGGTATATGGCTATAGCTGCGGCACAATTCGTAACAATGCAAAGTACTCGGCCTGCGGTGCTGTTATATATCCATCTGGTGGAACTGTAGTTCGAGTCGATCTTGGGAGTGGCACGCAATCCTTTGGTACTTGCCATGCAGGTTTTGAAATTTGCGCACTCGCTATATCTACAGATAGGTCCATATTGGCAACCTCGGACATTGGAGCTGAACCAAAAATAGCATTATGGTCTGCGTCAAATATAGCGGAGGGACCAAAGAAAATAATACGCAACTCTCATCAAAACGCTATCACTTTGCTTGCTTTTGACGATACCAAACACGGATACCTTGCGAGTATTGGAGCAGACGATAATCACAGAGTTGTCGTACACGACGTGGCCTCCGGTTATGTGTTATTCACTTCTACTACCACAAAATCCAAGCCGCTGAATCTAAGTTTTGGAAAGAGGGGGAGCGAACTGGTTGTTGTTGGGGTAAAGTATGCGCTCTTTTTTACATTTAAGTCTGGGCATGCTGCCACGAGACATGCAACTGCCAGCTTTGCGCAAGTCGGACGCCATGGTTCCTTGCAGACTTTCCTGTGTTGCGCTTACCTCTCAAATGACAACTGTGTGATTGGTACTGCCGATGGCCATCTGTATGTCCTTAGTGGATCATCTCATGAACTTGAGAAATCAATTAAAGCACACGACGGATTTATTTATTCCATGGATGCTCCTAAGCCGCGCGCTGGTGTTACCACGCAAATTGCATTAATCACAGGGGGGCGTGATGGTGATGTGAGAATATGGAATGAAGCTCTTGACATGATAAGTAAATTTAACAATCGAGGTGCTGGACCCATTCGTTCAGTGTTCATCTCGAAAGACTTGTCCAGGGTCTTGGTCGGGTCTCAGGCAGCAGCGCAGCTGAGAGAGTTTCGGGTGTCTGATGGCGTACCAGCATCTACGCCTCTTGCAGGCGGCGGCGCATCAGCAGGGGAGTTGTGGGCCTTAGCTGCCCATCCTAGATTGCGACACATTGCGACAGCGTCGGATGAGGGTGCTCTTGCAGTATGGGACATTGAAGCCGTTGACATTAGAGATGCTCGGAAAGTAGGGACATTGTTGCCCGGGGCCTGTCGGGCACTCGCTTTTTCCCCTGATGGAAAAGTTATTGCTGCGTGTTTGGGTGGCCCACAACCTGGGAACGCAAGCCTTGCATGGGCTAGATCCAGGAAAGATATTGTGAATACACCTGGAACGCGCGGGGAGGTGGCAGATGAGACTTTACCAAGGAGAGTCAATATGAGGGTTGATGGTCTCTTGCAGCTTCTGCGAGCAGAGACTGGACGTCTTATATGTGAATTTGCAGATGCACACGAATGGCTGCGTGATGTCAAATTTTCACCAAATGGGCGTGCTCTAATTGCAGGTGGTGCAGATGGCAACATCCACGTCTATGTGTCAGACGATAGCGGTCAATTTTTACAGAAAGCGGTGCTTACACTTTCAGCAGGCGCTGCAGTTTGTTCCATTGATGTAAGCTCAGACAGCCGGTATGTGCAGGTTTCTGATTATGCCCGCACGATGTCTTATGGCGACCTACACATCGGTGTCGCTGTTTTTGACTCAGCAGTATTGCAAAATGTGAAGTGGGCGACCTGGACATGTCCATTTGGCTGGCCTGTAATTGGAGTTCATGACATATACACAAAACCGAGTGCTGGGGGATATGAGACGACCACCTTGGATAGCTATGGCAACTCTGAAACCAACCTGAACTTATCGTGCCTTTCGTGCTCACACTCCTCGCGAGTAATTGCAACTGGTGATCACCATGGCGTGGTTCGATTACTGCGATATCCAGTCAGCCACAGCACATCGGGCACGGGCAGAATCGGAGTTGGTCATGTGGGTGTTATCCGGCGCATGGCCTGGGTCGCCGGTGACTCACATTTAATTACAGTTGGTGGCCTCGACCGAACGGTGTGTGTTTGGCGCTTCGAGCCTGACATTGCCGAGACTGATGACAGCATGTCACATCAAGATGCATGCTTGGAAGAATATGATGATGCAATAGACGCTGATGCTGGTTGCGCAATGGCTGCAGCGATTGACCGTGCATTCAAGACCATCAATGCTCGCTTTGTTGCCAGTAGAGATACAAGGCAGACGACTGGCAACTTGGAATCGGCTACCTCAGCCTGGATCTCGGCGATTGTTCCACCTTCCAATCTTGAGCAAGAAGACCCAGGAGCACCACAGCTCAGGCTGAGATTAGATTTCGCGCACGGCCAGAGATCAGATGACACCCGCGAATGCGCCGGGTATAATGCAAAGGGTGGGATAGTATACGTGTGCGGCGCACTTGGGGTTGTTTATGATGCTAGAACGCACTCTCAAAGCTTCCAATTTCACCATCCGACGGGCAGTGCACCGACCATTTCAAGCTTAAGCAGTGCAGAGTCACATGCGGTTCAAGGCAGTGGCGCCTTGGCTGACGTCAGCTCTCTGGCAGTCTCTTACGATGGCAAGTTCGCAGCATCAGGTGATCAAGCAAGATTTCCACGCGTGAGAATCTGGGACGCCATGACTGGGAACAGCATCTGTGCACTTCCGCGGCATCTACGGCGCGGTATTATCTCGCTAACATTCTCCAAAAATGGAAGACACCTTGCTGCCATTGCCGGCGACATTGATCATTCTTATGCACTATATAAAACCCATTCTGGTGGATGGGAAGATGCGACACGCATATCTTTTAGCAGTGGCACGAAATCTCGTGTGTTTTGTGCCGGATTTGTAGGTCGCGACGCGTACCCGTGTTTTGTCGGCACACGCAATGGTGCTGAGTTCGTCTGGCCTGGTGCATGTAGTGGCATCCGTCGGCAGCGTGGGTTGTTTGGGGACTACAGGTGCCCTAAGGTACCTATTTTATGTGTGACGAGGGCAATATCAGTCGCTACTGATGTTGGGGATGTTCGAACGAAATCTCACGCCGACAGAAATACCGACATGGCCGCAAAAAAAATGAGCTCCGATACTGTTGCTCTCACAGGTACCATGGCTGGGTCCTTGTACATGTGGATTGGTACCAGTGTTCAAGATCACATATTGAATGCACATGATGGACCGGTTTATGCAATAGCTGCTACGCAGAAGCGCCTTGCATACGCAACTGCCGGACGCGACGGGGCAGTGAAACTATGGAGCAGCCATCTGCAGCCATTGCGCTCTTTTAAGCTGGCGGAAAGTAGGATCTCTCTGTTAACACCAGTTGCTGCGTCATTGTGCTTTAGGGCTCCGAATGAAACTAAACTCTTGGTGATCGCGCGCTCTGGTGAGATGTGTGAGCTTACGACGTACTCTGGCGGCATGGTGCTTTTGACAGAGGCACATGCGCGTAGCAAACGACATGCCACAGAGTCACACGGCCTTGATGTGAACCCCCAATTTGGTGATATTTATGCAACATGTGGGGATGATAGCACAGTGCGAGTTTGGTCCTGTGAAGCGCGTCGCTGTATCATGCGAGTACTACCCGATATCCTTGGTGGCGCTGCTGCACGAAGTTGTTCCTGGGCCCCAGATGGCATGCATCTGGCTGTTGGGCTTGGCGGCGATCCGCTAGACAAGGCTCGAGATGGAACACTCGTGGTGCTTCGCATTATATCCGGGGTATTTTCAGTGTCTTTTCTTTACATGACTTATCTGTATGTGCAAAATGCAGGGGGAAATCCCTGAAGTTGTTAGTGAAATTCGGAAGTCCAAAGCACCTCTTATCGACATAAAATGGTGCACGGATGGCACATTTCTGTTGGTCGCATCTGAGGATGGTCGGGTCCTCCAAACTTCAGAGCCGCTTATAGTTCTTTTTACAGAGACTCTGTCGTCCAAGTCGCTATATAGGTGTATGTTCATGATGCCTATGATGGTAATCTAAGGACAATATCTGCAAACGCTGGTGCTCCGATTGTATCGCTTGATTTGAGTGCTGATGGTAAATTCTTCCAAGCTGCAACTGCTGTCAATGAATTGCACTTCTATGCAGTTGCAGACGGCACCATGGTGTCTTCCCCGGCCCTCCTCCGTGATACAATATGGGCAAGCATAACTGTCCCTCTTGGTTGGAATGTACAGGGCTGCTGGAGATGTGCGAAAGAAGCAGCTGGGGAAAGTGATGCACTAGCTGACGCAGAATATCCACAGAAACACAAAAGCATTTTGCATGAAGACAAGAGCAGCTCAGTTCCCCACGTTGTCACCGTTCATCGGTCTCCGGATATGTCATATCTTGCTAAGGGTTGTGTAGATGGAACGGTAGCTCTTTACAACTACCCCACTCATGCACCGGGCATGTCCTCGCTATACGCATGCTTTCAGTGCAGATATCATACAATTGCATCTTTTTATGCTGGATCGGCCTCGTAACCTATTTATACTTTACCAGGTTCCTGGTCATGCATCAAGCATTGCCAAGGTTCGCTTCACGAGTGACAATAAATATCTGATAGTGCTGGGGCGATTTAATCGTACCATCACACAATATTCAATTCAAAAAATTGATAAAGAAAAATAGGCGGTAGTCTTAAGCAAAAGCAGTCGCCAAGATGCAAGGGAACCTAAGGCATGGACTGCCCCCGCGACGCATAGCGGAAACTGCGGAGATGTAGCTCGGAGCATCTGCGCAGCCTACTGTCAACATACCACATAGCCCGTAATCATGTATACAGGTTGCGTCATTGGAACTTCTTTTGCTCCACCTTTGGAATTCTGGGAGCGCTGGGCGAGGCTAAGCGGCACTATGTGGACCTTCGCGAAGTTGCGTTCTCCGTCTTCAATTCAAACATGTGGCTGCGCCTCATGGATGCGAAAGACGTAGCGGACGACGCACAAAGGGGTGACGCAAAGCGCGAGTTGAATGAAAATATGCTAATTAGGTCTACGTGCGCAAACTTATCATGATTAAAGTCCACGACCCCCGGCTCCTGCCTAGTCCTCTTACCTTCCCTAACCCCGGTCAACCAAGTGGTCACGGTCAACACGGAACCTGCACCCGAGGTGGGGATTTTCTCCACCGAGCGCCCGAACGGGGCGCATTGGTCGGGGGGACTCATAGGGCCCTTAAGAGGACTAGGGCGCAGCGGCGCGCTGATAAACGCGATTTTTGCTCGCGGGAGCCTGAGATAGCTCCCCCATCACCCCTCACCCACCCCTCAACCGAATTGCCTATTGTTATTCGTGTTCTGGCCTCGTTGCAGTCTAAACGCACCCGTAGCAAAGCAGGGGCCAAGAAAAAGCGCGACAGCACAACATTTCGCGATACGCGATGTGGGCACGGCCCCTGCACAAAAAACGGTGCGGACAGTATGGTGGACAACTTCAATCGCTCGAAAAGCTGTGACGGGGAAGACCTTCTCCGCCGGGCGTACCAGCGTGGTTGACCGGAGGGTAACCACTCTAGGAAGTCTGCGTTCCGAGTCCAGCCAGGCTTGGTGCCAGGAGGCCAAGACATCGCAGGAAAATCACGGGTGATTTGCAACCTAGCTCGCGGGGGGTTAACACCGACCCCAAATTTGCAGTATCATGATCTCTATAACTATCTATAACTAGACGCCTTGGCCGCGGGCAAATTGAGTCTAAGGGGCCTACTTACCCCTCTAGGACGTGACCGAAACGGGCGAGCGAAATTTTAGTGGCCTGTGAGGCTGCCCGGGCCACCGTGTGCCAGTGACTTGTCTGGCAGCCCATCGGGCACCCGACCACACTTACGCATCTGCCCTATGCCCTACCCGCCGGGAGGCCATTACCAGCGTAGGAGCCAAGGGACATCTAGATGGACATCTGCCAGTGATACCCGCAAATTAGGCCACCCCCGCTGCGACCGCACCCCCCGTTGCGAAAGTGACCCCTTCCCCCCAGCCCGGTCTCGGGGCGTACAAATGGTCTCTTTGGGATCCCACAGCCAAAATCGCCCCCGGCCAGTTGGCTGGGAACTCGAATCTCAAATGAAGCGTCATTGGCCCTCATCGCTACCCTTCGGAGTACCTACATATTCATTGCTTCGCTGGCCTCGTCGGCTTATGTGGATGATTACTGGCGAACGTTCATTTGAAGCTCAAAGGGGCGCATTACCTCCCGGTTTGCTGTTAAAAAACTATCGCAGAGAGCATGGTTCCGAGAAGCTGAACAATATTATGGGACATCAGCTCCTCGACGCTGTTATCCTGAAGATTTGAGACACACTTTTTGCTATCAAACACACAGACGGGCACGGAATAGTTTACAAGATGGCGTTTTGGATCTACCTTGCCAACATTTGCGATAAGCACTTCCTCTGCCGTTTTGCCTTCTTCGTCTTTGATAAATCCATTGTAGTGGGAAGAGTAACTGGACATGGAAACAATAATGTCACGATTTGAGGTGGAATGGCTCTCAAAGTGGCGTGCCTTCAAACCAACAACCCACCTGCTCAAGATAAGGTGTTTAAGAAATTCAAGTCACTAGGGCTCGCACGTTTGTTTGTAAAGGTTTGTTAACATCTGCTCTTCTAGTTCATTCTTTCGATAATCAATGACCTAACAATGTGTTTCTCGCCTTAATATTAAGGCCAAGTCAATCCGCACCATTGAGTAGTAATGTCGGTTGAGACCATGAATGAGAGCCTGGATTGATGGCTTCTTGAGGTGACCCACATTTGATGTAGTTTGTCGAGGCTCCTGACCTACAGATACTGTGTCCATCGAGCAGCAGGCGCCTTAGGGGATTTTACCAAGCATCATGAGTTGCGGGTTAATCAAGCGGAAACAATCAATTACAACTTTACCCTTGACCTTAATCGACTTACTCTTACTTAGTGCGCGGCTTTATTGAACACTGCTCTTATACGCTCTGCACAGGGTCGATCACAATAGCAACTGCACGTTGATTGAGTGCTTCAAAGGACTGCTGCGTATTAATATCAACGCCTTCACGAATTCATTATTATCATGTATATTGTCGTTTGATTAACCCACCAGACATCCAGCAGCCAAAGCCCGGATGTGAGTGATACCAACCTAGAGATGGCCAATTGTAAATCGGGGAAACACATTTTCATCTTCGTACCGACAACCATTTCTGGTCGCCCAGTTTGTTTCAGCATTTCGAGCATCTTCGTCTGAAATACTGGATCTACGGCCTCGACCTGATTGCTAAAAATATATTTTGTTAGAGGTGCCGTTTATGCACTGACATTAAACGCTAACACCAGTTCCAGACTGAGGCATTGCAAAAACCTTTTATTGTATTTGAACATTTTACTCCACAAAAAAAAATCACTGAACCACACATCCACACAATTGATTGTGTACTCGTCTATGAATTGACCGAGCATCAACCCCATCACCTCCATTGGCACACCGGCACGGCCTGCAATAGTGAACTCACTCCTGTCGTACACTGAACTCACCGTGTTTAAGCATCTTCAGAAGGGCTAAGGATGATATTTGTACCTTCTCGGCGGTGTCCACAACAGGTGCATCCGGGACCCCTGCACCACCGTTCAGCCCAGGGAGGCTCCCAAAAAAACGTGAGACACGGTCCATGGCTGACCTAGTCACGGTGCACGCTAGTGAATCATATATGTAGGCCTTTTGAACATCTCTTGCGCGGCTTTTGTAATGACACTATTCCTAATTCATATGAACAGACCGTTCGACTTTGCTATGCACAAAGCGGCGATAAACTTTGCCGAAGTAAAGCGTACTGACATTCCGTCACCGGCACTGCGGCAGCACGTTTTACCGCGAGGAATTCTACGTTCCGTTCGGCGAATCGAATGCTCCACACCTTTTGTCACGGAGAACTTTGATGTTCCACGAAACCCGAAGCCAGTTTATAAGTTTCAAAACGTCTTAGACCCGGAGCAGCCCCGAGCAGGGAAAAAGGTGTGTACCCCGGGCCCTCCACGACTAGCTGCCCTCAGTGACCGTGAAGGTGTCCATGCCTATTAGGGCCACCATCCCTAAAATCCCCACCAGAGTAGTGGCACCTAGGGTGACCTCCCCGTCCTAAATTTGAATCTGCACCAGAAATAGGGCAATTTCAAGTTCAACCGGATTCTATTTTGGAGCACCTAAAAAAGTTTGTAGAAATCCTCCGCCTCGTGTCATGTTGGTAGAAGTATGTTCAAATTCAGCAATGTTGCAATAAGTTGATTAGGACAGAATCCGTGCAGCAACTGCAAAAGCAATTTATCGACATCCAAGAGCAGCTGCAGCACTTCAATCCAAATCAAGACCCAGAGACAGCGGCAGTCTTGGCATTTCTATTCATGTTTGAAAGCAGCGTAAAGGTCGATTCCTTCAGGAACTTGTAGTCTGTTTCACGACTCTTGGTTTCAACAAAGTCCTGCAAATGAAATATAGTTTGGCCATATGATCTTATCTTTGCCTCAAGCACCGAAAGGTTTCTTGCTGATTCAGAGGCTTGGATTTTACCCTTAAGGGCTTCATACTTGGAGGTTAGATGCACTACCTACATGAACTGGACTTGGACTCTAATAAGAAACTTGTGACAACCAACCTGTGATCTAACTGATTCGCGACGCCCTTGATATTCCCTGATGAATCTTGATAAAGTGCTCAGGGTGGCTGCGGCTCGTTGCCGTAGTCCATCTATATTATCAAACTCAATCATGTCACTTTGCATCATTTTCATCTTCTGCTGGAGAGAGGACAATTCAATTTTAATTTTTTCATCGAGGCTCTGAATCTTTTGTAGTTCGGTCTCTCGCTGCCTGCGCTCTTGAATTAGTTTGTGCGTCGTCTGTTGGCTAGATTCAAGCTGGCGCTCTTTGAATGTGGCCTCAACGCGCATTTCTCGAAGGCGCTGCTCTGTGGGCATCGAGTTCTGCTGTTCTAAAGTCTGGGAGACGTGTTCTAGAAGAGAAACAATAGAACCTTCGGTCAGCTTCTGATCTTGGACTGTCGATACACGGGTGGCTTCAAATTCAGAGATGAATTTGGACATTTCCTCATCACGTTGTCGCAATTTTTCATACTTATGCTGTTGATCTTCTGGGTTAGTATTGTGATCTTTGAGCTCTTCGTTGACTTCGGAAAGCTGCTTCCGGGCAGCTGCAATTTGATCTTGTAAGTCTCTCGCATATCCTTCATAATGCTTGAGCTCACTGGACTGTGCTTCTACCTGAGACTTCAATTTGGCGAGTGTCTCCTTGGGGTCTGCTAATTCCCACATTGCAAGCTCATCAATTAACTGACTCTCATTTCTTTTTAGCCGCTCCCCGAACTTTGAGAGTCGAAGATATTCGTGAGAAAACGATTCTTCGTGAATTAGACCTTCGAGACCATCATGAATCTGGGAAATGAGACCCCCTTCAACCTCCATAAGAGCCGCATTTTGTTTTCCTTGGAGTT